>Ga0256833_1000688_pt1 | contig 25825 bp, 21 predicted proteins | sample 356284metaG_FD_190535 | JGI IMG/M metagenome (GOLD analysis project Ga0256833, IMG submission 190535) | Hydrothermal vent microbial communities from Mid Atlantic Ridge, Atlantic Ocean - 356-284 | ecosystem: Environmental > Aquatic > Marine > Hydrothermal vents | place: Atlantic Ocean: Mid... | reverse complement strand
TAGACTTTAGATACTCTGGACGCTTGTATTGTATGAAGATATTAAATTTGAACTTAACATTAATTTCTTTGTCAATTACTTTTTTTATCTCTTCCCAAAATATATCCTCCAAATAAACTCCTCCTGGAATCAATGGCCAAAAGTACCATAAAAGTTTTCTCCACCATGGTATAATTCTCTATAATTTCCAAAAATTCTTATTTTTACTAAATAACGCACTATCAAATCCCAATTTATTCTCTTGGCTCTGTCCTGGAGGAAAGAAAATATTACTTTTCCCTAACAATTCTATATTATGATATTGCTCATATGTTTTTTCTTCAAATTCACATTTCATTTAGATTCCTCCTCAAATGTCGCACAACTCATTTATAACTACATTGTGGATATTTTTCCAAAATTTGGGGGTATTTGCAGTGTTGCGGATATACACATCTCTGTATACATTCATGTTATCTCATCCTTAGTTATATTTTCCAGCGGATTCTCCACATTTGCAACTCTTGGCTTACTTACAAGTGTATAAATTTCTGTTGTTTTTGTATGAGCAAATTCCAAAAGTTCCTGAATATATCTTAAATCAGTTCCACTCTCTAATAAATGTGTGGCAAAACTGTAGTTTAAAAAGTGAGCTGCTATAGCTTTTTGAATCACCTTTTTATTACAGGCATTTTGACCTGATTTTCTTTTTTGAGCTGTTTTTGTGTTGTTTACAGATAGAATGGCGCACAAAGTTTGCACAATAACTCTATCAGTATTTAGACATTCAATTTTAACACCACAATGCTTGTCAAAGTTAAACATAAGAAAAATATATATTAAAAAATACAAAAAGTCAAATTCTTTTGCAAAATATTTTCGCATCCGAAAAGATGTTTGAGAGATTAGACATTAATTTAAAATTGAGAAAAGAGTAATTTTTCTTTTTTTGCTTTTTCCCCTTGTGTGGGTATATTAAACAAAGCTTAAAAATCGGCTAAAATAGGAAACTTTTACTTCCTCTTTCATTCTTTCATTCACCTTCGCCAGGTCCAGCGCATTTTAATGGCGATTTGATTGGCGAGCAATTTTGAGTTAAATAGAGATTCTCCGTCAAATCTCTCCCAGTTGTAATTCCAGACAATGAATATGTCTTTGCCCGGCTCAATTGTGTACCTGATTCTATTGTTCATTCCAATCTCACCGCTTGAATAGTTGTATTGAGTATAACTGGAGATTATAAAATCCGGATTCAGGGCGTAAACAACCTTAACCTGCCAAAGCCTTTCAACAAAGTTTCCCTCCGGCAAATAACCGTAATCGTTTTCAGCCTCAACAGTCAACTTTATTGAGCCGTCTTTGCTGCTCCACCCTATGTATGTTTCCCATTGATTGAGCCTTCCATTGTAAAAGTCGCCAAACCATACCCTTCCCCCTGCCTGAAATGAGTGAGAGCGGGGGGAGTTTATCTCAATCCTTTCCCTGTTAAAGCGGTAACCTCCTGAGGGGATAACAACCCCATCAGCAATTTCAAAATCCTCCGGCAAAAATTCGTATTGAGGAGCGTAGTTAAATTCAAAATGCCATCCGGAAGGGGTTAAAAGGTTCAAAGGTGCGGTAAAAATTCTCCAGCTTTCAATATACCCATCAACATTCTTCACCTGTCTTCCATAAAACTCAAAAAAGAATTGCCTGACATAGTTTCCAAGCCAGCCCTTTGGCCTTGGCTGTATTGCTATCCCGCCTGACAACTGTTTAGTGCCTGGACGGGGAAGAAAACCAAGTGCAGGGTTCAGGTCTTTGCCGAACTTTTTATATGTAACACTTGCATCGATCAAATCGTTGGGGTAATCTATCTTAAATCCATACCCGTCTCTATCATCCCCTTCTATATCACCTGAAGAAGAGCCCCACCACCCACCAACAATAAAGTTTTTTCTATTATTCAAAAAATTAGATGTTCTCCATATAACATCAACACCTGCAAATGTGTTGTCTGAAACACCGTCAGGGTTCCCGTCTGTAATTAACCCTCCTACCTTTAAATTGTCAGTAAGATCATAAGTTACCCTTGAAACAAAGAAATCTGTTCCTTTAATGTCTCCCGAATCTCTTGTTTTTACATAAAGCCCAGCAATACTTGTTTTCCCCTGCCTTCCAAGAACCTTAATCCCATAATCTATGGGTATCTCCTTACCCCTGTAAAGCCCGATTCTTCTTGAATAAAAAGCCATAAAGTCACCAACCAACCCTATCCCAAACTCAAACAGATTTGAGCCTTCAAGGAAGAATTCCCTTTTTTCAGGGAAAAACAGTGGAAACCTTGTAAGATTTATCTGCCGGGTGTCTACTTCAGTTTCAGCAAAATCAGTGTTCACAGTTAACATTGCAAAAATACCCGGAGTTATATTCCACCTTAAATCAAAACCTGCCTCACCTTTTAAAACAGTGTTGTTATTCTCATAATCCTTATCAAACCTTATGACAGAATATGGGGAAAAAGAAAGCCCCTTACCCATGGACAGGTTTTCAACTCCCTCCATCTTTGCAGTGAGTTTAACATCGTAAGGCTGGGAATCAAGGGTTGTTCCCACCCACCTGAACTTTATTAAGTCTTTTGCAACATACCTGCCAAACTCAACCCTGAAAAAAGGGTGAAGCTTTCTGAATTGAAGGGTAATTGCAGGTATCTTTATCTCGCATACCCACCTGTCCTTGTAAACTTTTGTTTTTGCAGTCCATATTCCGTCCCAGTCAGGGGAAACATACTCAGGGTTTGAAATAAGTCCGTCCTTCCTTGCCCCTGCAGCATTCACCTTGAACATAAACCCTGTTTTACCGTCTCCAAATGTGTCAAGGATTATGTAAACATAATCATCTCCGTACATTTCACCGTCTCTAAGCATTGTGTGTATGGAAAGGGAGTCTTCTGGCTGATAGCAAACAAAGGCAAAATAAAGGTTATTGTCATCACAGAGTATCTTTATTCTTGTTTTATAAGGGGTTTTCCCCCCTGGCACCGGCTCTTTTTGAACCAGGTCATCAATCTTATAAGCGTTTTTCCATTCACTTTCGTTTAATTTTCCATCTATTTTAATTTTTGCTTTTTTAAAATGAGGTATTTTGAAAACCCTTAAATCTGCACCAAAACAGGATAACAAAAAAAACACTGCAAAAAAAATAACCCCTTTTTTCAAGTGCCCTCCCTCTTTTTTGTCAACTTAATTATACTTTTTAATATTACAAAATGTTTCAATAAAGAGAAAAATTACAGTTGTAAGAAAAAACTCACCAGAATTGGAACAAGAATGGTTAAAACAATACCGTGATAAACAGATATTATGGCACTCTCCTTCCCTGAAAACCTTAAAACAACAGGCAGGGTTGTATCCATTGATGTTGCCCCCCCGCTTGAAATAAGAGCAAACCTGCCAAAAATTGAGTAAATCAAGGGAGCAAAGAGAATGGTAAAAATCTCTCTTATTATGTTTGCTATCAAACCAATTGTTGCAAGCCTGTTCCCCTTTAATTCTGCAATAATAACACTTGAAAGTGAGTAATAGCCAAACCCTGAGCCAACAGCCATTGCGTCAAAAAAGGTTAACCTTTTAAAAAACAATGAAAAAACAACACTGCCAGCAAGAGTGCCTGAAATTGTAATCAAAGGGAATAGTATTGTTTTTGCCTTCATCTTTTTTATATTTCTTAATACAGGTCTATCTGAACCTATTGAAACACCAACAAAAAAAAGCAATGAAAAAAGTGTACAGGTTATCAATTGCCCATTTAAAAGAAAAACAAACCTGTTTTTAAAGAAAAAACCAATCAAAATCCCTGCAATAAAAAACAAGGTAACATTAAGGCTTCCTGTTATTGAAATGCCGTTAACTTCACCAAAATCCCCTCTGCTTTTCAAATTATTACCTGAACACATTGTCTTTTCCCATAAATAGGCAAAAAACAGACTCCCGAATATTGCCCCTGAAGATATAATTATTGCCTCAAAGCCAATTGATAGAAAGTCATTTACAAGTTTTTCACTTGAGCCTGTGTTAACTCCAAGTAAAAAAAGAAGAAAATACACCACAAGATTTATTGCATATTCGGAAAACTTTAAAACTTTACTTTTGTTCAAACAAAAACCAAGAATTATCCCACATAAGAAAAAGAGAAAAATACCCCACATTCACTTCACCATAACAATTGCGTCCGTGCCGTCTTCATAATAGCCTTTTCTTATCCCCAATTCCTTAAACCCGTTTTTTTTGTAAAAGTTTATTGCAGGAATATTTGTCTTCTTAACCTCTAAATAATAGAATTTTATCCCTGTTTCACTTCCCATTTCAAAAAGAAAATCAAACATCTTCTGGGCAATACCCTTTTTTCTTAAATCGGGATGAACAGCAACATTTAAAATGTGGCACTCGTCAAGCACAATTGAAAAACAAATGTAGCCTGCAATCTTTTTGTCAAAAAAAGCCAGTATAAATTCCTGGCCTGAGGTTAAAAACATTGTTTCAGACCAGGGACAGGAGAAACTTGCCCTTTCAATCTCCATTATCTGGTAAAGTTCTTTTTCATCAATATTATTTTTCTTTTTTATCTCTATTAACTTCCGCATCCGATTTCCTTATGTACATGGGCTCAATAGAAGGCTTTTCAATATTCAATGGATTTAAAATCTCTTCCGCAAGGGGCTTTGCAAGGCATTTTTCCCCTTCTTTAAATTCAAAAGGGATGGTTATCTCAACATCAAATATCTCCTTATACTTTAAATATCCATTTCCTGTTATCACTAAATTATCTATGTTAAATCCAGAAACATATCGAGCAATCTCATCGGGATAAACATTTCCGTAAGGAATTTCAGGTTTGCCATCTGTAAACAATGCGGCATAAACCTGTTTTTTTCTTGCATCAAGAAGAACAAGTACATTATCTCCATTTAAAATATGCTTTCTTGCCTGCATATAAAGTGAAGTGTAGCCTTTCAATTCTATCTCAGGATTTGCAGCCTTTATACCGTATGCGGTTGCAATACCAATTCTTAACCCTGTAAAAGAGCCCGGTCCTCTCACAAAACCGACAACATCTATTTCATCAGGTTTCAATGAGAGTCTATCAAGCAGGATCTTAGCCGAGGGCAGTAAGGTTTCATTATGGCCGTAGATCTTTGATAATTCAATTTTCCCCGCAAGTTCACCGTTTTTTATTACTGCAACACAACCCTTCTCCCCTGATGTATCAAAACAAAGGCAATTCATAAGCACCTCAAAAACAATTTACTTTAAAAGTATAACCAAACAAACTTTATTATCAAGAAAAAGAAATAAATCAGGTAAATTCATAAAAATGGGACGGTAAATACTCTTTCAAAAACAGTTTTGCAGATTGCTGAATTGCATTTTCAATTGTTTCATTATTGCAATTTAAAACTTCCACAACCTTTTTTCTGGAATCCACCTGTAAAACCCTTCCACCTGATCTTTCAATAAGAACAACAAAACCCTTTAAAAAATCAGAAATAGTTGCTTCAACAAGAAAAGAGATAAAACCCTCTTTCTTTTCCATCAGGTAATTTTTTGTGTGAATTATCTTGCCTGATGCAATCCTAACAGGTTTTCTTTCCGCAAGTAAAGAAAACATCCTCTTGTGCCATCTTATTATTCCTGGTATTTTCTCTTTAAAGTCGTTGACAATGTGGGCATATTCAGCCATTAAATCAGCATCTCTTAACCCAATAGCCCTTAAAAGCAGAAATTCCCTTGTATTGAAAAAATTGCTATCTGAGTAGAGTTCAACACTTTTAAAGTCTCTGGCATTTGCATGAATGGCAGGGAGAACAAGGTTATGAAATTTCACTGTTTTTAAATTGTTAAATAGATCTTTTAGCCCCTCTGTATAGTTTTTTTGCAAAAAAAATCCGTTTGTTTTCCAGTTTGTTCTGAATTCAGGATAAAAACCATTTTCTTTTAAATCCTTTAAAAACAGGTATCTGTCTTTTTTTTCTCTTAAAGGTTTTGAAAGCCTTTTTGATGAAATAATCTTATCAACCGTTAATCGGCGAAAATAATTTTCTTCTATGTCTTTAAGTTCTTCATCAATTCTCTCTCGGTCAGGGAAAAACCTGTTTGCAAAGTTTTTTGCATCAATTCTCTGGATGGCATTTTCAAGTGATACAATCTTTTTTAATCCCTTTCTTTCAATGTAATCTAACTGAACAGAGTATAGTTTAAGAAGTATTGAGGCATCTTTTGAAGCGTAAGCTATCTGAGATTCAGTCAACTCCCCTCCCCAATCGCTTGTCTGCTCCGTTTTGTCCACCTCTTCCCCCAAAAACATTTTTGCAACATTTTTCAGACTGTATTTTACATTTAACCCGCAGGTTAATACCTTTGTTGCATTCAGGGTGCAGAAAGTGTTGTTAAATTCACACTCGTACTCTTTAATCAAATGGGACATATCAAAGAAACCGTAATGAAAAACTTTAGTAATTTCTCTGGATCTAAAAACCTCTTTCAAATAATCGGGAAGAGGAATTTTCATTAAATCAAAGACATAAACATTATCACTTGTAGCAACCTGAACAAGCCTGATTTTGCCAAAATCTTTCCCTTTGTAATCGTAGGTTTCTATATCAACACCAAGAGCCTTTGAAATCACTATTTTCTCTTTTACTTTTTCAACCTTGAATAAGGTGTCAACCAGTATCATAAAAAAAGAAACCCCCTTCAAAAAGGGGGTTTAAAAATCTATTCTTTCAATGCAGCCTGCGCGGCGGCAACTATCGCAACAGGAACCCTGTATGGCGAGCAACTCACATAATTTAACCCGACCTTATGGCAGAATTCAACAGATTTCGGGTCTCCGCCGTGTTCACCGCAGATCCCAAGTTTAATATCAGGCCTTGTTGCCCTTCCCTTTTCGCAGGCAATCCTTACAAGCTCGCCAACACCGTCAACATCTATGCTCTGAAACGGGTCATGAGGAAGTATCTTTTTGTCAAGGTAAATCCTTATAAATTCCCCGGCATCGTCCCTTGAAAAACCAAGCCCCATCTGGGTTAGATCGTTTGTTCCGAATGAGAAGAACTGTGCAACCTCTGCAATTTGATTGGCTGTAACTGCAGCCCTCGGCACCTCAATCATTGTGCCCATAAGGTAATCAATTCTCTCACCTTTCTCTTCAAACACCCTTTCAATCTCTTCCGTTAAAATGTTTTTCAGATACTCCAACTCCGATTTAAAGCCTATAAGGGGTATCATTATCTCGGGAAGTGGATTAAGTCCTTTCTTCTTGTTATTCAAAGCAGCCTCAATTATTGCCCTTACCTGCATCTTATATATTTCAGGGTATGTTATTCCAAGCCTGCACCCTCTGTGTCCAAGCATTGGGTTCATCTCGTGCAATGATTCAACCCTCTGTTTTAACTCTTCAAATGTTACACCTAAATCGTTAGCAAGTTCTTTAATGTCTTCGTCTTCCTTTGGCAGGAATTCGTGAAGAGGAGGGTCAAGCAGCCTTACAGTTACTGGAAGCCCGTTCATTGCCTCAAATATGCCTTCAAAGTCGCTTCTTTGCATCGGGAGTATCTTTGACAGAGCCTTTTCCCTCTCTTCAACAGTTTTTGCAACAATCATCTCTCTTACTGCCTTAATTCTGTCTTCCTCAAAGAACATGTGCTCCGTTCTGCAAAGCCCTATGCCCTTTGCTCCAAGTGCCCATGCAACCTTTGAATCGTGGGGAGTGTCTGCATTTGTCCTTACCCCTAATTTTTTAAACTTCTCAGCCCATTCAATTATCTTCACATAGTTTCTGCAAATTATTGAATCTTCAATTTTTCCTTTTCCGTGAATGAGTATCTGAATAACCTCTGACGGCATTGTTTTTAATTCACCTTCAATAACCTCACCAGTTGTACCGTCAATGGAAATGAAATCTCCCTCTTTCAAGACCTTGCCACGGGCAGAAACGGTTTTCTTATCGTAATCTATCTCTAACTCTCCTGCCCCGACAACACAGGGTTTTCCCATACCCCTTGCAACAACCGCAGCGTGGGATGTCATCCCTCCCCTTGCAGTTAAAATACCCTCTGCTGCATTCATCCCGGCAAGGTCTTCGGGAGATGTTTCAATCCTCACAAGAACGACCTTACCGTCTTTTGCCATCTCAACAGCCTTTTCCGCTGAAAGTGCTATTCTTCCGCTTGCAGCACCCGGTCCGGCATTTAAGCCTTTTGTCAAAAGCCTTCCCTCTTTCAAAGCCTTTTCCTTGTCTTTTCTGTCAAATACAGGGGCAAGCAGCTGAGTGACCGCAGCAGGATCAATCCTCATTATAGCCTCTTGTTCAGAAATTAACCCCTCGTCAACCATATCAACCGCAATCCTTATTGATGCAAAACCAGTTCTCTTTCCGGTCCTTGTCTGCAAAAGGTATAGTTTCCCTCTTTCAATGGTAAATTCAAGGTCCTGCATATCCCTGTAATGCTTTTCAAGGGTTTGATAAACCTCAACCAATTGTTTGAAAACCTCAGGCATCTCCTCTTCAAGTGATTTTAATCCGGTCCCTTCAGCCTGCTTTTTTGTTATCGGGTGTGGAGTTCTTATGCCTGCAACAACATCTTCTCCCTGGGCATTTATAAGGTATTCACCGAAAAACCTCTTCTCTCCTGTTGCAGGGTCTCTTGTGAAGGCAACCCCTGTTGCAGAGTCATCACCAAGGTTTCCGAATACCATTGATTGAACATTGACAGCGGTTCCCCAATCGTCTGGAATGCCGTTTATCCGTCTGTAAACCTTTGCCCTATCATTGTCCCATGATTCGAATACTGCATTAATTGCAAGCCACAACTGCTCTTCCGGGTTCTGAGGGAAATCTTTTCCCGTTTGCTCTTTGTATATCTCTTTAAACCTTTCAACCAGTTTTTTCAAATCCTCCGCATCAAGATCCGTATCATCCTTTACTCCCTTTTCCTTTTTCATTTTTTCAAGCTCATGCTCAAAGTATGAGGAGTCTATCTTCATAACAACATTGCCAAACATCTGAATAAATCTTCTGTAAGAATCGTATGCAAACCTTTCGTTGCCGGAAACCTTTGCAAGCCCTTTCACAGATTGGTCATTCAATCCAAGGTTTAAGATTGTGTCCATCATTCCGGGCATTGAAACCCTTGCACCTGAACGGACAGATACAAGCAATGGGTTTTCAACATCTCCAAACTTCTTCCCTGTTTCTTTCTCAAGTTTTTTCAAGTTTTCTTCAACCTGCTCCTTTAACCCTTCAGGGTACTTCCCCCCGTTTTTGTAATAGTAAACACATGCCTCTGTTGTTATGGTAAATCCCGGAGGAACAGGGATACCTATATTACACATTTCAGCAAGGTTTGCCCCCTTGCCTCCCAAAAGGTCTTTCATTTTTGCGCTTCCTTCTGCATTCCCCTTGGTAAAATAGTAAACATATTTTTTCATGTTACCTCCTTCAAATCATCAAGATATTTGTTAAGAATAATTATAAACTGGGTTTGCTGGTTGTCTTTCAAAGGTAGAGTAAAGAGTAACCTGTTATCTGAATCTTTTATTCGCACAATGAATTTTGGCTTCTTTTCAACTGTTGAATCTATCTTCTCTATCTGATGAAAGGGAATGTAAAAGGAATCCTTTTTGCCCAGGAATGAAAAACCCCCTGTCGTCAACACAAAAGCACAGGAGAAATTCTTTATGCTTTTTTTACCTCCATCAAGGTACCTGAACCTTGGAATGTAACCTTTAAAAGTGAGTCTGGGTTTTATCAAAAGTAATGGCTCCTCACTTGAAAACATGTGCGTAATTTCCGATACATCAAGATATTCCGAAAAGTTTTGAATAATGCTGTTTTTAAACTGCCTTAAAAGGTCTTTTGCCCCACCGCCATCTCCAAAAACAAAACCACAACCCTCGCATACCCTCCTTCCAACAGGATTGTGAAATCCGCACTGAGGACACATTTTCAATAAAAGGTTTCCACAAAAAGAACAGAACATCTGCCCCTCAAGGTTGAGCATTCCACAACTGTCACACCTGTACATCTTCTTACCCTCTTCCTGCTTCACCAGAGAGTTACAATTGGGACAATATATCAAATCTTTATCAATAAATGACTGACAGAAAGGGCATTTCACCTTTTCCTCTTCCAGTTTATCAACAGCTTCATCCTCAAGGTATTTGAAGTAATGGTAACTCTCCCCACCCTTGTTCATATCTCCGGCAGCCTGGGATATCTCTGCAAAGTCTATCTTTTTTGAATACATTGAATGACCAATAACCAGGGCAAGGTCAGCAATCGAAAGAATTACTCTGGGAGTTCCTTCAGAAAAGTTATATATACCTTTGTATGCTGTTTCAGAGAAGATTTTATCCGCATCCCCACCAGCCATCTTTATTCGGTGTTGAATAAGTCTTTTTGTATCATGGTAATCAAGGTTCCTTAAAAAAAACCTTACAGGAAGTCTCTGCCAGAATTCAGGCATATTCCTGATTGCAGGCTCCAGCGGTTTCTGGCCTGAAAGTATAAAACTTAAAAGAAACTCCCCCTCATGGACAAGGTTCATCAGAATTCTCAACTCCTGTAACATCTCAGGATTGTTTGCAAGCATCTGGCCTTCATCAATAATAACCACATTTTTATATCCACTGTCTTTCAACTCTTTCAGTTTTTCCTTCATCGAGTTTAAGATGTTTATCTTGTTTGTAACATCAACCCCTTCAACCCCGAACTGCCTTGCAATCTCAGCAAGCATTTCGTTTACCGAAAGGGTTGGATGGTCAAGAAAGGCTATTTTTACATCCGTACCAACATCATCTTTTATTGTTTCCATAAATTTCTTCAAAAGGGTTGTCTTACCATCCCCTGCATTTTCCGAAATTATCAAAGCACCACCTTTGCCTGAAACAACGGTGAATTTCAACCTTAACAAACATTCCTGATGCTGTTTGCTCATATACATCATGTCTTGATCAGGGGCAAGTGCAAATGGATTTTTTTTCAACCCCCAGTATCTTAGATATGCCGGGATTTTCTTCTCTTTCTTTTCAATTCCTTTATCCATACCTCACCTGTAGGTTTATTATACCAGCATGAGTTGTTTTTAAAAACAATTTATAAAATCAGAATTTTTCCTTCTTTAATTTGTGATAATAGTACCTGAATGAGCGAAAACTCATTCCCAGAAGTTCAGCGGCATCCTTCATCTTACCCCCACTTTTTTTCATAGCTTCTTCCATGTATTCAAACCTTATTCTCTCCAGCAATTTTTCGAGGTTAAAGCCCTTATCAGGTAACTTAATACTGCTCAATGTGAGGGAGGATGAGAAGAGATTATCAGGAAGATGCTCCGGCAAAAGTATAGAGCCCTCCATAATGGTTAATGCTCTTTCGACCATGTTTTCAAGTTCCCTCACATTCCCGGGGAAGGTGTAATTCTCCAGCACTTTTAAAACTTCAGGGGATACAACCGGTTTCTTTATTCCCAATTTTCTGGAAAACTTCTTCACAAAATAATTTAAAAGCAAAGGGATATCGTCTTTTCTTTCCCTTAAAGGGGGAACATGGATGTTGAAAACATTTATTCTGTAAAAAAGATCCTCTCGAAACCTGCCTTCTTCAACCTCCTTTTCAATATCTCTGTTCGTGGCACAGACAATTCTTACATCAACCTGTATGTCTTCTCTTCCTCCAATCCTTCTTATCTTAAAATCCTGCAAAACCCTTAACAGCTTTGCCTGCATCTGCAATGGCATCTCTCCTATTTCGTCAAGAAAAATGGTGCCACCGTTTGCAAGCTCAAAAAGCCCCTCTCTGGATCTATCCGCCCCCGTAAAAGCCCCTCTTTCAAAACCAAAGAGCTCTGATTCAAGAAGGTTCGCAGGCAGGGCAGCACAGTTTATTGAAAGGAATTTTTTGTTTTTTCTTGAACTATTCAAATGAATTGCCTTTGCAACAAGTTCTTTACCAACTCCACTTTCCCCTGTTATCAGAACAATAGCATCAGTGGGAGCAACCTTCTTTACCAGACTTATTACCCTATTAATCCCTTTACTTTCTCCTATCAATCCTATCTCTTTCACATCCTGAAAAACCTGTTTTTTTAGAAGAATGTTCTCCCTCTTTAATTCTCTCATCTCAAGGATTCTTTTCACTATTAGCCTTAATTCATCTATGTTAAATGGTTTTATGAGGTAATCACAGGCACCCATTTTCAAAGCTTCAATGGCGGTATCAGTTGTGGCAAATGCTGTCATTACTATAAAATCGGAATCTATACCTCTTTCTCTGCACCATCTCATAAAATCGATACCATTTAACCCGGGTAGTTTTATATCAGTGATTATAATGTCATAATCCATTTTCTGAATATACTCCATGGCATCCTCTGCGTTTCCAACACCATCAATTTCACAATTCAAAACAGAAAGGGACTTTTTTACTATAAAAAGAAGATTGCTTTCATCTTCAATAACGAGAATCCTATTATTCATTTTTCACCTCAACAGGGAGAAAGACCCTGAAAACAGTTCCTTTCCCCTCTTCAGAATCAAACTCTATTTTACCTTTCATATCTTCAACAAAGGTTTTTGATAGAGCAAGACCAATTCCTATTCCCTTTGAAAACCCCGAATAATAGGGCTCAAAAACCTTAGACCTGTCCATTTCCTTTATCCCGATCCCGCTGTCTTCAACCTCAATTACCGCATAGTTCTCCATTTTAAACAAACGAAGACGAATAATTTTTCTATTCGTGTGCTCAACTGCCTTAACAGCGTTTAACAACAAATTCCATAACACCCTTTCAAGCCTGACTTCCTCAAAATACACATTAATACCTTTATCCACATTTTCAATATATTCAAAATTCACTCTGGTTTCAAACTCCTTTTTAAATCTTTTAACAACCTTTTGTACCTGGGGGACAATATGCCCAAAAGATAGCTTTTGAAAATCTTTTCTTGCAAATCTTAAAAAATCATTTATTTCGTTACTTAAACGGTTTATCTCATTTTCAATAACCTGCAGCAATTCATCATCATTGCATTGTCCCTCTTTTAATAGCTGAATTGCCCCTTTCAAAGAGGCAAGAGAGTTTCTAAATTCATGGGCAAAAGATGCGGATAATTCACCAAGTTCAGTCATTTTATCCTTAAATTGAGCCTTTTTTTCCATTTCCTTTATCTCTGTTATGTCCTGAAAAACCGCAAGAAATCCTGCTGAATGACCTTCGTATTCAAGTTTAACTATACTAATCCCAAATATCCTGCCCTTTACTTCAACCATCACCCTTTCAAAGTAATCCAATTTTTTTATAAAATGGTCCACAGGAAATATATCATTCAGCTTCTGTCCACAGATTTTAATAGAGGGATAAATCTTTTTAAGAAAAACCTTACCCTGAGGATTTACATAATTTATGATAAGATCTTCATCTGTAGTTATAATTCCACTTGTAATTGTATCCACTATTTTATTCTTCAATCTGGTAATCTTCTCAATTTCTCTCTCCTTTTCTTTTAATGTTGTTTTTAACCTCAAATTCCTGCGATTTATCCTTATAATGATGAGAGCAATTGTGTAGATAGCCACAAAATAAACCGCTACTGGATATGAAAAAGAGTAAAACCTTGACATACCAAATTCATTGACTTTTATAATGTATGCAGCGTAAACAGTCCCCATAAAACTTAAAATAGAAATGGTTGCCAAAAAGTACAATTCATTTGATTCAAGGTAAAAGCCTGCAAAAACGATCAAAACAAGGTAAAGTATGTGAAAACTGCTGTTTATACCTCCAGTAAAATAAACCACAAAAGAAATAAAAATTGAATCAACTATTAAAATCAGAAGTATCTTTTTTCTTAAAGGCAAAATAAAATAATAGATCAAATTGAACAGAGCATACCCTGATAATGAGATAAAAAATGGGAAAAACTCTGACCAGGAAGGCTCCCTGAAAGCATTAAACACAATTCCTACCGTAATAAAAACAAGAAAAGTAAAAAGTCTTGAAGTATAAAAGTTTATAAGTTTTCTATTCATCAACTTTTCATTTTATCAAAAAAGAAATTAGTCGCCTCCACAAAACCATGTACACTTCCACAATCAAATCTTTGACCCTTAAATCTATATCCAAGCACTTTACCCTGTTTTGCAAGTTCCAAAAGTGCATCAGTCAACTGTATTTCACCATTCTTCCCTGGCTTCAGAGTTTCAAGAATGTCAAAAATTTCCGGAATCAGTATATATCTTCCGATCACAGCAAGGTTTGAAGGGGCTTCATCAACAGAAGGCTTTTCCACCATGTAATCAACTTTGAAAATATCATTCTCAATCTCTTCCCCTTTTATTACACCATACTTTGATACATCCTCTCTTTTAACCTCCTGAACAGCAACAACACATTTTTTGTATTTCATAAAAACATCAACCATCTGTTTTAAAACACCAGAACCATCACCAACACATAGGTCATCAGCAAGGATAACTGCAAATGGTTCGTTACCTATTAAAGGCTTCCCCGTTAAAACCGCATGGCCCAATCCTTTCATAACAATCTGCCTAGTGTATGTAAAAACACACCTGTCAATCACATCTCTAATATCATTTAAAAGCGATTCTTTATCTGTACCCCTGATCTGGCTTTCAAGTTCATAGGATATGTCAAAATGGTCTTCAATAGCCCTTTTGCCCCTGCCTGTAACAATAGCCATATTGGTAATACCTGCCTCCAGAGCCTCCTCCACACCGTATTGAATAAGGGGTTTGTTAACTATGGGAAGCATCTCTTTAGGCATTGCCTTTGTTGCAGGCAAGAATCTTGTTCCGTACCCTGCTGCAGGAAAAAGACATTTTTTAATATCTCCCTTTTCATTATTTGAAAACACACTTTTCAACTTTTCTTTAAAATCCATAGATCCTCCCCTAAAATCTGTTTGTTTTATTGTATATTTTTTAATTGGTAAAATTCAAGAAGAATACCTATTTGATTTTTCACTTTAACTGAATTAAATTATTATCATGAAACCAGAACCTGAGAAAGCAATGTACTATGAAAAAAAAGAAGAAAATAAAGTGAGGTGCCTGTTATGCCCCCATCGTTGCCTTATAGCACCCGGGAAAAAAGGGTTATGCAAAGTTAGAAAAAACATAGACGGGACTTTGTACACTTTTGCCTATGGCAATTTAATAGCCATTCATGTTGACCCAATTGAAAAAAAACCTCTCTATCATTTCTTCCCAGGAGAAAAGACACTTTCAATAGCCACTCCAGGGTGCAACTTCAGGTGTTTAAACTGTCAGAATCACACAATATCCCAGGTATACGGAGAAGAAATTTTTGATTTCACAAAACACCTTTCCCCCGAAGAAGTAATCACACTTGCGATCCAAGAACACATCAAACACATCACATTTACCTACACAGAACCCACAATCTTTTTTGAATACATGCTTGATACAGCAAAGACCGCCATAAAATCAGGAATACATTGCTCTATGGTTTCAAATGGTTACATAGAAAAGGAACCTTTAAAACAATTGAGCCCCTATATAGAGGCTGCAAACATTGACTTAAAATTCATTGATGATAATCTGTACAGGGAAATAACTGGAGGGACTGTAGAACCGGTAATCAGAACAATTGAAACACTGTACAACTCAAATGTAATAACAGAGGTAACCACTTTGATTATCCCCGGCTTAAATGACAGTAAGGAATACTTCACAAGAATTGCAGAAGAACTTTTAAAAATATCAAAAGAAATTCCATGGCACTTAAGCGCTTTCTATCCAACATACAAAATGACAGACCGTGATGGAACACCAGCACTTACCTTGAAAAATCTCAGGCAAATAGCAATTGAAATGGGATTAAAATATGTTTATACAGGCAATATCCTCGACCTTGAGGGGAGCACCACCTTCTGCCCAGAGTGCAAAAAACCCATTATAGAAAGACTTTATTACACAAAAAAGAGAATAAAAATAAAAGATAACAGGTGTGCATTTTGCAACAGCTTGATATACGGGAAATTCCAATAAAAAAGCCCCGAACAACCGGGGCTTAAAATCACCTTTATCTTTCCCAAAATCAGTACATTCCACCCATATCCATACCGCCGCCTGCTCCAGGCATCGGTTTTTCTTTCTCCGGGATCTCAGTTATAACGCACTGGGTCGTTAGCATTACCCCTGCAACAGAGGCAGCGTTTATAAGTGCATTCTTTGTAACCTTAACTGGGTCTATAACACCTGCTTCCATCAAATCCTCATAAACATCTTTTGCAGCATTGTAACCAAAAGAACCCTCTCCTTTAAGAACCTCTTTCACAACGAGAGAACCTTCCTGACCTGCGTTTTCCGCAATAGCCCTCAAAGGAGCAGACAATGCCTTTTTCACTATGTCTGCACCAAGTTTCTGATCTCCATCTATGTTCAGCTCATCAATCCTTGTAATCTGTCTGAGCAATGCAACGCCGCCTCCAGGAACAATACCCTCTTCAACGGCCGCTTTTGTGGCGTGCATAGCATCTTCAACTCTTGCCTTTTTCTCTTTCATTTCAGTTTCAGTTGCAGCACCAACCTTGATAACAGCAACACCGCCAACAAGTTTTGCAAGCCTTTCCTGTAATTTCTCTCTATCATAATCAGATGTTGTTTGTTCAATCTGAGCCTTGATCTGTTTAACCCTTGCCATAATAGCGTCAGATGAACCGCCACCTTCAACAATTGTTGTGTTTTCTTTATCAATCACAACCTTTTTTGCTGTACCAAGCATATCAAGGGTTACATTTTCAAGCTTAACACCAAGATCTTCAGTAATAGCCTGTCCACCTGTAAGAATTGCTATATCTTCAAGCATTGCCTTTCTTCTATCTCCAAAACCAGGGGCTTTAACAGCAGCAACATTCAAAACTCCCCTTAATTTGTTTACAACGAGGGTTGCAAGAGCCTCTCCTTCAATATCCTCAGCAATTATGAGCAAAGGCTTACCTGTTTTTACAACCTGTTCTAAAACGGGAAGCAGATCTTTCATATTTGAGATCTTCTTCTCGTGTATCAAAATGTATGGATTTTCGAAAACAACTTCCATCTTTTCAGCATCCGTTACAAAATATGGAGAGAGAAATCCTCTGTCAAACTGCATACCCTCCACAACCTCAACGGTTGTTTCAAGGCCTTTACCCTCTTCAACGGTTATAACACCGTCTCTTCCAACCTTTTCCATTGCCTCAGCGATCTTCTTACCTATCTCCTCATCGTTGTTCGCAGAGATTGTGCCAACCTTTGCAATATCCTCGCTTCCTCTAACTTCAATTGCCATATCTGTTAAGCCTTTAACCACAGCGTCAACAGCCTTGTCAATTCCCCTCTTCAAATCCATTGGGTTTGCACCTGCAACAATTGCCTTAATACCTTCTTTATAGATAGCCCTTGCAAGCACTGTAGCTGTTGTTGTACCGTCACCTGCAACATCAGAAGTTTTTGACGCAACCTCTTTAACAAGCTGAGCACCAACATTTTCCTGCGGGTCTTCAAGTTCAATCTCTTTTGCAACGGTAACCCCATCTTTTGTTGAAAGAGGGGATCCGAATTTCTTTTCAATTAAAACATTTCTTCCCTTTGGACCAAGTGTTGCCTGAACAGCATCTGCAAGCTTTTCAACACCGGCAAGTACTGCATGTCTCGCTTCATCACCGAAAACTATTTTTTTTGCCATAAATTCCTCCTTTATCCTTATTTTTTACTTTTCCACAATAGCAAGGATTTCATCTTCCCTCATAATGAGGTATTCCTCGTCGTCAATCTTTATCTCTGTTCCAGCATACTTTCCAATCAAAACAGTATCTCCAACCTTAACGGTTAAAGGAAACTTCTTTCCGTCTTCATTTACCCTTCCATCCCCTACTGCAATAACTTCAGCCTCCAATGGTTTCTCTTTTGCCGTGTCAGGGATAATAATACCCCCTTTAACCTCTTCTTTTGGCTCTCTCCTCTTTACCAACACCCTGTCGTACAACGGCTTAATTTTCATAACCTACCCTCCTTCTCTATTTTTTAAAAATTAGCACTCAAAATATCCAAGTGCTAATATAGTAAGTGAGTGTTGTTTTGTCAAGAATTAAAATAATGTTTTTATCAAATTTTTTAAAAAGATTTTATCTTAAACAAATAAAAGAAGGGGGCATACACCCCCTTAACATTGAACCAGGCCAGTTTTAATAAGCCTCATCCGATTCCAGATCCTTTTCAGTGACAGTATGAATAAATGTCTTGTATGTCCAGAATTGATAGAAAATTACGATTGGAACAAAAATCACCGCCACCACCGTCATTATCTTCAATGTCAATTCGGAAGAAGAGGAGTTGAATATCGTGAGGCTTGCATTTGGATCAATGCTTGATGGAAACAGATTGGGAAATAACCCCACAATGCCCCAGAATACCGTAAAAAGAATGGTGAAAGCAGAAGATAACCATGATCTAAATGATTCTCCCTTTGTGATATAAACCTTTACCATAACCAAACAAATAACAGCAAGCAAAGGAATTACAAATAAAATTGGTGATTTAAAGTAATTGTCCCACAATTTTGTTTCAAAATAACTGTAAGCAAGGAATATAACTGCAAAAACAAGTACAGCATACCAGAATTTGTCAGCGGTCTCTTTTGCCCTTTCAGAGAGGTCACCTTCAGATTTTACCCATAACCACAGGCTTCCATGCATCATAAAAACAAGGACGAACAGAATACCACCAACAAGCCCATAAGGATTCAAAAGTTTCAAGGTGTTCCCATGATACATTCCGTTTACATCGAAAGGAATTCCTTTAAAAATGTTAGCAAAAGCAACACCAAACAATAAAGCAGGTAAAAAGGAACCAAAAACAAGACAAAAATCCCAGATCTTTCTCCAGCCCTCTGAATCATGTTTGCTTCTGAACTCAAAAGCAACCCCTCTCAATATAAGTGCAAATAGTATTAAAAGAAGAGGGGTGTAAAGGCATGAAAACATCACGGCGTATGTTTTCGGAAATGCTGCAAAAGTTGCCCCACCTGCAGTTATTAACCAAACTTCATTCCCATCCCAGAAAGGACCCATAGCATTGTATATAATTCTTCTTTCTTTATCATTCTTTGCAAGAACCGGTAACAGGGATCCAAGGCCAAGATCAAAGCCATCAAGTATAAAGTAAACCGCCCAAAGTACGGCCCACAAAATAAACCAGATAATCTGCCATATCATAGTGCCACCTCCTTATGCTTCTGGGCCTTTTTTAGCCGTTTTGATAATAAGGTAAAAATCTGCTATCCCCAACAAAGTATAAACCAGGGTGAACGCAATCAACGAAGTTAAAACCTGAGTTGAAGTAATGGTCGGAGATACCGCATCTTTTACCTTCATCAGGCCATACACAATCCATGGCTGCCTACCAACCTCTGCAACCGTCCATCCCAGAAGAATTGCAATGTATGTCAATGGGATTGAATAAAGCATTATTTTTAAATAAGCCGGATGATTTTCAATATCTTCTCTCTTGAAATACCCGTAAAGGGTAAGCAGAATAAAAAGGAATCCAAGCCCTACCATTATTCTAAAACTTAAAAATGTGGGCAAAACAGGAGGCCTTTCGTCTTTTGGAAAATCCTTTAAGCCCTTAACCTGTGCAGAAGTTGAGTGAAATGCAAGCAAACTCAACATCCCTGGAAGCGGAAGGACCTCAACAGAGTTTTTCTCATGTTCTGCATCAGGCCAGAGAAAGAGGTAAATTGGTGCATGCGTTCTGGTTTCCCACAGGGATTCCATTGCTGCCAGTTTTGTTGGCTGTGTTTTTGCCACCTCAGCTGCGTGCTCATGCCCGATAAGCACAACGAGAATTGATGCAATCAATGCGTAGGTAATAGCCATTTTAAAAGATTTTTTAAAGAAAGAGACATTGCTTCCCTTTAAAAGGTGATATGCACTAACACCTGCAACAAAAAAACCTGCAAGAGTCATTGCTGCAGTGATCTGGTGGGTAAATTTAAGCCATACATAAGGCTGAAAAACAACCGCTGAAAAACTTACAAGTTCGGCTCTTCCATTTCTCATAACATACCCAACAGGATGTTGCATCCACGAGTTTGCAGTGAGGATCCACAAAGCGGACACATTTGTCCCAATAGCGACAAGCCAGATAGCAAGTGCATGCATTTTTTTAGACAGTTTGTCCCATCCAAACACCCATACTGCAATAAATGTTGATTCCAGAAAAAATGCAACTGTTGCCTCAATCGCAAGAAGTGACCCAAAAACATCCCCGACATACTGAGAGTACCTTGCCCAGTTTGTGCCGAACTGAAACTCCAGAGTAATCCCGGTAACAACACCGATAGCAAAGTTAATAAGATAGATCTTTCCCCAGAACTTTGCCATCTTTTTGTATTCCTCATCCCCTGTCTTAACATATCTTGTTTCCATAATAGCAAGAAGCCAAACAAGACCAAGGGTGAGAGGAACAAAAAGAAAGTGAAAATAAGTGGCCACAGCAAACTGTAACCTTGAAAGAATTGTTACATCCATAATACCCTCCTCCCTTCATAATAAAGTTTTTTCTTTTGTAATTATTTTACCATAAATTTAATATTTAAATACAAGTGTTTTTTTTTGCTGTATGTTAGAAAAAAAAAGTCCTTTTTTGACAAATATCAAAAACATTCCGGAACGATTTTTTCTGGTATAATTTCAATTGAGGAAGGTGTTTTATGAGAGTCAACTTTAAAAACATACTTATAGACGGATTACCTGCAACAGGGAAAAAAGAACTTGGACAAAAACTTGCCAAAAGACTGTCTTCCTCCTTTTTTAATGAGACCATGTCATCTTTCGTTAAAAATGCCCTCAGAAACTTTTACCATGATCCTGAAAAGAATGCACTTCTTTTAGAGTTAACTTTTCTTATTCAAAGGTACAAAAATTACAGTACAATTCTTTTATCAGATCTTTACAAACCTGAGAAAGCAGTATTTACATATTCTCTTGAAAGGTCAAAAATATACGCCACCTACACTCTGAACGATTACGAACTTAAAGTGTTTGACACAATTTACACAATGCTTGCAAAACCCATTACAATAAAGCATGATCTAATCATTTTTTTGTACTCCTCTCCAAAAACTATAATTAGAAAACTCAAAGAAACCAAAAGAGTTGACAGCAAACTCATATCTTTAGAGTACACAGAAGGGCTGTTAAAACTCTATTACAACCATTACTCAAGGCTGAGAGGAACACCAGTAATATTTTTAGACATTGAAAAAATTAACAGGTATGATGAAAAAACAATAGAAAACATAGTTGATTCAATAAGAGAGGCAAAGCCAGGTATAAACATATTCAATCCGCTGCATCCATGAGTTTTCTGGAGCAGCAGGTAATTTTGAAAAAGAGTCTTTACTCCAAGCACGCTTTTGTGCAGGAGAGAAAGGAGTTTAAATGAAGAAAAAAATTACCGCCCCAAAGATTTTCTCCATGAAAAACAGAGAAAAGATAGCCATGATAACAGCATACGACTGCCCAACAGCAAAAATTGCGGAAAAAGGAGGGGCAGACATTATACTTGTTGGGGATTCCCTTGGAATGGTTATCCTTGGCTATCCAGACACTTTAAAAGTAAAAGTTGAAGACATAATCCATCACTCAAAGGCCGTTTCAAGGTGCTCTGAATACGCTTTAAAAGTAGGTGATATGCCATTTATGTCCTATCAGGCTTCAGTTGAAGAAGCCGTAAAAAACGCAGGAAGGATTGTAAAAGAAGGAGGAATGGACGCTGTAAAACTTGAGGGTGGAGAATGGTACATTAACCACATAAAAGCAATAATAAAAGCAGGAATACCCGTTATGGGCCACATAGGACTCACCCCTCAATCTGTAAATCTATTTGGTGGGTTCAGGGTTCAGGGGAAAACAATTGAAAGTGCAAAAAAGATAATGCGGGACGCAAAATTACTTGATGAAGCGGGGGTATTTGCAATTGTACTTGAAAGCATCCCTGAAGAACTTGGAAAGATAATAACCGAATCGGTATCCTGTCCAACAATAGGGATTGGAGCGGGAAGGTACTGCGACGGACAGGTTCTTGTTTTTCACGACCTTCTCTCAATTCCGGAGCCAGCTTACTTTAAATTTGTTAAATCCTTTGCAAATGCAGGCAAAACAATGACTGAAGGGGTAAACTCCTACGTGCTGGCAGTGAAAAACAGCAAATTCCCGGAAGAATCACATTCAAACCATTTGAATAGAGATGTACTTGAACAACTGAAAAATTCATAAGGAGAGTAAAGATGCTTATAGTGAAAACCGTTTACGAGATGAAGATGACAAGGAGCAAAATTCAAACCAACAAAAGGGTTGGTTTTGTCCCAACAATGGGATACCTGCATGAAGGGCACCTATCCCTTTTGAAAAAAGCAAGGGAGGAAAACGATGTGGTTATATTAAGCATATTTGTAAACCCTATCCAGTTTGGGCCAAACGAAGACCTTGACAGATACCCCAGGGATTTTGAAAGGGATGAAAAACTTGCACAAGAGGCTGGAACAGACATTATCTTCTACCCCACATCAGAAGAGATGTACCCTGAAGGCTACTCTTCCTATGTGATAACAGAGGGACTCGACAGGCACCTTTGCGGCGCAAAAAGACCGGGGCATTTCAAAGGGGTAATGACAGTCGTTTTGAAATTGTTTAACATAACAAAACCACATAGCACATACTTTGGACAGAAAGACATACAACAGGCAAGGATAATTGAGCAGATGATAAAAGACTTTAACCTTGATATAAACTTTCATATCTGCCCTATTGTGAGAGAAGAAGACGGGCTTGCCATGTCTTCAAGGAACACTTACCTTTCTCCAGAAGAAAGAAAACAGGCCATTGCCCTGTTTAAAGGGATAAAAAGAGGAGAAGAATTATACAAAAATGGAGAAAGGGATGCAGAAAAGATAAAAAAAGAGGTTGAAAAGGTTGTAAAATCTTTTAATCTGGCTAAAATTGACTATGTTGACATTGTTGATTACTCAACAATGTCCCCCCTAAAAAAACTGGGGGGAAAGAGCGTGCTGGCACTTGCTGTTTACTTCGGGAAAACAAGACTTATTGATAACACCATACTGGAGTAAAAATGGTAATAGATATTAAAAAAGAGATAAAGAGGCTAAAAAAGGAAAAAGACGCAGTAATACTTGCCCACAACTATCAATTAAAAGAGGTTCAGGAAATTGCAGACTATGTTGGAGATTCATTTGAACTTGCAAAAATAGGAAAAGAACTGCCCAACAAAACGATCGTTTTCTGCGGAGTTAGATTCATGGCTGAATCAGCAGCAATACTTTCCCCAGAAAAAAAGATAATCCTTCCTGTAGAAGATGCAGGTTGCCCCCTTGCCGACACAATAACAGCAAGAGATGTAAAGCAATTAAAAGAGAAATACCCGGGCATACCAATAGTCACATACATAAACTCATCAGCAGATGTTAAAGCGGAAAGTGATTACTGTTGCACCTCTGCAAATGCAGTGGAAATTGTAAACGCCATCAACTCAGATACCATAATATTTTTACCGGACTCAAACCTTGGAAGTTTTGTTCAGATGCACACAGAAAAAGATATAATACTCTGGGACGGTCATTGCCCAATACACCACAAGGTAAATGTTGAGGACATAATAAGAATAAAAGCAGTTTACGAAAACGCTTTTCTGATATGTCATCCAGAGTGCAGACCGGAGGTGATTGAAATATGTGACTCTGTATGCTCCACCTCAAAGATGATTGAAGAGGCAAAAAAAACCGATAAAAAAACAATAATCCTGGTAACAGAGGAAGGAATGAGACACAGATTAAAAAAAGAAATCACGGATAAATTGATAGTCGTGGCTTCTCCCAAACTTATGTGCACTGATATGAAGAAAACAAAGATCCAGCACATATACGAAGCCCTTGAACTGGAACAAACCGAGATAAAGATTGAAAAAGAAATAGCCGAAAAGGCAATCATCCCTCTTGAGAGAATGCTCAAAATCATGGGGAAAAAGAAACAATTTTCTGGAGTTTAAATGGAAAAACTTACCCCTAAAAAACTAAAATGGACAATACCTGAAAAAAGACTTCCTTTTTACACAACAGATGAATTAAAACCCACAAAAGAGGTAATAGGTCAGGAAAAAGCCCTGAAAGCACTTGAATTCGGGCTTTCAATGGAGCACTCAGGGTACAACATCTTCGTTACCGGACTATCAGGAACCGGGAAAATGACAACCATTAAAACCCTTGTTGACAGGTTTGCAAATGAAAAAAACACACCTCCGGATATATGCTATGTTCAGAATTTTAAAGAAAAACTTAACCCCAAACTCATCACCTTAAAACCTGGTAATGGAAAAAAATTTGTTAATGCAATGGAAAACTTCAAAAAAGAGATTGCAGAGAAACTACCTGCTGTCTTTGAAAGCAGAAAGTACAAGGAAGAATCAAAAAGAATTATCTCAAAGTACAATGAAATTGAGAACAAACTTCTGCTCCAGTTTGAAAAAGAAATTGCAAAAAAAGGGTTCAAACTGGTGAAGTTAGAGGAAAACGACAAACCGGACATACTGCCTGTCATAAATGAAAAGATCGTTAAAATAGAAGAGTTAAGGAACCTTGCGGCGGAAGACAGGATAGAAGAAAAAGACCTTGAGGCAATCCTGAAAGCAAGGGAAAATTTAATAGACAAACTGCAGGAAATATACAGTGAAATTGAAGAAAATCAGGAAAAACTAAACTCAGAACTTTTAAACTTTAATAGAAAGACTGTCATTCCAGAAGTAAAAAAACTTTTAAACAAAGTTATAAAAAAAGCGGGGAAAGAGGTAGAACCATATACAAAAGACATAATCTCTTACTTTGAATCAAACCTTTATGAACTATTAGACCTTATAGTTGAAGGAGGGAAAGAAAGTATCTCTTCAAGGCTTGAGGAATTTTCGGTAAACCTCCTCGTTGACAACAGCAAACTCAAAGGTGCTCCAATCCTGGTTGAACTATCCCCATCAAAAAGAAACCTTTTTGGAACAATAGATTCGCATATTAACCGGGAAAATGAAACCATAACAAACTTTAAAGATATAAGGGCCGGGTCCCTTTTGGAGGCAAACGGTGGATACCTTATTCTAAATGCAAATGACCTGTTTCAGAATGAGCCTGAAGTCTGGACAAAACTAAAAAGGACATTGAAAAACAACCTTCTTGAAATTGAAAAAGCCGAGCAATCTATATTACACAATGTATCCCTAAAACCACAACCAATCCCGGTATCATTAAAGGTTATAATTTTAGGTGATGAGTTCATATATTACACCCTTTACAGAAGCGATGATGAATTTAAAAAGATATTCAAAGTACTCTGTGAATTCTCCCCTTTTATTGATATTACGGATAGAAATTTAAAAGATTACTTAAGGGTTCTAAAGAAGATAATTGACAAAGAGAATTTACTCCCATTCAAAAAAGATGCAATAATTCAGATATTGAACGAAAGTATAAGGATCTCCGGGGACAAAAACAGGTTCTCTGCAAGGTTTCACCTTTTAGCCGATACCATGAGGGAATCAGATTTCATTGCAAAAAAGGACAACTCCGACATTGTGGAAGGAAAGCATGTTGAAAAAGCGATACTTGAAAGAACCAAGCGCTTTAATCGACTTGAAGAAGAAACACTTGAAGAAATAGGCAAAGGGACAATACTCATTGAAACTGAAGGGGAAAAGATAGGAGTTATAAATGGCCTCTCGGTATATG
>Ga0256833_1000687_pt1 | contig 25832 bp, 21 predicted proteins | sample 356284metaG_FD_190535 | JGI IMG/M metagenome (GOLD analysis project Ga0256833, IMG submission 190535) | Hydrothermal vent microbial communities from Mid Atlantic Ridge, Atlantic Ocean - 356-284 | ecosystem: Environmental > Aquatic > Marine > Hydrothermal vents | place: Atlantic Ocean: Mid... | reverse complement strand
ATAAATTTGTTTTACGTTTTCCTTTTCCGAATTTAATTTTTAAAGTCCAATTCTGAATTTTAAAAGAGTTTGCTCCCATACTTGTAAACTGGCTGTTTAAAGAGCCTTTTATCGAGTCTATAGCTGTTAAAGTTCCTACCAACGACATTATTCCAAATGCAATAATTAATATGGTAATTATTGTCCTTAAAGAATTTGACTTAACAGCTTTAAAAGCTATTATAATATTTTCTTTTAAAATTGATGTTTTTAACATTTTATAAAAATAAACTCAAAAAAAAAGATTGTTGATTATTGTAAAGATACAAAATTAACCAACAACCTTTATTAATTTATTTACAACAGTAAATTATAATTTCATTTCGGGAATATCGCCTTCTACAATTAATTTTCCTTCGGTTTTTTGTTTAATTTCGTCAACACTTACGCCGGGGGCTCTTTCTATTAGTTTAAACCCTTTATCGGTTACATCTACTACCGCTAAATCGGTAACAATTCTTTTTACACATTTAACACCGGTCAAAGGCAACGAACATTTTTTTAACAATTTTGATTTACCGTTTCTATCGGTATGAGTAGTTGCCACTATTATATTTTTTGCAGAAGCAACCAAGTCCATAGCTCCACCCATTCCTTTGACCATTTTACCGGGTATTTTCCAACTTGCAATATCTCCTTTATCAGTTACTTCAAAAGCTCCGAGAACAGTTAAATCTACATGTCCTCCTCTAATCATTGCAAAACTTGTTGCCGAATCGAAAAAAGCAGCACCGGGTATTGCTGTTACCGTTTGTTTTCCTGCGTTAATTAAATCGGCATCAGCTTTTCCTTTTTCGGGAAAAGGTCCTATTCCTAAAAGTCCGTTCTCCGACTGTAAAATAACTTCTACTCCTTTTGGTATATAATTAGCAACAAGTGTTGGTATTCCAATACCTAGATTTACATAAAATCCGTCTTTTAACTCTTGAGCTATACGTTTTGCTATTCCATTTTTATCTAAAGCCATAATTATATTTTTTTATCTTTCGGTTATAAATTCTATTCTTTTCTCAAATTTCTCGCCTTTAAACACTCTTTGCACAAAAATTCCGGGAGTGTGTACTTGGTTTGGGTCTATTGCTCCAACAGGAACAATTTCTTCAACCTCGGCTATTGTAATTTTGCCGGCACTTGCCATCATGTTATTAAAGTTATTTGCAGTTTCTCTAAAAACAAGATTTCCGTATGCATCTGCTTTCCAAGCTTTTACTATAGCAAAATCGGCTACTAAAGCATGTTCTAACAAATGCATTTTACCGTTAAATTCTCTAACTTCTTTACCTTCGGCTACTTCTGTTCCGTATCCTGCAGGAACAAAAAAAGCGGGAATACCTGCTCCTCCTGCTCTAATTCTTTCAGCCAAAGTTCCTTGCGGATTTAGTTCAACTTCTAATTCTCCGCTTAAAAGTTGGCGTTCAAATTCTTTGTTTTCTCCTACGTATGACGATATCATTTTTTTTATTTGATGTTTTTTTAGTAATAACCCTAATCCAAAATCGTCAACTCCTGCATTATTTGATATGCATGTAAGGTTATTTACATTGCTTTCAACCAAAGCATTAATTGCATTTTCGGGTATTCCACAAAGCCCAAATCCTCCAAGCATTAAAGTCATACCACTTTCTATACCCTTTATTGCATCTTTGGCATTATCATAAATTTTATTCATTGTATTATATGTTTAATTATTAAAATTATAGTTATTATTAATTATATTATCTTGTTTATGTATTTTATCATACTTTTTACAATCTAATTCCACTTTTAAGCCCGGAGGACGTTCAAATCTTGTTTTTTTAGAATATCCCAATGTGCTATCAGCATATACTTTTTGCATATACAAAGCCCATATAGGAAGTCCCATATTTGCTCCCTGTCCTAGACGTATTCCTCTAAAGTGTATCCCTCTGTCTTCGCCTCCAACCCAGCATCCTGTAACTAAATTAGGAACTAATCCCATAAACCAACCATCAGATTGATTTTGTGTTGTTCCTGTTTTTGCTCCTATATCATTTGTCAAATGATATTTAAATCGCAATCTCATACTTGTTCCGCCAAGCACAACTCCCTCTAAAAGATTTATCATAAGGTATGCTGTCTTTTCGCTCATTGCCTCGTTTGATTTTGGTTTAAATATTGCCAAAACATTTCCGTCTTTATCCTCTATACGTGTAACAAATATTGGCGTAACATGAACTCCTTTATTTGCAAAAGTACTAAAAGCTCCTACCATTTCATAAAGAGATATATCCGGTGTACCTAAACAAATTGCAGGAACAGGTTCTATATAACTTGTTACTCCCATTTTTCTAGCAATATTAATTACAGCATAAGGGTTAAATTGTTTCATTAACCATGCCGATATTGAATTTACCGAATTTGCCAATCCCCAACGTAAAGTTACCATTTTGCCATCGTGTTTTGTTTTATCAGCATTTTTAGGTGTCCAAGTTTTTCCATTAGGCAATATAAAACTTACAGGAACATTCGGGACTTTATAACAAGGCGAATATCCTTCTTGCATTGCTAATGTATATAAAAAAGGTTTAAAAGTAGAACCTACTTGTCGTTTTCCCAGAGTAACATGGTCAAACTGAAAATGTTTAAAATTTGTTCCTCCCACATAAGCTTTTACATAACCTGTATGAGGGTCCATCGACATTAATCCTGCATGTAAAAAATATTTATAATATCTTATCGAGTCCATTGGAGTAAGCATTGTATCTATCTCGCCATGTAAAGAAAAAATGTTCATATGAAATTTTACACTTGTAAAAATAGCTTTTATTGAATCCTCACTTAACCCTTGTTTTTTTAATTTTTTATACCTATCGCTTCGTCTCATTGATGCATCCATTATCTTATCAATTTGTTTTTGCGATACATTCCAAGCAAATGGAGCTTTTTTGCGATTTTTTTGTTCTTTAAAAAATGCTATTTGTAAATCGTTAAACAAATGTTCTTTTACTGCTTGTTCGGCATAAACTTGCATTTTATAGTTTAAGGTTGTATAAATTTTTAATCCGTCTTTATATATGTTATATGACGAACTATCAGCTTTTTTGTTTTTATTACACCAACCATAAAACGGATCATTTAACCATTTTAACGAATCAACTTTAAATTGTGAGATATCGTAATAATTATTACGATTTGGTTTTTTTGCAGTTAATTGTCTTCTAAGATATTCTCTAAAATATGGAGCAATACCAAGTTTATGATCTACTTTCTGAAAATTAATCTCTAATGGTAATTGTTTTAACGAATCGTATTGATTTTTGGTAATATATTTATATTTATACATTTGATTTAAAACAACGTTTCTTCTATGTAATGTTGTATCGGGACGACGTAAAGGATTAAAAAGAGAAGGGTTTTTTGCCATACCCACTAACATTGCTGCTTGCTCTATTTTTAACGAATCGGGAGTTGTATTAAAATAAACTTTAGCTGCAGATTTAATACCAACCGCAAGATTTAAAAAATCAAATTTATTAAAATATAGTGTTAGTATCTCCTCTTTTGTATATCTTTTTTCTAACTTTATTGCTATTACCCATTCTTTAAATTTTCTGATTATAATATCTTTTTTCGACTTAAACTTTTGTCTGGGAAAAAGCATTTTCGACAATTGCTGAGATATAGTACTTCCTCCACCGGAAGTTGTTTTTCCACCAATAATTGTTTTAAAAATTACACGCATTAAACTTTTAAAATCTATACCGGAATGATCAAAAAAACGAGCATCTTCCGTTGCAATCAAAGCATTAACCAAATAAGGCGACAAATCTGAATATTTTACATTAGACCTATTCTCTTTAAAATATTTACCTAATAATTGTTGATCCGATGTATAAACTTCCGTTGCTAAATTTGTTCTGGGATTTTCTAAATCTTCAAACGAAGGCATAAAGCCCAAATCTCCGTTCGAGATCATAAAAAACAAAGTACCTATCGATATTAAAGGAATTAAAAATAAAACCCAAAGTATAATAATAATTCTTCTGTATCTTTTTTTTATTTTAGAGTTTTCTGTCATAAAATAACTATTTGGCGTAAATATAATAAATAATTTATTTTAAAATTTATTTTGTATTTAAATATTAGCAAAAAAAATATTTTTAGTATTATTTTAAGAGTTTTATAAAATAATTTATTTTTTTTGTCAAAATTATTGATAATTTAATTTTAAATAAATCTTTTTATATAAATTATCAATATTTACACATTTATATATATACATTAATAATTATGAAAGATAATTTAGTCATAGTTGAATCTCCGGCAAAAGCTAAAACCATTGAAAAATTTTTAGGAAAAGATTTTACCGTATTATCAAGTTTTGGTCATATTAGAGATTTATCAAAAAAAAATCTAGGAATACAAATCGAAAAAAATTTTACTCCGGAGTATATTATACCTAATGACAAAAAAAAGATTGTTGCCGAATTAAAAAAACATGTTAAAAATGCAAAAACAATATGGCTTGCTGCCGATGAAGACCGCGAAGGAGAAGCTATTGCATGGCATTTGTTCGAGGTATTAAAATTAGATTCAAAAGACACAAAGAGAATTGTTTTTCACGAAATTACCAAAAATGCAATATTAGAATCTATAAATAATCCCAGAAATATAGATTTAAATCTAGTTGATGCACAACAAGCCCGAAGAATTTTAGACAGACTAATGGGTTTTGAGATGTCTCCTGTATTATGGAAAAAAATTAAACCGGGGTTATCGGCAGGAAGAGTGCAATCTGTAGCAGTAAAGTTAATTGCAGAACGAGAAAAAGAAATCGAAAACTTCAAATCAAAATCATCATATAAAGTTTACGGAGAGTTTAAGACCAATAAAAACGAAATAATAAATGCCGAGCTACAAAACAATTTAGAAACCGAAACAAATGCACAAGAATTTTTAAACGATGCTAAAAATGCCTCTTTTAAAATATTAGATACAACAAAAAAACCCGGAAAAAAATCACCCTCGCCGCCATTTACAACATCAACATTACAACAAGAAGCCAGCCGAAAAATAGGTTTCTCCGTATCTAAAACCATGACTATAGCACAAAAACTTTACGAGGCAGGAAAAATAACTTACATGCGTACAGATTCTGTTAACCTATCAAGTTTAGCAATAAATACTGCAAAGCAAGAAATAATATCACGATTTGGAGACAAATATTCCAAACCAAGAAATTTTGCAACAAAATCAAAAGGAGCCCAAGAAGCACACGAAGCAATAAGACCCACATACATAAACAACGAAGAAATTTCAGGTTCAAACGACGAAAAAAAATTATATAATTTAATTTGGAAACGAACTATAGCATCTCAAATGAGTGATGCAAAAATAGAAAAAACAAATATTAAAATATCAAATAATAAAAACAATAAAATTTTTATAGCATCAGGCGAGGTTATAACGTTTGACGGATTTCTAAAAGTTTATATCGAAACAACCGACGACGACGACACAAACACAAACAATTTAAACAAAATATTGCCAAAAGTTAATATAAACGAAAATCTTAAAACCCTAAAAATAACCGCAAAACAAAAATTTACCAAACATCCCCCAAGATATACAGAGGCAAGTTTAGTGCGAAAATTAGAAGAACTTGGCATAGGACGTCCGTCAACTTACGCACCTACAATATCTACCATTCAAAAACGAGGATACGTAGTAAAAGAAACTCGAGACGGCTCAAAACAAAACGTTAATATTATTACTTTAGACAAAAAATCAAATAAAATAATATCAGAAACAATAATAGAAAATACGGGGTTCGAAAAAAATAAATTATTTCCTACCGATATCGGAATAGTTGTAAACGAATTTTTATCAGAAAATTTTAATAAAATAATTAACTATAACTTTACAGCCGAAATCGAAAACAAATTCGACAAAATTGCATCGGGAAAATTAAAATGGAATAAAATGATAGAAAAATTTTATTCCGAATTCCACAGCAATATAGAAAATACCCTTGAAAACTCCGAACGAAATAACGGCGAAAGATTACTTGGTAAAGATCCTAAAACAAATAAAAATGTTTATGTAAAAATAGGAAAATTTGGTCCTGTCGCTCAACTTGGTGAGGCTTCAGACGAAAACAAACCCAGATTTGCCGGATTACAAAAAAATCAACACATATCCACAATAACACTCGAAGAAGCATTAAAATTATTTGAATTACCACGAGAAATAGGAGAATACGAAAACAAAACAATGACCGTAGCAATAGGCCGATTTGGTCCGTATATACGACACGACAATAAATTTTATGCAATAAAAAAAGATACCGACAACCCCTACACGATAAATAAAGAACGTGCTATTGAACTAATCGAAGCAAAAAGAAAAGCCGATAAAGAAAAAATAATTAAAATATTTAACGAAGACAAAGACACTCAAATATTAAATGGTAGATGGGGACCATATATTAAATACAAAAAAAAGAATTTTAAAATACCAAAAAATATTGACGCTAAAAATTTAACTTATAACGAATGTATGGAAATAATAAAAAATCCACCAAAAACTAAAAAAAAGAAATAAAACAATATTTTTTGTTAAAAAAACGTTTAATAATTGAAAATATGTTAAAAAACATCAAATTAATCTTTTAACTAATTAATATTTATACATTTATAAATGTTTAACAAATGTAAATTTTTACATATTTATAAAAAAAAATGCAATTATTAACTATAAATTGTTAATAAAAATTTGTTTACAAAAAATATTTTTATTTATTTTACCTTTTTGTAAGCTCATTTTAATTAAAAATGAATTAAAATTGTATCAAACATAAAATATGAAAAAAGTAATATTTTTTATCGTAGCGGTTATTTTTGTTAGTAATACTTTTGCTCAACAAGACCCTCAATTCAGTTTAAACATGTTTAATCATGCAACACTAAATCCCGGTTATGCCGGAACAAACGGATCAATATGTGCAAGTGCTATTAACAGAATGCAATGGATGGGATTTAATCAAGGCGAAGGCAATCCCAAAACTATGGCTTTTAACATAAATGCCCCCATATCGCAATTTAGCAGTGGTGTTGGATTAACCGTTTTTAATGACAATTTAGGATTCGAAAAAAACTTTGGCATAAATTTATCTTATGCATATATTTTAGAAGATATAGGAGTAAGTGGCAGTAAATTGGGGTTAGGCTTGTCTTTAGGAATGTATAATAAATCAATAGACGGAACATGGGTTACACCAAGTTCTCTTAATCCAAGCTCAGCATCTCAACAAAATCCATATTCAGACCCCGCAATACCTTTAACCGAAGCAAAAACAGTTTTTGATATGGGATTTGGAGCTTTTTACCGAACTAACGACTTATACGTAGGAATTTCATCAACACACTTATTACAATCAAAATTTAAATTTACAAATCCTAAAGTTCCATCATTACGAAGACATTATTATTTATCAGCAGGATATTATGTAAAGATGCCAAATCCGCAATTCGAACTACGCCCATCAATATTTATAAAAACCGATGCAGCCACAACACAATTTAGTGTAAATGCTCGCGTTATATATAATAAGCAACCATGGGCAGGATTATCGTATAGATTTGGAGACGCCATTATAGTTATGGCAGGATATACAACCAGCAATAATATTAGAATAGGTTTAGCATATGATATAACCACATCAACTATGGGTAAATACAGCAACGGTTCATTAGAATTTGTTCTGGGATATTGCTTTAATGCAAGTAAAGGACATAGTAGAAGCAGTTATGGTAGTGTTAGATTCTTATAAAAAGATTTATTAAAAAATAGGAGGCAAAAGTATGAAAAAATTATTTCTTTTAATATCTGTTACAGTTCTATTATTTAGTTGTGGAAACTACGATAATGGAGAACTTACAGGTGTTCCTAACAGAGAAATGTGGTTTGCACCTCAACCATACGGCATGTTATTTATAAAAAGCGGTAGCTATAATATGGGACCAAACGACCAAGACGTATTTTGGGCAATGACAGCCGAATCAAAAACAGTTTCTGTTTTTGCTTTTTGGATGGACGAAACAGAAATTACAAACAACGAATATCGCCAATTTGTTTATTGGGTACGCGATTCTATAGCAAGACGTATGCTAGGCGAACAAGAAGACCAATATTTAATTACAGAAAACGAATATGGAGACGAGCTAGACCCTCCATTTTTAAACTGGTACGAAAGAATATATTGGGACGGCGATGATGAACGCGAAATACTAAATGATTTATGTCTTCCTGTTCAAGAAAGATTTTATAGACGAAAAGAAATAGACTCTCGTAAATTAAATTTCGAATATTTTTGGATAGATTATAATCAAGCTGCAAGGAAACAAGACTTTGGAGGCGAAACCAGACGTTCATATAACTACGAAACAGGAAAATATGACGGAGAAGTTACAAGTTTCTCTCAAGGAAAAGAAGGACAAATCGAAGAAATAAAAGACCGCTCAGCATACATTATGAGAGACATTATTAATGTATATCCTGATACACTATGTTGGGTTGGTGACTTTACTTACTCATACAACGAACCAATGACAACAAAATATTTTTGGCATCCTGCTTACGACCACTATCCTGTTGTTGGTGTAACATGGAAACAAGCTAGAGCTTTTAATATTTGGAGAACTCAACTATATAATTCATTCTTATCAAGTACAGGAGATGCTTTTGTTCAAGATTGGAGATTACCTACAGAATCAGAATGGGAATATGCTGCACGAGGCGGACTAAAAGAAGCTATGTACCCTTGGGGAGGATATTATGCAACAAATTACAAAGGTTGCTACATTGCTAACTTTAAACCTTTAAGAGGAAATTATGTATCAGATGGAGGATTTTATCCTGTTATTGTTGCAAATAACGATCCTAACGAATGGGGTTTATATGATATGGGCGGAAATGTATCGGAATGGACATCAAACGCTTTTGACGAAGCAGCATATAGTTATACCGACGATCTTAACCCCGATTATCAATACGAAGCATTACCCGACGACCCTCCTACACTAAAACGTAAAGTTATTAGAGGAGGCTCGTGGAAAGATATAGGATATTATATGCAATGCGGAACAAGAACTTACGAGTATCAAGATTCCTGTAAATCGTATATAGGCTTTAGAAGTGTAAGAACTTATTTAGGCCACGATGTAAACGATGCAGGAACAGGCTCTCAAGTATATTAAAATTTATTTATTAACTAAAAAAAACAAAAATTATGGGATTTAACATTGGTGAATTTGTACAGTCAGAAGGTTACAAAAAAGTAATGGCAAAAGTATACGGCTGGGGAGCTTCAGTTGTATTAGCAGGTGCATTATTTAAAATTCAGCACTACCCCGGTGCTTCAATAATGCTTATAGCAGGAATGGGAACCGAAATTATAATTTTCTTTTTATCGGCTTTTGAACCATTACATCACGAACCGGATTGGAGTTTAGTATATCCTGAATTAGCGGGAGTTTCTGAAGATGATGAAATAGATGTAGAAGAAAAAAAATCAATCTCAAAGAAAAAATCAGCATTAGAACGTTTTGACGAAATGATTGAAAATGCAGAAATTACACCTGAACTTTTCGAAAGATTAGGACAAGGCTTACAAAGCCTAAACCAAACTACCGAAAAATTACAAGACGTATCAGATGCAACTGCAGCCACTAATAATTATGTTGCTAATTTTGAAAAAGCATCTGAAAAAGTTAACGAATTTGCTGATATGTATGGAAACTCTGCAAACGCTTTAAGTCAAACAACCGAAGAACTTAAAAACACTATAACTAAATCATCAGAAACTTTATCAAATTCTTATATAGATACAGCAAATAAAGTATCTGAAACAGGAGACAATCTTGCTAAAGCATATAGCAAACTAACAGAATCGATGAACAAAGAATTTGAAGATTCAACAGAAGGTAATAAATCTTATGGAGAACAATTACAAATAATGACAAAAAATTTAACAGCATTAAATGCAGTATACGAACTACAACTACAAGGTACCAACGAACATTTAGAAGCTAGCAAACAACTTTACGACGGTTTAAATGAAATGATGTCTAATTTACATGCATCAGTTGACGATACTAAACGATATCGCGAAGAAGTTGCTAAACTTAGCAATAATCTGGCTGCAATGAATACCGTTTATGGTAACATGCTTACAGCAATGAATGTTAAAATTGATTAATTTATTACTAATTTAAAATAATTATTAGATATGTCAGCAGCAAATTGTCCCGAAACGCCGAGGCAGAAAATGATTGGAATGATGTATTTATTCCTAACAGCAATGTTAGCTTTAAATGTATCCCGTTCGATATTAAATGCCTTTGTAGTTGTTAACCATAGCTTAGAAGCCACAAACGAAGCTTTTGGCGAAAAAAACGAATATGCATACAACGATTTTGCAAATAAAAAAGCTAATAACCCCGAAAAAGTTAAAGCTTACTACGAAGCCGCAATGAAAGTAAAAGAACTTTCTGAAGGTATAGAAAAATATTTGCTTGATTTAAAAGCTAAAGTAATTGCAGAAACTGAGAAAATACCAGTTGAACAAGCAAAAAAAATGAAACTAAAAGATATTGACGCTAAAGATAATTTTGATATCCCAACATATATTTTAGTAGGCGAAAAAGAAGATGGTTCAGGAGGCGAAGCTAGAAAACTCCGAAATAAATTAAAGGAATATAAAGAAAACTTACGTAAAGTTTTAGAAGACCCTAAAATTCAAATTCCGTTTAAAGAAAAAGAAATTAAAAGCCTTGGCGATTTTGGAGTAGATACCGACGATCCTAAAGAAAAAGATCCTGATCATCCTGAGGAAAATCATTGGGAAACATCTAAATTTGAACATACTCCATTAGCAGCAGTTGTTACAATGATGTCTCAAATACAAAACCAAATACGTAATGCCGAAGCTACAGTTGTTAATTTATTATTAAACTCAATATCAGCAAACGATTTTAAATTTGACACACTTGCAGCTAAAGTTATACCTAACTCTAATTATATTATACAAGGAGACAAGTACAAAGCCGATTTATTTGTTGCTGCTTTTAGCACAACCGAAAATCCAAAAATATTAGTTGGCGAAGGATACGACACCGTCAAAAATGTTTTAACAGGAAAAATAGACTCTATACCCGTAGAAAAAGGTGTTGGACGATTAGTTAGAGATGCTACAGCTACAGGAACTCAAAAATATGCAGCAATTATTAAAGTAAAAAAACCTGATGGAACTTATAAAGACTATCCTTTAATTGTTAACGGAAAACATATTATCGAATATACTGTAGCAAAACCAAGTGCAGTAATATCTCCAACAAAAATGAATGTTTTATATATTGGTGTCGATAATCCTATAGATATTTCTGTAGCAGGTTTTTCTGCCGACAAAATTTCGGCAGGTATATCAAGCGGTTCTTTAAGTCGCAAAGGAGGCAGCTCTTATATAGCTCGAGTAAGAAGAGCCGGCAAATGTAGAATAAGCGTAAGTGCAACCGATGATAATGGAAATAAACGTTCTATGGGCTCGCAAGAATTTCGTGTAAAACGAGTTCCAGACCCTGTTGCAAAAATAGCAAACCATAAAGGTGGAAAAATTAAAAAGAACATTCTACTATCACAAGCAGGTATTAAAGCCGATATGGAAAACTTTGATTTTGACCTTAAATTTAGAGTTGTTGGATTTACAGTATCTGTAACTATAGGAGGATTCGAAAAATCAAAAAATTCAGGAAGTTACAGGCTTACAGGAGAACAAATAAACTTAATACGAAAAGCTAAAAAAGGTTCGCGTGTAACATTTGAAAATATTAGAGCTAAAGGACCAGACGGAAGTATACGAAAACTTAACTCTATAAGTTTAAAACTAAAATAAAATTATAAAAGCTATGAAACGTAAATTAATTATTCTCTCAGTAATTTTTATCTTAATACCATTTATTAAGGTAAATGCTCAATCTGATGTATTAGATGGAGTATATGTAAAAGAACATGTGCCGGCAAGAAAACCAATACCATATCATTATTTAAGAGAAGCAGATGTTGCTTGGAGTAAAAAAATATGGAGAATATTAGATTTACGAGAAAAAATAAATTTTCCTCTTTACTATCCTACAACTCCATTAGATGACAGATATAGTTTAATAGATTTATTAATATATGGTGTTGAAAACGATGGTATGGTTGTTTACGATACCGACGACGACGAATTTACTACACCTATAACTTTAAAAGGAATAGACGAAAATTTTGGAGCAATTAATGATACCCAATTTATTGAGGACCCTGTAACCGGAGAAATGAATCAAAAAATTATTCCGGGAGAAAGAACTACATCTGAGGTTACAAGATACCTTATGAAAGAAGTTTGGTTCTTTGATAAACAACGTTCAAAAATGGAGGTTCGTATAGTTGGTCTTTGCCCTATTCGTTTATATGCAAAAGATGATGTAGAAGCTGATAATGGTGATGTGCAAGGAATTCTTACTCAAAAATTAACATTTTGGGTATATTTCCCGGCTGCACGTAATTTATTTGCTGATCACGAAGTATTTAATACAAAAAACGATGCCGAACGACGAACTTTTGAGGACATATTCTTTAAACGTAGGTTTAAATCTTATATATATAAAGAAACAAATGTTTATGATAATAGACGTATTAATCAATATACCAAAGGTTTAGACTCACAATTAGAAGCGGAGAAAATAAAAATGAATATGTTTAGAATTGAACACGATTTATGGGAATTTTAATTTTTATATAATAAAATTTAAAAGACCGCTATTTTGCGGTCTTTTTTTATAATTAAAATGTATAATAACATACAAAAAATAATATCTTACTTTAATGCTATATCATTGCAAAAAGTATGCGATATAAACTTAATGAACCGTATAGATACAAAGTTTATTTTTAATATTACAGAACTTAATGATATTTTAAAAAAAGCATCTAAAAAATATAATATATTAGAAATAAATAATAGCAGAATATTAGATTATAAAACACAATATTTTGATACAAAAAATTTTGATATGTATTTAGCACATCAAAATAAAAAACTAAACCGCTTTAAAATACGTAAGCGAAAATATATGATATCAAATATAATTTTCTTTGAAATTAAATTTAAATCAAATAAAGGAAGAACAATTAAAGAAAGAATAAAAATTAAAAATTTCTCCAATGAATTATCCGATGATATAAAAAAATTTATTGAAAGAAAAACCTCTTTTAACTGCTCTAATCTAAGACAATCGTTATTAATAGATTTCTCGAGAATTACTCTAATTCATAAAAAACAAAAAGAAAAGATTACAATTGATATCAATATCAATTACAAATATAATACTAAAAATATAAATTTACCTTTTTTAGTAATCACTGAGGTTAAAAGCGAAAAACATAATAAATCGGATTTTATAGAAATTTTAAAAAAACAGAAAATATATAAACAAAATATTAGTAAATATACTATAGGTATTTTATTATTAAATAAAGGAATAAAATATAATAACTTTAAAGAAAAACTATTAACTTTAAGTAAAATTGCAAACAATGATAAATACAATTATGTTTTTAACAAATATTAAATTTTTTGATATTGATATAATTAACCCAAATATTATAGAATTATTAATTAGATTCTTTTTTAATTTTTTTATAATAGTTTTTATTATAAGATATTTATATTATACAGGCAGTAAACGAAAAGATTATATTTTTACTTATATAATGATAAGTTCTGCTATTTTTTTATTAGTTTTTTTATTAGAGAGTGTAAAAATAAAACTTGGTTTTGCCTTAGGACTATTTGTAGTATTTAGTATAATACGTTATCGCACAAATCAAATCCCTATTAAAGAAATGACATATTTATTTATAGTCATAACTCTGTCGGTAATAAATGGCATTACGTCTCAGAAAATAAGTTATGTAGAGCTAATAGTTAGTAATTTAATAGTTATTTCTCTTATTTATTTTTTAGAAAAAATATGGCTTGTTAATATAGAACAATCTAAAAAAATTATTTACGAAAAGATTGAACTTATTCACCCCGATAAAAGAAAAGAATTACTTGCCGATTTAGAAAAACGAACAGGTATAAAAATACATAGAATCGAGATCGGACAAATCGACTTTTTAAAAGATACTGCAAAAATAAAAATATATTTCTTTAATAATCAACAAACTAAAGGTTACGGAAATTATATATTTAACGATAACGATGATAGTTTTTAGTCCAAATTAAATTATTAACATAGCATCGCCGTATGTTCCAAATTTATATTTTTCTTTTATAGCCATTTCGTATGTTTTTTTTAATAAATCGTAGCCTGCAAAAGCCGAAACCATCATATATAACGTCGAATACGGCAAATGAAAGTTTGATATCATTGCATTTGCAACTTTAAAATCGTAAGGAGGAAATATAAATTTATTTGTCCAACCTTCAAATGGTTTTAATTCGCCAATTGTAGAAATAGAGCTTTCCATTGTTCGCATAACTGTTGTTCCTACTGCACAAATTCTGCGTTTATTTATTTTAGCATTGTTAACTAAATCGGCAACTTCTTCGGTTATAAATATTTGCTCCGAGTCCATTTTATGTTTAGTTAAATCCTCTACATCGACAGGTCTAAAGTTTCCTAATCCTGCATGTAAAGTAATTTCGGCTAATTCTACACCTATAATTTCTAAACGTTTTAATAATTGTTTACTAAAATGCATTCCTGCAGTTGGTGCAGCAACAGCACCTTCGTGTTTTGCAAATATTGTTTGGTATCTTTCGGTATCGTATTCTTGAATTTCTCTATTAATAAATTTTGGTAATGGAGTTTGTCCTAAACGGTATAATGTTTTTTTAAATTCATCGTAATCACCGGCAAACAAAAAACGCAATGTTCGTCCACGAGATGTTGTATTGTCTATAACCTCTGCAACAAGTTCTTCGTTCTCACCAAAATATAGTTTATTTCCTATTCTTATTTTACGTGCAGGATCTACTAAAACGTCCCAAAGTTTTTGGTCTGTATTAAGTTCGCGTAATAGAAAAACCTCTATTTTTGCTCCTGTTTTTTCTTTATTTCCATATAATCGTGCAGGAAAAACTTTTGTATTATTAAAGACCATTACATCTTTATCCTCGAAATAATTAATTATGTCTTTAAATACTTTATGTTCAACTTCTCCTGTTTCTTTGTGTAAAACTAATAAACGTGATTCGTCACGATTCTCTGCCGGGTGAAGAGATATTAGCTCTTCGGGTAAATTAAAATTAAATTGAGATAATTTCATTTATTTTTAAATTTTTGTTGTTTTATAATTATTTAAATAACGATTATTCCGATTTAATTATTTTATAATTATAAACTTTATTATCTACGGTAACGTTAATAAAATATAGTCCTTTGGTTAAATTATTTGATATATCGCTTAAATTTATTTTATGAGTTCCTGATGTTTGATACGAATTATTTTCGCCTAACTTTTTTCCTAAAATATTAGTAATGTTAATACTAACATCTGAATTTTTTAATAAATTATATTCTATTGTAGCATCGTTTGCATAAGGATTTGGATATATTTTTAATTTTGATATTATCGGATTTTCGTTAACATCTGTTGATGTTGTATATGTAAAAGTCCAACCTCCTGCATTATCCGATGAGTTTGTTCTAAAATTAATTATTAACTTGCTTGCCGCAATTGTCAAATTTGTTGGAACATTTGTATGGTCGTATCTATCTACTAAATGGGCTGCATCGTAAACATCTTTATAAATTTGAACGTAATCGTAGGTATTTACTGTTGCTAAATCGAACTCGGTAAAATTAAGGTTAAATGTTCCAACGTTTGATGGCTCAATATACCACTTGCAAATTTTAGAATTTTCGTAATTACAATCTCCACTACCATCGTTTACTGTTCCGCTTGCATCGGTAATTGTTTTTGAACCTGTGCAGGTTATTGTTTTATAACTTGCTACAAAACCAAAATCGTTTCCTGTGCTATTTGTAATAAATTGTATTAACATACTATTTCCCGATGATGTTACTGTGGTTGGGGAATCGTCTCCCCCGAATTTTGCCAAAATATTATCAGATGTAGTAGAGCCATCGTAAATAATTATTGTGTCGTTTGTTTCTACTAACCATCTATCAAAACTTAACTGAACAGATGTTCCGCAAGCAGGTTGTATTAGCCATTGGCAATTATTATTGTTTGTATAATTTCCGTTACCACTGCCATCGGTAAACGAACCTTCTTTTCCTGTTATTAATCTTGGTGTAGATGAGCAACCTTCAGGATAAACCGATGTTGGAGGGAATATACTTACTACTGCTTGAAATTGACTGTCGAAATTGTATCCTGTAGATGTAAAATCATCTAAATTAAAGTATCCGTTGTTATATCCTCCCCAGCCCCAATTCATATGAAATTCGTCTGATGAATTGTATCCGTCGCAATTCCATGCATGTCCGCTACCAAGATTACTATCCATTCCGGAATAAATCATAGGGCGTTTTGCATCTATTTCTTGTTTTAATATATTTTTCCATTCAATATCTGAATAATCATCTCTATCTTTAATATTTACAGAGTTATCATATTTAAAATATGTGCTTAGTGCATTAACTGTTCTATCGGTAGATGAGCCTGAACCATTGGCAGAATAGTGCATATCTACAGCAACACTGCAATCGTAAAGTAATGTGGCAACATCGTTGTTTTCCGATAATAATTTTAAAGGCATATTTGTCCAAATAAAATTCTCGTTTGCATAATTAACGGTAAGATTTCCATAGCCTCCATTCCAATAAGAATAATTTGTATGTGAACTATATCCTACATTTGGATAATTCCAATATTTTATTACTTGCGACATTGATAATGCCACACAACCTACATAAACATGTCCGCCAGGTCCGTTTGCATCGTCAGGGCAAGCTGCATTATATGGCCAGTCTTGATTCCATGTTACCATTAGCAAGGGCTGTAATGTTGTTTGTGCATTTGTGCTTTTTGTTGGGACTAAATATTTATTCCACTCATTTTGTATTCTACTATCTGCAACAGATTTATTTTTTTTTACATATTTTATTTGTTCCTCAAATGTTGATAAGAAAAACCCAAAGTTATCGGTTGCATAATTGCTTTTAAAGGTATTATTAACAGAATAACCGATTAATGGCATAGTTGCATCATCGGCTGATAATATTATAAATCCGTTTCCTTTATTTGAAAAAACATAGTAAAGTGTATCGTTGTTATATGTTTTAACATATTCTAATTTAAGATTAATATCGTTAAGATTTAAACCTGAACGATTATAAAAAATATTAGTAGCAATATTTTTAGCTTTTTTAGCATTTACGTTTTTACTAAATGATGTGTTTATAGTTAAAAGAACTATAAATATTAATAAGAAAAAATGTTTCATAATTTTACTGATTTTAAAAATGTGTAAATATAAGAACTGCAAATTTACAAAAAAATTTTGTAAATTTTAAGAAAAATCTATATTATAATGCAGACCTATACTTTGTTTTCGATTTTTTGCAAGTTTTATAATAAGATATGCAACATTTATGGCATTTCGTAATTGGCATATTTTTTCCGATACTATTGAAGTTTTGTATAAATCTTCGGTTTCGTTATAAATTATCTCTAAACGTTTTAATGCCCTGTCGAGACGTAAGTTTGAACGCACAATTCCAACATAATTACTCATTATTTGTTGTAATTCTTTAATATTTTGGGTTATTAAAATCATTTCTTCGGTTTTGGTTGTTCCGCTATTATCCCAGTCGGGAATATTTTTTTGTATATTTATTTTTTGTATATTTTTTAGTGTATTTTCGGCTGCAATATCGGCATATACTATGGCTTCGATTAAAGAATTTGAAGCTAAGCGATTTGCTCCGTGTAATCCTGTGCTAACGGCTTCGCCCGAAGCATAAAGATATTTTATACTTGTTTGTGCTTGTTTATTTACTTTTATTCCTCCACAAGAATAATGTGCTGCAGGAACAACCGGTATGCAATCTTTAGTTATATCAATACCAATTGATAAACATTTTTTGTAAATATTAGGAAAATGTTTTAATAACTCCTTATCATTAATATTTCGTGCATCTAGATAGACATAATCCCATCCGTTTTTTTTCATCTCGTTATCGATGGCTCTGGCTACAATATCTCGTGGGGCTAATGATTCTCGCTTGTCATAATTTTGCATAAACGGTTTACAATCTAATGTTTTTAATACCGCTCCAAACCCTCTTAATGCTTCTGTTATTAAAAACGATGGACGTTCATTAAGATTATATAATGATGTTGGATGGAATTGTATAAATTCTAAGTTCTCTATTATTCCTTTTGCACGATAGACCATAGCAATACCATCGCCTGTGGCATTCTCGTTATTTGTTGTTGTTTGATAAATATTTCCCAGTCCTCCTGTTGCTATATATGTTATTTTTGATAATATTGTTTCTACTTTATTTGTTTTAAGGTTTAAAACATAAGATCCATAGCATTCTATACCGCCTTTATGTCTATTTACTTCTATTCCTAAATGATGTTGGGTTATTAAATCTATTGCAAAATAATTTTCGTAGATTTCTATATTTTTATGATTTTTTACTTTTTCTGATAAAGCTCTTTGTATCTCGAATCCTGTATTGTCTTTATGATGTAATATACGATGTTCGGAGTGCCCCCCCTCTTTAGCTAAGTCATAATTACCTTGAGAATTTTTATCGAATTTTGTTCCCCAGTTTATTAAATCGTCTATTAGTTTAGGTGCTTTTTTTACAACCATCTCAACAACATCTTTTTCACACAATCCGGCTCCTGCAATAAGGGTATCTTGTATATGTTTCTCGTATGAATCTAATTTATCTATAACTGCGGCAACTCCTCCTTGAGCTAAACTTGTATTTGTTTGGTCTATTGTTGTTTTTGTAATTAAAATTACTTTATGTTTCTCGGCTACTTTTAACGCATAGCTAAGCCCTGCAATTCCTGAGCCTATAACCAAAATATCAATTTCTTTTTTCATTATCGTAAAATAAATTGTAAAGTTAATTTTAAATTTATATCTTATATTAATATTTTATATAATTTTGCAAAAAAAAGTTTTTTATGTTTTCAGGAATTGTAGAAGAAGCGGCAAGAGTTGTTGCGTTAAAAAAAGAAAAAGAGAACTTGCATATTACAATGGAATGTTCTTTTGTTAATGAGCTAAAAATCGATCAAAGTATTGCTCATAACGGTGTTTGTTTAACGGTTGTTGATATTACCGACAAAACTTACACTGTAACTGCTATACAAGAGACTTTAGACAAAACAAATCTCGGTTTTTTAGAAATTGGCAGTAAAGTAAATTTAGAACGAAGTATGAAAATGGATTCGTTTCTTGATGGACATCTTGTTCAAGGACATGTTGACCAAACTGCTGTTTGTAAAAAAGTTGAGGAAGCCGATGGTAGTTGGTATTTTACTTTTGAGTATGATTCTACAAAAGGTAATATTACTGTAGAAAAAGGTTCTATATCGGTAAATGGTGTTAGTTTAACGGTTGTAAACTCAAAAGATAATTCTTTTCAGGTTGCAATAATTCCATTTACTTATGAGGTTACAAATTTTAATCAAATAAAAGAAGGAACTGTTGTTAATCTTGAATTTGATATAATAGGAAAATACATTCAAAAAATTATATCACAACAATTAGGAAATAAATAATGTTCTCAGGTTTTAGTTTTATACAGATATTCTCGGCTTTTATGGTTCTTTTTGCCGTAATAGATATTACAGGGTCGATACCAATAATTATTGAACTAAAAGATAAATACGGAAAAATAGAAGCAGGCAAAGCAACTATAGCTGCTTCTATTGTTTTGCTTTTATTTTTATTTATAGGCGAAGGAATATTACATGTTTTTGGAGTTAATATAGAGTCGTTTGCAATTGCAGGTTCTTTTATTATCTTATTTTTGGCATTAGAGATGGTTTTAGGTATTGAGTTGTTTAAAAACACATCGTCAACCGATAGTGCATCTATTGTTCCTTTAGCTTTTCCGTTAATTGCCGGAGCAGGTTCTATAACTACATTGCTGTCTTTAAAATCGCAATATGCAAATATTAATATATTTTTTGCTATATTGTTAAATATGTTAGTTGTTTTTATTGTTTTAAAATCTACCAGAATTATTGAACGTATTCTCGGAAAAACAGGTCTTGCTATTTTAAAGAAAGTTTTTGGAATAATTCTTTTATCAATTGCAATAAAATTATTTTTATCTAATACCGGAATTAATATTACCAAATAAAAATATTGTTTTTTCATGCTAAAAAAACAAAGACTAATTAACTCTTTATCTTAAAATAATATTGTGTGTAATTTAAGTTTTTGAAATCACAATATACATAATTACAAACAACTTACCTATGGTTTTAATATGTTCTAAATGAGCAAGTATAGATATCAATATGTATTGCAGTTAGTTTTATACGCTTTCAGAAGCAAAATCACATTTTTTGATTTCTTCGTTAAGAATCTAAATCAATTATCAACATTTAAATATAACTCAGATTTGTAATAAAAATTATTTTTTATATTTTTTGTTAAATTTAGCTAATCCTTCGTCTAAAAAATTAACAAAGGCATCAACGTCTTTGTTATATGCTCGTGAACCGTTTAAGGTATTTCCTTCTTTATCGAGTAATACGTAATAAGGTTGAGCGTTTATGTTATATTTTGTAATTTGCAGGTCGGCATATTTTTTTCCTATTGTTTTTTTTATTTTTCCATCGCGTTTTGATGTTACCCACTCGCTCTCTGGCAATTCAGTTTTGTCGTCAACATAAAGAGCAACAACAACAAAATTATTTTTTAATCGTTTTAAAACTTTTGGGTCAGACCAAACAGCAGCTTCCATTTCGCGACAATTAACACAGCCATGTCCTGTAAAATCAACAAATACCGGTTTGTTTAATTTGTTTGCTACTCGCAAAGCTTGTTCGTAATCGAAATAGCCTTTTAATCCGTGTGGCAGGGTAAGAAAATCGCTATATTTTGGTTTTTCTATCATTTCGGAGTTTCCTCCGTTAGAGCTAATATTTGTATTTTCTAAGTTTTCTCTAACTATTTTGTTTATATCAAAATCTATAGATTCTTGTGGCGGTAAATATCCGGCTAATGCTTTTAAAGGGGCTCCGAACATTCCGGGTATCATATAAACAACAAAAGTAAAAGTAATTATTGCCATAATTAATCTTGGAACTTTAATATACGGGAGGTCGCTGTCGTGTGCAAATTTTAGTTTTCCTAAAAGGTATAAGCCCATTAATGTAAAAATAACAATCCAAATAGCGAGATAAATTTCGCGATCGAGAATGTGCCAATGGTAAGTTTGATCGGCTATACTTAAGAATTTTAGACCTAAAGCTAATTCTAAAAATCCTAAAACTACTTTTACCGAGTTTAACCAACCTCCCGATTTTGGCATTTTGTTTAATAACGACGGGAAGAATGCAAAAAAAGTAAATGGCAATGCAAAAGCTAACGAGAAACCAAACATTCCTATAATGGGTTTTAAAATCTCGCCACTTGCCGATTCTACTAAAATAGCACCAACTATTGGACCTGTGCACGAAAAAGAAACAAGAACAAGGGTAAAGGCCATAAAAAATGTTCCTGTCCAACCTCCTTTGTCGGCATTTTTATCCGATTTATTAACCATCCAACTTGGCAGTGTAATTTCGAACATTCCAAAAAATGACATTGCAAATATTAAAAATATTAAGAAAAATGCTACATTAGGTATCCAATGGGTGCTTAACCAATTTGCAAAATTTACTCCAAGTGTTACAGCTATTACGGTTCCTATAATTGTATAAATTAAAATTATTGAAACTCCATAAAAAATTGCTTGTATTTTAGATTTTGTTTTGCTTTCGCCATTATGCATAAAAAAAGAAACTGTCATAGGTATCATTGGAAATACGCAAGGTGTTAAAATTGCCATAAGACCGGCTCCAAACGATATAAAAAAGAACCACCAAAGCGAATTGTTACTTTCTTTTTGTTGCGAATTGTTATTTGTATTGTTTGTAGTCTTTATTTCTGTAGTTTTTGCAGTATCAACAATTGTTTTTTCGGTATCCGTTTTTAAAATACTTGTATCGGCTTTTGTATTATTACTTGTGTCGTTTACTGTTATCGTATTATCAGATGTTTCGGTTTTTATTTTATTGTTATTAGGTTCGGTTTCGGTTTTTTGTGTTTGTTTTAACGATATTTTTATCGAGAAGTCTTTGCTAGACATTACACACATACCATCGGCTAAACACGATTGATAATCTAATGTTCCGTTTACCGTAAAATTATTTTTATTTGCTTTTATTTTTTGATGAAATTCACATTTTTTAAAGTAAAAATGTCGTGTAGCTTCCATTAATTTATCGTATTCTTTTTTTGGAGGCCAACCTTCTTTAACTTTACCGTCAATAGTATAATCATTTGATTTTTCGTAAGCAAATGTTATAGGATTAAGCTCATCGTTTATTGAGTAAATATCCCATTTATCGTCAATTTTTCCTTTAAAAATTAAATCAACAACATTGTTTCCCAAGTCCTTATACTCAAATTTCCACGAAACATGATTCTCCATCTGCGAGAACCCCGAGTAGCTTAACAATAAAATAAAAGCAAAAGTTATTATTTTTTTTAACGATACCATAAGTTTAAAATTTAAATATTTAAACAAATATAATTAAGAAAATCATAATAAAAATAAGATTATACAAATTTATAGTTTATTAATATATTATGATTGTTGTTTAATACGTAAATAATATTTTAAATATTTTTAATTAATGATGATGGTGATGTTCTCCATGGTGATGTTCTCCTGACTCGTGGTCGCAAGTATTTGCATTAACAACAAGAGAACCATTTATAAAATCTAAAATAATATTATCGGGAGTATCTACATTTGCTCCTGAAAATACATTTACATTTCTTGAATTAAAAATATCAATTGCGGCAGGACCAATGCCTCCTACAATAATATCGGTAACTCCTTGTTCGGCTACCCAATTTGGTATAACTCCCGGTTGATGTTCGGGTGGTGGTAAAAATTCGCTATCTATAATTTTGTTATCATCGATTACATAAACTCTAAAATAATCGCTATGTCCAAAATGTTGACTTAATTTATCGTTTGCTACGGGAATTGCTACCTTTTTCATGATTTATTATTTTTAATACAAAATTATTAATTAAATCATTAATTAATTTATATTTATGTTAATTTTTTTTAATTTTGATATAAAATAATTTTATGACAAATATTTATTGCTTAGCTATGAATGCAAAACGTAAAGCCGATAAACATGGAGCTGTTTATTCTACAAACCCTGATTATAAATTTGAATATGATAATGATACAATAGAAACATTACCTGCCGAAAAACAAAATTTAAAAGTAACAATAGACCGAAAACAACGAAAAGGGAAAACCGTTACCTTAATAACAGGTTTTGTGGGCAACGACAACGATTTAAAACAACTCGAAAAATTATTAAAAAATAAATGTGGAGTTGGTGGTTCGTCAAAAAACGGACAGATACTAATACAAGGCGATTTAAAAAATAAAATAATAACTATATTAGAAGAAAATAATTATAACACAAAAAAATAATGTTTGATATATTAGGATTGTAATTTTATTTATTATAAATTCACAGAATAAATTTTAAACTTTTTTTTATGAAAAAACTAATTTACATTTTTGCTTTCTTGCTTATGTATTCTTATACGTATGCTCAAGAAGCAACAAGCGACTCGGGTTTTGTTTCTAAACGAGGCTTTGAGATTTTACCTAAATCAGGTGATTTTGCCATAGGGGTAAATGCTATTCCCTTTTTTAATTATGTAGGAAATATTTTTAACAATACCGTAGGAAATACGGTTTCGTTTAATTTTTTAAATGCAAATAATACTATCTACGGAAAGTATTTTTTAGACGATCACACAGCAGTAAGAGCTTCGTTTAGATTTGGTAACATTACCAATATTGATAACGAATACATAATTAAAGATCAAAAAATTCCTGATCCGGATATTGTTGTTAACGATGCTCAAAAAACAGTTGTTTGTAATTCAGCCTTAAAAATTGGTTACGAAAAATCAAGAGGAAAAGGACGTGTTCGTGGAATTTATGGAGCAGAATTGGGTATATATACAGTAAACGTTAACAAAACTTATACTTATGGAAACCAAATGTCTGCAACAAATTCTAATCCTTCTACAACTGATTTTGGTTCTAACATAACAACTAACGGAAGATTAACACAACAATTATCAGGAAGAACTTTAGGTTTTGGTCTTGACGGATTTGTTGGTGTAGAATATTTCTTTGCTCCAAAAATATCTATTGGAGGAGAATTTACTTGGGGTTTTGATTTCCACAACACAAAAGACGGTGTCTCTACCGAAGAATCGTGGGATTTTACAAATAATGTATTAAAAACAACAAATACAAAAATGGCTGGAGATAAAGGATATAGTTTTGATACCGGAAATATGGGTGGAGCTATTTATTTATTATTCCATTTTTAATAACAAAATAAATTTATTAATTTTTAAAATTTAAAATCATGAAAAAAAATATTATAACATTATTATCAATAAGCTTAATAGCTTTATTATTTTTGTCAAATTGTAAAAAAACCGAAGATGAAACAACTCCAGAGGCAATGACAACTGCAATTATAAAAGGAAAAGTATTTGCGGATTTAAATACTGCAAACGATACAACATCAAATGGATTTTATCAATTGAATAACGAAACGGCTCCTGCAGGAACAAAAATTATTGTTGTTGTCAATGCAGCCGACTTAGTTGCAAATCCTATAGCAGGTCATACATACGAAGATATTAGTTTTGAAACAACAGTTGATGCAAACGGCGAGTATTCTGTTACTGTTGACGCAATTGCAAAAACAGCAAATTATACTATTAAAGCCGAAGATTTTGCTTACGACCAAACCGTAATGGACGTTTATCCTAACACAAAAACTACACGTAAAGTATTTACAGCAGCCGACCAAACAACAACAATAGTAAAAAATAATACTAAAGTTATAGATATAACTTATAATTAATAAACAAATATTAAAATACGATTTTTAAATTATCCCGAAATTTCGGGATAATTTTTTTATGTTTTTTTAAATAACTAAAGAGAAAAACTAATTAAGAAAAAATCATCATTTAATTTTTTTGGCAAATACTTTTAAATAGATTATTTTTAAAAAATTATTAAACACAAAAACAACAATTAACTATGTATAAATGAAAAAATCGGTAAAATATTTATTAGTAGTAACAGTAATCTTAATAATTATTGCAATTATAGGAAAACGCAAAGGTTGGTTTGGTAAAGAAATAATTATTAAAGTAAGTACCGAGAAAGTTACAAAAAGAAATATTATTGAAACAATTACAGCAAACGGAACAATACAACCCGAGACCGAAGTAAAAATTAGCCCCGATGTTTCGGGCGAGATAGTTGAACTAAAAATAAAAGAAGGCGATTTGGTAAAAAAAGGCGATTTACTTTTAAAAATTAAACCCGATATTTACATATCGTCACTGGAAAGAGCAAAAGCATCGTTAAACTCGGCAAAATCGCAATTGGCTCAAGCTCAAGCTCAATTTATCGATAAAGAAAACACTTATA
>Ga0256833_1000686_pt1 | contig 25870 bp, 23 predicted proteins | sample 356284metaG_FD_190535 | JGI IMG/M metagenome (GOLD analysis project Ga0256833, IMG submission 190535) | Hydrothermal vent microbial communities from Mid Atlantic Ridge, Atlantic Ocean - 356-284 | ecosystem: Environmental > Aquatic > Marine > Hydrothermal vents | place: Atlantic Ocean: Mid... | reverse complement strand
GCCGACATCTCGTTGCGCCCGGTCTGGTGGCGCTGGCCCGGACAGTGGGTGCAATTCGACGCCGAAAATCATCTGTTGAGCTACGCAACCCAACCTCCGGCGCACTGCCTGGCCATCAGCGCCGATGAGGAGACCTACCTCATTTCTCCTCAACATCCCGATGATTTCGTGGCGGCCTATGAGCAACGGCGTGAGTTTGGCCCCGCCCGCAGGCTGAAGCCGGTCATCTATCTGGCCCCCTGGCGGCAGCACTGGCTGCTGCACGACCGCCTGGCGCAGGGGCTGCTCTTTGGCGGGTTGCTGTTGGGATGGTTGGTTTTGGCCTCTGTCATCTGGCGCTATCCTCAACTTCCCGCCACCATCGCCCTGCATTTCAACACTGCCGGCGCTCCCGATCTGCTCAGTCCTCGCCGCTCTATTTTTCTGATGCCGGGCATCGCCCTGGTCATTGGTTTTCTCAATGCCGCTATTGGCTTTGCCCTTTACGAGTATCAGCGCAATCTCAGCTATCTGCTGTGGAGCATTTCCGTCATTTTACAGATCGCGACGTTTTTTATCGCCTCCAATCTCATGGCCTTGGCTATCGGGGGCTGAAAAACGATGCCACCTTCCGGTTCCGCGGTCATGTTGGCCGCGGGCTTTCTGCTGGCGGGCCTGGTCGGGCTGGCGGGCTGGCGCAGCAGGGCGCTGACGCCCGGCGGCGCCCTGGGAGCGACCCTCATCGGCGGCCTGGTCTTCGGTTTCGGCGGGCTGGTGTGGGCGGGCGCACTCATCCTCTTTTTCGTCAGCAGCAGCCTGCTTTCCCGGCTGACCAACGCCCGCAAGGCGCAAGCGACCGCGGCTCTGGGCAAGACCGGGCCCCGCGACTTCGCCCAGACCCTGGCCAACGGCGGCGTCGCCCTGCTCATGGCCCTGGCTGTGGGCTTTTGGGGGCATGATTCGTCCTGGTATCCTTATCTCACCCTGGCTTATTTCGGTTCGTTGGCCGCGGCTGCGGCCGACACCTGGGCCACCGAGCTGGGTATGCTCTCCGGCCGGCAGCCCCGGCTCATCACCAACGGACAGCCCACTCAGCCGGGCGTTTCCGGCGGCGTCACCGCTGCGGGCCTGGCGGCCAGCCTGGCGGGCGGCGCATTCATGGGGCTGATGATCTTCAGCCTGATTCAAGCCGCTTCGTTGCTCACCACGGGCCAATGGTTCTGGCAGGATCGTTTTCTGCTGCTGGTTTTGCCTTTGGCCGGTTTCGTCGGTTCATTGGCCGATTCATTTTTGGGCGCGACGCTACAGCGGTTGTATTATTGCGAACGTTGTCAGATGGCCGCGGAGCAAGCCATTCATTCTTGCGGTCACCCCACCCGCGTCATTCGCGGTTTTTCGTGGATGAATAATGACGCGGTCAATTTTCTTGCCGCCTGTGCGGGCGCATTGGCCGCCATTCTTCTTTCCCTTCCTGTTTTACTTTCATGAACGCCAACACTATCCCCGCCCCATCTTCTCGAAAACCGCCGTTATTGAGCATTATCATCCCCGCCTACAATGAGGCGCAGCGGCTGCCCGGTTCCATGGAGAAAATCCTGGCCTGGCGCCAAACCGCGCCCTATGGCGTGGAGATCATCATCGTGGAAAACGGCAGCAGCGACCGCACCACCGAGGTGGCGGAGGCCTTCGCCCGCGAGCATCCCGGCATCCGCGTCATCCACAGCGAAAAGGGCAAGGGCGCAGCGGTGAAGGCGGGGGTTTATGAGGGCGCGGGGGACTATCTTTTTATCTGTGACTCCGATCTTTCCATGCCCATCGCCGAAGTGGAAAAGTTTTTGCCGCCGCAACTGGATGGCTACGATGTGGCCATCGGCAGCCGCGAAGCGCCCGGCGCGCATCGCTTTGGCGAGCCTGGCTATCGGCATCTCATGGGCCGGGTGTTCAACTTCATCGTCCGCACCCTGGCCGTGCCCGGTTTTGATGACACACAGGCCGGATTCAAGATGTTCAAACGAGAAACGGCCCGGGAGATTTTCGCTTATCAGACCATCACCGGCTGGACTTTTGATGTGGAAGCGCTTTACATCGCCCTCAAGCGGGGCAAAAAAGTGGTGGAGGTGCCCATCAACTGGTATTTCGACGAAGACAGCCGCGTGGACCCCATGAAAGACACCTGGCGCATGTTCTGGGATGTCATTACCATTCGCCTGAACGACCGTCGCGGCGTCTATGACGCGCGGCCGTCCGCCCCCAACTCCCATACCGAGGAACATTATGACTGACGCATCTCTTTCACAACTTGAAGCTATCGCCTCGCAGGTGGAACAAGATCCCAGGGCCGCGCGCAAGGCGCTGCGGCGGCTGGCCCCCGATCTACCGCAAACGGCGCCCGTGCAGACGGCGCTGGGCATGACTTATCTGTCGCTGGATCAGCCCCGAGACGCTATGCGGGCGTTCAAACGGGCCATCGAGTTGGATCCGGAGGATCCCGCCCCGCGTTATCAGTTGGGCGTGCTGCAATCGGATCAGGGGCTTTTGCCCCAGGCCGAGGAGAATCTGCGGGTGGCCGCGGCCGCTGCGCCCGAAGATCCTAATTATCTGTCGGCGCTGGGTTTCACTTATTACCGCGCCGGCAAGAACGAGCTGGCCATCGAGACGCTGGAAAAAGCGCTGGCCGCGGGCGCTGAAAACGAAAACGCCTTTGTGGCGCTGGGTTATCTCTACTACGAAGCGGATCGCCTGGAGGATGCGCACAAAGCCTTCGCCCGCATTCTGGAGCTGGACTCCGAACGGGCCGATGTCTACAACAACATGGGCTACATCGACATCCTGCGGGGCGAGTTGGACGCCGCCACAGAGGAATTGACGACCTGCCTGGAAAAGGATGACTCCTATCTGCGGGCCCGCTACAACCTGGCCCTGACCGCATGGCTGCAAGGCGAACGCGAGCAGGCCATCGAGCTATACAAACAGGCCCGACGCCAGGATCGCGGCGACGCCGAATTGCAGCAGCATCTGGCCGATCTGGATGAAGTCGCCAGCCATTATGATGCTGACAAAGCGCTGACAGCCCTGGAAAACAAGCTGATCGTCGCCATCAAGACCGGACGGTGGAAGTAGGAAGCATGGAACGCGAAGCGCTTTCCTGGCAGGACATAGACGCGCTGGCCGATATTCTGCTGCCCCAGATCGCCGGACAATTCGACGCGTTGCTCATCATTACCCGCGGCGGCATCGTTTTGGGCGGGATTCTGGCCGAGGCGCTGGATATTCGCGATGTACTCATCGCTGCGGTGGCGTTTCCCGCCGCGCCCGACGTGCAGGAGCTGGCCTGGCCCACTTTTCTGCAATTTCCCAGCGACGCGCTGCTGCGCGGGCGCAAGGTGCTGATCGTGGATGATGTGTGGGACAGCGGTCGCACCATCAACACCGTGCGGGGTCGCGTCGAGGCCGCGGGCGGCAAACCCGCCACCTGCGTGCTGCACTACAAGCCCGGTCGCTCCCGTTTTCCCGACCGTCAGCCCGATTTCTACGGCGCTATCACCGATCGCTGGATCGTGTATCCCTGGGAGATCGACCGCGGGCCCGATTTCGCCCAACTCGTCCCCGACCTCTATCTCTCGTAGCGCTATTATCTTTGGCTCCCCTGAAAAAAGGCCTGAGTCAGCAATGACGTGCGGGAAAACAGCAAGAATGGTGGGGTTTCAGCCAGACTTTCTTGGCTAAACCTTGATATTTCTCTTTGCGCCTCGGCGTCTTTGCGTGAGATAAAGCTTTTTTCAGGCGATCCATCTTTCTGGATTGGCGTTAGCCGCCGGAGATGATGGCCGCCAGCTTGAGATGATCGCCCGCGCGCAGCCAGGCGTCCTCCTGCACCATCTCGCCATTGAGGATGAGGAGAAAGCGTTCGGGGTCCAGGTCGAGAGATGCCAGAACCTGCCGGGCGCTTTGCTCCGGCTCGACCTCCCATTTTTGTTTGCGCAGCGTGACAAGAACTTTTTGCGTCATAAGGTGGGACACTGGCGTTTTTTGCTTTGAACGCAATTTCACTCGGATTGTTACTGATAATCTCTTCCCGTGAGACGAAAATGGACGAATGTAGACGAAAAGTGACGATTCTTTTTCGTCAATCTTCGTCCTGTGGTCTATTTTCGTCAGATCATTGGATATGATGCCTACGAATCCAGGCGTAATTTCATTTTTGCCAGACTCCAGAATAGAAGAGGACCGGGATTGTATGATGAACGCCTCATGCTCCCCGGTGCCTTGAAGCATACCACGAAGAAAACAAATACAACAAAGAAACTGTCATCGGCCGGGGCATTTCGAACTGGGGCGAAGCCCCAAAACAATAACCAGTGAACAGTATCCTCAGTCAATGGTTTGAGAACTCGCCCGCTCTTGTGCTAGAATGACGCGGTTATGATGCCGCCATCTATCCGGCAGCGTCTCGTTTCAGACGAGAATATCCAAACGCAAAAATGCGTTTTGTCGTTAACTTTTATGAATTCATCTTTTCAAACCATCGTCATTGTTCCCACCTACAATGAGGCGGAAAACGTTTCACCCCTGCTCGAGCGCATACTGAGCCTTGAGGAAAACGTTGACGTCCTCATCGTTGACGACAATTCGCCTGACGGCACCGGCGAGGTGGTCGACGCCATTGCCGAAAAAAACTCGCGCGTGCAGGTCATTCATCGCACAGCCAAACTGGGGCTGGGCACAGCCTACACAGCCGGCTTTACCCATGCTCTGCAACACGGTTATGATCGCATCATAACCATGGATGCGGATTTCTCACATAATCCTCGCTACATCCCGGCGTTGCTTCGTCTTACCGAGACCTGCGATCTGGCTATTGGCTCGCGTTATGTGCCCGGCGGCGGCGTTCGTCTGTGGGGCCTGCATCGGCGGCTGCTCAGCCATGGCGCCAATCTGTTCGCCCGGTCTGTCCTGGGGCTGCATGCTCACGACTGCACCGCCGGATTTCGATGCTATCGGGCTGCCGTGCTGGAGGCGGTAGATCCGCACAGCATCCGGGCTGATGGCTATTCTTATCTGCTGGAGATGCTCTGGCGGGTGCAGAAAGCCGGTTTTTCTGTGGCCGAAACGCCCATCGTTTTCACCGATCGTCGCCGCGGCGCCTCCAAAATATCACAGAAAGAGATATTTCATGCAGCAGGCACTGTTTTTCGCCTGGCCTTTAGCCATGGCGCTGCGCCCGCGATCAAGCCGCCTCCTCGCCAGACCGATCGTCTTCGTCCCTCCGATCCGTCATAATCGCACCCCTCGAAATCCCTATGTCCCGACAATCGCCCGCCCCTTCCACCAGTGGCCAGGGTATTATCGAATTTGCGCTCATCCTCCTGCTCATCGCCATCGTCGTCCTCGCTATTTTACTTATTTTGGGGGATGATCTGAGAGCATTCATTTTCGATTTGCTGAACACCTGGTTTCCCCAATAAAATTTCGTCACTATTCCGTAAAAAACACGCAGATGGCGCAAAAAGCCTGATCTGCGCAGTTACAAAATTGGCTCCACTGAAAAAAGGTCGAGATCAGCAGCGACGATAGAGAAAACAGCGAAAATGGTGGGGTTTCAGCCATATTTTCTTGGCGAAACCCTGATATTTTCCTTTGCGTCCTTGCGACTTGGCGTGAGACAAAGCTTTTTTCAGGCGATCCAAAATTTTTCCACTGAAAAACCGTCTTTTCTGTCACCATGCGGTTTCTTTCAGCCCTCGGCGCTCGACTTCGTCCGGTTCTGGATGTTGTTTTCCCGCCCCGATGCGTTTATTGCGGACGGTTGGGGTCATGGCTGTGCGACGCCTGTCAGCATGAAACGCAACCCGTCGGCGATAGCATTTGTATTCGCTGCGGCAATCCGCTCACCCTTCGCGGCCTGTGTCAGCACTGTCGTCAGGATCCGCCCGAGCCGCTACGCGGCATTCGCGGCGTTTTCTTTTATAACGGCCCCATCGCCCAGGGAATCCGCAGCCTGAAATACCATAACGTCCGCCCCCTGGCGCCCATTCTGGCCCGCTACCTTGTGGGGTATATTCAGGAGCGCCCGCTTGCTTTTGCGGGATTGGTTCCTGTTCCCCTTCATCCTGAAAAACTGGCGGCCCGTGGGTTCAATCAAAGTGAACTGCTGGCGGCGGAAGTCTCGAAAAAGCTGACCATTCCTCTGCGTTCTGATCTGGTGCAGCGCATTCGCTACACCCGTCCGCAAGCCCAACTGAATCGACATCAGCGTCTGCAAAATGTCGCGGATGCTTTCGCCCCTGTCGATGGCGTTCGGCTGCATGGCGAGACATTACTCCTCATCGACGACGTGGCCACCACCGGAGCCACATTGCGGGCCTGCGGTCGGGCTTTGCGCCAGGCCGGAGCGGGCGATATCTGGGCCCTGACCGTGGCCCGAGCCCATGTCAACACCGTTCTTCCTGTTGATTCAGCGGGCCTGACCGCGGCCGAAGCATTTTTGCTTTGGGATAGCCACCGCAAACAATCGACGTTTGATCCGCCCCCCTCTCATATTTGACCATTCGTATCTTATTATGGTATGCTTGCCAATCGCAAATCACTCCTCATATCTTGCGATTGTGTGAGTTTTTAGCCGCAAAAGTGTATTCTTTTTGTCACCACCGCAACACAACAGGAGAAAGGCAACATAGCCAAGCGGAAAAGTAATCAACGAAGAAATGTACGTCGTACGCCGCGTACGCGTATCAACGAACAGATCAGAGCTCCCCAAATTCGGGTCATTGATGAAACTGGCAAACAGTTGGGGGTCATGACGCCCTCCGAAGCCATGCGGCTTGCCCGAGAACGCGAGCTGGATCTGGTCGAAGTTGCTCCCAGCGCCAAGCCTCCTGTTTGCCGCCTGATCGACTACGGAAAATATCAGTACGAGCAAACCAAACGGGAGCGTCAGGCGCGAAAAGCGCAAAAACAAATCGAGATCAAAGAAGTTCGCCTGCGTCCCAAGACCAGTGAACACGATACTGATGTTCGTGTGCGTCAGGCCCGCAAGTTTTTGGAGAGCGGCGCCAAGGTCAAGGTTCGCTTGCGTTTTCGCGGCCGCGAGATACAGCATCCGCAGGTGGCGCTCAAAATCCTGCAGGACTTTGCAGCCCGCCTGGCCGATGTCGGCGAAGTTGAAATCCGCCCCAATATGGAAGGGCGCAGCCTGCTGATGATTCTGGCTCCTCTTTCCAAAGGCAAGCCAGTCAAAAAGACGGCGTCGGCAAAACCCGCCCCTCAGAAAAAGGATGTCAGGCCGAAATCTGAAAAAACCGGCTAAATTCCAGCACTTCCGTACACAATTATCTTAGAGGGTGCTGCTCTATTGAGGAGCTCCCTTTTTACTTGTCAGGAGTTATAAAATGCCTAAAATCAAGACGTATAAAGGAGCCGCCAAGCGGTTCAAGCTCTCTGCCAACGGGAAACTGCGACGCCACAAGCAAGGAAAAGGCCATCTCAAGCGCCGCAGCCCCAAACGCAGCAAACGCCAGTTCGACAAACTTCTCACCGATGAGAATCTGAGCCACAAACGTCGATTGCAAAAACTGGCCCCCTATCTCAAATAATCAAGCGCCCCCGTCTCAAATCAAAGTCCTAAAACGAGGTTCCCATGACACGCGTAAAACGTGGCGTTACCGCCCGTGTCCGACATAAGAAAATTCTCAAGCTCACCAAAGGTCATTACGGCGCCCGGCATCGGCTTTTCAAGACCGCCAATGAATCCATGATTCACGCCCATGTGTACGCTTATCGCGATCGCCGCCGTCGCAAACGCGATTTCCGTCGTCTGTGGATCACCCGCATCAATGCCGCCAGTCGCCAGAATGGCATGAGTTATAGCAAATTCATGTATGGGCTCAAGCAGGCCGATGTTCAGCTCGATCGCAAGATCCTGGCCGATCTGGCGATGAATGAGCCTAAAGCCTTCGAGGCCGTGGCCCAGGTGGCCCGGCAGTCCCTCAGCTAGGCCTGCATTCTCCTGGAAATGCACATCGTCGATATTTCCAGCGCCGCCAATCCCCGTCTTAAACTCGCCCGATCTTTGCAAAGACGGCGCATCCGGCGCAAACAGCAACAGATACTACTTGAAGGCGAACGCCTGATTGCTGACAGTATGAGCGCCGGATTTTCCCCGGCGCTTTTTTTCTTTACGCCCGAGGCCGAACAGCGGCGCGCCCGACTGTTGGCGCTGGCGGCGGAGACGGGGGCGCAGCTTTTGCGCGTCGAGCCAGCGCTCTTTGCCAGCATTAGCGACACGGTCTCGTCTCAAGGGGTTGCAGCCGTTACGGCCATTCCGCAACTGCCGCCCGGCAATGCGGGCCTGGCGCTGGTGCTGGATGGCGTGCGGGATCCCGGCAATCTGGGCGCCTTGTTGCGCTCCGCGGCCGCCGCGGATGCCGAACAGGTTATCCTCATGCCCGGCGTGACCGATCCCTGGTCGCCCAAGGCGCTGCGTGCAGGAATGGGCGCACATTTCCGCATCGCCCTTCGCGAAGCGAAATCTGTCGCACAGGTGCGGGCCTGGTTGCCGGAACGCTCCGTTTATTTTGCGGACGCCCGCGGCGAGCTGACTTATACTGACGTCGATTGGTCACGGCCCAGCGCTTTGATTCTGGGCGGAGAGACCGAGCGGGCGGGGATTGTTGATCAATGGCCGGGAGTCGAGGCTGTTGCCGTCCCCATGGCCCGCGGCGTCGAATCGTTGAATGTCGCGGTGGCGGGCAGCGTCATCCTCTTCGAAGCCGCTCGGCAGCGCCTGTAAATTTCAAATTTTTGCACCCACCCCATCCCTCACCCTGGACGTCTTTATGAAATTCCGTGATATCTATCAGCAAAGCCGTCGCCCCGTTCTCTCCATCGAACTTTTTCCGCCCAAAACCTCCAAGGGGCGGGCCCATCTTGATGCGGAGCTGGTGCGATTAATGCAATATCCTGTGGGCTTTGTTTCGGTCACTTATGGCGCGGGGGGCGCCGCCCAAACCAATACATTGTCATTGGTCAGAGATATCCGTCAACAATACGAGGTCACCACCGCGCCTCATTTTACGTGCGTCGGGGCCAGCCGGAAGAGCGTGCGGGCGTATGTAGATCGGGCCATCGCCGAGGGCGCAGAAAACCTGGTGGCGCTGCGCGGCGATCCCCCCCGCGGCGAGTCCGCCTTTCGCCCCGCCGCCGATGGTTTTACATACGCCTGGCAATTGGTGGCTTTTCTCAAGGAAACCTATGGCGACGCTATCTCGCTGGCTGTGGCGGGATATCCCGAAGGACATGTCGAGACCCGGGATATGGCCCTGAGCATTCAGCATCTCAAGCAGAAGGTGGATGCGGGCGCGGATCTGGTGATTACCCAGCTTTTTTACGACAATGCCGACTTCTTCCGTTTTCGTGATATGGCCGTCAGAGCGGGCGTGACCGTTCCCATCGTGCCGGGCATCCTTCCCATCACCAAGTATTCTCAGATCGACCGCATCACCAGGCTTTGCGGCGCTAAAATCCCTGCCGATCTGACCAAAACCCTGGTGGCTTTTCCCGATGGCTCGTCCGATCAGCAGATGGCCGGAATCGCCGCGGCTATCGATCAGGCCGGTGAACTTCTGGATGCTGGCGTCCCCGGCATCCACATCTTCACTCTCAACAACAGCTACGCCACCGCCCACATGGTCGTGGCGCTGGAGCATTATTTCGGCTGACGCATCAGATGTCGAACGGCTGCGGTTTGCCGCTGTAAATGTTGTTCAGAATCTGCAACTCCCTATCATGTACGGCGTTGAGGAATTTGTCGGCATTGCCCATGTGGCGAAACGCGCTATAGCCATGCTCCAAAAAATCCTGGAGTTCATTCCAGCCCGCTCGATAGGCGGGCCCGCGGGCCAGGCGCAGCGTCCAGCCGATGGTGCGATGCCGCACCAATTTTTCCAGATCCCGGCCGATGGCGACGATCATATCGATTTGCTTCACCCGATCGTCATAATTGTCGCACAAACGATAGGCTTCCGCGTATTGCTCCTCCGAAAGGCTGTCAGTCATTCCGACTTCGTCCAGCAAAACGCGCAGTAGTTTATCATCCAGCGCTTCGGTGAAATGATTGAGTTCGATGGCCAGGGTCAGGGTTTTCAGCGCCCGGGCGGGAATGAACTTCATCATGAAATCGTGGATGCGGATGATGTCGGTGTTGCGTTGCGAAAAATCTCTGGGGGCATAAATTTCGTCCAGGAAAAAACGACATGCCGGGGCGTAACGGTCGTCGGCCAGGAAATCGGCGTAGGTGCGGGCCAGCCGCCGCGCCTGCCAGGCCCGCAGCAGGGCCATCGCGGGCGGCAATTCGCCCGGCCCAACGCGGCGATGGCTGAGTTCATCATGTTTGCGTAAAGCTGCGACCAATCGGGCCGCATCTTTGGCGGAAAGCGTTTCGGTCATGGGGCGATAAGAGAGCGTCTAAAATTGGATCAACTGAAAAAAGATTGATCTCACGTAAAGTCACAAAGCCGCAAAGAAAAATACCAGGATTTCGTCAAGAAAAATCGGGGGAAACCCCATCATTTTTGCTGTTTTCTCTGCCGCCGCTGTTGATTCCGGCCTTTTTTCAGGAGAGCCGTTTTTAGACGGTTACCAAGCGTGAAATGTGCGATATGCGCTGATTCAGGCGGGATGGCCGTCTCAGAGAATGCTTTGGCGCTAACGCCGATGAGAGGGCGGCGCCTCAATTCAATTGCATGATAGTCGAGCCCAACTCGTTGCGCACGACGCCATTCAATCCAAACTGCTTCCAAAACGTCTGGATTGCATCATCATCTTTTTCCCACAAAACGACAAACTGATTGTCAGCACTGTAAGGCGCCAGCAACAACAGAGGCTCTATCACCTTCCCGCCCTGAGTCGGTTGCATATACCCGATCAGCGTCAACCGGCCTCCGGCGGGAGGGCGTGTGATGACATAATGCGATTTATCCAACGTGGCGGAGAAAGAAATCGCATCACCCGCATCATTGTTGGCGCCGATCACCAACTCATCGACGCCTTCATCCTCAGAGGCGGGATCGATAGTCGCCTCGCCCGAGACAAAATACAGAGGGGCCCCGGCATCAGACTTTTGGGCGGATAGAAAAATCGCGTCTTTGACGCCGATAGTCGCCACATCGACGGGTGAAGCTACTCTGACGGAGATCGAAGCGTTTTCCGCTGAGGCGGGGGAGGGCGTTGCCGCCGGTTTGATGGCAGGAGTCGGGGAAAGTGATCGAGTCTCGTTCGTCACAACGGGCGTATAGGTGGCGATAGGCACGCCGGGCGTTTCTGTTGGCGCTGTCGGCGAGGCGGATTGTCGGCCCAGCGACCAGAACACAAAGCCGCCCAGAATGATCACGGCGGCCACCAGCGCCAGCCAGGGCAGGAAGGATTTGGATCGTCGCTGCACGCCTCCCTCGACGCGAATAAGAATCAACGTGACGTTATCGGGCGCGCCGCGCTTCAGGGCCAGCTCCACCAATCGGTCCGCGGCTTCATCCAGCGGATATGCCTGCAGGATGCTCGCCATCTCTTTGTCCGACGCCTGATTGCTGAGACCATCAGAGCAAAGCAGCAGCGTGTCTCCGGGCTGGGGCGGCAATTGAAAAAACGCCGGCTCGACATGCGCTTCATTACCCAGCGATCGGGTGATGACATTGCGGAAAGGGTGATGAGCCGCTTCTTCGGCAGTGAGAATACCACTGTTGACCTGCTCCGCCACCCAGGAATGATCTCGCGTCACCTGAGTGATTTTGCCAGCGCGAAATAAATAGGCCCGGCTGTCCCCGACATTGACGATCATCCCCTGCTCTGGCTGATACAACGCCGCCACAAGCGTGGTGCCCATGCCCGACATCTCCGCATTGGCCCCCGCCATCTCGAAGATGGTTTGATTGGCGGCGGAGATGGCCGCAGCCAAGGTGGCCCGCGGACCCTGCCACGGGCCTGTGTAATACTCGGTGAAAAGCGTCTCGATGGCCAGATTGCTGGCAATCTCGCCCGCGGCGTGCCCGCCCATGCCATCGGCCACGGCAAAAAGATGCCCGCGCAGCTGCAAAATTTCATCGCTTAGCCCCAGTTTTTCGCGCCAATCCAGCACCGAACCGAAGGCGTCTTCATTATTCTCCCGCACTTTGCCGGGATGCGTGCGGGTTTGAACAGCGTAAAGAGTGTGCATAGGCGGAAGTATATCATAAAACGTTGGGATTTCCCTTGCGCTGTGGTACGATCCTGGAGAATTGGCAATTGTCAATGATGCGCTGAACGCCATATCCTGAATTACTGAACCCAGCTTCCTCCACATGCGTTTCAACCGTCTTCGTTTTTGGCTTTTGGGTCTCCTGGCCATCCTTGCCGCCATCGCCGCCTGGCCCGTGCTGCGGCATCTGTCGACGCGCGTCCCCGGCTCCGACACCTGGGCCTACGATGAATACACCTTCATCTGGTCCATGTGGTGGCTCAAGCACGCGGCTCTGGACCTGCACAGCAGCATTTTCTTCAGCCAGAACATCTTCTATCCCCTGGGCATGGAGCTGATCCTCTATTCCTATAATTTGATGGCGGCGATTCTGGCTTTGCCTCTGGGCGTGGCGGCCAACTGGCCCTTCGCCTCGAACATCCTCAATCTTCTCACTATCATCTTTTCGGGCTTTGGAGCCTATCTGCTGGCGGTGTGGGGATTGAGATACTGGACAGTTGGCACTGGATATTCACGCCAGCGCCCCAATATCCAATATCCAATATCCAATATCCAATACTCGCTATCCACCATCCGTCTGGCGGCAATCGTCGCCGCGATGATTTACGCCTTCGCCAGCAACCGCATGATCTATCTGGCCATCGGGCATTACAACATCCAGAGCTGGGTGTTTTTACCCTATTTCGTCCTCTATCTGCTGCGGACGATGCGACGGCCCGCGTGGCGCGATGCGGGCATGGCCGGGCTGTTCGGGGCCATGAATCTGCTGGTGGATATGCAATACGGCGTATTCATGGCCTTTTTGGGGCTCTGTTTGCTGCTGACCCGCCCGCTGCGCGACGCCCTCTTTAGCCTCACGCAAAGGCGCAAAGGCGCAGAGCAAGACGAAGAAATTGGTGAAACGCGAAGCGTGGGGCGGCGTTGGGCGGCCTTGGCGATGATTGGCGCTGTGGCCGTTCTCCTCACCCTGCCCTACTTTCTGGAGACGGTGAAGGCCATGCTCCACGCCGGATTTCTGCTGCGGGGCTGGGGCGACGCCCTGAAACTCTCCGCCGACCTGGCGGGCTGGTTTACTCCCACCGCTCTGCATCCCATTTGGGGGACGGATTGGCCTGCGCGGCTGCGGGCCGTGCAAGAGGGAACTGCGCCCTTCCGGGATGTGAACACGGTGTTCCTGGGCTATGTGACCGCGGGCCTGGCGCTCATCGGCGCCGCAGCGGCCTGGAAGAAGGCCCGGGGCTGGGTCATCGCCGCCATCTTCTCGGGCCTGTTCACCCTGGGGCCGTTGCTGCAAATCCACGGACGCATTCTCTACAATTTCGATGGGCTGGAAACTTCCATTCCTATGCCCTTCATCCTGTTGCATTACATCCCCTTCGTCAAGGGTAATCGCACCGCCAATCGTTGGAGCATCGTGCTGATGCTGACGCTGGCCATGCTGGCTGCCTGGGGGACGTATTGGATACTCATAACACTGATCCGACGCCATCAAGGCCTGGTGGCCGAGGATTTTGCATCCGGACCGATGACCGGAGACGGAGGACGGAAAAAGACAATACGGTCGGTCTCCGGTCCCCGGTCCTCGGTCTCCTCAGAAAAGAAGTCAGAGAGGATGCGATGGATCAGTTTTGGGATAACAGCGATTTTGGCGTCAGGGATTTTTATCGAGCACGCGGCCATGCCCCTGCCCACCACCGACGCCCGCATCCCCGCCGCAATCCGGCAGCTCGCGGCCCAACCCGATGGCGCGGTGCTACAGATCCCCATGGGCTGGCGCAACAGTTTTGGCGTGCTGGGCGTGGAGCGCACCCAGGCCCAATACTACATGACCGCGCATCACAAGCCTATCATCTCGGGCAACACCTCCCGCAACCCGCCCATCAAGTTCGACTATTTCGCCCGCTTGCCCCTGGTGCAGGCCATCGCCGACGCTGAAACCGGGCATTCCGCGGATGAGACGACGCTGGCCGCGGCCCGGGCCCAGGTCGATGACGTCATCACGCTGTGGGGGGTGCGTTATCTGATGATGTTGCCTCCCGTGCCGGGCCGTTTGCCCTACGCCGACGCCTGGCGGGACGGTCAGCAGACCGCGCTGGACCTCATTCCCCACAGCGAAGCGCCCATCATCGCCGAGGACGGCATCCAGATTTACGCGGTGACGCCGGGCGCCCCCCTGCCTCTGACGCTGGATTTCGGCGCACAGAACACCGATCTGTGGCGGGCCGGGGGCTGGGCCGGGGATGAGCCCGATGTGGGGGGAGCAGATGGCGTCTGGGCCAGCGGTCGTCGCGCACAGATCATTTTCCGCAGCGAGGACGCAACGCCCCGCCAGCTTCGCTTTCGCGCCCAGCCCTTCACCTGGCCCGATGCGCCCGAGCAGCATCTCGCCCTCAAGCTCAACGGCAAGACCGTCGCGACCACTGTCCTCAGCCGCGGATGGCATGAATACGAATTCGACATCACGCCGCGGCCGGGCGTCAATCATCTGTGGTTTTATTTCAAATATGCGGAAAGCCCCCGCCAAAAATTGCAGCAGGCAATGATCGGCAAAACGGGCGTGCAAAGCCCGGTGAACATCGCCATCCACGCTTTCGATCAGGCCTTTATCACCCTGACCGACGGCTCGGGCCAGCAGACCGACGCCTCCTTCGGTCGCCGCGGTTATAACGTCACCGTTTTGGACCCGAAAAGCGGTCGGGTGCTGGATAAGCAGGGTTTCGACACCGTGGCCAACGCCTACGAGGTTGAGCGACTGGTGAACTATCTCGATCAGATACCGGCGGGCCGCATCGCACTCATCGCCACCCGGGGGAGCGCAGGGGATTTCGTCAGCCCGGCGCTGGTGCAGGCGCTGCAACGACTGGGATCATCGGCGTCCTCTCCCGATCAGCTCGCTGGCCGGGCCCAGGCGCTGGTGGGCGTGGCGGGGACGCCTCCTGGCTCAGCGGCCGAGATCATCGCCCCAACGGACGCGTATCTGGAAGTCTCGGGCGATTTCCGCACCCTGGCCGCAGCCTTTGATTGGCTGTCAATAAAATGAAGAGTGAAGAGTTAAAAATGTAGAATGAAAAAGGACGGAATGAAGAATGGCCAAAGAACTGACGCGATCCAATGAGATTGTGCATCGAACATCGGCGTATGCGCTGCAGATCATCAAGCTATATCGTTACATTCAGAATGATAATGTTGGTCGTATCCTGGGGAGACAATTACTGCGGTCAGGGACATCGATCGGAGCCAACGTTCATGAAGCGCAGGGAGCGCAAAGCAAAGCCGATTTTATTGCCAAAATGTCCATTGCCCACAAAGAAACTCTCGAAACGGCTTATTGGCTGCATCTTCTGGTGAAAGCCGATATTGTTCCAACTGAGAAAATGGCCGATTTACAGGATGAAACCCAGCAGATAAGAAAAATCCTTTCGTCTATCCTCATCACAAGCAAACAAAACCGCACCTAAACCCCATTCTCCATTCTTCATTCTCCATGCGTAGCAAAAACTTCCTTCCCGCTTTGCTTTTCGGCCTGGCCGCGTTTGTCGTCTATGCAATGACGGCTGCGCCTGGGCTGCTCTATGGCGACGCCGGAGAATTTCAGTTCACGTTGCCTTTGGCAGGTCTGAGCCATCCCACCGGCTACCCTCTGTTTCACATCTTGGGCTGGGGTTGGGAGCGGGCGTTCCGGAGTAATCCGGCGTGGGGAGCCAATCTGTTCAGCGCCTGGTGGGGCGGCGTAGCCGTAGGCGCGTTTTATCTGTTCAGCGCCGAGGCCCTGGAACGACTCATCGCCCGCATGAAATGGCGCCGGGGCGCGGGCTGGCTGGCCGGGATCGCGACGGTGATCTTTGCGGCCAATCCCACTTTTTGGTCTCAGGCCACGCAGGCCGAAGTCTATACCCTGCACGCAGCCTTTATCGCCCTCATCCTGGGCGCAACCCTGGCTGCGGCCCGGGAACGGGACGCCTGGCCCTTGTGGCCCGTGGCGTTGTTGCTGGGCCTGAGCCTGACGCACCACCTCACCACGATTTTCCTGATTCCGGGCGTGGTTATCACCCTGGCCCTGGCCCGGCCCGAGGCGCTGCGCCCCCAAAGCGTTCTGCGCAATCTGCCCTGGCTGCTGGCTCCCTTGCTGCTCTATGGCTACATCCCCCTGCGGGCGTCCGCCAGTCCCTGGCTCACCCTGCAACTATCGCCAGAACACACGCTGCATCTCTTTGATAACAGCGTGGCCGGGGTTTTACGCTTCATTTTGGGCGTCGGCTTTGCAGGCGAGATCGGCAGTGCGCCGCTAACGACGCACCTGGCCGCCGCGGGCCAGCTTTTTCTGACGCATTTCACCTGGGCTGGGCTGGCTCTCATCCTCCTGGGCCTGGCTGCGCTGCTCATCGAGGGCGAATGGCTGACGCTGGCACTCTCGGGCGTCAGTTTCATCCTGCTGCTGTTGTTCAATCTTTTTTACGGCATCGGGGATATCGCAGTGTACTACATTCCGCTGTATCTCATCGCCACGCTGTGGCTGGGCCTGGGCCTGGCCTACATCGTCGAGGCGTTCACCCGCATGACTTCGCCCGGCTGGCGGCTTTACTGGATGGCCGTCCCTTTGCTGGCCCTGGCGCTGCCTTTTTTCCACTTCCGGCAGTATCACGCCCAGATTGATCGCAGTCACGATCGCGCCGCCCGCCAACAATGGGAGACCATCCTGGCCCAGCCCCTGGCCGATGACGCCCTGCTGGTGAGCAACGACCGGGATGAGATGGCTCCCCTGATTTACTTGCAGCAAATCGATGACCGCGCGCCCGGCATGTTGGGCCTGTTTCCTCTCATCGCGCCCACGCCCGACTGGGCCGACCTGAACATGACCCTGAAGAGCGCCCTGGCCACACAACGTCCCGTCTACATCATCAAGCCCATGCCCGGCATCGAGGCCTTGTATCGGGTGCAGCCTGCGGGCGTGGGCGTCTTTCGGGTGATGGGGCCGCAGCCTGCGCCCGCCCATAGCTACGAGGCCCCCTACACCGACGATCTGCGCTGGCTGGGCATCGACTGGTCGGGCCGGGCGCAGCCGGGCGGGACGCTGGATGTCACGATCTTCTGGCGAGATGTGCAGCGCCCGAGTGCGGCCTGGCACAGCTTTTTGCATCTCTACGACGCCGCCGGTGAGAAAGTGGCGCAGGCCCAGGATCATCGCCCGGGCGGCGACTATCTGCCATCGACGCTGTGGCGGCCGGGCGATGTCATCGTCGATGGCTTCCAATTGAACCTGCCCGCGGATTTGCCCCCGGGCGAGTATAGGCTGATGGCGGGGTTTTATGACGCGGCTACGGGCCAGCGCGTCGCCGATCCCCTATTGGTCGGCGCACTTATTATTCACTGACAGCGCCGTCAATAGAATTGTATGGGATAATGTACAGTATAAACTTGCCTGTACACATCATAGAAACGAGGGGTTTCTGAAACTTCCACTTTTACGAAACCATTCTCCTGGCCATCGATATCAGCGGCAGAGCCGTCAAAAACGTTCATCCGGGTTCCGTCTGGCGCCACGATGTGCACAAAACCTCTGGGCGAAGGAACAGGAAAAGAAACTGTGCTTTCGCCGGCTTCGGAACGCCAAAGAACTGTTTTCTGCCAGCCGCTTGTCTCAAAAACATAGCCTTCATAGCCAGCGTCAAGATCATCTCGCACATGTATGAATCGGGCGCCGGATAATTCGTGAACAAGCGTTTGATAAGCGTAGTAGCTGGGCTTCGGCGCCCCATCAGCAGTCAATAGCCCCATACTCCTCATTAATGCACCGCCTGGTATCCATGTTTCATCTACGCCTTCAAACCATATGTTGGCCCGAAGGCCTGCATACATCCCCCGAACCATTGCCTTGATTACATAATTCGCCTGGAGTTCTGATACATCGTTTCCTTCGCGATCGGCTGAACCTATTCCTGTTTCTGTGCAAATAATGGGTTTGGTTTCGCCAATGTAACGCTTAACCTCATTGCGAATATAACGGGACTTGAAAACAATGCTGCGGTTATAAATATCGATTCCGTTGGAATCATCCTTCCAGCGCCAACTGAACCACGGGAAATAATGAAAATTGATTATATCAAAATACTGTCCACCGCCTGCAATCAGTAAATCGTCGAGGAAAGATGGATCAAAAAAACCATCTCTATCGATTGTCGCAAAATAATCATACGCCAATCCGCCTAAAAGCACCTGGGCCTGGGGGTTTCCCGCTTTAATTGCAGGATAAGCATAGCTTAACATGTGAGCGTAAGCCGCACCCCCGGCATCGGAGAGGGCGTTGGGGTGATGGGCTCCCCAGCATCCTCCCAGCCAGTCTGCGTACTGAGGAGCGGCGTTGGCGTTATCGGGTTCATTGTACAACGCCCAATATCGAATGTTGTAGGGAGGGACGCTATAGCGTTGCGTAACGGCGGTCAGGAACCGGGCGAAGTCGGGCAAATGCTCTTCGTAAATCGGACCGCAATGGGTTTCGGCGGCCCAATCCGGGTTGCCGATAATTGTGACGATTGTGTTGAATCCCAGGCGGCTGCTATCGGCCAGGATATGATCTGTCTGCGTCCAGTTGTATACGCCCGGACTTGTCTCTATCTCATCCCAGCGCAGAAAAATGCTGCCCCATTGGACGCCAATATGACTCAAATTTTCGCCACCGGCGATATGATTGTTTGATTTGAACATGTATACGCCGAACGGTGTTTCCGACAACGGATCATCTGCTGTTCCTGACGCCCGAGAAACAGTCGAACCCGTCAGAAAGGACAACGCGATGAATATGGTGAAAACAGACAGCGATTTTGCGATATTGTCAAACATAATTTATCTCCAATTTTACAATTAATGGCGTATCTCAAGCGGTTGTTTTTGCTGGGGCAATATACGATCACCTGGTAAGAGGGAGAGCGTCTAGCAGTAACTGCATCACGTTCATCAGCCAGTGGGCGATGACCACCACCAACAGGCTTTCTCGCCACAGGAAGAGGACGCTGAGGATGAGGCTGACGAATATCACGCCGATGACGCCCCATTCTCCCTGGGGCATGTGCAACAACCCGAAAATCACCGATACGCCGATGACGAAATAAAGGATATTGACGTGCGGGGCGAATGCGCCCAGCAACAGGGAGCGAAACAGCAGCTCTTCCATCAGGGCGATGGGGAATAACGCCAGGATCACCCAGGGCCATTCGCTGCGACTACGGGGGCGAATACTGCGCACCACTACATCGGAATACCACTCGGGATGATGGGTCTCCACCCATTTGGAGGGGTAGTAGAGCAGCAGGGGCAGCAACACGCCCGCGGCAATGCCGATGACAATGTCGCCCAGGGGATGGCGGGGCAGCCAGCCCAGCGCGCGGAAGCTCTCGCCGCTGAGAAATCCCAGTCCCACCGCCAGCGCAATGATGGCCAGGCGGGCCAGATTTTCAGGCGGGGAGATCAACAGGTTTTCTTCCGGCTCCCACACTTTGAGGATTTGATTGGTGCGCCAGGTGGCAAGGCCGATGAAAATCAGAACGGCGAAGAGTCCAACAAGAAAGTAAGGTGACATAAAGATGTGTCGTGCGACCATGCTACGCGGGTGACGTGTTTCCCATTCTACCATTTTGTCGATGTATCTGCGAAAAACGACAGGGGCGCATCGAGTATGAGTTGGGAAGGCTCATTCGCCTCCGCCGAGGTCGCAAGCGCAGCGTTCGGTAATCAGTCAACTGTGTTCGGCAGGCCCGAACGCCACCGGAAGCAGCTTGCAAGCCACCTTCGGGGGACGTTGGCGACAGGACGCCGCCTGGCGAAACAAGACGCTCCCTAATGCTTCTCGGCGAACACGATGCGCTCGTAGGCCCGGCGCACATCCGCCAACGTGATGCGCCGTCGATGTTCGTCCAGCATGAGATTCACCGCTTCGCGGGCGATCTGCTGAATGCGATGCGGACGTCCGCCACTGCGCTCCCACACAAAACGCACCGCCTCCTCCTGCCATTCATAAAAGCCATACACCGGCTCTCGCATGAGCAATTCCGACTCGTAGCGATTGAAAGGCGGCACCACCACCTCGACGAACATGTTGTACCAGGGCGATTCCACCCGATCCCAGGCCTTGCTGATATGCACGCCGGCGATGACGACGCCCACATTGCGGGCGAAAGTGTCTTGCAAAATGCGCCGGAGCTGCTGCTGGGTGAGGCTACTGTACGTGCTGAGAATATCAGCCTCATCCAGCAGAAAGACGATGCGCGGGATGCGGGCGTGACGCTTTTTGAGATAAGCGACGATCTGACGCAGATCTCGGCGCATGTGCCGGTCGGTGTACGTCACATCATCTGCCACCCGATGGTATTGCAGTTTTTCTGCGGCGGGAAAATCAGCCAGATCATCATGCAGGGCGTCCAGCAAGCCCTCCATGAGATGATGGAAGAAAACAGGTTCCAGCGTGCCTTCCAAATCCACAAAGACCGGGAAAAACTTGAACTTGTCATCCTGCAACTGACGCAGATCTTCCAGCATTTGATAGAGTAGCGAGGTTTTGCCGATGCGCCGTTCGCCGTAGATCATCAGACTGTTATGGGCCAGGCCCGCCTCGGCGTTTTGCAGCAACTCATTGCGCCCGTAAAACATGTCGCTGGAGCGGATAGGGCTGCCGGCGATGTAGGGGTTGAAGCGCCGCTCCACCGCCTGTTGGCGCATGTGCCAGCGCACCGCCGTGCTCCACGAGGCGTATCCCACCACCGCTGCGAATAAGGTCAGAAAAATGACGCCGATGAGTGCGAACTCGGGGCGCACATGCCCCAGGCCCGGCACCCAGATGAATGCGTTGGAGCGGCGCACACGCAGCGTGACGGTGAGCGGCTGCGAATAATTCATGTTGGCGTCTCGCACCAGCGCCTGGAATACATAATCGCCCCGCGCCAGCGAGGGATACGTCACCGAGGCCGTTCGATTTTGCCGCCAGTGGTCATCCACGCCTTGCAACTGATAAAGATAGAGCAGTTCATCGGGGGAACTGAGCGTATCTTTGCCCTGGAGCACGATGCGCACCTCGGAATCTGTCAGCGCGGTCACTTCTCCCTGCACGGGGCTCTGACCGTTGACCGCCAGCGTCTGCAATGTGGGGGGCGTATGATCCGGCGCGTAGCGGATGACGCCCGCATCGCCGCCCAGGTAGATCGTCTCTCTGTCCGATTTCCCTGCGGCCAGCGCATACACCCGTCCCACGCTGTAGCCAGAGGCGTGGCTGAAGTGTTGCCATGAGCGCCCGTCATACACGCTGAGACCGCTGACGTCACCGATCCACAGCCTGCCCGGCGTGGCCAACAACGCCTCGACGCCGGGAGCCAGCAGCCCCGTGCGGGCGTCGAACTTGCGCCAGACTCCGTCTTGCCAGCGGCTCACGCCTCCTCCCCAGACGCCAACCCACACCGCGCCCGTTTCATCCTGCGCCAGCGCCGTGATTTCCTGCGCTCCCGGCCCGTTATCGGCGCTGAAGGACCGCCAGGCGTCGCCGTCATAGTGCGCCAGGCCCGTTTTGGTTCCCACCCACAGGCTCCCGTCTGCGTCCGCCAGCAATGCCGTGATTTCATCGGAGATCAGTCCATCGTGACGGGTGAAAGTGCGCCAGGCGTCACCCGTCCATCGGCTCAGCCCCGATGAGGCCGTGCCAAACCACATGGCCCCATCGCTGGTGCGGGCGATGGCCGTCACAAAATTTCCGGCCAGCCCATCGGAGACGGTGAACATTTTTGTGCGCTGACCGTCAAACTGAATGACGCCGCTGTCCTGGGTTCCAATCCAGAGATCGCCCGCGTCATCCACAAACAGAGTTTGGATAAAGCGCAACGAGAGCGGCCGCCCCCGGGCCTTTAGCGTCATCCGCCGCCAGACGTCATGCTGCAATTGGTAAAGGCCGTCATTGACTGCGCTCGCCCACAGCGTGTCGTCAGGCGCGGCGGCCAGCGCCGTGATCTGTCCCTGAGGGGCCCGGGCGGCGTCGGGCCAGGTGCGCCAGATGCTGGCCGCGTAGCGGGAGACGCCCGCGGCTGTGCCGAACCAGAGCACGCCGTCAGCGTCTTCGAACATGGCGCTGATGAAATCGGCGGCCAGCCCGTCGCTCATGGTCAGCGTTTGCCAGCCCTTGGGGCCCAGCCGCCCGACGCCGCCGCCGTTGGTTCCCGCCCACAAATCCCCGTCAGATGTCCATGTCAGGGACAGAACGCGATCGGTGGGCAATCCGCCGACGGTGGTCTCCCACACGATTTCGTCATCCAGCAGATGGGCGATGCCGCGGGATTCTGTGGCCGCCCACATCCCGCCTGAGGCGTCCGCAGCCAGCGCCGTGATGCTGAAACCGGCGGCGTCCTCCTCCGTCAGCGGGATTTTTATCCAGCCAGCGTCATCATGCCGGAAAAGTTGCTCTCCCTGGGCCATCCACAGATTTTGGCGGGCGTCCAGCGCCAGATGATCGGCGCCGGACAGGGGCAGTCCCGCCAGACGTTGCCAATCATGCGCTTGAGACCAGATGAAGACGCCCGTCTCGCCTCCGGCCAGAATCGCATCATCGGGCATGACCAGCAGGGCGTTGATGCGTTCGTTTTCCAGTTCCGTGCCCTTCCCCTGCAACGCCCAACCGTCGGCTCCCCACCGGGCCAGGCCATGGGCGGTCCCGACCCAGAGCGCGCCATCGCGGTCGGTCAATAGGCTCAGAGCCATTTCCGCAGGCAGCCCCGCGTTTTTCTGCTCCCAGGCGCCATCGAAACGAAACACGCCGTTGTCCGTGGCGAACCACAGCGCGCGGTCGGGCGTCTGAGCGATGTCGAATATCCAGTTGGCTTCAATGCCGTCCAGCGGACCAAAGGTGCGCCAGGCCGGGCCGGGGGCGCTGGCCGACGTTGTCAGAACAATTGCAAACGCGAACAGCAGCGCCAGCAGCAACGCGATCGGGGGAAATCGCTTTCTCATAGAATTTGGGGGAATGTAACGCGGGGGATGGGCGGGGGAATTGTTATGGAAACATTTTACAACAAATCTGCTTATTTCTGAAACAGACGCATGAGCAATTGCTCACCACATAACGACGAAAAGAGGGAACGCAGATGTCGCTGATCTACGCAGATTCTCGCAGATCATCCAGATTTTATTTTTTTGATCTGCGTAGATCGGCTTTTTCTGCGCCATCTGCGTTCTATTTACGAAGCAGGCGCCATGAGCATTTGCACGCCAATAAGGAATGAAAATGTGCAAGCCAATCTGGCGAGGGCAGCCAAGCCCGTAAAACGTAATGCGTAATGCGTAAGGTCATCACGTCTTACGTTTTACGCATTACGTGGTTGAGCGCTCGGCCAACGTTTGTTTCGAGAGCGCCTCTGCAAACGACGCCAACGTTTATTTACGAAGCAGGCGCCATGAGCGGCTGCACGCCAATAAGAATGAAAAAACGTCTGTGTCATTCTGAGTGACCAACGGGAGCGAAGAATCTCGCGTTTGCAGACGGGGAGATTCCTCAGTCGCTGCGCTCCTTCGGAATGACGTAAACATAACTTTATTTACGAAGCAGCAAGTCTCTCAACGCTGGCTCCAATTCGGGGAAATCGAAGCGGAAGCCGAGATCAAGCAGGCGTCGGGGGAGGGCTCGCTGTCCGTCCAGCAGCAGGGTGGCCATTTCGCCCAGGGCCAGCCGCAGAATGGGGGCGGGAGCGGACAGGAATGCCGGGCGTCTCAGCACCCGGCCCGCGATGGACGCAAAATCGCGATTGGTGACAGGGTTGGGAGCGACGAGGTTGAACGGACCCGACGCCCGCGGCTCGGTCATCAGGAATGCCAGCGCCCGCACCTCGTCCCGGATGTGAATCCAGGGCAGCCATTGGCGTCCATCGCCCAGGGGCCCGCCCAGAAAGAGCTTGAACGGCAGCAGCATCGGAGGCAGTGATCCGCCCTCAGCGCTGAGAACCAGGCCGGTGCGGGCGATGGCCCGGCGCACGCCCATGGCTTCCACAGTTGCGCTGGCCGCCTCCCACTGCGTGACCACATCGGCCAGGAAGTCGCGGCCGGGCGGTGCGGTCTCATCCAGCGGCGTATCATCCCGCTGCGCGCCGTAATAGCCTACGGCCGAGCCCTGCACCAGCATGCGCGGCTTGTTGCGGGCCCGGGCAATGGCGGTCGCCACAGCGTTGGTGGCGTTCAGGCGGCTTTCCAGAATCCGGCGCTTGCGCGCGGGCGTCCAGCGGGCGGGCAGCGCCCCCGCGCCAGCGATGCTCTCGCCCGCCAGATTGATCACTGCGTCCGCCCCGTCCACCACATGCGCCCAGCCCTCGGCGCTGACGCCGTCCCAGCCGACTACCGTCACGTCGTCGGGCAGAGCAGCCCGTTCGGGCCTGCGGGAAAGCACGGTGATGTCGTGGCGGGCGGGCAGCAGATAATCAATCAACGCCCGGCCGATGAGTCCGGTTCCGCCGGTGATGACAATGTGCATAACGCACCTCCTGCGATCGTTTCGAATTTACCTGGCCGACTGCACTTGCAAACGACACCAGGCGTATAGGGCGTCATAGACTTCGAATTGACGCTCCAGATTTTCATAATCATCGGGAAAACGCAAACTGTAGCCCACGGCGATGGCTTCCAGGCCCGCGGCGATGGGATCATCGTCCCGATCTGCTTTGACATCGGCGCTATGGACGATCTGCGCCAGCCGCATCAACCCCTTCATGTCGGTCAGCCCATAATGCTCGATGATGGTTTCAAAGGAGCACTTGCCGTCATGGTGTCCCAATGCGACGCCGGGCGCATCGAAGGGAATGGCGCCGGTCTCCTCGGCCACTTCGTTGATCTGGCTTTTGGGAACAAAGATGAATTCCGCTTCCGAATCCACAAAGCGGGTGATCAACCAGGGACACGCCACGCGATCGACATGAACATGCGAACGGGTTACCCATTTCATGATGAACTCCATGTATGAGAGAAGAAATGTGCGGAAAAGTGTTGTCCTGCGACCTCTGCATCATACTCCCTTCGCTCCTCTTCGTCAATCCATTCGCGGGCGAGACGATTTTTCATCGCATTTGCGAGACATTGAAGACCTTTGCCCGCATCATCGTCCCCAATCTGTTTTGTGCTAAAATAGACGGCTATGAGTTATTTGCCTCCGGAAGAAGAACAGGTTCTTATCCTGTCCACCAAAAAGCCCATGTCTCGCTGGCTGCGGATGCTGCTGAAGATCCTGGCCGCACTGCTGGCGGCGGCGTTGATCTTCGCCGGCGTCATCGGCTGGCGCTATTATGCGGTGCACCGACGTCTGAAAAAAGACCTGACCACGGTAATTCGCACCGAGGAGCATCTGCGCTCTCTGGGCGGCATCAATGCAGCCGCCGATCTGATTGCGCCCAACGCCCCTGATAGTTGGCGTTTTCGCTATCTTTCCAGCATTCGCGCCCGCAAGGGCCGACCCGAGCCCGAGATTCGGGTGCAATCGGTGGGCTATGACGGCGTCAACGCCCGGGTGGCGGTCGATGTGGATGGCGTCAGGCAATTTCGCCACTACCAATTGTATGCGGGAACGGGCTGGCGGCGAGCGCCTTTCATCGCCAAGGGCTGGGGCTACAAGCACGCTATCGAAAACGCGGGCGGATTCAAAATCATTTACTGGGATGA
>Ga0256833_1000685_pt1 | contig 25873 bp, 17 predicted proteins | sample 356284metaG_FD_190535 | JGI IMG/M metagenome (GOLD analysis project Ga0256833, IMG submission 190535) | Hydrothermal vent microbial communities from Mid Atlantic Ridge, Atlantic Ocean - 356-284 | ecosystem: Environmental > Aquatic > Marine > Hydrothermal vents | place: Atlantic Ocean: Mid... | reverse complement strand
TTTACAGAAAAAAAGAAACGCGGCCCGGCAGAAAATTTTCCTTGTTGGGCATAACCCTCTCATAATTCAAGGGCCGTTGCCCAATATATATGGCTTTCATCCATTTTTTTTCATTTCTCTTGTTTGTGTCGGCTTTGTTCTCTTGTGCCTCCTTTGTCTGCCGTTGGTTTTATTTTTGAAAACCATTTGCTGCAGGAGAAAAATACAGACAGTGCATATCAGAGAGCTTGGAGAATCTGTCCCAAGGTATGTGACAGGCCTCTTTATTGTCGGTTTGGGGTTGTGTTTCGGGGCGTTCATCCTCTGGCATGTAGAACGTCCGGTTACCATGGAAGTCGCTGGAGAGGATGTTAAGCTGGTAAGATACAGGAAAAATATTTACTGTGAAATCATTACATTAGTCCGGTGGGACGGCCTGCGTTTGCATGGGCGTCTCTTTCGTCCAGCCCTGAAGCAGGAAAATTTGTCGGCAGTTCTTCTTTTTCATGGAAATTATCCGCAGGGTGGTGGTCATCCGCTTTACAGGGTACTCGCCTCTGAACTGGCCTCCAGGGGATATTTGGTGCTGGTATTGGACACGGCCGGTTTCGGAGGATCAGGTGATCCGTGGATCGCACCGTTCAGGTGGCAGGACTCCATGTTTCATGATGCAATTACCGGGATAAACTATCTCAGGCAACAACCCGGTGTCAGGTCAGATCGTATCCATGTGATTGGCCATTCTCAAGGAGCGGATTCAGCTATAATATTATGCAGGAAAACGGATTATGTTTGTTCCCTGGCTCTGATCGGTCCTCCGAGAAGGGTATATCAGCGCTACACCTATCAGCCTGATGTGGATTTATTCTGGCAATGGCATTGCCGGCTCAGGAATTTACTTTTCCATAAGAAAGACTTTCCCGCCTGGTACGGCAAAGAGGTCTGGCTGGCTCAGATTTTTCAGCGCGATATGGTACGCTCGTTGCCGTATTTTTCCCAGTGGGACCATGAACCGGTATTATTTATTGATGGTGAACGGGAAATAGGAGCGGATAAAGAATTTCTGCAATGGTTTTACCAACAGACATCGCAGCCCAAAAAAATATTGACTGTACCCGGGGCGGGACATGAAAATAATGTGTTGGCGCGTGATAATGGTATTTATTATGATCCGGTCGTAATGAGCATCCTGGTGTCAGAACTGGACCATTGGTTTGCGCAAGCAGAAAAGCCGTCCAGTTTTCCCGTCAACCTTTTGTTGAACGTCCTGAGAAAGATGCTGGCCTTTCCTTTGATCAACGAGCTGGTCTGAGAGCGGCATAATCATGCAGGCCGTCACGCAGGCTGTATCGTGGTGTAAATCCGAGCAGTTTTTTTGAACGGCTGATATCAAATCCATTGTCGGTGTTGAAGAACTCCAGAGTGCGCCGGGATATGGGTGGTTCGCGTCTGATGAGACCAAAGAACGTTTCCACACCCGTGGCCAACAACACGCCAAGGGGATAGGGGATGGTCAGCAACGGGCCGGGCAGGTCAAGCGCTGAGCAAAAGGTATCGACCAGCTCCCTGGTGGTGACAATTTCATTGCCGCCTATGATCATGGTCTGCCCCACGGCCTGGTTTCGTTCCATGGCCAGGCGGAATGTTTCCAGCATGTCCTTGATATACATGGGGTGTCGTTTGTTGGCGCCCTTGCCGATCATGAAGAATTTTCGTTTGGCCAGCATCCGGTGCAGTTTTGCGGTTCTCGGGCAACCGGCGCCGTAAATCCAGGCGGGTCGGAGAATGACGTATTCCATGCCGTTCCGACCGCAGACCTCCCGCACCACTTCTTCCCCGGCCAGTTTGGTTTCTCCGTAAATGGACTGGGGGCGGCAAGGTGTCTCTTCGTTGGCCGGTATTTCCGCCAGCCTGCCGTAGATTCCCACTGAGCTTATGTGAATGAAGCGGCGTACCCCGGCCTGATGTGCCTTTTCCAGCAGGGTGCGCAGGCCGTGCACATTGACGTCCCAGTATTCCTTTTTATCCAGGCTGATCTGGAGATGGGCGCTGGCCAGGTGGAAGACGATCTCCTTTCCCTGCAGGGCCTGTGCTGTTTTTTCCCAGTCACGAAAGTCATGGCAATGTATGGTGAAGGCGGGGCGGGAGCCGTCGGCGGGCTTGTCGGGAAAGTGGATATCCATACCATCAACCCGATGTCCAAGGCTGGTGAAATAGTTGCCGGTGTGGTAGCCAAGAAAACCGCCGGCGCCGGTGACCAGTATATTTTTTGTTGTTGCTGCCCGTGTCTCAGACATGGCGTTTTCCCTCGATCATGGTTACGTAACCTTCACTGCCGGGTAAAAGGTTGTCGAGCAGGGAGAAACCCTTGAAAAATGGGTAGGCCATGGCATACAGCCGGTAGGTTTTTTCAACCGATTTGAGTTGTTTTTCCGTGGCCGGGGCAATGGTGCCCTCCTTGACCTTAACCTTGCTCTTTTTGGCCAGGACCTTGACGTAGAGTACATTAATCATCAGTTCCACCAGCTCGGTAAAAAACCGGGAAAATGTAACCTTGTGTTCCGGAGTGAATCCGGCTGCCCGGATGATCGGTTCAAGTTCATTTATGGTGAGGCCGTCACGGACATGGCCATAGGCTTCTTTGGTCATGCCGACCATATTTTTCAGTCTGTTGACGATCTTTTTCTGGTCGCCGCCGGGTACGGTGACGATGACCCGGCCATCCTGTTTGCATATCCTGTGCAGTTCCAAGGTAAAGACATGGGGATCTTCGATATGCTCGAGACAGTCGATGGAGATTATGCGATCAAAACTCTGGTCTGGAAAATCCAGCCTGTCCGGGCTGCAGTGTCTGACCTCCTCACCAAGCAGGGCCTGCATTTCCTCGATGGATTGTGTTTCCAGCTCGGCCCATGACCATACCCCCCCCTGTTGTCTGAGAAAGTAGTTCATGGCGCCGTTATTGTCGCCGCAGGTGACCAGCAGGCATCGTTCATCGGCACGAATCGGCCCGAGAAGTCTAATCAGTTCCTTGAGCCGCATCTGTTTTTTCAAGGTCTTGCGGAACATACGAATCTGCCATGGCAGATTGTCCGGTGCTGTTGTCATCGTTGACTCTCTTTATGGGGAAACAGAAATTTTCTGTAGAGAATAGTCTTTTTTTATCGCAGCGTCAATTATTGTCTGTGTCCCGACCGGGCCGCCGGGCCTGGAAATAATCGGTTACCCGCTTGATCTCCTCCCGGCGCTGTCGGTCGTCCCAGGAAAATAGTCGGCTAAGCGGTTCCACTGCCTTGATGGCACGCCTGGGGTTGTCACCGATGGTGGTTCGGCGCAGGATCAGATCATCAAGATGAATCACTGCTTCATTGGTGATAATGTCGCTGAAACATTGCTGCCAGGCGGTATCGTTCGGGTCGGGCAGCCAGTCCCAGTCAACTCTTCCGGCCGGGCTGCCGCCGCCCTCCTGCTGCGGGGCTGGTTGAAGTGATCCGGCTGCTTTTTTGTCGGGGAAGATGTGGCCAAGGAGCCGGGCCGCCACGTGCCGCGCCGTAGTGAACTTGATTCCGGCCACAGAATAGAGTCCCAGTGGGCCTTTGTCCTTGCCGTGGTCTTTGATGGTCGGCCGTACGGTCAGAGTGCTGCTGCCCTGTTCTCGAACCGGAAGCAGGCCGCTGTAAACGTGCATGATGTCGCTCATTCGCAGGTTGAGTCCGGGTACGGCCAGATTGAGATGCTGGAGATAATGGGCCATGGATGCCGCAGTGGGCATGGGCTGTTCGCTGACCTCCGGCCAGGGTTCATGGATAGTGCCGCCCATGATCCGGTTGTGCCAGCCATGGACAAAGTACATCCTTGCCCCTTCCACCCTGGGCTTAAGCGCCAGGGAGAAGCTGGACAGGGCCGGCCTGTCGAACAAAATATTGTAGGCCAGGGAGTAGTGAAAGAGTGAGGGATCATCACGGTCCAGGCAGGAGGCTACCCTCCTGCACCATGGCCCGGCGGCATTGATGACTCTGGGGGCAAGAAAACTGTGCCGGATACCGGTTTCCCTGTCCGTTGCCTTGATACCGCGGACCCTGCCTCCCTCTACCAGAAGACTGTCGGCGCGGCAGTAGTTCAGGGCGGTACTTTGCCGGCCGCAGGCCTGTCTGAGCATGGCCATGAGCACAAGCTGCGAGGAGGGGATGCCGCCGTCGTACCAGATGGCGCCGCCCTGCAGGTCATGCCGGTCCACAAGTGGAAAAAGGCGTGCGACCTCATCGGCATCGATGACCCTGCTTGTGGGGAGTTCCTGGCCCCGGGGTACGTTCCGGTTGCGGTCACGGGAAAGCAGGTCATTTAGAGTAAGGGCGATTCGGAAGACCGAAGGCCGGTACGGACCGTTACCATACAACGGCATCAGACAGGGCAGGGGGGAGACGAGGCCGGGAAATTCCCGCAGGAACCAGCGCCGCTCGGCAACCGATTCATAAAACCTGGGCAGGTCAAGTTTCTGCAGATACCTCAGACCGCCGTGGATGGTGCGCAGTGAATTGTAACTGGTGGCCCATCCGAAGTCTTCCTTTTCGATGAGTAGATTGGCAATCCCCCTGGCCGAGGCCTCCAATGCCAGGGCTATGCCGTAGATGCCGCCGCCGATGATGATCAGGTCGTACGGACGTTTTGCTGCCGGGACGGGATTTCTCTTGATGGCGGTCATGGTGATGTCACCGGGTAAGCCAGCGTTTCTGCCAGTCATGAAAGACAATCAGCCCCCAGAGGATATGACTGTGGTTTTCCCGACCGGCCTGGTGTTCGCGGATCAGCCTGGCCACCGCCTGTCGGCGGAATATGCCGCCTTCTCTTATGACACGCTCGTTGAGGTACTCTTCGATCAGGGGCCGGAATTCATTGTTAAGCCAGTGCTTAATGGGGATGGAAAAGCCCTCCTTGGGCCGATACACACAGTCGTGTGGAATATGGCGCGCCGCCACCCGCTTGAGGATTGCCTTGGTGGTCCGGCCCTCCAGTTTGTACCGGGAGGGCACCCGGAAAGCCAGCTCCACCAGGTCCGGGTCCAGGTACGGAACCCTGGTTTCCAGGGAGACGGCCATGGACATTCGGTCCACCTTGGTCAGGATATTGTCGCAGAGGTAGCTTCGGCAATCCACATAAAGTCGGCGGGCAAGCGGCTCCCTCGTCCCGGCTCCGGCAAAGAGAGCATGGATATGGGCCTCGGCCGGCTTATTTATCTGGCGGAGTGCCTCGGCGGTAAAGAGGAAGTTTCTCAGCTTTTGCCCGGCAAACAGCCGCCAGCGGGCATGTTCGAGGACTTGGGGGTGGTGGCATCCCTCGACAAAACGGCGCGCCTTGTTACGTAATCCCTTTTTCCGGGGGCCGGGGGGCAGGGCAAGGACCAGGGGATCGATGACTCCCCGGCGCAGGAAGGAGGGCAGCCGTTCATATAGGCGACAGGTTTTCTGGGCCAGGTAACTTTCATAGCCGGCAAACAACTCGTCGCCCCCATCACCGCTTAAGGCCACGGTCACATGCTGTCGGGCCAGCCGCGAAACCAGGTAGGTGGGGAAGATGGAAAAATCGCCGATGGGATCATCCATGAAGTGCATGAGACGGGTAAACAACTCCACTACATCGGGCCGGATGATTTCGTCCACATGGTCAACCCCGAGATGGCCGGCCACAGTCCTGGCCCAGTTCAGCTCGTTGTAGCTGGGATCGTCAAAACCGATGGAAAAGGTCTTGGCCCTGCCCATGGCCGCCACGATAAGGGAGGAGTCGGTGCCCCCGGACAGAAAGGCGCCAAGCGGCACGTCGCTGATCATCTGTCTCCGCACCGAGCGGAAAAGCTGCGCCTCGATACGTTCTTCCCATGTGTTGCTGGTTAGCCCGTTGTCTTCGGCGCCTGGCAGGGGGATGTCCCAGTAACGGCTCCTGGTCATTTCTCCGGTTGCCAGATCGATGACGGCCATTTCCCCAGGCAGCAGCTTGTTGATGCCGTGAAACAATGTGTCCCGACCGGGCACATATTCCCAGGAGAGAAAGGCGGCCAGGCTGTTGAGATCGAGGCCGCCATAGTCGTCCTTCCTGGCGAGAATTGCCTTTATCTCGGAGCCAAAAACCAGGCAGTTTTCGTCTATCTTGTAATAGAGCGGTTTGATGCCCAGGTGATCGCGTACCAGGATCAGGCGGCGCCGGCTACGGTCGTGCAGGGCAATGGCGAACATGCCATTGAGTTTTTTAGGAAAATCGAGGCCATATTCTTCATATCCGTGGACGATGGACTCGGTGTCGGACCCTGTGGCAAAGTGGTGTCCGCAGCCGGTTAGTTCTTTTTTTAATTCCGGATAGTTATAGATTTCTCCGTTGAATACGGTCCACAGGGTGCGATCCTCGTTGTAGATGGGCTGTGAGCCGCCGTCAAGGTCAATGATGGCCAGTCGCCGCATGCCCATACAGACCCCCTCATGGAGGCCGATTCCCTGTTCGTCAGGGCCCCGGTGCTGCAGGGTCTGCACCATGGTTTTGAGAACCTGGTTATCGTTTTCTTCCTGTTGTCTGGGAAAGCGGACAAACCCGCAGATACCGCACATCAGCCTACCCGTTCAAAGACCTTGGCCAGTTTTTCCACATAGGCATTCCTGGAATAATGGTCATCGTAGAGTTTTTTTGCCTTGACGGCCAGTTGCCGAGCCTTTTCCCGGTCGGCAACGGCTTCCAGGATGCCTCGGGCCATATCCTCGGGCTCCGGTTCCACGAGAAAGGCAATCTCCGGGGTCAGTACCTGGGTATGGGAGTAGATATTGGTCGCCACCAGGGGAATGCCCGAGGCGAGTTGTTCGTAGATCTTTAAGGGGGTGTTGGTGCCGCTGCTCCTTGGAGAGACCAGCACGGTTGCCCGGCTGTTGTACGCCCTGGCCTGCTGTTGCGCAATACGGCCGGTGAAAAGGATTTGTTTTTCGGCGCCGCAGTCACGGGCAAGGCTGCGGTAACGGGCAACCTGATCCGGTGTGCCGCCGACAATGATGCAGCCGAGACCGCTGTGTCGGTGTGTGCCCGCTATCCGGCCCATGGCCTGGATGAGGATATCGATTCCCTGATAACTTTCCAGGGTTCCGGCATAGACAACACGGTGTACAAAGGAGTCTGGAATGGGCCGGGGCAAAGAATCATCTCCATCGAAAACTGCGGGCTGGTTTTTCAGATGAACCGGCTCGAAGATGGAGTTTTCGATGAGATAATTTTTTTGATTGCCTGGCAGGACGGTTTGAACATAGTTATACAGGTCCGGGCAGATGGTGATGACCGCGTCGCTTGCGGCAAGGCTTTTGTTTTCAAGCCAGGTGAACAGGGCGATCAGAGGCTTGAAGCGGTTGAATTTGAAATTGTCAAGCTGCTGCGGCAGGCTGGAGTGCATGTCGTAAATCAGCCGGAAGCGGAAGATCGGTTTCAGGAAAAGGGCCATGAACACGGCTTCTTCGTGGGCATGGACGCATTCGTAGCGGTTACGAACCAGCAACACGATCATGGCAAAGAAGATGAAAACGTCATGGAAGAGTTTTAAGGGGGATGGACCGATTTTGACAGGCCCGAGAAACCTGAAAGCCGGGGTTCTGAAAAAACGGACCTCCGGTATCTCCACGTCGCTGCCCTGACCATAAGTGAGAAAATCCATCTTTCGACCAAGCTCGGCGCTTATCATGGTGCGGTAATAAACGGAAAACGGGGTGCCCCGCGGAGAAAAAAAAGGTTGGGGCGCGATGACAAGGGTTCGGTTTTTCATCAAGTGGAATATGAGTTATCTGTTGAGGAAGCGTCCAGCCTGCATGGAGAACTGGTGATGGAGAAACGGCAGAATCCGCTCGGGCCGTCCATAAGTGCCGGGCGGGCGGGCAGCTTCGGTCAAAAGGTGTTTGAGGCCCGAAAATGGAGCGTCCGGCTCCACATTGCCATCAAGGTAAAAGCCAAAACTACCCGCCTTGTTTTCCTGGCCGGCAAAGGGCAGGGGATCACTGCCGGGCAGGTTGAAAATTCCCCGTTCTGCAGCCTTGCTGAACAAAGGACTTATGGGCCAGAAAAATGGGCGGTTACCATTATCGCCAAGGAAAAAATCTCCGGCCTGGGCCGATTCGACCAGGGATCGCATGATCTTTCCGCGTCTGCCCAGCCACTTACCAACTCCCCAGGGCAGGACTGCCAGCGCTCCACTGTCACATACTCCGGCAAGAACCTCTCTTAGAGGGAGACCATCGGGAAAAGGGCTATTCATACCCAGGGCTAATACTTCGAGGGACTCTGCTGTCACGATCTGTCTCCCGGCGACGACGAAACAATACATTTCCTCCTGCATGTGTACGGCAAGGGTCTGGGCCTCTCCGGTAGTCAGGATGCGCAACCCCTGGCCAAAGTACTTTTCCCGTCGCAGGCGGGAAAATAAATTATGCCCTGCCGACTCGGTCAACAGCAAAAAAAAAATTGGCGTTTTTCCGGCCTGCAACCTAACTGCAGCTGCACGGAAATTGGCAAAGGCACAGCGGAAAAACCGTTCTATATCATAGTCCGGATAGAAATGGACATGACCATCCCCAATAATACCGACGTCCTGATGTTGAAGGTTTGTCATTGTCGTCTAAGGAATGGTAACAAAATTGCTCATTATTGTGCTGGAGGATAACAATGGAAAGTGAGTGTTTCACTCATCCGCGATTGTAAAAAAGACAAATAATTACAAAATGTTTTCTTCGTAAAGTGTTACAGATTAGTGAAACCCTTAATTTGGGTAGGAAAGTTTAAAATTATAAATAAGAAATAAAGCGTTGTCAAGTGTTGTCGATTCCTCCCGGGGATTCCATATAAGAGTGAACCGCGCCTTGATCAATTGATGATGGGAGATCCAGGACGTCTTATTTACCCTTGACACTGGGTGAATGGCAGGTCATAATAACGTTTTTTTGCTCATAAGCAATATTCAGAAAAGGAATGCCATTGCCTGCCTGATACCTGCTAATAAAGAATGCAGACATGATGGCGTCGTAAAAACTTCGATCGACAGCAAAGTGTGTTCTGTGGTGATTCTCAACAGACGACATGTCTAATTAAGACCCGCCACAGAACACTACTCCTCTGAGTCTGCGCTTACCTGTATATCTGTGTTTTTACTTAGCTATCTAATAAAATTATTTTTACTTTTTACGAGTTCATCAGGCATGAATTTTATGTATATCCCAGAGACATTTTAAGATTGTTGTTGTCCCTGATTTGCGAATTGTTGAGCTTGGGGTTGTTATTATTTTCTGTCCGGTTGGATGAATATGGAACATTATCTCCGAATGAAGCCCGTGTTCCTGTTTTTACAGGGAACAGGCAGGATTATCTATGTGTGGTATTTGCGGGAAAATTGACGGAAAGGGGCGGGAAGTCCATTTGCGGGAGCTGAAAAATATGGCCTCCGCCATCGCCCACCGTGGACCTGATGATGATGGTTTTTATACGAAAAAAGGGGTGGGGTTGGGGCATCGTCGTCTGAGCATTATTGATCTGTCCACCGGGAAACAACCTATAAGTAATGAAGACGGGACCGTCTGGATTGTTTTTAACGGCGAGATTTATAATTTTCTCAGTCTGAAAAAAGAATTGCTTGGGCGGGGACATGTCTTTACCACCAATACGGATACGGAGGTCATCGTTCACCTGTATGAGGAGATGGGCGAGCGATGCGTGGAACGGTTGAACGGCATGTTTGCCTTTGCCATCTATGATGAGAAAGAGCGTCTTCTTCTTCTTGCCAGAGACCGGATAGGTCAGAAACCCATGTTTTACAGCAGTCAGCCCGGCTCCTTTCTCTTTGCCTCGGAGGTCAAGGGAATTCTCGCCGCCGATGGCGTGGATCGGGAAATAGACGTGGTGGCTGTGCATCATTATCTCTCCTTGCGTTTTATTCCACCACCCCATACTATGTTTGCCGGTATCAGCAAACTGCCGGCCGGTCACACCCTGCTGTATCGAGACGGAAATATAGTAATTCGCCGCTATTGGGATCTTGACTTTACCCGCAAGCTGCAAATGGATGAACAGGGTCTGTTGGAAGTGCTTGATCGCGAACTTTACCGGGCGGTAGATTCACACCTGATCAGCGACGTCGAGGTAGGCGCTTTTTTAAGCGGCGGCATGGATACCTCCACCGTGGTCGCGCTGATGGCCGGAATCAGGCAGGATTCCTTCCAGACTTTTGCCATCGGCGTGCAGGAGCAGGATTTCAACGAGTTGCCCTATGCCCGCATGGTGGCTGATCATTTTCATACCCGCCATGTGGAGGAAACGGTCTCGGCCGGCCTGGTGGAGTTGATGCCGAGGATCGTTTACCACCTGGATGAGCCATCCGACTCCATAGCTGCCTGCATGTATCATTCCGCCCGCCTTGCCGGTCGCCATGTCAAGGTGGTCATGGGAGGGGACGGCGGCGATGAACTCTTTGCCGGTTTTGACCGCTATCGTGGGGTCGGGTTGATCAACATGTATTCAATTTTGCCCGCATTTATCCGGCATCTGTTCTTCCGGCCCCTGTTCCGGGCTCTGCCGGACTCTTTCACTTACAAGAGTCAGGTACAGAAAATGCGCTGGATGGATCAGCTTGCCGATTTCAGCGCCGGGGAGCGTTATGCCGAGGCGACCTCTTTTTTCCGTTTCAGTCATACTCAGAAGGCCCGTCTGTTCACGCCGCAATACTGGCCCGAACTGGAGCATAATAATTCCAACCAGATTATTGTCGATCAATATAATCGTCCCAATGCTGAAGAACCGCTTGATAGAATGCTTTATGCTGATTTCATGACCAGGTTGCCTGAACATACCCTGATGCTGACCGATCGGATGAACATGGCTTTCAGCCTTGAGGCCCGGTCTCCTTTTCTCGACCACGAGCTGGTGGAAACCATGGCTTGTTTCCCCGGAAATGTGAAGATAAAGGGCCGGCAGCTCAAATATATCCTTCGGCGTTTTGCTGAGAATCTGTTGCCGCCGGAAATTATTAATCGACCAAAACAGGGATTCATGTTTCCGGTGGCATACTGGTTCAGAAACGAGCTGTATCCTCTGGTTCGTACCACCCTGGAACAATCCTGGTTTGTTCGCAGCGGCATGTTTGAACGAGAATATATTTTAGGGCTTGTAGAAGACCATCGCCACAACCGCGAGGACAATCATGTCCGTTTGTGGATGCTGTTGAATTTAGAGATTTGGCACCGGCTCTATATGGAGGGCCATGACGTGGATATGGTCTCCGAACAGTTACGCCAGGCCGGAGCCTTGTGTCCGCAAGGCGCTGCCAGCAAAGAATAGCGGTTACTTCTGAAATTTTATGGTTTTCAGTTCGACAATCTTTTTATTTCTGTTCCTGCCCATCGTCATACTGGCCTATTTTATGGCCGGTTCCAGGGGCAGGAATCTGGTGCTGTTGCTGGCAAGTCTGGTTTTTTATGCCTGGGGGGAGACTATATACCTGCTCCTGATGCTGACCTCCATCTCCCTGAACTATGTGGTCGGCCTGTTGCTGGAGCACAGTCGCCGTAAGGGAGCTTCAGGTCGTGGTCCTCTGATCTTTGGGCTGACTGCCAATCTCGGACTGCTGGGATTTTTCAAGTATGGCAACTTCCTGGTGGACAATTTCAACGGTTTGCTGGCGGTCCTGCATATTTCACCAGTTGTCCCTCCGTCCATCCACCTGCCCATCGGCATTTCCTTTTTTACCTTCCAAGCCATGTCGTATGTGGTGGATCTCTACAAAGGTGTAACCAGGGTTCAGAAAAATCCTGTCAATATGGCACTGTATATCTCCTTGTTTCCTCAACTCATTGCCGGACCCATTGTCCGTTATCATGATATTGCCGGGGCCATCGACAGGCGAACAACTTCCTCGGCTGATTTTGCTGCGGGGACGCAGCGCTTTATCATTGGTATGGGGAAAAAGGTGCTTATTGCCAATGAACTGGGGCAGACCGCTGATTATCTCTTTTCCCTGCCGCCCGATCGGTTGCCGGCCACCCTGGCCTGGGTCGGGGCGCTGGCCTATACCTTTCAGATATACTATGATTTTTCCGGGTATTCAGACATGGCCATCGGTCTGGGGCGGATGTTTGGTTTTCATTTTCCGGAAAATTTTAATTTTCCCTATATCTCACAATCAATCCGGGAGTTCTGGCGACGATGGCATATCTCTTTGTCCACCTGGTTCCGTGACTATCTATATTTTCCCCTGGGTGGCTCCAGGAAATCGCCGGCGCGCACATATATCAATTTGGTAACGGTCTTTTTCCTCTGCGGCCTCTGGCATGGCGCCAGCTGGACCTTTGTCGTCTGGGGCCTCTACCATGGGCTGTTTCTCGTGCTGGAGCGAACCGGTCCCGGCAAACGGGTTTTGGAAGCCATGCCGCCGTTTTTGCGGACAGGGTACGCGATGCTCGTGGTTATCATCGGCTGGGTTATGTTTCGAGCGGAGACATTTTCCTATGGGTTTTATTATATCAGAGCCATGTTCAGTCCGGGCAGGCCACCCCTGTATAATTCTCAGATTTTTCTTAATATGAACTCCATCTTTTATTTCACCTTTGCGGTGGCCGCCCTCTGCTTCCTGCCCCTGGACCGCATTGCGCAGACATTGCGCAGCCGTTGTTCCGGCAAGGGACGGCGGTCCATTCTGCCGGTTGCGCCGCTGCTCGTCCCTGGCCGGATCCTGGCCCTTGCCCTGGTCTTTGTCTATTCGGTGGCCAATATCATGGGCAGTTCCTATAACCCATTCCTGTACTTTCGTTTTTAGCCGTCAATGTCTGCCGGAATCACAAAACGACTTTTTTCCTTTTTCCCTGCCGTTGCCGGTGTTGGGGTGTTTCTGGTCCTGGCCGCCCACTCCTCCCTGCAGGGTGACCTGGCCGCCGGCAGGATCCAGAGCCTGGTTACGCGTCTTGGCCTGATTTTTCTTGTCTCTCTAATTGCGGGCCTGCGAATCGGTTTTTTCCTCAGCCGTGAGGAAGGCCCACCCAGGCCTCGCGACTTGTTGCTAATTGCATTGTTTTTAGCAATTGTATTCTATCCGCTCGCCGCCCACACCTCGTTTGTCCGCAAGAGTTTTGTCAGGGTAGGCTCCTATCTGGGCCGCCTGACCGAAAAAAACAACGGTTCCCTCTGCGATCTGCTACGGCAGTTTCCCGGCACCTATGAAAAATACTGGCAGGATAACTCGATCCTGCCCAGGGCCCTGATTTACCTCAACGCCATGGCCAAGGTCTATCTCTTCCACGTGTCCCCGAACCCGACCATTGCCCTGGGAAAAAACGGCTTTTATTTTGAGGGTTATGGAGCCAGAAAGGTGGAAAAGGGGATCGTGGAATCCTTTGACAATATTGCCGATTATATGGGGATGATTCCCTTTACCTCCTGGGAGCTTTATAAGTGGAAAGAAACTCTGGAAGAACGAGCCTACTGGCTTCGGAAACGGGGTGTTTCTTTTGTCTTTGTCCTGGCGCCCACCAAGGGACTGGTCTATCCCGAGTACCTGCCCCAGTCCCTGCAGGATGTTTCAGGAGGAACGCGCCGTTATCGCCAGTTGTCTGAATATCTCCACAACCATGCGCGTATCCATTTTATTGACCTGTTGCCACCGCTTCTTGCGGCCAAAAAAAATCGGCCGACGCCGTATCTTTTTTACAAGACTGATTTTCATTGGAATTTTTACGGTTCGTTTATTGCCTATCAGGCGATTGTCGCCAAGATGAGAGAATTTTTTCCTGAATATGATCTCAAACCGGTACACCTGGACGATTTTACCATGAAGATCGACAGGCACTGGGCGCACCATCGGTTCATGAATATGATTGGACTACCCGAATCCTTAAATCGTCATGAGCATTATATTACCATGGTGCCTAAACCCGGTACCTCTCTCTATGGATTGCCGGATCTGCCGGCCGAAGGCATCCACGATGTGTATCCGCCCAGGGGCAGGATTGCTAACAGTCGTGGCGAAGCAATGCGGATCAGAATGGTGCATAATCCCAGAGGAAAAATTCCCGCCCTTCTGCTGCTCGGTGATTCCTTCCTGGAAAAATGCGTGTATTATTTCAGCGCCGATGCACGGGAGGTATGGAATTACCGGACAGTAGTCAATTTTCCCTACAGAATTTTTGCTTATAAGAAACCGACCATTGTTGTCCAGGAGATTCTTAACATGTTTATTCTGCGTCCGCCGCCGATCAATCCGTCAGGCGTGCGCCAGGAGTACCTGGCCCATTGTTTCGCAAAGGCCGTCGATGAAACCTCGGTGAAGCCGTTGCAGGAAATCGGTCCGCAGGCAAATGGTGATGTCCGCATTGATCTGCCCGCTGGAGTCCTGAACAGGCGGGGTGATCTGGTGGCCCGGATTCGTGTCAGGGGTGAGGCAGGGGCAAAGGTGGCCGTTTCGCTGCAGGTGCGGGGGGAGAAAAACGTGGCCTGGGCAGATGAACGTGTTTCACAAAATGATGTATTTCTATATGTCGCCATACCTTCGGAGCGAAAACTGGAGGGAATACGGCTTCATTTTACCGGTACCGGAATGGCACCGAAAGTGAGCGGCCCGGTAATCTTTCGTAGAATTAAGGCAACGGGGGCAACCTCTAAATGATAAATTATTGCATCCTGACGACTGGTAATTGCTTCAGGATCAGGAGTGAAAAATGGCCGGGGTGAAATACGTTGAATTGTTCGAAGTGACGAACAGGGAAAATTTTTGTGAGCAGCGTTACCTGCAGCAGAATCAGGATGTCAAAAAGGCGGTAGCCGAAGGCACCATTGAATCCGGGTGGAAACATTTTCTCCGTCACGGTGAAAAGGAGAAACGATCCCAGCAGAAATTATCGGAAGATTACATGGATGATCTTCTGTCCCTGCGGATGAAAAAGTATGCTCGTCTTCGAAAAATTCTGCGGGAAGATATCAATATAGACGGTAACGAACAACTTGTTTTGGACTTTACGGACAATGAACGCAAGGAAAAGTATGGATTTCTCGAATCAGCGAATGTCTCGTCCTTTTTTTATGATGATCTTCCCCTGGATATAATCAATTCCAATCCCGAGGGGCTGATCCTTGATTGCGGCGCCGGATTTCGACCGGTATACTATGAGAATGTGGTTAACTATGAAATAGTTCCATATCCTACTACCGATGTGATTGGATTTGCCGAGGAACTTCCCTTTGCAGACAATTCCTTTGATGCAGTTTTTTCTTTTGCGGTACTTGAACATGTTAAACTACCGTTCAGGGCGGCTGCAGAGATGAGCCGGGTGTTGAAACCAGGCGGCACCCTGGCCGTTTGCGCGGCCTTTTTGCAGCCGGTTCACGGCTATCCGCATCACTATTTCAACATGACTCGCATGGGACTGCAGGCGCTGTTTGCCGAGGAGATTGATATCGAGAAACAGTTTGTCAACAGCGGGACCGGTCCGATCTGGACCCTGACCTGGTTTCTGCGTCGCTGGGCAGAAGAGCTGCCCGCCCGCGAGAAGAAGCAGTTTATGAAGATGAAAGTGGCCGATCTTGTGGAACATCCTTTTGCATACCTGGAAAAACCATTTGTTACCAAGCTGCCTGCCGAGGTTAATTTTGAGCTGGCATCGGCAACCCTGCTTGTTGGAACCAAAAAGGAAAATTCTTGAGTGTGGAAAAGATTATGGAGCCATTGGTTTCAGTTATAATCCCGGCCTACAACCATGAGTTATTTATCGGCCTCGCCATCGACAGCGTGCTGACTCAGAGTTGCGGAGATTTTGAACTCATCATCATCAATGACGGTTCCACGGACCGCACCGGTGAGGTCATAGCTGGGTATACGGATAGTCGTATCCGTTATTACGAGCAGGAAAACCAGGATGCCTATAATACCATCAATCGGGGACTGTCCCTGGCCAGGGGGCGCTATGTTGCTATTCTTAACTCCGATGATATTTATGAGAACAACCGCCTTGAACGTCTTGTGGACGAAACGGAACAACGCGGCCTCCAATGTATTTTTACCGATGTGATGCCCATAAACGCCGGCGGTGAGCCCCTGCTGGATCCAGAGTTCGGCTGGAACCGGTGGCATCGGAAAAACCGGGAATTTTATTTCCAGTGCGGGGATCTGTATACGGCCTTTCTTAAGGGAAACTTCATGGTGACGACCTCGAATCTTTTTCTCACCAGGGAGGCGGTGCGGAAAACCGGCACCTTTTGTTCCTTGCGTTATCTCCATGATTACGACTATATTTTCCGGGTTATGCTGGCCTGTCCCGGCCAGGTGGCCTATCTTCATGATGAGCAGCTCCTGCGTTATCGAATCCATGGAGGCAACACTCTGGGTGAGGCGGCGATAATCGGCCGGGAACAGGATCTGCTGGTGATCCGCAAATACCTGCTCGCGGCAATCCCTGAGCAGGAGCGGGCAAAGGTTGCCGCCGGCTGCGACCGTCTTGTGGAACTGGAACAGGAACTGGCCTTTATCAGGGCCGGGATGCAGGAGACCGTCCCTGATCATGGCCGGATCCGGCACCTTCTTGGAAAAATCCGGCGCTTGCTCGGCTGACTCTTCGCCTCGATCATCATCTCTATGACAGGATATTCAATATGTTTGCAATAAATATCGGCCTGATGGCCATATCCATGGCCACCCTTATGCTGGAGTTGACCCTGGTACGGGTTTTCGACGTCATCTGGTATCCCAACATGGCCTACATGGTGATTACCCTGGCCATGTTCTGCTTTGGCCTCTCCGGCATCTACTTCTCCCTGCGTCCCCTGGGGCATGGTCGCGATCCCCGCCCGCGTCTTGCCCTGCTTGCAGCGGCTTTTGCCCTGTTTGCCGTGTTGATTCTGCCGGCCCTGAATGTACTTCCCTTTGATTTCGATATAATATACAGTGCGCCCATCAAGGGAATCGTATATTTTCTCCTCATGTACCTGGCCCTGATCGTGCCGTTTTTCCTTTCCGGTCTGGTTTTTACCACCGTGTTTTCAACCTATGCCGGCAAGGTTCAGCGCCTGTATTTTTGGGACCTCGGCGGTGCGGCCCTGGGATGTATCCTCCTTGTTCCCTTTCTGTCCCCAATTGGGCCGGGAGGGATTCTTTTTTTGGTCGGCGCTCTTGGATTGGTGGCCGCAGCCTGTTTTGCCCCCGGCCGCACCCTGACCTCCCTTGCCCTGGTGTCATCCTTGGCTCTGGTCGTAACTCCTTTTGTTCATGATGGTTATTTTATGTTCAAATCCCATATCGATAAACGGGGGGTCAAGGCGGCAGAGGACAAGGGGATTATCGAGCTGTCGCACTGGGACCCCATCTCCAAGATCGAGGTCATTGATTTCGGCCGCATGAAACATATTGCCTATGACGGCGGATCCCAATCCTCGTTTATCTTTCCCTTTGACGGGAATTATGTCCGCCTGCGCCGGGATACGCTTCATAACCGGGGATATAATTTTTACAACGCCAATGTCTGGGTCTCCCATGCCCTGAAACGCGATTCCAACCAGGATGTCCTGGTTATCGGCGCAGCCGGCGGCTCCGAGACCAAGGCGGCCTTGACTTTCGGCGCCCGGCATGTGGATGCGGTCGAGCTGGTCGGTTATGTCATTGATATCGGCAAAACAATTTATGGGAAATATAACGGTGGTATCTACAATGACCCACGGGTCAATGCCATGCGGGGAGAGGGACGAAGTTTTCTTCGGGCCAGCGGCAAGAAGTATGACATTATTCAGATGTACAGTAATCATACCAGCTCCAGCATCGCCGCCGGTACCGGCGCCATGGCTACCACATACCTGCAGACGGTAGAGGCCTATAAGGAATATTTTACCCATTTGAAAAAAGATGGTATTCTGCATATCAATCACCATGTTTATCCCCGCATGGTGGTGACCGCGGCCAGGGCCTGGCGGGAATTAGGCCGACACGATTTCCGGCGCCACATTGTTGTGGTGGAGGCGGTGAAAAAGGGATTCCAGGACAACCTGCCCACTCTGCTGGTCAAGATGTCACCCTGGACCAAGGCTGAACTGGACGAGCTGATGAGCTATTTCCCGCCGGTCATGCAGATGGTGGTCGATCCCCTGGATCCCAAGGCCGGGATGCTGAGCGATGAGTTTTTCCAGGGCGTTCTTTCTCCGCAGACCATTGCCGGGGCACAATACCGGTTGGGACCTACCACGGACAACCAGCCTTATTTTAATTTTCTTCGTAAGAGTTTTGCCTCTCTTAAGGCGGATCCACGGCATTTCCTCAACTACTCCACAGCGTCCCTGCTTAATTCCCAGTTGAAAAACGGCTGGATTCCCACCGACGTTATCCATTTGATAATTACCGCAGTTGCATCTGTTTTCTTCTGTGTTCTCTTTATAGTGATTCCCATGACATTTTCCCGGGCCGGCCGGGAACGATGGCAGGGCAAGGTCTTCGCCCTCATATATTTTTCCTGTCTGGGAGCGGCTTTTATTATTATCGAGTTGGCTTTTATCGAAATTTTCATGCAGCTTGTCGGCTATCCTCTCTATACCTATTCAACCGTGGTTTTCAGTCTGCTGCTTGCAGCCGGCCTCGGCAGCATGTCCTCCGGCAGATTCAGGATATCCTCCCAAAACCGATACTGGATTCCTTTTGCCGGCATTATCGCTGCCGGCTTGGTGACTCTTGCCGTCTATCCTGTGTATTTTCATCTTTTTCTCCAGTCACCGATTTTAGTCCGCATACTTGCCGCCGTGGTTCTGATCCTTCCCTTAGGTTTTTTCATGGGCATGCCCTTTCCGCTCGGTATTCTGTCAATCTCCTCCTGCCCCGAGGGGGCCATTGCCTGGGCCTGGGCCATGAACGGATTGTTTACCGTGATTGGTGGCATCGGTAGTGTATTGCTATCGATCTATCTTGGATTTCGCATGACCTTACTGGTTGCGCTGTCCTTATATGTAGTTGCCCTGCTGTCTTATTTTTTACTGCGTCGGGATACTCGGGCTTAGCTTTCAATTTAATAAGCATTGCGAATGCGCATAACACGAGCGCCAATGAAATGGAAAAAATATTACAGCCTGCCCGCCCTGTTGAGAGCAGGGAACAAAGCGGCCCGCCATTGCCCGGTTATCAGTTTTGACCTCTTTGATACCCTGCTGATCCGGCGTATCCATGATCCGGACATGGTGAAGCTGCCTGTCGCCCGCTATATTTCAGAACTGGCCAGACATGAGGGTGTTGTCTGTCCCTGGTATCGGGTGCAGGAGATCAGGGATACTGTGGAACAGGAGCATCGGCAAAGGACGGGAGAACAATGGCCGGACCATGAGGCCTGTTACCCCCGGTTTATGGGCGAGACCCTGGAACGTATTTTTGGCTCCCGCCTGGATGGCCGGCTTCTCGACGAGGTCACCACCTTTGAGCTGGGGATGGAACAACGGATGCTCGTGCCCCGGGTTCAGCTTATTGCCTGGCTATGTGATTTGAAAAAACAGGGTAAGCGGATATTTGTCCTTTCCGATGTCTATCTGCCGGCCGGCCACCTGGAGGAACTCATCCGGGTCGCCGGCTTTCTCGACCAGGTTGAGGCGGTGGTCTCTTCGGCCGACAGTTTCCAGGCCAAGGCATCGGGCCTGGGGTACGACTTTGCTGCCGATCGGTTTGGTCTGGAACCTGCCGGATGGCTCCATATTGGTGATAATCCCATATCCGACGGCCTGCGGCCTGCGCAAAAGGGAATTCGGGCGCTGGTCATTCGTGATGCCCGGGAAAAACACCGTAAGGCCCTGATCAAACGCTATGTCAACTACAGTCATGGTAAACCATTCTGGCGGGGCAGGGCCGTACAGCAGCTTATGTTGCCTCTGGAGGCGGAGAACCAGGGGGGCTGTTCCCCACTGTATACCTATGGTTATAATGTTCTGGCGCCTCTGCTCGGAGCTTTTATCCAGGGGATTGCCGAACAGTGCCTGACAAATGGCCTTAACCGGCTCTATTTTTTTTCCCGCGAGGGGTGGCTTCTGGAAAAGATCTGGAATGTGGTGGCGCCGGTGGTTTTTCCCCTGGCCGATCTGCCGCAGGTGTCTTATCTCTACGTGAGCAGGATGGCTCTGGCCGGAGCCAGTTGCGCCCACCAGGGGCTCACCCGGACCAATGCCGACATTGTCTTTCTCCCTGCCGGCAACCGGGATTTCCGTGACGTCTGCCGGATTTTTTCCCTTGATCCGGACCCTCTGCGCTCCTTGCTCGCCCACCATCAACTTGCACTGGATACACCTTTGAATCCCGGGTACACTGGATTTGAGCCCCAAAAAAGACTGTATTTCTATGGTCTCCTTGACGATCCCGAGTTCCAGGAGGAAATCAGATGCCAATGTGCCGCCGCCGGACATGCCCTGGAAAGTTATCTGGAACAGGAGGATTTTTTTGCGCACCGGTCCGTGGCTCTGGTGGATATCGGCTGGTTAGGCACCATTCAGCGTTTTCTCTTTGATGCGATCAAGCACAGGTCCGATGTGCCCAGTTGTCAGGGATTTCTCCTGGCGGCAACCAGGGGCATCGAATATCCGACCACCCTGAACAATCGGATTGACGGAATTCTCTATGACCGCAACCGTTTTGATCTGGCCGGCAGCTCTATTCTCCATGTACGGGATCTCTTTGAAGAGGCCTGCCGGGCTCCGCATCCGACCCTGAACGGTTACCGGCTCGACGACAGCGGCCAATGCCGGCTGATCTTTCGCGACCGTCAGGATGCCGCCGGTCGGGCCGAAGAAGTGCAGAACCGCTATTATCAGCCCATGCAAAAGGGTATCCTGGATGGGGTGGCCCGGTATGCCTCGGCGGTCCAGCTTCTCGGCCATTCAACAGCCGATCTGAAACCATGGCTGAATTATCTGATGGTCAGCCGTTTTGCCTTTCCAAAGACCAGAGAGGTGGAGGAGGTGTCATATCGTCATCATCTGGATGATTTTCATGGCGGCCACACGCCGGACCAGGGCGGAAAAACCATGCTGGATTTGTGGCAGTATTCTGCCGGACAACTGCGGCGCAGTCCATTCTTGCGTCTTCGTTTTTTCCTTTCATCAATTCGACAGCGGCTAAAGGAGTAAACCATGCCGGATAACGTGTTGACAGAGCAGAAATTTGATATGGGAAGAGGTGAGTCGGGCCGGATAATGCGACTGGCCGCCCTTAACAAGATCGTGCCTATGGGAAATTTCGGTGGCGGTCCAGGATTTAGGTGTCTGCTGGTCCTTTTTGTTCTGCATCATGGTTCTCTGCTTTTTCGTCTGCTTATTGTGCACGAGGATCGGTTGACCATGCTTTATCAAAGACTGCGGAAGAACGTGGCGCATGTGGTTCGTACCCGGAGAGGGCAGTCGTGAAATCAAGCGGGCTGACCAGGATTCTGTTTGTCATGACCCTGGGGACGACGCTGGCCCTTGTCTATCATTTCATGGTCGCGGATCGGGCCGTTCTCTCCCTGGACCTTGATACCGACACCAGGACAATCCTGAAAGTGTACTGGCCAAATCAGGATGGTTTGTACACGGAAAAAAACATGGCCCGGATCAATATCCGGCCGGGAATCCATGACTATCGTCTGCGTATTTGTGACCTGGGTATAACCGGTATCCTCCGGATTGATCCCTCGGAACGTCCGGCCAGGGTGGTTATCCATTCCATGGATATCAGTGAGGAAGGGTACCCTTCCCTCCATTATGACGGAAAATCCGGTCTGGATCGGCTTGCTGTTATTCGGGGAATAAAAACGATATCCCATGACAGTCGGGGAATAGCCATTGTACCGTCGGACCATGATCCGCAACTGCAGTTGATCCTGCCCCCTATGCCGCGCGGGCCGGTCCTGGTACACGAGGCTTTTAGGGTTGCTGCCATCTTCTTCCTGGTGTTTTTCCTTCAGTGGGCACTGACCGGCATGGGGGAGCAGTACCGTTATGTTCCCTGCCTTCTTCTATTTGTTCTGGCCCTGGTGGTGGTCATGGCTTCCATATCCAAATATAACCACCATCCGGACGAGTTTGTCCATGTCCGGGCCGCTGAATATTACCAGACCCATCTTCTCCCACCTGAGATTGAGGCAAGGGAGATACTGAATACCTATAGCGTGTACGGAGTGTCACGACTTCATTCCGGAGAGATTGTCTATTTCCTGGCAGGGAGATTCCTTCTTCTGGCCCGTCCCCTGCATTTGCCCTCTTACCTGGTATTACGATTCTTCAACGTTTTTTTGCTTGCGTGCCTGATAGCTCTTGCTCTGCGGCAAAAGGAATTTCGACTGTTTCTGCTGCCGTTACTGATTTCCTCACAGGCCTGGTATGTTTTCAGTTATTTCAACTCCGATGCATTTGCCCTTTTTATCATTCTGCTCTGCGGCTATCAGATGGCCGTTTCTGAATCTCTGCTGAACCGTTTTTTTGCACGTGGAATGCGAAAATCAACATGGATCGGCTTACCGGCCGGCGCTCTGCTCTTTGGCCTGCTGTTGTTACTGAAAAAAAATTTTTATTTCTTTTATGTTTTTCTTGCTCTATATACTGTCTGGAAAGTGTATATGGGAGCCTGGCATCTGGAAAAGAATTTTATTTACAGATTTTGTACTGTCATTCTGGCGGCTTGTCTGGTGTTTGCCTTCTGGCGTGGTCTTGATTACCGGGTCAATGGTTTTGACCAGGGCAGAAAACTGCTTCAGGCTCGTGAGCATCTTGCCCTGAAGATGTACAAACCCAGTACCCCGCTGCCGGAAAAACATCCTTACCTGCAGATGAAAGATCGGGGCGTGAGCTTGCGGCAGTTTCTGGAACTGAATAGATGGGGAGAAAAATCATTTCGTTCTTCATTCGGAGTTTTTGGTTACATGTCCGTTTCCGCACCGTTTGTTTATTATGACATAGTGAGGGTTATCGGTTTGCTGTTACTCGGCGTTGTCCTGTTGCCTGTGCTTTTTCGCGGGGGACGTATTGGTATGGCACTTGCCGCAATTACTGTGACAGTGAGCGGTTCTCTGCTTGTTGTGGCCATGTATCATGCCTGGACCGTTGATTTTCAGGCCCAGGGGCGTTATTTTTTACCGATACTCGGCATGGCCGGGGTCTATATGTACCATGTTCAACGATGGATGTTCCATTCGCTGTTGAATATCTTTGTTGGGGCTATGTTTTTGCTTGCCGCATATAATTTTGTTTTTGTTGGCTTGATGGGAATCGGCAAATATGGTTGCTGATAGTTGTTTTTCCGGTGTATAGCTGCCATTAATGATGGCGTCGTAGTAAATACTTCGATCTACAGGAAAGTGTGTTCTGTGGTGATTTTCAACATACCACATGTCTAATTAAGATCAGCCGCGCAACACTACTCCTCGGAGTCTCGCAGATAAGGGGAACGTAATGAAGACTTCGGACTCGCTTACCTGTATATCTGTGTTTTTACTTAGTCGTTTTATCGGCTTTGATCTGTAACGGAATTATCAAAACAGGACAATTCGTTATTGATTGTATTCTGAAATAATATCCCAGCGTTCCGTTTGTCCTGCAGGAAGGTTCAGGGAGGGAAGAATAATGAAAAAGATAATAATTTTCCGCTGTGCCGGAGGGTGTTTTTTGGGTTTGTTGGTTACCCTGTTATGCTTAACTTCATGGGAATCTTTATCCCTGGCCGCTGAACATACCCAGGCAGATGTGGTGTGGGCAAAATCGGATGGTCTGCGCTATGAACTTTTTTCATCCTCTCTGAAAAACGGCAACTGGAGTCAACCCGAGCAGGTGACCAATGATAATGCAGATAATCTGCATCCCTGTATTGATATGGGACCAGATGGGAGAAAATGGCTGGCCTGGACGGCCATGGAACAGGGAAGTTATGAAATTCGTTATGCCGTGTTTAAGAATGGACAGTGGTCGGATCCGAAAAAATTACCATCTGATCTGAAATCTAATATTTCCCCTTCGCTGGTGGTTGATGACGGGAATGTTACCTGGATGGTATGGGCCGGTAATGACGGCGTTCATAATGATGATATTTATTTTTCCCGTTTTATCCATGGTAAATGGCAAAAACCTGCCAGGGTTAACCAGGCGAATAATGTACCGGACATCCTCCCGCGCATAGAATTGATGGCCCCGCATGGTTACCAGGTTATCTGGCAGGGCTTTCGAAAGAATGGTTATGTAAAACTGGTTTCCCGGTGGACCGGCCATGGCTGGGGGCCGGAGCATATCTACAGGAATGATGCTTCGGCAACTAAGGCAAAGAACCGGAACCGACAAGAGATCAAACCACCGAAGTTTGTCCCTCAAACAAGGCAGATGTTTCTCCGGACATATTAATCCGGATATTTCATCGGCGTCTGCGGTAACACTTTTTCCGTCTTTTTAGACCTTGAGCAAAAAACTATTAAACCAATAAACTTATGAAGTTATATTGTAAGCATACCGGCATGCGTCTGGGAATGCTTATTTTTCTTTTTCTTTTCGGCACTGCCGATTGCACCTTTGCCTATGAAGTTGCCGTTGGACTTGGCTCAACCGCGGACAAAAGCGCTACCGCCGCCATGGGGGATCGTGAAAAATGGCCGATGGTTGCTGATCTGAGCTGGGGACCCCTCGCCAACCTCTATCCAGTTGCTCTACTGACCCATGCGCAACAGGAAGCTGTATTTAATAATTTCAGACAGCGAAGGGCCATTGCCGAAATCCCATATTCCGGAGTTTCCTGGCAGGGCAAACAGCCGGACATTGCCTTTATTGAGGGTTTTGGTTTTAAGGTGCCCTATGTGTTCAGTATTAACGAAGCGCACCAGGACGGCATGCTCAGCCGAGATGAAATAATTAATTTGAAAAATCGGTTCCCTGCTAAAAAGATTATTATGATCGCCAGATCCTGGGTGCGGGACCAGGACCATGTGCAAGCGGTTGCGGATGTGGTTGATGGCGTGTGTATTGAATATATTCCAAGTAATGTTCCTTATAATATTGCCAGGCATGTCGCCCCATTTGCCGGATGGGCCTGGAGCCATGACAAAATTCTTCTCTTTCTCATGCCTCCACAGCCTGATGATTACCAGAGCGACAGGTATGTACGGGCGGTCAAACAACTGGCCCAGGTTGTCTATAATGAGAATAAGGGCATTCTGCCCCATGGATGGCTGCAAAGTGACAGGTTTATTTTTGTTCCGGCCAACTATACCTATGGCGAGAGTCGGATACCATATGTTACCGAGGATTCGACCAATTCCATCCTGGCGGCGGCCAAGGCCCTGCTCATGATGCGTCCTTCCCTGGATGCCGGCCCGGTCCGTCCTGCAGGCAGAGCCTTGCCTCCCGTGTTTCTTTTGTTGCCCTGAAGGGCATAAAAAAGGCAATTATTTGAAAGATTATATTTTTAATTCGAACCGGGTCGATCTTTCTGGTTCAAGGCCATGTTCCGCCCGAGAATAGTTCGTATATTTACTTTACGGATTTAAAAAATTAATGCATGGGAAAAAAATCATAACCTGGATCTCACTTCCGTTTCCGGGAGAAAAATATTTCGCGAGATTACCCTGGAATTACAGCCGTTATTGGTTGACCATACGTCTCCACCTGCGGTTGGTTATCTGGATATTTCTGTTGTGCTGTCTCCTCCCCGTGAATACCAGAGCGAATAATCTTTTGAAAATTGTGGCCTTTGGTGACTCTATCACTCAGGGGTATAAAAATGATGGACACGGCAACCAATGGGGAATCACCTCACCTCCGCATGGCGCCAGGGTCGGGGGGTATGAGCCTTATCTTGAGGAATTATTTGCCGGTGATTCCAGGACCGGGAGATTTACCGCTTATGTGTACAACTGGGGGTATGGAGGTGAAAATACCATTACAGGGGTAG
>Ga0256833_1000684_pt1 | contig 25892 bp, 29 predicted proteins | sample 356284metaG_FD_190535 | JGI IMG/M metagenome (GOLD analysis project Ga0256833, IMG submission 190535) | Hydrothermal vent microbial communities from Mid Atlantic Ridge, Atlantic Ocean - 356-284 | ecosystem: Environmental > Aquatic > Marine > Hydrothermal vents | place: Atlantic Ocean: Mid... | reverse complement strand
GTGGTGGGTGGGGACGCCGCCGGTGGGGTGCACGGCGTGGGCCTCGAGGACCCCCACCGCGTCGGCACTCCGGAGGATCGCCGAGAAGTTGTGGGGCTTGGAGACGTTCTCCATCAGGACGGTGAGGTCGGGCTGGCGCCGGTCGAGCACCGCGCGGATCCGGGCCAGGCGCTCGGGGGTCGGCATCGGGGCTGATTGTACCGGGAAACAAATGTCCCGCCCGCCGGGGGCTAACCTGGAAGCCGAGGAGGAAAAGCATGCGCGGTCGCTGGACGTTGGCCCTCTTGGCGCTTGGGCTCGCCGCCTGCGCGCCCAGGCTCGAGGTCGCGGTGCCCACCCCAGAGGTGACCCTGCCGGCCCCCGAGGTCCGGCCGGCGGTGCTCCCCGGCAACCCCCTGCCGTTTTCCGACGACTTCGAGGGCTACCCGGTGGGGGCGCTGTTGCCGCTCGCCAACCCCGGCGCCTACCGGCTCTGGATCCACCCCGGGGAGGAGCACAACGACATCGCCTACGTCGCCGAGGCGGTGGGGCCCCAGGGGAGGAGCGAGAAGGCGGCGGTGATCCGCTACCCCTGGGGCGGGGGCGGGGGGCTCGCCGCCCTGGTCACCGGCGCCGAGGACTGGAAGAACTACCGGGTGGAGGCGGTGTTCAAGGTTCAGGACGACCAGTGGTGGGTCTACGCCAACATCAACGGCAACGGCCGGCACGCCTACGTCCTCGAGGTCTACGGCCGGGACGCGAAGCTCTACAAGCAGATCGGCAAGGAGCGCACGGTGGTCGCCCGCCGCGAGATCTCCGGTCCCCGGGACGACGGCGGCTGGCACAAGCTGGTCGCCGAGTGCCGCCAGGACGGGGTGAGGATCGCGGTGGACGGGGAGGTCCTGGCCGACTACCGGGACACCGACCCGGCCTTCGCCCAGGGCGGCTTCGGGCTCCAGGCCAGCCGCTTCGGCCGCAAGTTCTGGATCAGCTCCTGGCGCTTTTCGCCGCTTGTCGGAGCCGGGCAATAAGGGGTCGGAGCCGCTCGGCCTTGAGCTTGAGGGCGGTCTTGTTGACCACCAGCCGGGCGGTGCTCCGAAGGATCACCTCCCGCTCCTCCAGGCCCGCCTTCCTCAGGGTGGTGCCGGTCTCGACCACGTCCACCACCGCGTCGGCGAGGCCGGTGACCGCCGCCAGCTCGACGTTGCCGTGGAGCTTGATCACGTCGGCGGCGAGGCCGCGGGCCCGCAGCCAGCGCTCGGTGATCCCGGGGTACTTGCTGGCCACCCGGCGGATCGGCCCGGCGTCCCCCGGCCGCCGGATCAGGCTGAGCCGGCAGGCCCCGAACCCCAGGTCCACCGGCTCGTAGAGGTCGCGGCCGGACTCCTCGAGGTTGTCCTTGCCGACCACCCCGAGGTCGGCGATCCCCAGCTCGACGTAGACCGGGACGTCGCCGTTTCGGAGCAGGATCAGGTCGGTCGCGTCGCCCCGGGCCCAGAGCTCGCGCTCGCCGGCGATCGTCGGCAGCTCCAGGCCGGCCGCCCGCAGCGCCTTGTGGCTGGCCTCGAAGAGCCGGCCCTTGGGGAGGGCCACGGTGAGCTTCACGCCGCCGCCTCCATCAGCCGCTCCAACCCCAGCGCGAACCCCGCCGCGAACGGCAGGAGCCCGCCGTCGTAGCGGCCGCCGCCGAGCAGGGGGAGGCCGAAGTCGGGGGTGTAGGCCCGGAAGGTGAGGCCGGTGTAGTAGTCGAACCGCCGGGCCATGCCGAAGTCGAAGATCATCGGAACCTCGGAAACCCGCCGGCGCACCTCGGCGAGCCAGGCGAGGTCGAGCTTGGCCCGCTCGGAAAGCGCCACCCGCTCGGCCTCGGCCAGCACCTCGGGCCCGCCGTAAAGGTCGGGGAGGGCGAGGATCGCCTGGCGCACCCGGCCGGTCACGCCGAAGCGATCGAGCAGGTCGGCCAGCTCGGGGACCGCCTTCCTGTCCACCGCCCGCCGCAGGGCCTCGCAGTCCTCGGCCGGCAGGCGGGCGGCCTCGAGGAGGTCGTGGACGAACGAGGGGAGCCCCACCTCGATCACCGCCCGGCCCACCCCGGCGGCCTCGAGGGCCCGGTAGGCCAGGGCCAACAGCTCGGCGTCGGCCTCGGGGCTGGAGACCCCGACCAGCTCGACCCCCACCTGGGTGAACTCCCGCAGCCGGCCAACCTCGGCGGTGGCCTCCCGCAGCCAGAGCCGGCCGGCGTAGCGGTAGCGCCCCTCCCGCCGGGCCCGCCCCTCGGCCAGGAGGGCCTTGGCCAGGGCGGTGGTGAACTCGCTCCGCAGCATCAGCACCTCGCCGGTCTTGTCGACCAGCTTGAAGGCCCGGGCGTAGAGGGGGTGGGCGGGGTCCTGGGCCTCCAGCGCCGGCACCTCGACGGGGGCGTAGCCGGCCTCGTCGAAGAGCCGGGCCAGGGCGCCGAGCAGCGCCTCCCGCCGCCGCGCCTCCTCCCCCAGGTAGACCCGCGTCCCCTCCGGCCTCACGGGGAAAAGTATACGGGCAGGGGCTCGGCCCACCGAAGCCCTCCGGGCCCGACCTCGGTCCCCACCGCGTGGATCCGGAGCCCGGCCCGGGCGGCCTCCGCGAGGGCCCGGGCAAAGCGGGGGTCGTAGGGGCAGGGGCGAAACGCCCGTCCCCGGGGGTGGAGTACGGCGAAAAGCAGCACGCCCCCGGCCGAAAGGAGGGCCTTTAGGTGGCGCACCGCCCGGGCGCTCTTGGCGTCGGGGAAGCAGGCGACGCCGTCCTCCACGTGGGTGGCCGACTTCATCTCCAGCGGCACCGCCCTTCCCCCGGCCTCGACCAGGGCGTCGAACCGCCCCCCGGGGTAGCCGGGCTGGGCCCGCAGGAAGCGGTAGCCGAGCCGGGGCAGGAGCACCGGCAGGGCGGCCTCGGCGTAGCTCGAGTCGAGCAGCACCCAGACCCCCCGGTCCCGGGCCAGGAGCACCCGGCCCTGGGTGCGGGGATTCGCCTTGGGTCGGTAGCGGAGCTCGGTCCCCGGAACCAGGAAGCGGAGCCGCCCGGAGTTCGCCAGGTGCAGCCGGAGCTCGCCCCCCTCCCCCTCGGCCCGGACCACGAAGCGGTTTTCCCGCTCCAAAAAACGCGCCGGCCGGGTGGGGGGGAAGGCGAGGTCGGGGTCCACCCCGCCATTATCCCGGGGCTTCTGTTCCCCCTCGTGAAAACCTATACTTACCCCATGCGGGGACTCTCCAAGCGCGCAAGGAGCCTAAGGCCCTCCTCCACGGTGGCGATGAACGCCAAGGCGCTCGAGCTCAGAAGGCAGGGGGTCGACGTCATCGCCCTCACCGCCGGCGAGCCCGACTTCGACACCCCCGAGTTCATCAAGGAGGCCGCCTGGCAGGCCCTCAAGGAGGGCAAGACCAAGTACACCCCCCCGGCCGGGATCCCCGAGCTCAGGGAGGCCATCAGCGAGAAGTTCCGCCGGGAAAACGGCCTCGAATACGCCCCCGACCAAATCACCGTGGGGGTCGGCGGCAAGGGGGTCCTCTACAACCTCTTCCAGGCCATCCTCGACCCCGGCGACGAGGTGATCCTGATCGCCCCCTACTGGGTTTCCTACTCGGCCCAGGTCGAGCTCGCCGGGGGGGTGCCGGTGGCGGTGACCACCGAGGCCGAGGCCGGGTTCGTTCCCGACCCCGAGCGGGTCGCCGCCGCCGTCACCCCCCGCACCAAGGCGCTGGTGGTGAACTCCCCCAATAACCCCACCGGCGCGGTCTACCCCGAAGCGGTGCTCCAAGCCCTCGCCGAGCTCGCGGTAAAGCACGACTTCTACCTGGTCTCCGACGAGATCTACGAGCACCTCGTCTACCAGGGGCGCCCCTTCTCCCCCGGTCGGGTCGCCCCCGACCACACGATCACCGTGAACGGGGTGGCCAAGACCTACGCCATGACCGGTTGGCGGCTCGGCTACGCCGGCGGCCCCAAGGAGGTGATCCAGGCGATGACCAAGATCCAGGGCCAGTCGGTGACCCACCCCACCACCTTCGTCCAGTGGGCCACCGCGCGGGCGCTTTCCGACCGGGAGCAGAGCCGAAAGTTCATCGAAACCGCCCGGGCCGCCTTCGACCGCCGCCGCCGGCTGGTGGTCGAGGGGCTGCGCGGGCTCGGCCTGCCGACCCCCGAGCCCAAGGGGGCCTTCTACGTGATGCCCGACGTGCGCCGGATCGATCCCGACGAGCTGAAGGCCGCCGAGATCCTCTTAGAGCGGGCCCGGGTGGCGGTGGTGCCGGGCACCGACTTCAAGGCCCCCGGCCACGTCCGGATGAGCTACGCCACCAGCGAGGAAAACCTCAAGGAGGCCCTCCGCCGCATCGGCGAGATCCTCTAAAAAGGGGGCCCGGTACCCCGGGCCCCCGCGCGGACGCGCCCTTACCCGACCGGGAGCACCTCCTTCCCAAAGGTCTCGTTCAGCACCTGGGCAAAGGCCAGGTACATCGCCGAGAGGCCGCAGAGGATCCCCTCCCAGCCGGCCAGGTGGGTGACGAAGGCGTTGCCGCTGTACTCCCCGATCGCCAGCAGCCAGAAGAGGATCCAAAGCGTCAGGAAGACCACCCAAAGCGCCCGGTTGTGCTTGAAGGTGGCGATCCAGAGCACGAAGGTGAAGAGGCCCCACATGAAGAGGTAGGCGACCATCCCGCCCTTGGCGGCGGGGTCGAACCAGCCCCACTTGGGCATCAGGATGAGGAAGACCAGGGTCTCCCAGAAGAGCCCGTAGGAGGAAAAGGCCACGGTGCCGAAGGTGTTCCCCTTCTTCCACTCCATCCAGCCGGCGAAGATTTGCGCCAGGCCGCCGTAGAAGAGGCCCATGGCCAGGATCATGCTCCCGAGCGGAAAGATACCGGCGTTGTGCAGGTTGAGGAGGACGGTGGTCATACCGAAACCCAACAGCCCCAAGGGCGCCGGGTTCGCGGTGGCGTCGAGGACCTTGATGGTCTGCCCGCTTTCGTTCATACCCAAACCCCCTCTCGCAGGTTTGCGCGGCGCCGCGGCCCCGCGCTATACTGCTTGCCAAACGGGGCAAGGAAAGGCTGCATTTTAAAAACCCGCTTCGGGGTGCATTCTAGCAGAGGGCGAAAAGCTCGTCAAGCACGCGCGAGCGCGGCTTGGCGGGGGAAGGGAGCGTCGATGGGGGAGCTTGAGAGGGAACGGAAGGAAGCCCAGGTCAGCGAGGCCGAGATCGCCGTTCACTGGTGGGAGGAGGAGTACTACCACCCACCGATCGAGTTCATCGCCCAGGCCAACCTGGTCGACCCCGAGATCTACCAGCGGTTCTCCGAGGAGAACTTCCCCGAGTGCTTCCGGGAGTTCGCCGACCTGCTCACCTGGGATCGCTACTGGCACACCACCCTCGACACCTCGAACCCGCCGTTTTGGCGCTGGTTCGTGGGCGGGCGGCTGAACGCCTCCAAAAACTGCATCGACCGCCACCTCCCCGAGCTCGGCAACAAGGCGGCCTTCGTCTTCGTCCCCGAGCCCGAGGAGGAGCCGATCGAGTTCGTCACCTACAACGAGCTCTGGGTTCGGGTCAACGAGATGGCCTCGCTTTTGAAGAGCCTGGGGCTCAAGAAGGGCGACCGGGTCACGATCCACCTGCCGATGGTGGTGGAGCTTCCCATCACCATGCTGGCCTGCGCCCGGATCGGGGTCATCCACTCAGTGGTCTTCGCCGGGTTCAGCGGCAAGGCCACCGCCGACCGCATCGCCGACTCCGGCAGCCACGTCCTCATCACCATGGACGCCTACTGGCGGAACGGCAAGCTCCTCGACCACAAGGCGAAGGCCGACGAGGCGGTGCGGATCGCCGCAGAGCAGGGGCAGAAGGTCGAGAAGGTGCTGGTCTGGCGGCGCTACCCCGGCGAGTACCGCTCCGAGGCCCCCATGGTCGAGGGCCGCGACTTCTTCGTCGACGACCTGCTCAAGGCCCACCGGGGCAAGCGGGTCGAGCCCGAGTCGATGGAGGCCACCGACCCGCTCTTCATCATGTACACCTCGGGCACCACCGGCCGCCCCAAGGGGCACATGCACTCGACCGGCGGCTACCTGGCCTACGTCACCTGGACCTCGAAGAACATCCAGGACATCCACCCCGAGGACGTCTACTGGTGCATGGCCGACATCGGCTGGATCACCGGCCACTCCTACATCGTCTACGGGCCGCTCTCGGTGGGGGCCACCAGCGTGATCTACGAGGGCGTGCCCACCTACCCCGACGCCGACCGGGTCTGGCGGATCGCCGAGCACCTGGGGGTGACGATCTTCCACACCTCGCCGACCGCCATCCGCCAGCTCAGAAAGGCGAACCCGGAAGGGCCCCGCAACTACCAGACCAAGTTCAAGCACATGACCACCGTCGGCGAGCCGATCGAGCCCGACGTCTGGCGCTGGTACTACCACGTGGTCGGCAAGGAGAAGGCGGTGATCGTCGACACCTGGTGGCAGACCGAGACCGGCGGGTTCCTGCTCACCACCATCCCAGCGATGCAGCCGATGAAGCCGGGCAGCGCCGGCCCCGCCCTCCCCGGCATCTACCCGGTGATCTACGACGACATGGGGAACGAGGTCCCCAAGGGCTCGGGCAAGGCCGGGAACCTCTGCATCCGGAACCCCTGGCCGGGGCTCTCGATGGGGATCTGGGGCGACCCCGACCGCTTCGTCCAGACCTACTACATGCGCTACAACAAGGACCCCAAGAGCACCGACTGGCGCGACTGGCCCTACTTCACCGGCGACGCCGCCATGCAGGCGGCCGACGGCTACTTCCGCATCCTCGGCCGGGTCGACGACGTGATCAACGTGGCCGGCCACCGCCTGGGCACCAAGGAGCTGGAGTCGGCGGTGCTCAAGGTCGAGGAGGTCGCCGAGGCGGCGGTGGTGCCGGTGGCCGACGAGATCAAGGGCCACGTGCCCGAGGTCTTCGTCTCGCTGAAGCCCGGGATCGAGCCGAGCGAGGCGATCGAGCAGAAGATCGTGCGTTCGATCGAGGAGAACATCGGTAAGATTGCCCGCCCCAAGGCGGTCTACATCGTCCCCGACCTTCCCAAGACCCGCTCCGGCAAGATCATGCGGCGGGTGCTGGCGGCGATCGCGAACCGGCGCGACACCGGCGACGTCACCACCCTGGCGAACCCCGAGATCGTCGAGAAGATCAAGGAGATGGCGGGGAGCTAAGCAAAAGGGGCGCGGGGGGCGGCCATGGCCGCCCCCCGCGCCCGTCTGGCCCGGCGGCGTTAGTTCAGTTCCTCGGCCCAGAGCTCGTCGAAGAGCTCGCGGGCGGCCTCGAGGGTCACCTCGAGGGCCTGGGCCACCTCCTCGGCCAGGAGGTTCATCGCCCGCCGCAGCGCCTGGCGGTCGAGGTCGGGGAGGCCCCGCTCGATCTCCCAGGCCCTGAGCTGCCCCGCCAGCACCGCGATGCGGTAGGGGTCGCCCTCGGCCAGGATCTCGGTGACCCGCCGGTGGCGCGCCGCCCACTGCTTGGGCAGGGGGAGGCGGCCGTCCTTAAGCCGCTTGAGGATCTCCGGCACCTGCTCCCGGGTGAGCGCCGGCCGGAGGCCGACGTCGGCCGAGGCGTCCACCGGCACGAAGGCCTTGGAACGGGTCCCCGGGAACTCGACGCGGTAGTAGGCCCGGCCGACCCCGCCGACCTTGCGGCGGGCGATCCCGGCGACCACCCCCACCCCGTAGGGCGGGAGCACGACCTTGTCTCCTGGACGGTACTCCTTCACGTTTACGCCCCCACTCCCTTCATCCAGATCTCCACCAGATGGTCGAGGTAGGCCTCGCGGGGCAGGTCGAGCTGGGGGGTGCAGCCGATCGCGGCCAGGGCGGCGGCGGTGAAACCGACGTCGAGGTCGGACCGCACCTCGCCGCGGGCCTGGCCGTCGGCGACGAAGGCCTCGAGGATCCGCTGGTAGCGCTCGTGGAGCCCCTTGAGCCAGGCCTCCTTGGCCCCCCGTTCCACCGCCTCGGCGGCCACCGCCGACCAGAGCCCACGCCACTCGTCGACGAAGGCGAGGCGGCGGGCGAGGAGCTCCCGCAGCCGCGCGGCGAAGGGCCGCTTTAGGCGGGTGATCCGCTCGGCGTCGGCGTAGAACCCGAGCGTGCGGTACTCGACCAGGGCCCGCAGCAGGTCCCGCTTGTCACGGAAGTAGAGGTAGACGGTGCCCTTGCCCACCTCGGCGGCCCTGGCCACGTCCTCGACCTTGAGCCCGGAGAGCCCCCGTTCCCTTAGGACCCGGATGGTGGCCTCGAGGATCAGCTGGCGTTTGTCGGTGCTCCGGGTCGTAAGGGCCACGTATAAAAGCTTAGCATAAAACCCTATACACTTAATGAGAGCCGCTTCCCCATCGGCGAGAAATGCGTGCCCGTCGCAGCTTTCCGGACCCACCCCGGGAACCGGGGGCCTTCCCGGCGGATGCATATACATTCGCTTTCCGCGCCCCGATAGAATAGGGGCGGGTATGCGGCCCCAAGGCGGATACCTGATCACCGGAGGCGGGGACCCCCTGACCGGCGAGTACAACCTCCTCGAGCAACGGCTCCTCTTCGCCTCCGGCGGCCGGGTGCTGTTCCTGGTCACCGAGGAGGTGCGGGAGCTGGCCCAGGCCTGGCGCGAGGTCTACGCCCGGGTGCTGGGGGCCAAGGCCACCGGGCTGGTGGTGGTGAAGAGCCGCGAGGTGGCGCTCGACCGGGTGCTGGCCCGGCGGGTCGCCGAGGCCCGGCTGGTCTGGCTGGCCTCGCGCGCCCCCCACGCCCTCTTGGACCGGCTCCGGGACACCCCGCTCCTTAAGGCCCTGGCCGCGGTGGTGGCCGCCGGCGGCCACCTGGGCGCCTTCGGCGAGACCTCCGCGGCGCTGGGGGCCACCGCCCCCCTCCCCGAAGGGGAGCGCACCGCCTTCGCCTACGGCCTCGCCCTGCTGCCCGGGGTGGTGGCCTTCCCCGGCTTCGAGCGGCCGGGGAGCTTCGAGGCCCTGGCCCAGGCCACCGCCGCCCAGCCTGACCTCACCGGGGTCGGGCTCCCCCGGGGCAGCGCCCTCGGGGTCGACCTCGAGGGCAACGCCCGGGTCCTCCAGGGGCGGGTCACCCGGCTGGGGGCGAGCACCAGCCAGGTCCACCACCACAGCATCCGCGGCCTGGTCGCCGACCTCCTGGCCGCCGGCGAGCGCTTCAAGCTCCCGGTCTACCGGCCGGGGGCGTAGGCTAGGGACGTGGCGGGGCTGACCGACCTCGAGGGCTTCGCGGTGGGGGTCTGGACCGACGCCGAGGCCCGGACCGGGGTCACCGTGGTCCGCTGCCCTCCCGAGGGCTGCCTGGCCTCGGCCAGCTTCCTGGGACCGGCCCCGGGCACCCGCGAGGCCGCCCTGCTGGCCCCCGAGAAGCCGGTCGACCGGGTCCACGCCCTGGTCTTCACCGGGGGCTCGGCGCTGGGACTGGCGAGCGCCGGCGGGGTCGCCGAACGGCTGGCCGAGGAGGGGATCGGCCACCCCACCCGGGTCCGCCCCATCCCCATCGTGCCGGCGGCGGTGGTCTACGACCTGCTGGTGGGCCGGCCGGTCTGGCCCGGCGCCGAGGCCGGCTACCGGGCCGCCGCCGGGGCCGGGACCGGGCCGGTCCCCGTGGGGCCGGTGGGGGCGGGGGCGGGGGCCACCGCCGGCAAGTACCGAACCCCGGTCCCCACCGGACAGGGGAGCGCCGCGGTCGAGGAGGCCGGGGTCCGGGTCGCCGCCCTGGCGGTGGTCAACCCGGTGGGCGACGTCTACGACCTCGAGGGCCGCCTCCTCGCCGGCCACGGCGAGCCCCGCTTCCAGCGGCCCTCGCCGCTGGAGAACACCACCCTGGTGGCGGTGGGCCTGGAGTCCCCCCTCACCAAGCCCCAGGCCCGGCTCCTGGCCGACGCCGGCCAGGCCGCGATCGGCCGGGTGGTGCGCCCCTCCCACACCCCCTGGGACGGCGACGCGGTCTTCGTCCTCAGCACCGGGCGGGGCCCGGCCGCCCCCCTGGGCCTGCTGGCCGCGCTGGTCCAGGAGGCGGTGGCGGCGGCGATCATCGGGGCGGCGCGAGCCGCTGGAGGACCCCGGCCAACCCGGGGTCCTCGGTCCTGAGCCGGGCCTCCCGGGCCGCCGCCCCCAGCGGCCGGAGCTCGACCACCAGGGCCCCGGGGAAGGCCTCGGGGTCGCCCCACTCGATCGCCGCCAGACGGGCGCCGGCGAGCTCCTCCCAAAGCCCCAGGGCCTCGGCCTGGCGGGGATCGGCCAGGCGGTAGAGATCGACGTGGACCAGCGGCCCCTCGGGGGTGGGGTAGACGTGCATCAGGGTGTAGCTGGGGCTGGTGACCCGGCCGGCAAACCCCAGGGCCCGGGCGAGGTGGCGGACCAGGGCGGTCTTCCCCGCCCCCAGCGGGCCCCTGAGGACCAGCACCGCGCCGGGGGGCAGGGCCCCGGCCAGCGCCCGGGCCAGCGCCCGGGTGTCGGCCTCGCTTTCCAGGCGAATCCGGCGCTCCACCTAGCCCCGCTCTTTTTCCACCAGGCCGAGGACCCGGTTCAAAAGCGGCTTCTCGGCCAGGACCACCCGCTCCCCGCCGGGCAGGAAGGCGTGCACCAGCACGTGATCGGGGAGGTAGAGGGTGTAGAGCCGGGGCCGGCCGGCGGCGAAGAGCTCGTGCTTTAGGGCCTCCAGCAGCTCGGGGTCGACCGGCAGCGCCCCCTCGACCCCCCCCTCGGCGAGCCGGGCCACCGCCAGCACCCCGCGAATCCGGTAGTCGGGGGCCGCCGGGGCCGGCGCCTCGGGGGCGTCGAAGACCCCCAGGAGCTCCTCCAGACCCCGGCCCTCCAGCTCGGCGGCGAGCTCCCGGGCCGCCCGGTACTCCTCGGCCAGCTGGTCGAGGAGGGGCTCGGCCTCGGAGAGCGCCCGATCCAGCTCCAAAAGCCCCTCGGTGCCCAGCCGGTCGAGCCGGGCGAAGCCCTCCTCCAAAAACCCGACGAGCGCCCCCAGACGGCTCCGGGTCTCGCCGGTGAGGTGCTTGTAGCGGGCAAAGCCCTCCGAGAGCCGGGCGTAGCGGTCGGCGAGCCCCTTCCGCAGGGCCTCGCGGCGGCCCTCGAGGGCGGCGAGCTCGGCCTCCAGGGCCTCGAAGTCGGGAAGCCCCTGGGCCAGCCCCTCCTCGGCCTCGGCCAGCCGCTCTAAGAGAACCTCGCCGCCGATCCCCTGGTAGCGCTCGGCCAACGAGCGCAGCCGGGCCAGCCGGGTTCGGGCCCGCCGCCGGGCGCCGGCGATCGCCTCCTCCAACCGGGTCTCGAGCCCCTTGAGTTCGGGGAAGCGCCCGGCGGCGAGCTCGGCCTCGGCGGCCTCGAGCCACTCCCCGCCGACCCCGAAGCGGCGGGCCCGGACCTTGGCCCGCTCGAGCTCGGCGGCCACCCGGGCCCGGGCCGCCGCCTCCAGGGCCCGAAGCCGCTCCTCGGCGACCTCCAGCGCCCCCTCCTCCAAGGCCGCCTCGACCGCCGCCCGTTCCCCGGCCAGGGCCCCCAACCGGGGCACCGCCTGGAGCCGGGCCCAGAGCACCTGGGCGCGGTCGGCCAGGGCCCGGGGGAGGGTCTCCTTGAGCCGGGCGAAGAGGGCCTCGTCGACCGCCCCCTCCTCGGCCTGGGCCAAAAGCCGCGCGAGCCCGGCGGCGAGCTCGGGGTCGCGGGCGGGGTCGATCCGATCGCGGGCGGCCTCGGCGAACCGCCGGGCCTCCTCGGCCAGGGCCCGGGCCCGGCTCTCGGCCTCGGCCCGGGCCTCGGCCTGGGCCAGGAGCCGTTCCACCTCCCGCTCAAGCTCCTCGATCCCCTCGGGGTAGAGGCCCTGGGTGAGGGCCTCGGCCACCGCCGCCAGCTGGGCCCACAGCGACGCCGAGGGGGCCCCCTTTTGCTCCGCCGAGCGGAGCTTCTCGGCGATCCACTCGTAGCGGGCCCGGGCCTCGGCGAGCCGCTCCTTGTGGACGGCCTCGAGCGTCCGGTGGAAGGCCTCGAGCGCCTCGCCGAGCAGCGCCCCCTCGGCGAGTTGGGTCCTTAGCTCCTCGGCCTGTTCCGCGAGCTCCTCGGTGAGGATCGGGCGGTAGCGCTCGAGCAGGGTCTCCAACCGGCGCGCCTCCTCGCCGCGCTCGATCTCCCGGATCCGGTCCTGCTGTTCGGGGGCCAGCTGCTCGAGGTCGACCTCGATCTCCAGGGGCTCGTCCTCCTCGATGCGGACCAGCACCTCCTCGTCGCCGACCGGCTCCACCACCGACGACTCGACCAGCTTCATGAGCTCGGCGGCCAGCCCCCGGGCCCGCTCGACCTCGGCGGGGGCCAGGATGCCCTCGGCCTGGGCGGCCTCGATCTGCTCCAAGAGCGAGGCCAGCCGGCGCACCTTGCGCCCGCCGACCTTCTTGACCCGCTCGAAGTGGCGCCTGAGCTCGGCGATCTCGCGGGCCTGCTGCACCAGGCGCGACTCCAGCTTCTCCCGAAGGGCCTCGACCACCAGCTGGGCCTCACGGGCCTGCTCGGGGTTCCACTCGGCCCGGAGCCCGCCGACCAGCCGGCGGAGCCTTTGCACCTCGGGCCAGTCGATGTAGAGGCCGAAGGCCTTGAGGGCGGCCTCCAGGCCGGCCAGGTCGGGGGCCCCGGAGGGCCCGGTGAGCTCGGCGAGGAGCGCCTCCACCCGCCGGCGGGCCTGGTCGGCGGGGAGGGTCTTTTGCAGCTCGGGGAAGACCACCCGCTTGAGAATCCGCTCGAGGTCGGCCGCCTCCAGGGCCTCGGGCGGCTTGCCCAGCCGGGCCAGGGCCTCGGCCAGCACGGGCGCGGTCCGCTCCTTCAGGAGGGGTTTGAGCGCCGACTCCAGCTCGGCGTAGCGGTTCACCCCCCCATCATAGCCGCCCCCCGGCCAGGTCGGCGGCGGTTTCCTCGGGCAGCAAAAAGCCCACGCTGACCACGAAGCGGAGGGCGTCGTCGACCCCCATCGCCAGGGGGACGAGCTCCTCCTCCGGGACCACCAGCACGAAGCCCGAGGCCGGCACCGGGCTGGTGGGGACCACCACCACCGCGTGCCCCTCGGAAAGCGGCGGGAGCCGCCGGCCCACCGGCTGGACCACGAAGCAAAGGGCGTAGATCCCCTTGCGGGGGTACTCGATGAGGGCCGGCCGGGAGAACTGCAGCTCGCTCCTGCCGAAGAGCCCTCCGGCGACCTGCTTGGTGGCCCGGTAGATCTCCCCCACCAGCGGCACCCGGACGAAGAGCCGCTCCACCGCCTCGACCGCCCGCCGCCCCAGCCAGTGGGAGGCCAGCACTCCGAAGAGAACCACGAAGAGCGCCGCCACCGCCAGGCCAAGGAGGGGCACCAGGGGCGAGAGCCAGGGCGGCGGCGCGACCCCGAGGAGCCCGAGCAGGCCCCCAAAGAGCCAGAGCGCCTGACGGTACACCCAGGCCAGCACCCAGAGGGTGACGACCAGCGGCAAGAGCGCCGCCAGCCCGGCCAGGAAGTAGCGCTGCAGCCTCACGGCGCCACCTCCAGGGTGTAGACCCCCGAACGGTAGACCAGGCGCACGCTCCTGCGGTCGTCGCCCTTTTTCAGGACCAGGCGGGCCTGGAAGAGGCGGGGAGGTTCCTCCAGGAGCTCCAACCGGACCACCCGCCAGCCCAGCTCCTTTAGGGCCTGCCTCAACCAGAGCAGCATGCGGTCGAAGGCCTGGGGGGCGGTGAAACGGCTTTGGCTGCGGACGCCCCGGTAGCGCTGGAAGAGGAGGGTGCTGCCGGGGGGCGCGGCCAGGCCCAGCTCGCCGTTTAGAAGGATCGCCCCCTCGGCGTTCCGGACCACCAGCACCCCGGGGCCGGCCTGGGCCGGGGGGTAGGCGGGGGGCTGGACCCGGGGGGCGCAGGCGGCCAGGAAGAGGAGGAGGGCGGGCCAGAGCCTTCGCATCTCAGGGCAGCTCGATCCGGAAGTCGAGGGGCCGGAGGTAGAACTCGTGGATCGCGGTGGTCGAGACCACCGCCACGGTGGGCAGGTGGCGCTTGAAATGGGTCCGGTTGACCAGCTCCTTGACCCGCCGGATCTCCTCCGGTCGGTAGCCGAGGGCCTCGATGTAGGCGTCGGGGTAGCCCTTTAGGTAGTGCTCGAGGATCACGTCGGCCCGCCGGTAGGAGAGCCCCAGGTCGGCCTCGTCGGTCTGGCCGGGGACCAGGTCGGCGGTGGGGGGCTTTTTCCGGATCGCCTCGGGGACCCCGAGCTCCTCGGCGAGGCCCCAGACCTGGGTCTTGTAGAGGTCGCCGAGGGGGTTGATCGGGGGGGCGTCGTCGCCGTGCCAGGTGAAGTAGCCGAAGAGCCGCTCGGTCTTGTTCCCGGTCCCCAGCGGCAGGGCCCGGTAGGCCATCGAGAGGTCGAAGAGCACGATCATGCGGGCCCGGGCCTTGACGTTGCCCTTGCGGTAGGGGGTGAGGTCGGGGCGCACGCCGGCGTAGCCCTCGACCATGGGGGTGATGTCGATGACCTCGAGGTCCACCCCGAAGGCCCCGGCCGCCATGCGGGCGTGCTCCAGCGACTCCGGGGCGCTCTCGGCGTGGGGGAGGGCCAGGGCGTGGACGTTCTCCGGCCCCAGCGCCCGCGCCGCCAGGGCCAGGGTGGTGGCCGAGTCCACCCCCCCGGAGACCGCCACCAGGGCCTTTTGGTAGCCGCGCCAGGCGAGCTCGGCCTCCAGGAACCGGGTCAGGTAGTCGGCCACCGCCGGGTAGTCGAGCTCCAGCACCTCGCCGCCGGGGACGCCGTAGACCTTTCTCATAGCCCCTCCACCACCCGACGGAGGTCGTTCCAGAGGATGGGAAGCCCGCTCTTCAGGTCGGCCAGCATGGGGTTGTCGTAGCGCACCGGGGGGATGCGGGCGAGGTCGAGGTCGGCGACCAGCAACGCCTCCTCGAAGACCGGCGCCTGGGCCAGGATCCGCCCCTCGGGGCTGGCCACCAGGCTGCCCCCGCTCATCCCCTTGCCGGCCTCGAAGCCCACCAGGCTGGCGAGCACCACGTAGACCCCGTGCTCGGCGGCCACGCTCATGGCCAGCTGGCGCCAGCGCTCGACGTTGGCCGGCCGGGGACCGGAAAACCCCCGGGCCGGGCTGGCGGAGGGCACGTAGATCACCTCGGCCCCGTCGAGGGCGGCCAGGGTGCTGGTGATCGAGTGCCAGAAGTCCTCGCAGATCAGGATCGCGGCCCGGCCGAAGCGGGTGTCGAAGGCCCGCACCCCGTGGCCCCGGGAGAGGTAGCGCTCCTCGTCGAAGACCCCGTAGGTGGGGAGGAAGACCTTGCGGTGCCGGTGGACCAAGCCCCGGCCGCCGAGCTCGAAGTAGGCGGCGGTGTTGAAGTAGTCGCCGCTCTGCTCGTCCTTCTCGTAGAAGCCGATGACCAGGTCCAAGGGCCCCTCCCAGGCCCGGCGGTGGAGGTCGTCCAGGGCCTCGGCCAGCTCGTCGACGGTGAGGGCGAGCTCGCGCACCCCGCCCTGGAGGAAGTAGCCGGTGGGGTAGGCCTCGGGCACCACCACCACCTGGGGGCCGTCCTCGGCGAGTTCCAAGAGGGCGGCCTCGAGGCGGGCGAGGTTGCGCCGGACCTGGCCCTTCTCGGGGGCCAGCTGGAGGACCGCGTGCCGCACCATGACCCCCTGAGTCTATCGCGCCGTCGCGGTATAGTAGGGCGACCAAGGAGGTCGCCATGACCATTCGGCAGCTGCTCGACGAGAAGGGCCATACGGTCCACACCATCGGGCCCGACGAGAGCGTCTTCGAGGCGATCCGGCGCATGGCCGAGAAGGGGATCGGGGCGCTCTTGGTCACCGAGGGCGACCGCCCGGTGGGGATCGTCACCGAGCGCGACTACGCCCGCAAGGTGATCCTGAAGGGCCGCTCCTCCAAGGAGACCCCGGTGCGGGCGATCATGACCCCCGACTTCGTCTACATCCGCCCCGACCAGACGATCGAGGAGGCGATGGCGGTCATGACCGAGAAACGGGTCCGCCACCTTCCCGTGATCGAGGAGGGGCGGCTGGTCGGTATCGTCTCCATCGGCGACGTGGTCAAGAGCATCATCGAGCACCAGCAGTTCGTCATCGACCAGCTCACCAACTACATCCACGGCGACCGTTCTTGAACCCCCCCAAAAGGGGGTGCCCCCGGCCACCTCCCGGGGGTATGCTCTTACCTTGGAGGTTTTGGAGACTATGAACAAGCGCGAACAACTCGAGGCCCTGGTCCAGGAGCTCCGCCGTGCCCTGCCCGAACTCCGGGGCGCGGTGGTGGCCTCGGCCGACGGCCTGCCCGTCGTCGCCGACGCCCCCGACGCCACCCGGCTGGCGGCCATGGCGGCCACCGCCCTGGGGCTCGGCAAGCGGATCAGCCAGACCACCCAGCTCGGCCGCCTGGCCGAGACGGTGGTCCGCGGCTCCGACGGCTACGTGGTGGTCTACGCCGCCGGTGACAAGGGCGTGCTGGCCCTGATCGCCCCCGCCGACGCCAACCTGGGGCTCGTCCACCTCGAGGCCCGGGACGTCGCCGGCCGGCTCGCCGAGGTGATCTAGATGGTGCCCAAGCTGCCCCCCTCGGCCCTCGACCTCGAGGCGGTGGCCAAGAAGGCGATCGAGGACATGCCGCCCGCCACCCGGTTCGGGCCCGAGGACGCGGCGGTGATCGCCGAGCACCGCGAGGTGCTGGCCGGGCTCAAGGAGGCCTTCGTCCGGGGCTTTTACGACACCCTCTTCGCCCACCCCCCCACCGCGGCGGTGTTCAAGGAGGGCGAGCGGCCGGTTCGGGAGGGGACCCTGGCCTTCTTCTACGACCGGGTCCTGGAGGGCCCCCACGACCAGGCCTTCCTCACCTGGCTGGCCTACGTGGGGCCGGTCCACGTGGTCCGCGGGGTCAGCAACCCCATGATGCTGGCGATGGTCGGCTACCTGGTCAACTTCGTCGCCGAGCACGCCCACGACCTCCCCCAGGGACCCCGGCTCACCGCCGCCTTCGTGCGGCTGGGCGCGACCCTGGGCGCGATCATCAGCTACGGTTACGAGGCCGCCTGGCGCAAGGCGCTGGAGAACGTCGTGGGGATCCCCGAGGCCCTGGCCCAGCGGGCCGCCCTGGAGGAGGCCCAGCGCCTCTTCCCCCTGCGGGGGCAGGCCTAGAGGCCGACGCGGTAGCGGAGGAAGAGCTCGAAGCCCTGGGCGTCGACGCCCACGTCGAGGCCCCAGGCGTCCCAGCGCACCCCCGCCACCGCCCGGGGCGGGTAGGCGAGGAGCAGGTGGGCCTTGTAGGCGGGGTCGGCGTAGTCCAGGCGGAACTCGTCAACCGAACCGATCCGCACCGTGCCCGTCGCCACCGCCCCGGCCACCGGGGTCCGGAACCCCAGGACCGCGTAGGCCCGGGTGGCCTCGCGGTAGGCCCCGGCCCCGGCGGTGAAGGTGCGCCCCCCCTGGATCCAGGAAAGCGCCAGCTCCCCCCGGCTGGCCTGGTTCTCGAAGCGGTAGCCGCCGAGGAGCAGGAGCCGCTTGGCCAGCCGGAAGCGGGCGTCGGCGTCGAGGTAGGGGCCCAGGCTGTCCCGCTCGAAGGGCCAGAAGTGGCTGGGACGGCGGTTTAGGGTGTAGCCGACCCGGAGGTCGAGGGCGGCCCGGGCCAGGGCGAAGGCCGCCCGGCCCTCGATCCAGTACTGGGTGTCGAGCCCCATGTGCCCCCGGATGCCGAGCTCGGCCCGCCCCGCCGGCCCGGCCTCGAAGGCCCGGGTCACCCCGAGACCCAGGTTGGTCTCGTCGGTCCGGGGCCAAAGCGCCCGCATGTAGACGTCGAACCGCCAGTCGCCGCTGGGGTAGGCGAGGTGCAGGGTCGGCCCCAGCGAGGCCGGGGGCGAACCCAGCCAGCCGCCGAACTCCAGACTCTGGGCGGCGGCCAGGCCGAGCCCCGCCACCGCCAGCACCGCCCAAACCAGGTTCCTCATACCGCTCCCTTCCGGGCGGCCTCGAGGAAGGCCGCCACCCGCTTGCTGACCTCCTCGGCCCGGCGGTCGAGGAGGAGGTCGTGGCCGCTCCCCTCCTGGATCACCAGCCGCTTGGAGGGGCTTCCGAGTCCCCGGTAGTACCGCTCCACCGCCGCCCGGGGCACCACCCGGTCGTGCTCGGCGGCGACCACCAGGGCCGGGGCCCGGACCCGGGGCAGGACCGCCGGGGTCCGGTCGGCGAGCTTCTTGAGCTCGACGAAGGCCCGGCTGGGGAACCAGGGGTAGTTGGGGCTTTGCTTCCTGAGCTCGGGGTCGAGGATCGAGCTCTCGCCCCGGTAGCGGGGGATCAGCCAGTGGAGGTAGGGGGCCAGGCCGGCCAGGGGGTTTCGAAAGCCCAGGGCCGGCGCCAGGGCCACCAGCGCGAAGGCCTGCTCCTCGGCCGCCAGCCAGGCGGCCAGCAGGCCGCCCATCGAGAGGCCCACCACCGCCCGGGGGGCGGGCAGCCCCCGCCAGGCCGCCCGGGCGTCCTCCAGCCAGTCGGGGTAGCGGACCCCGGCGAGGTCCTCGGGGCGGGTGCCGTGGCCCCGGAGGGCCGGCTGGGCGACCTCGAACCCGGCGGCCCGGAGGACCTCGGGCAGCGGCCCCATGGTGCGGACGGGGTGGGAGGTGAAGCCGTGGAGCACCAGCACCGAGGCCATGCCCCGATGCTACCCCAGCCGGCCGAACGTGGCATACTTACGGTCAAGAAGATGCTCAAGGGCAACCTCGCCGACCTCCCCCTCCCCGAGCTCCTGCAGACCCTGGCGACCTCCAGCCGGGGGGGGCTGCTGGCGATCCGGGCCCCGGGGCTGGAGGGCCGGGTGGGCTTTCGGGCCCAGCGGATCGTGATGGCCAAGGCCGGAGGGCTGGCCGGCGCCGACGCCCTCCGCCTGCTCGCCGGCCTGCGCCAGGGCACCTTCGCCTTCGGCCCCAGCGAGCTGGAGGAGGAGAACCTCGCGGCCAGCCTGGCCGAGGCGCTCACCGGGGTCCTCGAGGCCCTCGAGGCCTTTAGGCCCCTCACCGCCCTGCCGGAGGACTGGAGCCGGGTGCTTCAAAAGAGCGGCCGCCGCCAGGAGTTCGAGCTCGCCCTCCCCGAGCTCCAGCTCTACACCGAGGCCGAGGGCAAGACGGTGGCCGAGGCGCTGGCCGCGCCCGGGCAGGTCCTCGAGCGGGCCCGCACCCTGAACCGGCTCCTGGCCCGGGGCGTGCTGGTCGCCCGGGTGGTGCGCTCGGTAGCCCCGGTGACCCTGGTCGCCCTCCCCTACTACGGACCGGTCACCGGCCTCGCCTACGTCGACCGCGCGCTCTACCAGCGCTGGAGCGAGCGGCTGGGGGCGCCCTTTAGACTGAGGGTGCGCGCCCCCCGCGGCGGGGAGGCCACCTTCCGGGTGGAACCCCGCGACGCCATCCCCGAACGGGTGATGCTCCACGACCGCGAGCTCAGGAAGCTCAGGGCCGCGCGGGGAACCCGGCTCAAGGTGGTTCCGGAGGTCGAAGATGGATCTATTAAGCCTTAACGCGCTGGTCAACCGCTACGTCTGGGGCCCCGAGATGATGCTGGTCTTCCTCCTGGTGGGGCTCTACCTCACCGTTCGCTCGGGCTTCGTCCAGTTCGCCCGCATCGGGGTGATCCTCCGGGAGACCCTGGGGGCGATCCGCGAGCGGGCGCTGGGGGCCGGGGGCGAGATCACCCCCTTCCAGGCGACCATGGTCGCCCTGGGAGCGACGATGGGTCAGGGCAACCTGATCGGGGTCACCGCCGCCCTGCTCGCCGGGGGGCCGGGGGCGATCTTCTGGATGTGGGTGGCGGGGATCGTGGGGATGGCGACCAAGTTCGCCGAGGCCACCCTGGCGGTGCACTACCGCCGCCGCTTCGCCGACGGCTCGGTCTCCGGCGGCCCGATGTACTACCTCTCCCGCGGGCTGCCCCGGGGGCTCGCCTGGCTGGGCGGGCTCTACGCCCTGCTCGCCGCCCTGGCCGCCTTCGGGATCGGCAACCTCACCCAGAGCTCGGCGATGGCGGCGAGCCTCAAGGCCGCCTTCGCGATCCCGCCGGGGCTCACCGGCCTCTTCGTGGCCCTGGTCGTGGCCTTCATCCTCGGCGGGGGCATCCGCCGGATCGCCGGCTTCGCCCAGACCCTGGTGCCCCTCATGGTCCTGGTCTTCCTGGTCGCCGGGGTCGCCGAGCTGGTCGTCTACGCCGGGCGGCTGGGGGGCGCGGTGGCGGCGATCTTCCAGGGCGCCTTCGGGGCCCCGGCGGTGGCCGGGGGGCTGGGGGGCTACGCCCTCGCCCAGGCCCTCAAGGCCGGGGTCGGCCGGGGCATCTTCTCCAACGAGGCCGGCCTCGGCTCGGCGGCGATCGCCCACGCCCAGGCCCAGGTCGACCACCCGGTGCGCCAGGGGTTCTGGGGGGTGATCGAGGTCTTCCTCGACACCCTGGTGGTGAACACCCTGATGGCGCTGATCCTGCTGGCCTCCGGGGTCCTGCCCCAGGCCACCGGCGCCGCCCAGGCCTTCGTGGCGGCCTGGAACCTGCCCAGCGGGGAGGCGATCGCGGCGGTGATCCTGGCCCTCTTCGTCTTTACCACCCTGGTCTCCTGGGGCTTCTACGGTGAGGAGGCGGCGAGCTTCCTCCTGGGCGAGGGGATCCGCTGGCCCTACCGGATCACCTACGTAGTGGTCGCCTTCGTCGGGGCCCTGGGCGGGTTCGAGACGGTCACCGCCATCGCCGACACCCTGAACGGCCTGATGGCGATCCCCAACCTCCTCGGCCTCCTCCTCCTCGGCGGGGCGGTGGCCCGGCTGGTGCGGGGGTTCTTCCGCGGGGAGCCGTGGCAGCCGCCGCAGGGCTAGGCCGGGTGGTGGTGGGGGTCTCCGGGGCCTCGGGGATCCCCTACGCCGAGGACCTCCTGCGGGCCCTTGGGTCCGCCGGCGTCGAGGTGCACCTGGTGATCACCGCGGGGGGGCGGCGGCTCATCGCGGCCGAGGGCGGCCTGGGCCCCGACCAGCTGGAGGCCCTGGCCCACCGGAGCTACCCCCCCGACGACCTCGCCGCCCCCATCGCCTCGGGCTCCTTCCCCACCCGGGGAATGGCGGTGGTGCCGGCCAGCCAGGGGACGCTGGCCAAGATCGCCTACGGCCTCACCGACAACCTGCTGACCCGGGCCGCCCTGGTCCACTTGAAGGAGCGGCGGCCCCTGGTGGTGGTCCCCCGCGAGACCCCGCTGGCGCTGCCCACCCTGCGGGCGCTGGTGGCGCTGGCCGAGGCCGGGGCGGTGGTGCTGCCGGCGGCCCCGGGGTTCTACCACCGGCCCAGGACGGTGGACGACCTGGTCCGCTTCGTCACCCAGCGGATCCTCGACCACCTGGGGGTGCCGCTGGCCTGGGCGCCCCGCTGGCAGGGGGGCTAGGGTGGCCGCCCTGGCCGCCGGCGCCGGGCTCCTCCTCGGGCTCCTCCTCGGCTACCTGCTGGCCGAGCGGCGCCTGGGGGCCCGGCTGGCCCGTGCCGAGGCCGCCCTCGAGGCCGAGCGCGCGAAGCACCGCTGGACCGAGGAGGCCAAGGCCACCCTGGCCGAGGCCTTCCAGGCCCTGGCGGCGAGGAACCTCGAGGCCGCGAACCGCCAGCTCCTGACCCAGACCCAGGCCCTCCTCGCCGGCCTCGACCACCAGCTGGCCGGCCGGCTGGGCAGCCACCAGGCCGAGCTCTCGGCCCTCCTCCAACCGGTGCAAAGGACCCTGGATCGACTACAGGACGAGCTCGGCCGCCTGGAACGCGACCGCGAGGGGGCCTTCCGCACCCTCTCCGACCAGCTCCGGGTCCTCACCGCCGAGCACGGCGCCCTCAAGGACGCCGCCACCGTCCTCGCCGAGGCCCTCCGCTCGCCGACCGCCCGGGGGCACTGGGGCGAGCTGCAGCTCAGGCGGGTGGTCGAGCTCGCCGGGATGGAGCCCCACGTCGACTTCGAGCTCGAGCGGACCACCGCCCAGGGACGGCCCGACCTGGTGGTCCACCTCCCCGGCGGCGGGGTGATCGCGGTCGACGCCAAGACCCCGATGAACGCCTACCTGAAGGCCCTGGACGCGCGGGGGGAGGAGCGGGAGCGCCGGCTCGCCGAGCACGCCCGGGCGCTCAGGGCGCGGATCCGCGAGCTGGCCGGCAAGGCCTACTGGAAGGCCTTCCCCCAAAGCCCCGAGCTGGTGGTGGTCTTCGTCCCCAGCGAGGCCGCCCTCTCGGCCGCCCTGGCCGCCGACGGGGGGCTCCTCGAGGACGCCCTCGAGCACCGCGTCCTCCCCGCCAGCCCGGTGACCCTGCTGGCCCTCTTGAAGTCGGTGGCCCACGGCTGGCGGGAGGTCCGCCTCGGCGAGGAGGCCCGCAAGGTGGCCGAGCAGGCCCGCACCCTGATCGAGCGGTTCGCCACCTTCAGCGGCCACCTGACCGGGATCGGCCAGCGGTTGGGGGCGGCGGTGGAGGCCTACAACCAGGCGGTGGGGAGCTACCGCCGCCGGCTTTTGCCCCTGGCCGAGCGGCTGGCCGCCCGGCTGGGCCGGCCGCCCCTCGACCCCCCCGACGAGCTCGACGCCCGCCCCCGCGACTAGGGGGCGGAAAGGCCGAAGTAGCGGGCCACCCACCGGCGCTCCTCGGGGGTGAGGGGGAGCTCGGAGAGGTAGCTCTCGGCCCGCCGCGCCACCCTCTCCGGGGGCCGCCCCCCGGGCCAGGGGGAGGGGAGCCCCCGCCCCCGAGGGGCGACGGCGGGCGGCGGCGCCGGGGGTGGGGCCCCGCCGGTTCCGGGCCCGGCGCCGGCGGCCGGTCTTCCCGCTTCGGCGGGCCGCGGGGGCGCCCCCTCGGCCCCGGCGGGGGCGGTCGCCCCCCCCGCCGGCCCGGCCGGCGCCCCGTCCCCCCCGGGGGAACGGTCCCCCAATGCCCCTCCGGCGTCGGTTCCGGACTCGCCGGACCCGGCGGCCCCGCCGCCGGCCGGTCGGTTTCGCTCCACCCCCTCGGCGGCCGAGGCCTTCCCCGCGTCCGCACCCCCCGACGCGCGGGAGGCGGGGGAGGCCCTTGGCGTTCCGCCGCCGGCCTCCCCCACCGGAGCGGCACCCTCCCTCGGAGCGACGCCCCTCTCGGCCCCCACCGGCGGCCTCCCCGAAGCCGTCGCCGGTGGCGAAGCGGGACCGAGCAAGTAGAAGATCGCCAGGGTCAACGCCAACGCCCCGATCAGGAGCTCCGGCCAGGGGAACCGGGGCAGGGGGATCCGCGAGGCCTCGGCCCGGGCCGCCTCGGCCAACCGCTCGGCCAGGGGGTGGTCGGGGCCGGCCTCCAGCCAGGCCCGGTAGGCCAGGCCCCGGGCGTCGATCGCCCGGAGCGCCCGGGGCTCCTCCCAGCGAACCGGGTAGAGAAAGGCGCAAAACGCCAGTCCGAACACCAGCGGCCGGCCCAGAAGCCACCCCGCCAGGGCAGCGGCCACGAGCAGAAGAAGAAAGAGCCAAGCCCGTTTCTGCCAGGCCAGCCTTCCGGCGTACCGGCGGTGGAACACACCCCCATGGTAGCCGGGTTAGGATGGCGGGAATGCGAGCGGTGGCGGTCTTCGCCCTCCTCGGGCTGGCGCTGGCCCAGGTCGGCCTTCAGCCGGTGGCCACCGGGCTCGACCGGCCGGTGGGGCTGGTCCAGGAGCCCGGCGGTCCCCTCCTCGTGCTGCTGCAGGCGGGGCGGGTGGCGACCCTCGACGGCCGGGTTTGGTTGGACCTCGCCGAACGGGTGGGAAGCGGCGGCGAGCGGGGCCTGCTCGGCCTCGCCTTCCACCCCGACTACCGCCGAAACCGCCTCTTCTACCTCCACTACACCAACCGGGCCGGTGACACCGAGGTCTGGGAATACCGGGAGGGGCGGCCCCAGCGCCGCTTGCTCTACCAGGCCCAACCCTTTGCCAACCACAACGGCGGCCAGCTCGCCTTCGGCCCCGACGGGGCCCTCTACCTCGGGCTGGGCGACGGCGGCGGGCAGGGCGACCCGCTCGGCAACGCCCAGAACCCCAAGCGTCTCCTCGGCAAGCTGCTCCGGTTCGACCTCCGCTCCCCCCATCCGGTTCCCGAGGTCTGGGCGCTCGGGCTCCGGAACCCCTGGCGGTTCAGCTTCGACCGCAAAACCGGCGACCTCTACCTCGCCGACGTCGGCCAGGACGCCTGGGAAGAGGTGAACTTCGTCCCCGCCGGCGAGGGGCGGGGCTGGAACTTCGGCTGGAACGTGATGGAGGGGCGGCACTGCTACCGGCCGGCGGTGGGCTGCCGGCGGCCGGGGCGGGTGCCGCCGGTGCTGGAGTACGGCCACGACGAGGGCTGCAGCGTCACCGGCGGCTACGTCTACCGCGGCCGGGCGATCCCGTGGCTATCCGGCAAGTACGTCTTCGGCGACTACTGCTCCGGCCGGGTCTGGGTGGGCTACCGGGCCGGCGGAACCTGGAAGCGGGAACTCCTAATGAGAACGCCCGACCGCATCGCCTCCTTCGGGGAAGACGCGGCGGGCGAGCTCTACCTGGTCGACCACCGGGGCGCGGTGCTCCGGCTGGTGCCGGCCCGCTAGCCGCCTAGCGCCCGGTCTGGTAGCGGGCCATGCAGGAGCGCAGCTCCTCGAGGGCGGCGGTCCTGTCCTTGAACCCGGTCACCTTGACCCACTTGCCCTTCTTGGCCTCGAGGATCTTGTAGGTCTCGAAGAAGTTCTGGATCTCCTCGAGGACCCCCGGGGGCACGTCGCCCAGGTCCCGGACGTGGTCGAACCGGGGGTCCTCGGCGACCACCCCGAGGATCTTGGAGTCGGGGCCCTTCTCGTCCTCCATCTCGATCAGGGCCACCGGCCGCACCGCGACCAGCACCCCGGGGAAGAGGGGGAAGGTCGAGAGCACCAGCCCGTCCAGGGGGTCGCCGTCCTCGGCCTGGGTCTGGGGGATGAAGCCGTAGTCGGCGGGGTAGACCAGGGCCGAGGGCATCACCCGATCGAGCTTGATCATCCCGGTGGCCTCGTCGTACTCGTACTTGTTCCCGCTCCGGGCGGGGATCTCGATCACCATGTGCACCACTTCGGGGGCGCCCTCACCGATGGGAAGATCGTGCAGATCGGCCATGCCCCCATCTTAGCTTGAACCCCGCCGGGCCGCGTGATAGCCTTGGGGCCCAAGGGGGGATATTTATGCATAGAACCGTTTGGGCCCTCGTCCTCGCGCTCTTCCTCGGCGCCGCCTGGGCGGCCGGCGACACCCTGACCATCGCCCAGGGGGTGGACGCCACCACGCTGGACCCGGTCAACCACCAGGAGACCCCAACCGGGAACGTCACCTCGAACATCTTCGACAACTTCTACCGCCGGCTGCCGGACGGCTCCTACCAGCCCTGGCTGGGCACCGCCAAGGCCCTCGACGACCTCAACTGGGAGCTCACCGTCAAGCCCGGCATCCGGTTCCACGACGGCGAGGAGCTCACCGCCGAGGTCATCAAGTTCAACTTCGACCGCCTCCTCGACCCCAAGAAGCCGCTCAAGTACTCGACCTACTTCAAGCCCATCGACCGGGTCGAGGTCACCGGCAGGTACACCCTCAAGATCCACACCAAGAAACCCTTCCCGCTCTTCCTGACCCGGCTCACCTACTTCTGGGTGGTCCCCAAGAAGTACATCGAGGAAAAGGGCGCCGGCTACTTCGCCAACCACCCGGTGGGCACCGGCCCCTACAAGTTCGTCAAGTGGGTCAAGGACCAGGAGATCGACCTGGTGGCCAACCCGGACTACTGGGCCGGTAAACCCAAGGTCCCGCGGGTGGTGTTCCGTCCGATCCCCGAGGCCTCCTCCCGGGTCGCCGAGCTCCTCACCGGGGG
>Ga0256833_1000683_pt1 | contig 25895 bp, 21 predicted proteins | sample 356284metaG_FD_190535 | JGI IMG/M metagenome (GOLD analysis project Ga0256833, IMG submission 190535) | Hydrothermal vent microbial communities from Mid Atlantic Ridge, Atlantic Ocean - 356-284 | ecosystem: Environmental > Aquatic > Marine > Hydrothermal vents | place: Atlantic Ocean: Mid... | reverse complement strand
ATGAGCCTTGTGACGTGATGGAATACTTCCGTGAACATGTCTAGAAGCTCAACTATACCTTCCTTGCCGGCATCGTCCAGCCTCGAACCATATCTCGATAGCGTTTTAATCAGCTCGCCCAGCAGGTCCACAGAGAATCCTATATAGCTCGTAGCCAGCGCCGTCTGGTAGCTCACTACTACATCTTTATGGAACGGGTATCTAAGACTGAGATACCTGAGGATCATGTAGTGTTTCCTGAAGAAGCTTTTTATGAGGAACGACGCTTTACTCTGCAAATCCTCACTGGTCGAAGACCCCTCTAAAACCTCTTTTAGCAGGGAGAGGATCCCTCTCACGTCGGTGTCGAGACTCTTTATAAGACCTGAGAGGTCGACCTTGTCCGGGTCTAGAAGTACTTTCAAGCTTATACCGTCCTCCTCCGGGCTTATATGGAGCCCCATGAGGTCCAGCGCTTTCCTCTGCATTCTCACCATGAGGTCGGGATCGTTCCCGGTAATGATTTTCACACTGTCAAGCCCGGATAGGTACACGCATATAGGCGCGTTCTCGACTATCTCTGGCGGGAGCTTTTCAGCGTTCAGTACTATCTTGCCCGCTTCTCCCTCTTTCAACGGTATGATTCTTATACTGCTACCCTCGTCTACAAGCATGACCTTCTTTCCAGGCTCTAGGCCGAGCCTGCGGGCCCACTGTTTGGGCAGCGTCACCACTATGCTGCTTAGCCCTAGCCTCTGGACGCTTCTCACCTCTATGGACATCTCTCCTCCCACTCTAACATCGCTTGCCGGTATATTACATGAAAATACACGGTAAATATGTTTCCGTATAACCGGTTCCTGTATATTCTAAAAAGCTCTTTTTATACAATCCTCTACTGCATCCCAGGACGGCCTGCTAGGAATGCATAGGGGCTTCACGCCATGGCTAACCATTGTCCTCGCAGTGACTGGGCCGAACGGCACTATCCTGTCTAGCCCGCTGTAACCGGCCGCTCGACAGGCGGATAGAAACTCTCTCACTATCAACCCGCTTGTCGCCACAAGAACTATTGCTTTATTACTGGCATACAGCTCGCACGCCCTGCGCATGTTCTCCTTATCAGGGTAAACCCTGTAAGCTACTATGTGCTCGTACTGCACGCCCACGCTTCTAAGAGTCCTCTCCAGGTCCGGCGTTACCTTGTCGGCTCTCAGCCCCGCCACACTTCTGGGCCTATAGTCGAGCAGTAGCCTCGCTAGAGCTCCAGTCGTCTCTTCTGGTGGGACCAGGATGTTCTGCTCGTTAACATCGAAAAGCCGTGATATCTCTCTTCTCGTCGGCCTGCCAACCGCCCCTACTAGAACGTTACCCAACAGTTCTCTAACACGGCCCCTAGCCTTTTCGAGGCCCGAATCCCAGTAGAGGGCTTTCACTCCTCGAGGGCTAGTAAACACTATCGCGTCAAACCTCCCTGCGAGGAGGATACGCGTTATCCCTCTAACATACTCCACCCTCAGGGAGGGGATCCATACGGCGTTCCTAACAGGCGGCCGGCTTAGACCAACCGATAATATCCTCTTCTCTTCTCGAGCCACCTAACGCTACCCCCGACGAAGATCACGCTTGGAGGCTCTATCTTGGGAGGCCGCTCAGACGCGAAGCGGTCCGGCCATACTATCTGCTCGTCAGGGTATCCCAGTTTGGAGACTGCCAGAACTGGGGGTGGCATGCCGTGCTTCCTTCCGGCTTCCTCGACTATTGTTTCCAGGATCCTCGTAGACATGAGGAATACTGCGGTATGGGCGGACCCTATTATTTTCGATATGGAATCCCTGTCGAGCCTGGCTCCTCCGGCCCTGACACCTGTTGTTACTATGAAGTTTGACGCGGCCTCCCTCCCTGCCAGTGGGAGCCCTATCCTGGCCGCGGCAGCATTATAGCTTGTAACTCCGGGGATTATACTGCATGGGATGCCCATTCTCGCTACATAGTCGCATTCCTCCTCTCCCCTTCCAAAAGTTAGCGGGTCTCCCCCTTTGAGGCGGACGACCCTGTGGCCTTTCAGGGCTCTATCGACGAGTATGCTGTTTATTTCGTCCTGCGTCATTGCATGCTTTCCAGGCCGTTTGCCGGCGTATACCAGCTCTACAGCGTTAACAGCAAACCGGAGTAGCCTGCGGTCTATAAGGTTGTCGTATACTACAACGCTAGCCTGGGATAGAGCCCTAAGCCCTCTAACAGTTATTAGATCCCAGCCTCCACTGCCGGCGCCAACAAGAGTCACACTGCCTATCGAGCCCATCTAGACCACCACTGTCAAGGTTTAGACTAGATGCTTAAGCGCGGCCGCTGCTCTAGATGCCGCCTCAACAGGATCCTGCGACTCCTCGATGTGCCATTCCGCGCCGGCTCCCTCCCTGTAGGCTCCTGCTATGAACCTTCCCTCGTACCATATGCCCCCGACGGGCTTCCCGCACGTGCCTCCTATCTCGCTTATAAACGTGTGCTCGGCCCGAACAGCCTGTTCGTCCTCGCGCCTCCAAGCTTTTGAGAGTAGCCTTCCTATGCTGGTATCTGGCATGCCTACGACCGCTATGTAGCCCTGGCCGGGTGCTGGGGTGAAGGGTATGAGTGGGAGGACTTGGCGTTCTCTTCTGGTTTTGAGCCTTTGGAGGGCTGCCTCTGCGACTACTATGTAGTCTGCTTGTCCCTCGTCCAGCTTGCGCAGTCTCGTGTCAATATTTCCTCTCATTAGCACGACGCTTATTTTCCTGTTAACGGCTCTGAGGAAGCCAGCCCTTCTGGGGCTGCTCGTTCCGACCGTTCCATGTATGTTTGCTGGGCATTCGGGTTTGAGCCCGGCTCTCGGGACTAGCGAGTCTCTCGGGTCCCTTCTAGGCGTTGTATACAGTATCTCCAAGCCTGAGGGTAGCTTTGCTGGGAGGTCTTTTAGGCTGTGGACCGCTATGTCCGCGAGCCCCTCCAGCACTGCGGTATTCACTTCGCCAGCGAACGCTCCAGGGCTTCCTATTTTATGTATTGGCCCGGTCCTAATCTTGTCCCCCAGCGTTTTCACGCCCACTATTTCGTATTCGATACTCTCCCCGAGCATTTTCCCGGCGTAGGCTACCGCCTCTTCCACCTGTAGGAGGGCTAGCTTGCTTGTTCTCGTCGCTATTCTAACTCTGACCATTAGCCTGTGCCTCCTACAAGCTCCGCGAGCACGTCTAGGATACCTATCTCGTCTCTACTGTGCTCTGTGCTCACGAATAACGCCTCCATTTGGCTCGGGGGTATGAGCACTCCTCTTCTAAGGAGATCCTCGTGTATCTTATAATAGGTGGAGGGGGCTTTAGGCGGGATATCTTCCGGTCTCTCCACATTGGTAGCGTGGGGGAAGAACTGTGCCATGCCGGGAGCACAGTTCACAGTGCAGGATACCTTGGCTCTACTGCAAGCCTCTTTCAGGATATCGCAGAGGAGCCGGCTGTTAGCATGTATCTTCTCTAATCCTCCCTTCTCGAGGACCGATATTGTTGCCAGGCCTGCCGCCATAGAAGCTGGGTGACCGTTGAAGGTGCCAGCATTGAAAACTTTGCCCTCCGGGGCGAGATTTGACATTATGTCACTATCGCCCACGATCGCTCCTATAGGGAATCCTCCCCCAATTATTTTGCCTAGCGTTACCAGGTCTGCCCTGATGCCATAGTATTCCTGGGCGCCTCCTAGGGAGAGGCGGAAACCGGTTATTACCTCGTCAAATATTAGCAGGGAACCGTATTCTCTGGTGAGCTTTCTTAGCGTTGCGAGGAACTCCCTGCTGCCAGGTATAACACCGTAGTTGCCTAGGACTGGCTCTACTATTACGGCAGCAATATTATCCCCGTGACGCCTGAAGACCTCTTCGACGCTGTACGGATCATTATACCTTGCAACTAGGGTTAGACGGGCGGCCTCCTCTGGCACGCCGGGCGACACGGGGGCTCCCGTGTCAGCCGCAGCGCTCCCAGCTTTCACGAGCACGCTATCATGGGCGCCGTGGTAGCAGCCTTCGAACTTCACAATATACTTTCTATTAGTATAGCCTCTCGCCAGTCTTATAGCTGTCATTGTCGCTTCTGTACCGCTATTAACAAACCTTATCTTACCCCCGGGTCTAACATGGCCCAGGATCTTCTCTGCTAGTAGAATCTCGTGTCGTGTCGTCGCTCCGAATAGCCATCCCTCCTCTAGAACCTGGCTTACAGCTTCCGCAACAGTCTTGTTGGCATGGCCGAGAACCAGGGGTCCGTATCCAAGGATGAAGTCGATATAACTGTTTCCATCATGGTCCCACACCCTGCTGCCTTTGCCATAAGCCACTACTAGAGGGTATGGTTTCACCTTAGCCCTGACAGGGCTGTTAACGCCGCCTACCAGGACTTTCCGGGCTCTCTCCGCTAGTTCTTCCGTCCTTGAGGGCACGATCCCCCACCTCTCCTCGGTATTCTCACCCGTTTAGGATTTCTGCTGCTGTAAGCGCATGGTATGTTATGATAATATCGGCGCCAGCCCTCCTTATAGAACCGAGTATTTCGAGGAGTATCGAGTCCCTATCGATATATCCTTTCTCGGCAGCGGCTTCTATCATGAGATATTCTCCGCTCACACTGTAAGCCGCGAGGGGCACCCAGGGGATATGCTGTTTTAGAATGCTTATGACGTCTAGGTATGCTAGGGCGGGTTTGACCATTATAATGTCGGCCCCCTCTTGGACGTCCAGCATCGCTTCTTTTAGGGCCTCATACTTGTTCCTAGGATCCATCTGGTAGCTTCTCCGGTCTCCGAATCGGGGCGCACTGTCCATGACACCGCGGAACGGGCCGTAGAAACTGCTAGCATATTTTGCGGTATATGCGAGTATGCCGACATCACTGTAACCCTCGCTGTCGAGGGCCTCCCGTATAGCGGCTACCTGCCCGTCCATCATGCCGCTTGGAGCTATAAGGTCGGATCCTGCCTCAGCCTGGCTTACAGCTATTTTACGGTAGATTCCCAGTGTGGAGTCGTTATCAATCGCCTTGCCCCGCCTGGTATCGCGAGGCACACCGCAGTGACCGTGATCGGTGTATCCACAAATGCATAGGTCGGTGGCGATTAGTGGCTCCCATCCTATCTCCCTCCTCAAATACCTTAACGCTCTCTGGACTGGGCCGTCCTTGGACCATGCCCTGGAGGCTTCACTGTCCTTCCTGTTGGGTATGCCGAACACTAGGAAGCTCTTAACCTTATTATCAAGAGCCCTATTGACAAGCTGAACCAGGCCCTCATGCTCGGGAGGGTAGACTATTACTCCCGGCAGGGCGTTTGAGGGAACAGGCCTTGCAAGACGCTCGTCGACGAAAAAGGGTAGCATGAGGTGTGAGGGTTCAACGCTTGTCTCAGCAACTAGATCGCGAATCGCCCCGGAAAACCTGAGCCTCCTAGGCCTGACACGTGGGAAGCCCCATCCTCCTCCGGGGAACCCGAGAACCATTCTCACCACCCTGTAAGCCTAGAAGCTAGTCGCGGCCGGCCCAGGCCCTACTTTTGGAGAGGCCCTCTAGGACCGATTCAACTATAATATCGGCCGGCACGCCACGCTTGTAAGCCTCACCAATAGCCTTTACTATGGGGTGCACAATCCTCTTTGCAAGCCTCTCAGTATAGTACTCGGCCTCCTCCTGCGGAATACCATATTTTCTCGCTATAACCTCGGCCTCCTGTCTAGCCATTCTCATCGCGACGCTGAAAACAGCGTCTAACGCCTGCGATATCCCGTCCTCCAGTTTCAGTCTTAGCCTTTCAACCCCCCTCTTAATAATAGTCTCCGCCTCGGCTATGCAATGTTCTATCTTCCTATTCCTCCTCTCAATAAGAACCTCGAGATCCTCTATAGTTACCGTCCTGTCCCCTGCGAGGCGGGGAGGCACGGAAATATCTACTATTGGCCCCAAGACCCGGCTGGGAATCCAGGAAAGGTCGTAGTTAGATCCTGTAGCTATGATTGCCGCGTGGTACTGTGAGTGTTCCGACATGTAGGGCCGGCAACACTTGCACTCTCTAATTAGACGTTGGAGCGAGTCGTCGTGTTCGCTGTATACGCTTATGCTAGCCGAGGGGATCCGCTTGCAGAGGAGCTTGGCCGCTGATCTGGCCGCTTTGCCCGAGCCTACCAGAAGGATTTTCGGCTCCTCCGGGAGCCCAACGCTTACTATATACTCGACCGCGGCCGCAGGATAGCCATACTCGTCTTGTCCGAGGCATGTTGTTTTCCGGACCGATCTCCCGGTGGCTATCGCGTGGTGGAATACTAGGTCGAGGAGCGCGCTCGATCTCCCATTGTCTCTCGCTCCAAGCCAAGCCTCTCTTACTTGCACTAGGATCTCTGGCTCTCCTACAATCTTCGATTCCAACCCTGAGGCTATCCTCATTATCCTTTCTACGGCCTGCCATCCCCTAACAATACCTGGAGGCATCCCCACGGCGCGCTCTATTGCATCGGCCAGTGCATTCACGATCCTGTCGTCACCAGTATCGAGATATACCTCGTACCTATTGCACGTGTAGAGCTCGACATACCTCAAATCGGGGTGCGAGTCTAGTAGTCTCCTCGCCCCCTCTCTGGCCTTCTCGAGCTTGTCCAGGGGGGCCTCCTTATGGGACACGTAAACCGCTATTAGCCTGTTAATGTCCATCTTATGGCCGTTCCTGCCGGCGTGCGGAACATATTCTTGCAAGTTCTGCAATGCCTGTTTCCCTCCCCGACCAGTAATTTTTGGTGTCCTATCGGTCATGTACTAGGCTTCTTGTTAGAACATGCTGGGAACATCGAGTACTTACTCGAAAATACCTATCATGTGTAAGACGGTACTAAAACATGGCACCATTTACAGGCCCTCGCGAGCCCGAACCCAACAAGCGATATTCAACCATAGGCTCCCGCCTGGTGGTGGCTATGGCCCCGAACGCTACGGAAAGCATACTCTTAGTATATCATAAAAGCACGATCCCAGGGGCAGACAAGCCTATACACGCGCTTGCAGGGGAGATCGCCGGGATAACAGGCATTAACACGGGCGCTGTTACCCTCGATGAGGCTTTAGCCTCAGGCTGTGCTTCCGCGGACACCGTTTTCAGCCTCCTAACAACGAGGGGAGGACACTATGCGAGCCTGGTTGACCGGTGCAAACCAAGATATACCTTACACGCGAGAATCCCCCCGCAGGTGATTGCAGAAGCCATACTTAGCTGGATAGGAGCATACAATATGTCTTGCGAAAATATTATTCTAATATATATCCGGGCTAGGAGAAATGTCAGCCTACAAATAGAGGACATAAACAACATCAAAAAACACCTGGAAGACGAGGGGCTCGGAGTACAACCCGTCCCATGGATAGAGAACAGCCCCTTACAGGCTTTAGAGGTTGAGGAGAGAACCTGCCTCGCACCGCTAGTACTTTTAAGGGGAACCCTCACTAGCAAGCTTTACAGCACCTACGAGGGGAGCAGGATAATTCCGCCCCTCGCAGTGGCAGGGTATAACCTGCTTGCGGCCTGGATATTATATGAAATACAGTTTTCATACAATAGTGTTAGAGAACCTGCTGGGCGCATGTGAAGCAGTCCCTGCCAGTGCTCTCGCTGCAGAGCTCGGCAGCCCTTCTCACTGCCGCCCTCACATCGCCTCTCCTCACATGGCTCCAGAAGGTTTCATCATTCTCTGGGAGAAAATAGAGTGGCATCCTCTCCTTCGGAGAGTCGAAGCACGCCTTCAACAATCTCTTATATAGTGATAACGCCTCGTAGAGCGTCTTTGCCTCTAGCGATTCCGCCCGTTCCAGCATCCAGGATAATATTATTCTGGCGGCAACCCCCGTCTCGCCAAGGCTTGTAGCTGCTATTTTCAACCCGTAGCTTGTCTGGGCGTGGAAGGGTACCACTACGTTCCCACGGCTAGCGTCGACGGCGTTGTTAACAAGTTTCCCGGCTTTCAACGCGTATTCCGCTATCTTATCTATAATGCTTGGTATCCAGGCTGCTAATACTATAATGTCTGAGTCCTCCACGAGGCTCATAACCTTCTCGTATCCTTCGCTGCTGGAAATATCGACCCTGACAAGCTCTATACCGTGCTTCTGGGCCGCCATTTCCAGTTCAGGGGTGAAACTTAGGGCGGCAACCCTAACCTTGGCTCCTGCCTCCGCGAAAAGGAGCGCCCTATGGGTTCCCACACTGCCCCCGCCGACGACCAGTACTTTGAGGTTTGAAGGGTTAACGTATAATGGAACGTATTTCCCCACTGTTTACACCCCATTTTTCCGCGATCTCCCATGGGTTGAAGAAGCAGGACGGATCGTCGCCCCAGAAGTCTCCTGTTGCTGAGAGGGCCCTGTTCCTGCTTCCCCCGCCGCAGACGTGTTTGAACGGGCATCTGGAGCATCTCTCTCCTCTAAGCCTTTCGGGGACGTTGAAGAATGGTTTGAGCCTTGGATTGTCCGGGCTGAGGATGTCTGTTAGACTTTCCCTTCTAAGGTCTCCGACTACTATTGATTCTAGGAACTGGCATGGCCGGACTGTACCGTCCGGGTATATGCTTATTGTTTTCCTTCCGCAGTCGCCCTGCGCCCCTATTATTTTTAGTAGCTCGAGGAATTCCTCCCTGCTCTTCGCTATTCTGGAGGCTATATAGATCCCCGCAAAGTTCATTCTCACGAGAAGTATCTCGAGGATGTCTTGATACTCTATAGCCTTCTCGATCAGCCTGTCGATCATCCCTCTAAGCCTGGCCGGGCTGGGTAAGAGTTCTAGCTCGTTGGCTGCCCTACCAGTAGTGTCTAGCAGGTAGATGCTCACCCTCTCAAGTCCGAGGCTAGCGGCGAAATCCACCATGTCCGGGACTTCGCTAATATTGTCTCTGGTCACCGTCACGCGGAGACCTGTGGGCAGTCCGGCCTTGACACTGTTCCTCATACCCTCGACACTCTTCTCCCACGCCCCTTTAACCCCTCTGAACTCGTCGTGCTTCTCCGGTACGAGGCTGTCCAGGCTTATACCCACATAGCGTACTCCCAGCCTCTTCAGCCGCTGTGCGGTCTCCCAGTCTATTACTGTCCCGTTGGTTGACACGCTTATTCTCGTGTAGCCACGGCTTACCATGTACTCTGCGATCCTCCAGAATTTCTCTGATACTAGTGGTTCCCCGCCTGTGAAGACGACTAGGGGTATCTTTTGCTCTATTATCTGGTCCGCAATCTCTATCGTCTTCTCGACCGGGAGCTCCCTCCTTATGAGGTTGGGGTCGCCCGCGTTGATATAGCAGTGTTTACATTTTAGGTTACACTTATATGTTATATTCCAGAATACTACGGGCCTGAGAATGCTTGTAAAACTGCTGGGCCTGGAGCCCCTGCCGTATCTCCCCTTTATTTTGAATGATACCGTCCCCTTGCCTGTGACCATAGCTGTGAGCGGGATCATCTTACCACCCCGGGTTTCAGGTCTTTCAGGCTCTCTATTTCGATCCAGTCGGTTGCACCGCAGGATTCTAGTGTTTCTAGTCCCGCTTCTCTAGCCGCTTTCCTTGATACTCCGTGCACCATGAAGTAGCATGTATGTTTCCATGCGCCTTCAGGGTATACTCTTCTTAGCACGACGTGGGTCGTGTATGGTGATCGTGCCGTGCACTCGCACGGGTTCTCGAGGCCTTCAGGGTTGAATGCGACCATAATGTTACTGTTGAAGCCTACCATGCGCCCGTTCAGGACCGCTCCAGGGTCGAGTAGGACTCCTTTGCGGACTAGCTCTCTTACCTTAGAGACTAGAACCTCCTCTGCCAGGCCGAGCTGGGAGGCTACCACGCGATATGGGCGTTCCACTAACGGGAGGATCCTGACCTTCCTCGCTATCTCTAGCTCCTCCATCGTGATATGAGGGGTTTCAGGCGGCGGGTAGGCGTAGGGGCCGCTCCTTGATACCCCCCTTTCAAGGTCTAGTTTAACGCTGAGCTTGTAAGTTCTGTGGCCGAATAGTACGACTGTTTTGAAACCATATTTCTCTTCTAACAGTCGAGCCTCCTCTATCAGGTCTTGCTCTGTCGGCCTTTTCACGACGACCCATACATCGTATACGGGATGATTCCTGACATACACGTGTGTCGTGTTATCATCGTTCTTATACCTCTCAGCTATAATGTCGTGCCTCCCATTGGTGGCTATCCCTATAAGTGCGGCCTTGAGACCCTCACTCTTATAGTTGAGATAGAAGCCGATCCTTTTCAGCACGCCTACCTCTGCGAGACGCCGCGCGGTTTCCAGCAGCTCCTCAACACTCATACCTGCGGCTCGAGCTGCATCTCTATAGGGCGTGCTTGTCAGAGTGAAATCGTACTGCAGAGCCTGTAAGACGGCTATTTCCTCGCGTGTAAGACCGGTTTCAGGCCGCACTTCTCAGCCACCTCCCTGAAACTTCCGGGAATATAGGCGCATGCCGGGTCTTCTTCGAATGGGTCCCCCAGTATGGCGTAGGCCCTAGCCCTGCTCCCACCGCATAGGTGTTTGAACTCGCACTTTCCGCATCTCCCTTTCAGGTGGGTTCCCTCCCGTAGCATGCGGAATAGCCTCGAATTCTGGTAGATCTCTTTTAGAGGTTTCACCCTAATGTTGCCAGCGCTTACCGGGAGGAACCCGCTCGGGTAGACGTTCCCATTGTATCCTATGAAGACTATCCCTCTCCCGTCCCTGGTCCCCACGGTGTGGGCTCTAGGTTTTGTCGATGGCTCTCCCAGGGTATTCCTGAGAATTGAAACCATGTGCTGGTAGAGCTCGAGAGACTTTCCTTTCAGGACTTCCTCGGGGCTGACACCGTGCGCTTCCAGGCATGCGGCTACCCGGAAGAAGGGGCCTTCAGTGGTCCTAACCAGTATGCCGTACCTGCTGGCTTCTACGAGGAAGAAGCTTACAGCCATCCACTCCCACGGTTGAAGGTTAGACCCGAGTTGTCCCCTCCCTGTAGGTACGAAGTAGAATACCTCCCATGTCTTGACTCCCAGATCGTGGAGTAGGGCCGGCATATAGGGGAGGCTTTCTAGCGTCTCTCTCATGACGGTCGTGTTTATCTGGACTCTAGCTCCGAGGTCTAGGAACCATTTTGCCGCCTCAAGAGTCTTACGATAGGTGCCCTTGACCCCGCGTATATCATCGTGAACCTCCTCCCATGGGGAGTCTAGGCTTAGGCTCACACTCCCTATGCCCGACTCCACTAGCCTCTTAGCAGTCTCTCTAGTTAGGAGCGGGGTAACGCTCGGCGCTGCCGCCATATTGACTCCAACTTCTCTACCATGCCTTATCAGGTCGAAGAGATCCTTCCTCATCAGCGGGTCTCCGCCTGTGAATACGAGTATTGGTGTCGGCCTCCCGAACTCGGCGATCTGGTCGATGAGCTTGTATCCTTCCTCTGTTGTCAGCTCTCCCGGTAGCGCTTTAAGTATGGCGTTAGCCCTGCAGTGCTTGCAGACCAGCAGGCATGCTTTCGTCGTCTCCCAGAATACTAGTAGTGGTTTCCTATCGAAATCCCATCTTCCTAGTATCGGGTTCAACCTTTATCGCCAGGTACGCGAACATTCTAACCCAAAGCATATTCGCCTAAGCACTGCCTTCTACCTTCAATGCCCCCCGAGTAATGACTCTCTACCTATACTTGCCCGGAAGAATATACTAGCATGTACCAGTTACGGTCTGCACCCCGACACTATCCATGTCCAAAACATTATTTGAGTTCGGGCCCGCCATTCTAGCGTGGGGGAAGATTTTGCTGTTAAGCTATCCTCATAGGTTCGAAACCTACGGGGCGGTGAGAATACATGATATAGTCAAGGTTCTCGAGATCGACTCTGCAAACTTTAAAGGGTTCAGGGGAACGTACAGCCTACAATACGATCAAATCGAAGACCAAGCGTATAAGACAGCAATAGTGGTTCCCGTAAAGAACGAGGACTTCCTAACGCTCGAGGGCGTCTTATCCGCTATACCCCACGCCAGCCTGGTAATAGTTGTTTCCGCGTCCAGCAGGAAGCCTGTAGACGTTTACAGCCACGAGGTGGAACTGGCAAGATCGATCCACAGCGCCACACGTAGAGGCATCCTGATACTACACCAGCACGATCCGGCATGGGGGGAGGTCTTGAAAGACACGAAGCTAGCCAACATGCTCGACGAGAACGGTATCCCAAGAAGAGGGAAAGGAGAGGGAATGCTCCTGGGAGCGATAGCCGCCGTAGGCCTCGGATACCAGTACATAGGATATATTGATAGCGACAACTACGTGCCAGGAAGCGTTCACGAGTACAGTTGGATCTACTATGCCGGGTTCAGCATAGCAACCAGCAAGTATAGCATGGTAAGGATCAAGTGGCCCTTCAAGGGCAAGCTTGCCGCCTCCCACATGTACCTGAGGCGCAGGGGCAGGGTGTCAATGGTCACTAATAGCGTGTTGAACTATGCCCTAAGCGTTATCCGAAGGGTGGAGACAGATATCATCAGGACTGCAAACAGCGGGGAGCATGCTCTAAGCGCCGATCTAGCATTCAAGCTTAAATGGGCAGGCGGCTTCGCAGTAGAACCGTACCAGCTCGTCTATATGCTTGAAACATGCTATCTAGGCCTAGACGATAAGCTGTGCGAGCTCTTGCCCAGCGGGGTTACCATATACCAGGTCGAGGCTAGAAACCCGCATATCCACGCTGAGAGGGGGGACGAGCACATTATAGACATGGTTGCTAGGAGTCTAGCAACGATCTACTATAGCAGGCTGAACACGCCGGAGGTCAAGGATAGGATCGAGAAAATACTTGCAGACTATGGGTGGACGAAGCCCCTACCGAGAATACGCGTTTACGACCCGCGCGGTATAGAGCCGGAGAAGATTATAAGCCGCTACCTGGCGGAGACGCAGGACGCCTACTTCTTCGAGCCAAGGTGACAGTCATAGTGGTATGCCACCATAACCTTTCAACGCCTGTAGTATATACCGATCTCGACCATACCATTATCGGTCCCAGGGGCGATATCGGCATTGTACCATTCAAAGTAGAAGCACTCGAAACTATTGGCATTCCAGTAGTGCCCGTCACAGCGAAGACCATATACGAGATAGTCTATCTTAACAGGAGACTCAACCTTGGCGTTAAAACGCCCTTCATAGCGGTCGCTGAAAGCGGGGCTGCAGTCTACGCTGACCCTGGAGTGCTCCCCTATGCGGATGGCTCCCTGACCGTGTATGGGAGGAGGCTCGAATACCTGAAGCTATATGATGGGCCCGGGGCTCTCGAAATAGAAGAACAACTTGAAAATATTCTTGGAGTAATTCTGGAAAGAGTGGGCTGCCCGCCCAACAGTCTAGTGAGCGTTCGCAGGCTCAGCGATGAGGAGCTGGCACGCATCTCCGGGCTCCCGATCGATGAGGCCCGGCTGATTAAAACCCGCGTGTTCATGGCCGTCTACTACGGTGGGAGCAGGGAGTGTAGGATACGGGTCGCCAGCATGCTAGGCTCCATGGGCTACTATACTGGTGTCGGGAGAAACTTCTTACATGTAGGCCTACACAAGGGTAAAGCCTATGCTGTTAGCCTGATACACAGTATCGTCCCGCTACTCTGGGGTAGGGTTAGGATCGCTGTGGGCGACTCGAGCCCCGACAAGGCGATGCTGGAAGATGCCGATTACCCGGTCGTGATACCCCACCCTGACGGTAGGAGGCTCATACTCTCCCGTGGCGACTATATTGTAGCGCCTTATCCTGCCCCTAAGGGTTGGGAGTGGCTTGCGGATAGGATTCTGCTATGTCTTACACCTCTAGGGTCATGCGACTGAAGATTTTATATGGGAAAAATATTTTACCGGGAAAACTATATGTCGCATGTTGGGCATCCACCGGCATAGTTTTCGGCGACCGTGATAAGCTCCTTTACCTTACCCTTTCCGAGCCTCACCTTAGCCTTACTGGGGGCATGCCTGGTCTCCTGGGCTTCGGTCTTTTCCCCGTTCTTCTCGGGCTCTATCACTAGGACTGGTTTGAACTCGTCTTCTCCCTCACGCTCGCCCGTTTCTACCTGCTTCTCCTCCCGGGCTTTACCGGTCTTCTCCTCTTCCTTCTCCTTCTTTATGCCGAAGTAGATTACCTGCTCGCTCTTACTCCTGTCACGATACACTGTTGTTCCTTTTACTCCCAGCTTCCATGCGAGCATGTATATTCTCCGCACTGTGTCCGGCGGCTCGTCGTGCCTCAGGTTCACCGTCTTGCTGGTGCCCGCGTCTACCCATGCCTGCCATACTGCCTGGTGTAGTAGGTGCCATTCAGGGTCTATGTCGTGCGCCGTCTTGTAGAGTCTCCTCAGGCTTCTCGGTATCCATTTCAAGTGTTGCACGCTTCCCGTCTCAGCTATTTCCTCGAAGACTTCGGGTTCGTCCATTTCCCGTTTAGCCAGCTCCTCTTGGAACAGCGGGTCGACTTCTATGAACTCTCCTACAGCGACCCTCCTCACGAAGGCCAGTGCGAACAGCGGCTCGATACTGCTACTGGCACCACCGATGATACTTATGCTCCCTGTTGGTGCTATGCTTAGGAGTGCCGCGTTTCTAAGCCCGTGTTTCAACGCCTCACTTCTAACCTTATCCCAGTCGGTGGGCGGTTTCTGTGAGAGTATCTCTTTTAGCCTTTTGCTGGGAGGGGCGGAGAACTCGTGTTTCCCGGTCTCCTTCTCTACGATCCTCAGGTAGTCTTCGACGCTGGAGTGTGGGAGGGTCTTGTCGATCCACCTGTATAGCTCTGGGTTCCATGCTGGGAAGGGGCCCTTCTCCTTGCTAAGCTCCACGCTTGTCATATAGGCGTTCCAGGCTATCCACTCTGCGAGATGCCATGCGAGCCTGACAGCGTCGGGCGAGTCGTATGGGATGCCGAGTTTTATGAGGAAGTGGGCCCAGCCCATGACGCCGAGCCCTACTTTTCTTGTGCGGAGGTTTGCCTCTCTTATCTGTGGTAGTGGGGGCATATTCCTGTCTATAACATTGTCGAGCAGTCTAATGGCGACTCTAACGTCTCTAGCTAGCCCCTCCCAGTCTACGCCTTTCCTCCCATCTCCGAGGTCTACGACGTACTTTTCCAGGTTTATGCTTCCCAGGTTGCAGGCCTCCCAGGGGAGTAGCGGCTCTTCGCCGCAGTTATGATTTAGCAGGCCGTTCGCAATGTAGGCGTGAACTCCTGGAACTGTGAAGTCGTAGAAGTCCCTCATGCCGACATATTCTACGCTCTCTACTGTAGCCCAGACGCTGTCCTTCCCTGTCTTCCTATGCGAGAGCTCCTCTATCCTATCGATACTCTCGAAGCCTATCAGCTCCTTGAAGAGGCTCGCACTGTAGCCCTTAATTATGAGCTCGTGGACTCCCGTCCGGCCTGGGCTGCGCTTCTCTTTGATGGTCGATGCTATGCCGAAGAGTGTGAGTACTACTTGAACATCTCTGAGAAGGCCTGGCGAGGTGCTAGCAAGCCTCACGCTCCCGTCGCCGCCCACATAGCCGCTCGCAGTGAAGAGACCCTCCAGGAATGCTGCCAGGCTTTCCGGATCCAGCCTCCAAGCCGTCTCGGGCAGTCTTGTCTCCCCGCCCTCTCCCAGTGTGCCGCCGAGGAGTCTGAGAGCATTCCTGTACACCCTGGTCTCCCTGCCATACTGGACTTTAACCTTCGACTCTCCCACAAGCACGGTATGGGATAGCGGGTTGCCTCCCAGCTTTTCTATGCCCCTGCGCGCCCTCTCCTCGGCAGCCCTGCCAGCGCTTCTATCAAAGTACCATACGGCGTAGTGCTCGTTGAGCGTCCCGTTGCCTACTAGCCAGCCAAGGGCGAACGCTACATCCCTGTCCAGCCGGGTGCCCCTCCAGCCGATCCTATCTAGGAGTGCGGGATGGAGTCTGGCAAGGAGTATCTTGCTCCCCGGCTCTAAACGCTCGGCCTCTCTCCATCCCTCGGGGGTTAGGAACTTGTGCTCTGCGGTGACGGTTAGCTCGTAACCCTCACGGGTCTTAACCTTATAGGCTTTCTTTCTCCCGACATGCCAAACCCATGCCTCTACTTCCTCTGGGATCCCTAGCTGGAGCCCCTCGCCGTGGGCCTCCCTGTAGGCCGGTGCCTCGCCGGAGATCGTTACTAGCCTGGTCTTGTATGCTGTAGGCTCGCCTCCCTCGCCGAGTAGCTCCTCATCAACAGTAACGCCAACAGCTACCCCGTTACTCCTAGCTCTCTCGAATACCTCTCTTGCCTCAATCCAGCCTTCCGGTGTTAGTATTCTCGTGTCCCCCGAGACGCAGGGGTTGGTAGCGTTTATCTTGCCCAGATACCATGTGGGGTGCCTCCGGTTTATCTCGTCTATGTTGAGGAATCCCGGGTCCCCACTGTCCCATGCGCTCTGGACTATCTCGTCGAAGAGTTTCCTCGCGTCCACCCTAGCCTGTACTGCTCCCGCCTCCTCGGCTAGCGCGAACGCCTCATCCATGGTTACTATTACGCTCTCATCTAGTGGAACGCTCCCCCCTCTCTCCTCGAGCTCTCTGAGGATAACCTCTTGCACCCAGTCCTCACGCATGTAGTGGCGTGCCACCGCTATACCGTAATATCTAGAGTCTCTATCACCGCGTAGATCGGTTTTCCTCGGGTTTACCAGGGGCCACTCTTTCCCTTCTTCTACCGCCCTGAGGAACGCGTCGTAGAAGCCGACGCTTATGTTGAAGTTTTGCAGATGCGTGTCCTTAAGTTTGCCGCTCTTGGAGTGGATGAACTTTTCAATATCGGGGTGCCATACGTGGAGCACGCCCATGTTGGCTCCACGCCTCTTACCCCCCTGCTTGACAACATCTGTGGCCACATCGAAGAGGCGCATAAAGCTTATAGGGCCGCTGGCTAGGCCGGTGCTGCTCGTGACTATATCGTATTCGGGTCTTATCTCTGAGAAGTCGAAGCCCGTCCCTCCACCATGCTGGTGTATCAGTACTTGGGCTCTTACCGCGTCCATTATTCCCTCTCCGTCCGGCGTGGTCATCGAGTCTCTCACTGGGACTACGAAGCACGCGGAGAGTATTCCTAGCCTCGTGTCGGAGTTCATGAGTGTTGGACTGTTCGGTATGAACCTCAGCGTGCTCATCAGGTCGTAGAATTCTTTTTCTAGCCTGGCTATTTCTTCGCTGGTCTTCCCGTAGTCCTCCTCTACCCGGGCGAGGAACCTGGCAACCCTCCTGAACATCATCTGAGGGGTCTCCTTGAACCGCCAAGTCTCGGGGTCTTTGAGCAGGTATCTAGCCTCTAACACTTTGATAGCGTTAAACGTGAGTAGGAGATCCCTCTCGTGGAAGTCTTTCCACCTGTGCTTCCCGTACACGTCATTGTAAATCCTGGCGAGCTCGAATCTCTTGGCCGCCTCGAACCAGCGGGGGTTAGTGACCCCCCTGATGACCATTCTCCTAGCTATCCTATCGCTTATAACTGACGAGTAGACCTTCCCGGAGTCTAGCTCGGAAAGGACCTCGTCTAGTAATTCTAGGGCCTCCTTGCGGGTGAGTCCCGCGCCTAGCACTGCCTTCTCAATACTGGAACGTAGCTTCGAGAGGCTGAACCTTTCCTCCCGGCCGTCCCTTTTAACTACCGCAACGGGTATCATCCCGGTCCACCATATGGCCTCTTTCTAGACGGTTCCATGCGCCACATGAGGGCGTGCTGTTATAGTCTGCGGCCTTAGGGCAGGAACCCGTTGCTTTCCATACCCTTCTAGGACTTCTATTCTCATACTATCATAATGCGGCACCCTATTGGAGCACCTCCGAGCTCTCCAGACCCTACTATGATTATTGTATGGTAGTACCATGAATATCCGGGGGCCAGCGGAGAATTACCGGGGTATGTTAAACGTTACAATAATCCGCAATAATACCCGTATGAGTGGTGCTACACCTATTTAAGGAGCGGAGATCACACTGCTAACCTGCATGCCCCGCCGACCCAGCATTCCGGGTCTCAACCGTTTAGATGATAAAAGTAAGCATGCCATATCCGTGTTGAGGGAAGGTGTTGGAGCTGGCGAGGAAGCAGTCTAGGAGGGGCCGCCGTTCTTCCGAGGGCACGAGGAAATCTAAGACTTCGCCTCGGAAGAGGTGGACTTTCGATGTTGATAGTGCCGCTGACGAGATTAGCAGGATCCTCGTGGAGAGATGGGGTCTGGACGTTTCCGGCGTGACACCCGATTTCATAAGGGATATTGTTGCGGATATTGTCGGGGGAATTGTTGAGAATCGTGCCACTAAGCCCACGATTGAGAGCCTTGTTAAGAATCTTGAGAGGAATAAGAGGATGGTGTTGAAGGCTATAGCGGCAAAGCTTGTCGCCCTTGAGGATCTCAGTGTTGAACAGTTAGACTTCATACTAGCCTATGCTCCGGAGATCGCGGGCAAAGCTGCACCGCACCTCTATAGAATAGCGAAGGAGAAGGGTGCAGACCATATTATCGAAGCCCTGCGGGTACTCTGGATCCAGTACGGGACTCCTACACGGATCGAATGCCCGTACTGCGGGTTTAACAGTGTAACACCAGGCTTGTACTGCATGGTTTGTGGGAGAGAGGTTAGAGAGTCTGATCTTAAGGATAAGATAGGCTTCCGAGGCCTACTTGAGATGTTCGCGTCCACCGCGCCCCTGAGCCTGGTACAAGAGGTACTATCGTCGGGGTTCGTCCTCTACGACGGGGAAATCAAGCCTCCAAGCATGCGCCCCCAGTCTCCGGGTGCAGTTGAGTTATTCCTAACTAGCGAGGAGAAGAAGCTTGTCTCCCGCATAATAGAGGAGAGATTGAAGGGTGACAGTAGAAACTAGGGTAGGCCCGCGCTCGCACAATACCTGCAGGTCCGGGAGCCCGGAGAGGTAAACCCGCCGCATGATATGCATACCCCATACTTCTCCCTGGCCTTCCCGGCTAGGAGGTTTAAGCTCTTATAGCTGCTAAAGTCCAGTTCTGGCCTAGAACCCGCCACGGAATAGAATAGGTCTTTCGCGTCCCGAAAGCAAGGATTACAGCGGTTCGATCCCGTGAGAGTCCGGGTTCTCGCAATTACCGCTGCTATAAGCTCTCCCTCTGCCTCCGAGAAGCCAGCCACAACGGGCGGGTCCGTCCATGGCAGGACAGGCATTGCCTCGCTTAAGGCTTCCGGTTCACCCCTGAGGACTGCCTCTAGCATGAGTAGGTTTAGGTCTGTCCGCGTTAGGGGCGAGACTAGGATTTCGGCCCCGGCTTTCCTGGCGGTTTTAATGGCTAGGCTCCTCTCGATCCGCCAGCAGGCTATGGGGTCGGACACGTCTATCCCGGACGCGGGAGTTTCTAGGTCATACATGTATACATGTTCCGTGTCGACCTGACGCTCCACGACATCTTGGAGGCTGTCTGCTGCGACTATAATAGTGGTGCTACCATATTTCCTCTCAAGCCTGAGAAGGGTTTTGGCTAGCACGACCCCCCTAAGCGGTGCTGAGTCTGGGATCCACGCGGCAATCCTCATGCGGGGTCTGGCTAGCCCTGTTTTTGATAGGCTTTTTTTCAACGCTTTCTCGACAGCTCTGAGGAGTGTTGCATGGTCTAGGGTTTCACCGCTATAGGTTCTATGGTATACTGGGGTTCTACTGTTTTTCAAACCCTCTTGCCCCCGTTACCGTTGGTGTCTACCGCTGATGTTTTAACCGTTGACCAACCGAAATCTTTTTATAGAAGCAGTAACCCAATAGGTTAGCGGAGATCCAAGATAGGATGGTAACAGGTGAAGGTGGTAAGCCATGGCACTTGGTAGCGGAGTACCCGTGCTAATACTGAAAGAGGGAACCCAGAGAACCTATGGGAGGGAGGCGCTGAGAGCGAACATTCTCGCAGCAAAGGTGCTAGCAGAGCTCCTTAAGACCAGCCTAGGCCCTAGGGGCCTTGACAAGATGCTCGTAGACGCGTTCGGCGACATTGTCGTGACAAACGATGGCGCAACCATAGTAAAAGAGATGGAAGTACAGCACCCTGCCGCTAAACTCCTAGTCGAGGTCGCTAAGGCCCAGGACAGCGAGGTGGGGGACGGGACTACTAGTGTCGTAGTTCTCTCCGGTACGATGGTCGAGAAAGCCGAGAAGCTGCTAGACGAGAACATACACCCAACAATAATCATTAGCGGTTATATTAAAGCCCTCAAGAAGGCTCTCGAGTACCTAGAGAACGTTGCCGAGCCTGTCAACGTGGAGGACGACAATGTTCTGAGAAAGATCGTTGAGACCACACTCTCGAGCAAAATCATAGGCCACGGGCCCGAGAGGGACAAGATTATCAGCATGGTTATAGAGGCTATAAAGACTGTCGCCGAGAAGAAGGAGGATGGAACCTACGATGTGGATCTAGACTACGTCAAAATCGAGAAGAAGAAGGGCGGCAGCCTACTAGACAGCCAGCTGGTCAGAGGAGTCGTAATAGATAAGGAGGTAGTCCACCCCGGAATGCCCAAGAGAGTGGAGAACGCCAAGATACTAGTGCTAGACGCCCCACTAGAAATACAGAAGCCCGACCTCACAGCGAAGATCAGGGTAACAGACGTCGACCAGCTGGAGAGCTTCCTAGAAGAGGAGACCAAGCTCCTCAAAGAGATGGTGGAGAAGATTGCTGCTACTGGTGCTAATGTTGTGATTACTCAGAAGGGTATTGATGAGGTTGCCCAGCACTTCCTCGCTAAGAAGGGTATCATGGCTGTGAGGAGGGTGAAGAGGAGCGATATCGAGAAGATAGCGAAGGCCACGGGAGCAAAAATAGTGACCAGCCTGAGAGACCTGAAGCCCGACTACCTGGGATGGGCAGAACTAGTAGAAGAGAGGAAAGTAGGAGAAGACAAAATGATATTCATCGAAGGCGCAAAGAACCCCAAGAGCGTAACAATACTGCTGAGAGGGGCCAATGACATGCTACTCGACGAGGCCGAGAGGAACGTGCAGGACGCGCTCCACAGCCTCCGAAACATAATGAGAGAGCCCAAGATCGTCGGTGGGGGCGGCGCTATAGAGGTCGAACTAGCCGAGAGGCTGAGGGACTATGCTAGGACTGTTGGCGGCAAGGAGCAGATGGCAATCGAGGCATACGCTGAGGCGCTAGAGGTCATACCTACAGTGCTAGCGGAGAGCGCTGGCATGGACGCTCTAGACACTCTGCTAAAGCTGAAGAGCATGCACAACCAGGGATACAAGTTCGCAGGCGTCAACGTGCTTGAAGGGAAGATCGAGGAGGACATGACCAAGATAAACGTCTACGAGCCAGTCATAGTGAAGAAGCAGGTCATAAAGAGTGCCAGCGAGGCGGCCATAAGCCTGCTGAAGATAGACGATGTAATAGCTGCTGCCCCGCCGAAGAAGGAGGGCAAAGGTAAGGGCGGCGAGGAAGAAGAGGAGGAAGAGGGAGGCAAGCCCGAGTTTAACTTCTAATCCCGGCCTCCCCGCTAAACTATACTAGATAAAAATAGTATTCGATACATTACTGTTTTTCCTTCCCCGAAGATTCTACTCTGACAGTAATATTATTGCTAGCATCGCGAGCAGGACGCCAAGTCCTTTCCGGAAGCTGAGATGCTCTCCCAGAAGGACCGTTGAGAGTATTGTAGTTACCGCCGGGTAGAGGCCTGTTAGCGGGATAACTATTGATGCCTTGCCTCCATTCTTAAGCGAAACTATTAATAGCACGTATCCCAGTGTCCCCAGTAGGCCTGCCGTGAGCGCCTCGACCGCTTTTGATGGCGGGACTCTCAGGGCGGTCTGCCCATATAGTAGGACTACCATGCCCATGACGACCAGTATTGCACTGTTCGTATAAACATAGACCTGGTACCACTGTAATCCCTGGGATGCTTTCTTAAGCGCGACACCCCATACTCCCCAGGCTAGTAAGGCTAGAACCGCCGGAGCCAGCCATTTACCTCCGTGCATAGTTCTTATTCTCCCCCGCCGGACTCCCCCTTGGTATTAGAGTAACCATATAATACTCTAACAGTAAGCTGTTGAGAGGGGGAGGGTGGAGCAGGATTTGAACAGTGACCATTACAGCGTGTACCCGGTTGTAGACGCGAGGGTAAGGATAGGTCCCCCCTACCTTACCAAGTATGAGAGAGCGAGGATCATAGGTATACGCGCGTACCAGCTCGAATATGGAGCGCCACCCCTAGTATCGCCCCAGCTGGTCGGGTCTACAGACCCGCTAGACATAGCGAGGTACGAGGTAGACAACGGAATACTCCCCCTCAGCGTTTACCGTTACACGGGTAGAGGCGAGGCCCAGGCCATACCTTTGAGGACCCTCTTGGAGCTCGGGAGGAAAATTGGTGTCAAATACTAGTAGTACCGGTCATAGCCCCGACGAGGCCCAGGCGCCCAACGCGTGGGCCGCTAAATGCGTTGAAATCCTGCGTCTCTACTTTAGGGTTTACAGGGTAGTATCGCATAGCGAGCGTATAGTAGAGGTCTACATGGAGGGCCCCCTTGAGCCCGTATCTTGGGAGAGGGCCCTGAAATTAGCATATAAAGCCACTATCGATAACGGGTGTTACATGAGGCTCCTTAAGAGGAGGGAGGCCCCCTCAATACTATTGGTGAAGCCCGAGAGTAGTAGGCGCAACAGGGCCCTGGTCAACCTTACACTCCTACTAATAACGCTTGGAACGGTCTACCTCTCCGGTCTCGCGTTCGCAGGAGAGAAGTACGGTTCCGGCTTTGCGTGGAGCCCGGTAGGATATCTTACTGCCCTGCTAGTCCCACTCCTCCTCCACGAGACCGGGCACTGGACAGCTCTTAGAAGGTATAAGACGCCTGCCAGCCTGCCCTATCTTATTCCTGCACCGCCGCTCCAGCTAGGCTTTATTGGGACTTTCGGGGCGATAATCGATATGAGATGGCTACCGCCCGATAATATCGCGCTTGCCACAGTCGGGATAGCCGGTCCGATAACGGGTTTTATCGCTGCACTCCCATTCGCGTTCTACGGTGTGAAACATAGTGTCGTCCTACCCTTAGGGTCCGAGACGGGAACCCTGCCCGTTGTCCCCCTGATACTAGCTCTATTACCTGCTCCTAGGAGCGTGGGCCCCCATGAGGCCCTAGTGATGAGCCCCATGGCCTTCGCCTCCTATGTCGTGTTCCTGGTGACCTTCCTGAACCTTCTACCTATCGCCACGCTCGACGGCGGACACATAATCAGGGCCCTACTCGGCTATAGGACACATTATGCTGTAAGCGTGACCGTAACGCTAGCATTGCTCGCAGCATCCTATAAGTGGCCCGTGTTCACGCTCTTCGCGCTCTTAGCACTACTCATACTCTACCTTAACAGGCTTGGCCATCCCGGTACCGCTACAGGCGTTGAGAAGCATGATTTCAGGCTCGCCATTATAGGCGTTCTCTACGCGGCCCTCCTAATACTAACCCTGCCAGTGCCCGTTAGCTGAAACCCTCGGATCCCGGACCGGCCGGGGAGACGCTGGCGGTGGATGTTCATGGCCGGTTACAGGTTCTATCGCCGGAGAACGTACGGGACTGGTAGGAAGATCCGGGCTACACCGCCGGGAGCATGCTATCCGGACACGCCGTTCATCGCGGTGGTCGCTGAAAAACCAAAGGCCGGAGAGAAGATAGCATCTGCCCTGGGCAGACCTGTCAAGTGCAGGTATATGGGTGTTCCATATTGGTCTCTCATTGTTGACGGCTCTAGGGTGCTCGTTCTTCCGAGCGCCGGCCACTTGTTCGGGATTTACACGAGTAGGCACGGCTTTCCGGTTTATGAGTATGAGTGGAGGCCTATCCATGAGAACGAGAAGGGGATGAGCCATCTACGCAAGTTCTACATGCTCATGAAGAGGTTCCTGCCCCACGCGTCGCTCTATATTAACGCGTGCGACTATGATATTGAGGGGAGTGTTATAGGCTATACGATCATTGAAGCCTTTGGCGACACTAAGAGATACAAGAGGATGAAGTTCTCCAGCCTAAGCCCCTCAGAGCTCAGGCAGGCCTACCGGAACCTCCAACCGCCCGACTACAACCTTGTAGAGGCCGGAAAGGCGAGACACGAGGTAGACTGGCTATGGGGTATAAACGTTAGCAGGGCGCTCATGCACGCTGTAAGGCGAATATCCGGGAGGAGAATAATACTGAGCGCCGGCCGGGTACAGAGCCCTACCCTCGCAGAAGCCGCACGGCGCTGGAAGGAGATAAACCTGGCCGTACCCATACCCGAGTTCCAACTCTCAATACTATGCTACTATAACAACGTCGAGTTCAAGGTCCACCCACACGGCTGGAAGCCCGAGACCAGGCGTGAAGCATCAACGATTACCGGCAATCTTAGAAGCTCGGGGTTCCTGGAAAGCATGGGGTACTCTTCCAGTAGGGCAACCATACGGCCAGTACCCGCCTTCAACCTGGGAGACCTGCAAAAAGAGGCTGCCAGGCTCTACGGTTATAGTCCGATGAGAACGCAAAGCATAGCGGAGGACCTCTATCTCGACGCGCTGATAAGCTATCCTAGGACTAACAGCCAGAAGCTCCCGCCAACAATCAACTACGCAGCAATAATATCGAGCCTTACAAAATCCCCCCTCCACGGCCCGCTAGCATCCAGGCTTCTCAGGGAAACAGGCGGAAGCCTAAAACCCGTCCAGGGGAGGAAGGACGATCCCGCCCACCCGGCGATACACCCAACCGGGAACATACCCTCCAAGCCCCTAGACAGGGACCACCAGAGAATCTACGACCTGGTAGTGAGAAGGTTTCTAGCAGCATTCGCGGCCCCCGCAATAGTGTCGCACATGAGGCTTAGACTTAGGGACAATGAGGGGAGACCTTACTATGCGTCTGGAGTCTCAATAGAACGGGAGGGGTGGTACTACTACTATCCGTTCCTTAAACCGGGGGAAGGCGAAATACCCCCCATACCGGCCGGGGAGAGGGCGCGCGTTGTACAGGCCAGGTTCTCGACAAGATGGGTTAGAGCCGCGCCATCCCTATCTCGAACATCCCTCCTCCGCTGGATGGAAGCCCAGAATATTGGGACGGAAGCAACCAGGGCCAGGATAATCGAGATCCTGTTCAAACGGGGCTATCTTAAGGTTCAGGGGAAACAGACTATTGTCACCGATCTCGGCATGAACGTCGTACTTATCCTCGAGGAACTCTTCCCACAGCTAGTTAGGATTGAAACTACGAGAAGGCTCGAGCACGACCTTGAAAAGGTCCGTAGAGGGGTAAAGAGGAGGAGGGAGGTAGTAGACGAGTCGAAACGCATACTAGACTCGCTCTTCGAAGAATACGAGAAGAACCTGGAGCGCGTTGGAACAAGACTCGCAGTAGCACTAGGATTCGCCAACCCAAAGGTTAAATGCGCGTTATGCGGAAGAGAAGCCACAGCCACCTACCAGGGCACACACCTGTGCAGATACCATTATGAGGCGCTCAACAGGCTTATGCAGGTTTTACCGGTAATATCGAGGAAGTTGGAGGTAAGCGAGGAGGAGGCGCTGAGAACTGTTTCCACTCTCAGGGGTTCGGCTGGCCGGTGGGTTGTCGAGACCGCGCATTTCCTTACAGGCAAGATCTAGCCTTGCCCGCCCTCAGGCATCAGTACTTCTCTCCGCCCTTAATCGCGACGGAGAACCCTCCAATATAGGGTACCTTTAATGTTGTATTATGGTACGACACGACCACGCCTACAACTCGGCTATAGGGTATGCCCTCGTAGTTGCACGACGGGAAGCCCGGGTCCGGGTACGGGTTGTTGTCTCCCTTCACGAGATAGCATGTTTGACAGT
>Ga0256833_1000682_pt1 | contig 25896 bp, 22 predicted proteins | sample 356284metaG_FD_190535 | JGI IMG/M metagenome (GOLD analysis project Ga0256833, IMG submission 190535) | Hydrothermal vent microbial communities from Mid Atlantic Ridge, Atlantic Ocean - 356-284 | ecosystem: Environmental > Aquatic > Marine > Hydrothermal vents | place: Atlantic Ocean: Mid... | reverse complement strand
CCAGTTATAGGTGGGGATACTGGTGGCATAAGACTTCAGGTGATAGATCATTATACTGGCTTTAGGGTCAGGAGCCCGGAAGGAGCGGCCTTGCGCATTCGTTATCTGCTGCATAATGTTGAAAAAAAGATAGAAATGGGACGTAGGGGTAGGAGGTTTGTAAAAGAAAATTTCCTTCTGACTCGCCATGTAAGGGAATATCTTGCACTGATGATATCGTTGTATCACGGACTCGAAGAAAGAATTGATATTGCTACGATTTGAAAATACTTAAAAATGTCCAAAAGGTTAAGGCCTTCTGGCAGGCCCTTGAGGCTGCCGAAAAGAGAAGGTTGTTGATGCTCGATTATGATGGCACCCTTTCCCCCTTTGTGGCAGACAGGGCCAATGCCTATCCCTATCCTGGGGTCGGTGGAATCCTGGGCCGTATAATCTCAAGTCCCTTGAACACCGTTGTGATCATATCAGGAAGAAATGCCCTTGAGGTCAAGAAGCTCCTTGGCCTTCGCGTTCCAGTCGAGATATGGGGCGGGCATGGCATGGAAAGGCTCCTGCCTTCTGGTCGCTTGATACAAGTACCAATAGGCGAAGAATCAAAAGACATATTTAATAGAGTTGAAAATTGGGCCAAACGTCATGGTCTTGAAGGGTCAATGGAGGAAAAACACGGCTCCATTGCCTTTCACGTACGGGGCTTAGGAAGGAAAAAAGCAGAAACAATCCTTGAGGAGGCCACCGAATATCTTGAGGATGTATCTGAAGATTCAAACCTGGAGGTGGATGCCTTTGATGGCGGAGTAGAGCTTAGAACCGTGGGTGTAGACAAGGGAACGGTGGTTGACAAGCTGCTACAATCTTTTGGGGATGACATGATCTGCTCATATTATGGTGATGATCTTACAGATGAGGATGCCTTCAAGGCCCTGAACGGCAGGGGAGTGTCTTTTTTGGTAAGGACCGAGTTGAGACAAACCCTTGCGGATGTGTGGATTATTCCCCCTGATGAGTTGAAAAGATGTCTAAGCAGATATATCCTTGACAAATGAGGATGGAGAGTCGGCCAGACAAGAACACACGACTCATTGCAGTTTCAAACAGGCTTCCTGTTCGTGTCGTACAAACTGATGAAGGAGTCGCGGTCCGTCCAGGTGCTGGTGGCCTGGTAACAGCCCTTGCCCCGGTGTTAAGGGATAGGGGTGGGTTGTGGATAGGATGGTCCGGTACCACGTTTGATCCAGAACATGAAACCCTTCTGAGGAAGGCATCCAAACGGATAGGTTACGGATTGGTGCCCGTTCCCCTGGATAGTCAGGACATTGACGACTATTACTACGGCTTTTCAAATGAAATAATCTGGCCTCTATTCCACGATCTTCAGAGCCGGTGCCGGTTCAAACCAAGGTATTGGTACCGGTATCTTGATGTAAATAAGAAGTTTGCCATGTGTATTAGGGAGCAGGCATCGGGTGGCGACTATATATGGGTTCACGACTATCATCTAATGCATGTGGCCTTTTTCATGCGTAGTCTCGGCCTTACTCAACCCACAGGATTCTTTCTTCATATCCCATTTCCACCCGTTGACATTTTTATGAAACTTCCATGGAGAAGAAGGGTTCTCGAGGCCCTGTTACAATATGATCTCATTGGTTTTCAGACCATGCGGGATAAGAGAAACTTCCTCAACAGCCTTGGCACCCTCCTGCCGGGCATCAGGATACACAGGCGAGGTGCGGTATCAGATGTAAAGTATGACGGGCGATCTGTAAGGGTAGGGGCATTTCCAATTAGCATAGACTATAAGGCCTTTGCCCGAGACAGTGCCTCGAAAGAGGTTGCCGAGGCGGCTTGGTACCTCCATGAGGCCCTGCCAAACCGGCAGGTTATACTTGGCGTAGACCGTCTGGATTACACAAAGGGCATCCCTGAAAGGCTTTATTCCTTCGCTGATGCCTTGGAGCGATTCCCAGAACTTAGAATGCGGGTAAGTTTCGTTCAGGTGGTTGTGCCAAGCAGGAGCGAAGTACCAGAATATCAGGAACTTAAGAGGGAAATAGAAAGGATTGTTGGCGAGATAAACGGCCGTTTCACCCAGTCTGGATGGGTGCCAATCCATTATCTTTATAGGAGCCTTGATCGGACCCAACTTCTTGCGTACTATCGTCTTGCTGAAATTGCCCTGATTACCCCTTTGAAGGACGGAATGAATCTGGTTTGTAAGGAATACTGTGCATGCAATCTTGAGGGGAAAGGCGTCTTGATTCTAAGCGAATTTGCAGGAGCTGCAGCCCAGCTTCACAGAGGTGCGCTCATGGTTAATCCTTACGATGTGGAAGGGGTCTCGGAGACGATCTTCACGGCATTTTCCATGACTTCGCAAGAAAGGGCCAGGCGCATGAAGATTCTCAGGAGGGCAGTCAGGAGAAAAGATATATTTTGGTGGGTAAACACATTCTTGAAGGCCGCTTTTGCAAGAAATCTTGATGCATTCCCGAGGGAGATGGCTGAAGAGTATGTGCCTACCAATTAGGATTAAAGGGATTTGGGCAATAATTTTTCTATCCACTCCAGAAACAAGCTTAACCTGCCGATAATATAAGAAATAGTTTTACGCAGTTTCTTTCTTCAACATTCTAAGCAGAGGAAAGGTAAGCACTCAATGCTGCCTTTTCGGGAGGATGGCATGGAAGTCAAGGCCAACGGGCAGGTTTTGCTATCAGATGGGTCTAATCCGAACACGATGGATACGGTTCTTTTAAGACTAATGCCGTATCTTACAGAAGAGATCTACAAAAGGGATGAAGAAATAGATCTGTCAGACCATGGAAATAGCCTTTATTACGTTAGAGAGGGAAAAGTAGAGGTCTCTTACGAAGAAAATGGTGCAAGGATCATCGTAGCCATAATTGGTGAAGGAGAGTTTTTTGGCGAAATAGGCTTTATAGATGGGATCTCAAGGATAAGAAATATAAAGGCAAGTCGGGACTGTCGCCTATTCAGGCTAAAAAGAGAGCGCTTTATCAGGCTGAAATATGAGGATCCGATCCTTTTCGGCGACCTTTTTCATCTCATCGGGCTTTCCATATGCAAAAGGTTCAGACAGGTTGTGTCAGAGTCAAGGCCCCTTAGCGGATATTGCGCATTTTTGTCCTCAGGAAGGGTTCCCCTTTTTAACAAGGTACGAAAGGTGCCTGAAAACCTGTTTTCTACCCCCATCTGGAGCAAGGTAAGTGACCAAGTCGAATACTTTAAGAGCGCAATGTATGAAATCTCAAATGAGATTCAGTCTTGTAGCCCTGAGTGCGTATTTGAAACTTGTTATCCAAAGGTGAAAGCGCTTATTGATGATTTTGATAAATATATCGAGGGTCTTTCTTCCCAGGATGGGGAAGATTCTGAGCTTATGGAATATGTATGGGGATACATATTCAAGGAAATATTTCCATATTTCATGCGAAGCCGCTTTGCCCAAAGGGCATATTTCAAGCCCAAGGGATATGCGGGCGATTTTCTCATGATGGAGGCCATATACCGTAACAAGCCAGAAGGTGATGGACAGCTTGGACTGTTGGTTGACAGATACTGTCTGGACACGCCTCCAGCAAGGGCCGTAAGGGAAAGAAGGAGGCTACTATCTAAGCTTATAGAGGAGGAGGTGAAGGCAAGATTGGGGCAGGGCGCCCGGAAAGTTAAAATCATGAATCTTGCCTGTGGCTCCAACAGGGAATTGTTTGATTTTCTTAAACGATTTTCAAACACCCGAGCCGTTGAGGCCTTGTGCATGGATGCTGACAAAGATGCCCTTACCTACACCAACAAAAAGGTCGATGTCTTCCCACATGAGGCCAAGATTATGCTAATGCAAGAAAACGTGATAAAATGGTCTTTAAAAAGAACAAAACATGATTTTGAAAGGCAGGATATAATATATTCAGCTGGACTTACGGATTATTTGGACGAAAAACTGTTTACAGCCCTTGTAAAACGAGCAAGGGAGTACCTGAAGCCAGGAGGCGTTCTCATTCTGAGCAACTTTTCAAAAACCAACCCGAACAAGGCCTGGATGGACCATATCTTGCAATGGAAACTTATACACCGGGACGAAGAGGAGATGAGAAGTCTTTTCAGGAGTGGCGGTTTTGCAGAAGCCCCAAACACGCTTCATGAAAAAGAAGGGGTAAACCTCTTCGCCATTGGTAGAAAGGAGGATGCCTGAGCGCAAGGAGACATTGATTTTTGAACAGTCGTGACAGACTTGCCCGAGAATTTCAGGATGATCTGTTTCCGGTTCTTAAAAAGACCGTTGGGATAGGCCTCATTCTAATCATTTTATTGGTTCCTGCCTTTTCCTGGGTGGACTATTACTACTATCCGGAATACTTTAAAAAATTTTTCTACTATCGCCTGACGGCCGCAGGTTTAGCGGCTATTTTGTTCTACTTCAATCTAAAAAGCAGAAACTACAGGACCACAAAGATCATCGGTGTTATTGGGTATTACGTGGTGTCCTTTTGCATCATTTTTATGATAAAGGACGTAAATGGCTTTGGGACACCATACTATGCGGGCCTTTTGATGGTTTTTGTAGGTTTTATCTCGATCTTGCCCCTCGATTTCAAGACCCACCTTTTTCATATTTTTGTGGTCTATGCCTGTTATGTGGCATCTGTGTTCATGAATGGTTTTACCGACGTGCCGCCTCTATTCTGGGTAAACAACGTCTTTTTGATTTCTTCTTTGGCCATACTTCTTGTGGCCTCTTTTTTCAACTACCGGTTAAGGTTCGCAGAATTTGCCTCAAGAAAGAAACTCATAGAGGCGGAAGAGTCTTTGAGGCAGTATGCGGATCGTCTGAGGGAGAATGTAAAAGAGTCTAAATACAGATATGCATCTGTGGTCAATAATGCCAGGGAGGGGATTATTATCATTAAAAAAGGCACGATAGATTTCTGTAATCCAAGGGCAAAAGAGATCCTTCATTCAGTTGGTATAGAAGATGATATTCCCATTTATCTGGATCTGCTTCCGGATCCAATAGCCGGTGAGATTGGACATGCATATGACAAAGCCGCTTTAAAAAACGAAAACACTTTGAACAAAGAGTTTTGCATGGCAGATGAGTTTGGAAGGAATAGGTATTTTGAGTACACAGTAGTGCCCATTCGTCAAAAAAATGGCCCTGCATGTGTGCTCTTTCTGCGAGACATTACATCAAAGAAACAGATGGAGGATGAACTCATTCAGTCTCAAAAGATGGAGGCAGTAGGCCTTATGGCAGGCGGTGTGGCCCATGATCTTAATAACGTCTTCCAGATAGTTTCAGGATACGTACAGATGGGAATGGAGCTTGCCAAAAATGATTCCAAGCTTGCCTACTATCTTGGTCAGATAGAAAAAACCGTTGGAAGGGCAGCAAATGTCGCAAAACAACTACTCATATTTGCAAGAAAAGACGAAAGTAAAAAAGAGGTTATTGACGTAAATGCGCAGATAGTCTCGCTCACCAAGCTTCTCCACAGGGTGATTCCCAAAATGATACAGATAGATCTAAGGCTTTCTGCAGATGCTGGTTACATATTGGCAGATCCGGTCAAGTTTGAACAGGTACTTTTGAATCTTTGTATAAACGCCCGCGATGCCATGCCAGACGGTGGAAGGCTTGAGATATCAACCTCAAAAAGCAAGGAGTTTCCGTATGACAAGGGCGGGGATTCCATCTCAAAAGAGAAACCTGAGAAAATCAAAAAAGAGCATGTTTGCATAAAGATTGCCGATTCCGGGTGTGGCATAGACCCAAATGTAAAGACGCGCATCTTTGATCCGTTTTTTACCACAAAGGAAAAAGGTAAGGGAACGGGTCTTGGCCTTGCCATAGTTTATGGCATAGTGAAAGACCATAATGGTTTCATCAAGTGTGAAAGTGAGCCTGGAAAGGGCACGACCTTCTCCATTTTTTTCCCATCTGTAAAAGATGAAGAGGAGCAGGATGATAAATCCCATGATCAGCAAGATATGGGAACCGAAACAAATGAGCGAATACTTCTTGTGGATGATGAAGAGCAAATAAGGGATATTGGAGCAGACATGTTGAAAAAGGCGGGCTATGATGTTGTGGCAGTCGATAGCGGTGAGGCGGCCTTGGATTTTATCAAAGAGAAGGGTTCATCCGTTTCTCTCATATTGCTTGATCTTAACATGCCAGGAATGGGAGGGCTTAAGTTTCTTGAGCGCATGAGGGAGAAATATTCCCATCTTGGAATAAAGGTGATCATCTGCACGGGTTTTTTTGACAATGAATGGCAATCTACGGTAGAGCGCATGGGTGTAAACAAGATCGTCTCCAAGCCCTTTAAATTTTCAGAGATTGTGCCAATCATAAAAGAGGTGCTCTCATCAAAATAAAATCCAGGTCTTTGAATTTTACTTTGCCATGGTTTTAGGAGCTTTATTCTAAAGCTTAAGAATCTTATTTTTCGAATGCTCTAATTTTAGAAAGTTGCAGCTTTCTACAGAAAAAGTCTAAAAATACAAGCTTTTTTTTAAAATTTCATGAGTAAAACTTAACAAATTTATTTTGACAGAAATCAAATAAGGCGTTAAAAAGTTAGTGAATGATTATTCATAATTGGCAGAGCTGTTTTTATGAAGGCTCGGCGTGTTTTCTTGTTCTCGGTTAAGTTGCTGAAAAAAGGGGAATTTCAGCAGCTAAGCAAAAAAGGATGTGGATGGTTAGGGAACTATGGAAAAACTAAAGGGAGTTATCACAGGTTCGAGGTCAGGGTTTTGTTTGGTTCTGTTTGCGTTTGTCCTGATGTTCTTCGCCAGTTCCGTCTTTGCAGAGATGGAGTTGCCCTATGGCACGTTGAACATCACGAGCAGAACCAAGTATCAGGTCAAATGGTCAACACCTCCAGATAAATTCATGGTGCCAAATGACTCCAGTGACCAGGATTTCGAGGAACAGGTTGGGGTCAACTGGGATTGGCGCGATAAAGGTGTTACCTTCAATTTCCTTGGAAGGTACAGAAAGGATTTGGATGGTACGCCCACAGGCTCTATCTTTCAGGACTATATTGACGCCTGTGGCGACAGCAGGCAACAGGCCATGGTGTATTATGGCTACCTGGAATTTACAGAGCTTATACCAGACTATGACGTTCGCATTGGACGTCAGTATGTCTTTGGAGTGGACCAGAATATCCAGCTTGATGGGCTCTGGCTTAGAGGAGACAGGCCCTTCAATCTTGATTGGTTAAGCTTTGAGGTCTATGGAGGCATGCCTTCCCAGCCTTTTGCCAATTTAAGAAGGGATGCCTTGGGCGGGCTGAATCTGGAAATCTATCCAATGAAGGATTTGGTTGTGCATGCAGACACGACCTTCTACAAAGAAAATTCATGGGAGCTATATGCTGACTGGCGCCCCTACGAAAATCTCCGGATGGATGCCCACGGGGCCTTTATAAACAACCATGCCAGATATGCGTTCTTCAATGCAGTGGGAGACATAGAAAAGACAGGCACCACCATAGGGTTCAAATATTACAGAAACTTTGAGATAGAGTATGCATCAGACTTCATATTTGACTGGCAGTCTCCTGAGAAAGATCTTGGAAAAGATATAAAAAGGCTCTATCTGGCAAGGGAGAGGGCCTACAATCAGTTTGACATCTCCATCAGCCAGGCCATTCCTGCCCAGGAAGGATTGGCTGTCTTTTCCAGGGTCAGCATCAGAAAGCTTGACTCAAACCATGATGAAGATCTTTACACCACGGATTTTGTCAGCTTCACAGCAGGCATCAATATTAACGAATGGCTGAATCTTGAGGGTTTTCACTGCTCAGTCGGCATCACCAAGTGGTGGGAGAACAGGGACAAATACTACGAGGCCAATTCCATTTCCGTATTTGCCAATATCCGGCAGGAACTATTTGACAGGTGGGAAATATCTGGCGGTTACTATTTCAAGACAGAAGACGTCAACAGCCTGATAGAGAACGAGGCTGCCAACAATTACTATGGTGCCATAAAGTACCGCATGGACGAAAACAAGTGGGCAGAGCTCAAGTATGAATACGAAAGGGATGACTATTACAAGGAATTTGGCGTCAGTGACATAAACAGCCTCACAGCTACTGTTTATGTGAAATTTTAAGGGGATATGAATATCTTTTCAGGGGATAAGGATATGAAGAGGATAAAATCACTCGTTACGATACTGGCTCTTTTGGCCATGGTAGGATTTGGTCTCTGGGGATGTAAAAAAGAGGAGGGTGGACTCAAATTCAATCACCAGCTCCATGTGGTTGACAATGAGATGAAATGCTCAGAATGCCACAGCGCAGGCAAGGACGGAAAGATGGAAAATCCTGACATGGATAAGTGTTCAGAGTGCCATGACATAGATGTGGATCATCCATCTGATGACTGTCTCATGTGTCACACCCTTAAAAGCTCTATGAACGATTATTCTGTTGAGGAATCCGTTCCAGAAAAGCCTAAGGGCTATTTCGATCTCATTTTTACCCATGAGGCGCATGAAGACGTTGATTGTACTACGTGTCATAAGGGAATAGACAAGCAGGACAGCCTATCAGAGCTTGAGTGGCCAAACATGTTTACATGCAAGCAGTGCCATAATGGAGAGGATGCACCCATAGACTGTGAGGTATGTCATACCAAGGTTAGAAAAGAGATTCCGCCAGAAAGCCATCATGGTGACTGGGCAATGCAGCACGGGCCTGCAAGCCGGTTCGACAAGTCTTGCCAGTTTTGTCACGAAGATCAAAAAAGATTTTGTAACGATTGTCACCAGACTCAGAAGCCAAGGGACCATATATTCAACTGGAAGACTACACAGCACGGCCAGGATGCCACACACGACAGGAGACTTTGTGCAGTATGTCATCCAGCCTCATACTGCTCTGATTGTCACAGGAGCCAGAAACCCGTCTCACATGCAAGGGGTGACTGGATGGCCTTTACAAAGGAAAATGGCCATGCAGAGGCTGCAAAGCACAATTTCAGAAGTTGCAATGTTTGCCACACCACAGCTGAGTGCAGGCAGTGTCACCAAAACGTGATTCTAAGGAAGTAAGGGGAAGAAGTGTTCGCCTTTTTTCATACAGAGGAGGGCGATAAGGAGTTGTTTGTCAAAAAGGTTTAAAAATTTCAGGAGGTTTAGGAATGATTTTCAAACCGGCTAAGACCACCACCTTAATGTGGACCCTGCTACTTGGGGTTTTGTTGCTGCCACAGGTTGCCCTTTCCCATCCGGCTGTTCAGTTGCTGGATAGAAATGGTAACCCTATCGTGAGCCAGCTTAGTTCAGCCGACACCATAACGGCTGCGAACGGTTCCGTTTACAAGGCAGGGCCAGCCTACAGCCCAAGGCAGACATGTGGCAAATGCCACGATTATGATGCAGTAACAAAGGCCTACCATTTTCGTGAAGGTGTTGGCCCAAATGGACAGATTATAAATGATCACTGGTCCGATCTTGAAAACGACGGCACCCTCTACAAATATCTGGCCAACGCATATGGCCATCTACTCAGCCCAGGCCAGCTGGGTGCATGGTGACCTCCCTCTTACCGCCAGGTGGCGGCTAAGAGTGAAAGAGGAAGCCTGAAGGACCCGTTTACCACAGAAGGAAAGCCCTACTTCTTCGATCAGGGCATGATGGATCAGATGGGTGTGTGCTATTCGTGCCATCCAGGTGGTGGCCCAGCCGAGGGTATTGTCCAATCTGACGGCACTGTAACGCCCTTTGATGATCCATCCCTTTCACCAGTTCACAGTTACGACAGGGACTTCTATTCCTACAGCCCCAACACAATCACCCAGGCACTTTTGAGCCAAGGATCCATCTCCCAGACCATGAGTGCCCTTGGTGATCCAAAGAGGGTGGACTGGAACAAGACAGGTGTCATGGAGGCAGATTGTCTTTTATGCCACATCGATCCAGAAAGCCCATATGCCCTTCATGCAGCAGATGGCCTAAAGGCCCAGGCCTTCAGGCCACGGTACATGATCTTTGCAGAGAGACAAAACGGCTCTGTTACCAAGATATCTCTTGGAATGCCCCTGACAAACGGCCTTGCTAACGAATCTGTGCTTAACTACACGGACCCAGCCCAAAGGATGGGCAGGCCCACTGCCATGATGGTCCTTGCAAAGCTTCCTGCCAAAAATGTTGGTGAGATGATGAAGATGTGGACCGATGGCTTAAAGGCCATGGAGGCACAGGGGGTGAATCTGCCCTATGCCCTCTACGGGGAGAACGTGCAGAAGATCTGGGGGCCACAGGGCATAAAGGCCGAATATTGTGCAAATCCGAATGGGCCTGCTGATGAAATGCAAAGGCTTATGGGGGCCAGGAACGCCCTTGGTCAGATGTTTCAGGGCTTTTTGACCTATCTCAAGAACAACGGTCTTGTACCACCTGATACCACCATGGAGCAGATGATGGGCATGTTTTTTAACGATTTCATCTATGCCTATCAGATAAAGGATCAGATGGGCAACCTGCTTCCCATCCCAGTTGCCCTAAGGGCCTATGAAAAGGGCAAGTTCTATACGAACTGGGACAGCCCAGATGCATCTGTCAGGGATTACGTCCGTGCGCCTTTGATTGAGGGCGATAAGGATGGAATACCTTATTCAGGCATGGTGGGTATTGGTTGGGGAGCAACCATGTTTGCCATTCAGAAGTACATGCAGGGTGATCCCACTTACATGAAGCCAAATGGACAGCCCGATGTTGCAAAGGTGATGACTGACCTTCAGAAGGGTGTCATTCCTCCAAATGCGGTCGTGCCCACGCTGCACAACTATCTTCACAACTTCTTCTATCTTATGCCATCTGCCCAGTTGATGGGTCTTGACTTTAACCAGGATGGCGCTCCAATCACTTACATCCAGCTTGTGAAGACTGGTAATGACTGGCAAGGTAAGGTCTACTGGAACGTTGCCGACCTTGGCGACGGCTCCATTCACATGGAGATGTTTGGCGGTCAGGAAGACATCAACTCCTACAAGTGGGTGAAAATATGTGGACAGTGTCATGTTATGACCCAGGATCACGGAAACAGTGAGTGGACTCGGGCAAGGCTTTATAACCTTGGTATGCCTGCTGACTGGGTGAAAAATGGCCATTTCGTAAACTGGACAGACAACGAAGAGGCCCCTGGTTTTGACGTCCACATGTCACGTAAGAAGATGGGGTGTGGTTCGTGCCATCTTAGAGAGGTCGGTAACCTGGAGGATAAGCATAACTTCAGGAAAGGGACTGACACCGCCCACATGGTCAGAAACGACCTTGATAACAATCCAAAGCCAAGGACCTGTGAAAGCTGCCACTTAGGCGGTGAAGATCCAGAGGCGCCAAACCCCACCTCTGCGCACGAGGAAAAGTTTGGCGAAAATACCGGTCGCCATATGGCGGAGATTGCATGTCAGACCTGTCATGTGCCATACAGAAAGACCTGGCGTTTCAGGATGTTTGATGACACCCTCGGCTACTATGGCAACTTTGACAATCGTTTCGGCTACAATATCCTGCCAGGTGGTGACGGGAGCATGATGGCCTTTCCTGGACCATATGCCTTGTCACCTGTATATGGCACATCTCCTGGGTATGGAATTCCTCACTTCCATATGGTTTCTCATCACATAAATGCCGATGGAAATGGAATCCTTCCAATGGATTTTGTGTCCCAGATGGTTGACTACTTTAATTTGAATGGTTCTGCCGATCCGGGACAGCTCGTAAACGGCATGCCTACCAATTTTGCATTCGACTTCTGGAAATACTTTTATCAGGTAAGTCTGATGCAGTATCAGCAGATGGGTGTGCCTATTACCTTTGATAAGAATTACGATCATGAAGTGTACCCACCGCTTTACTGGGCAAATGGTGCAAACGGTTATCCCCAGATAGTCATAGGTAACCCAATAACCATCATGACGTGGGTGGATGTCAATCCTCAGCCCGATCATGACATGAGCGATATTGCATATGGCGGCGCCAAGGTTCTCTATCTCAAGGAGATAAATGCAGCCATAAGATCCTTCTTCCCACCTGTACAGCTTGGGAAGATAGATCCAATGACAATGGCCATGATTCCACCGAATGATCCAAGCTTTGCCCAAAACCCCTATGTGGGCAAGATAGTGCTAAAGGATAGCGGATACGTAATATTTGACCACACAGGAGACATGTATCCGGATCTTTGGTGGCCAGAAGATGTCAAGGCAATGCAGGAGGCACTTACAAAGGTGCTTAAGGCAGAGGGCGAGACCAATCCAATGCCTGTGATCTTTATGGCTGCCCACTACTTCTCCGATTCTCACGGCGTACAGCCAGCAGAGAAGGCCCTTGGTGCAAAGTCTTGCTATGACTGTCATGGTGACTACAAGAAGGATCCTGGTGCACACAGGATCACGGACAGGGTAGTGGTTTATGGCCCATGGGCTCCACCTTTCTTTACCGAGGAGAACAGGCTCTTGAGATATGCTCCTGATGAGGTTCCTGCTGATGCTCCTATATGGATGAAGAGGGCTGGCATGGTGCTCAACAATCCAAACGGGCTTTTTGTGGTGGATGGCGAAGTCGCCTATATCCAGCCGATTCAGGCAGACGGATTGTCTGTGCTTGGTGCAAAGGAAGAAGACATCCTTAAGCTGAGTAAGCACCATGCAGAGGAACTTTTCTACATGGTAGCTGAAGGCACGGTAAAGGGTGATGAAATAGAGGACATAGACGCGGCCGTTCTTACTCCAGAAGAAAGGGAGATGGAATATGTGCGTCAGGTGGTTAACAGCCCCTGGAACCAGAAGCTCTATTTCTACATCCCCAAGGAGCTCAAACCGGAGATCGCTGAGTGCGGCTTCCAGCCTTCAGCCGAGCCCCTCTATCTTGAAGGTGAGGGCATGGCAGAAGGCTATGTGCTAAAGCTTGGGTTCAACGAGGATGTTAGCGAGTCAATGATCATACGACTTCCTTACAATGGCCCAAATCCTGTGATCGTCACAAAGACTGCTGGCAAGACCTCTTTTGAAAGGGATAAGTCAGCTCAGATTCTTGATCAGACAGGAGGGTATGTAACTGTTAAGGTCAACCATGCAGGTGAATTCGCTGCTGTAAACACGCAGTTCCTCCTTGGGCCAAATGGCGAGCAGTGGCAGCCGTTTTTAAAGGACTAAACTGGGTCTAACGGTTCAGTAATAAAAAGGGCGGGTTTTGTGTGACCCGCCCTTTTTTTGTTTGCGTCTAATCCTTGCTGGAAAGATAATCCACCAAAAAGGCCCGTTCATTACTGTTTAAAACCGCACCGTGTCTCTCCATCCGTTTTATTATGTCAAGCCATTCGGTTTTGTCTCTTTTATGGGCATAAATCCTCTTGGTTGAGTGGCAGCTTGTACATCTTGCCTTTATGAGCCTGCTTCCTTTATCTCCATTCACGCAACCTGAAAGGGATAAGAGCAAAAATGATACAATTACAATCGCTATAATTTTACTAAGCTTCATAATTAATCTCCTGTAATTCAACCATGGCCTTTTAGACTTGGCGATGTTGATAGGGTCTTGTAGTTTGAAATAAAGCCAATGAAAACCTTGTATCATCCCGGAGGTAGACCGTTATGAAATTCAAAGAGGAATGGCAGCTCCTTGGCTGGTATGAAAGATTTGAGAAAATTGTTTGTGTCATACTCTCCCTTGTAGTTGCATTAGTAATACTTTGCGCCCTTTATAAGCTTGGATTCCACCTTTTTCATCTTCTTGTAACACATGGTGTTGACCCCCTTGATCATAAGTCCTTCAAGACCATTTTCGGCATGATCATGATCCTTCTAATAGCTCTCGAGTTTAAGCATTCCATCGTGAAGGTAATAGAGAAGGATCAAAGCATAGTGCAGGTCAAGACCGTGTTATTGATAGCCATACTTGCAATAAGCAGAAAAATGATAATCCTTGATACCAAAGCCATGTCACCAATGACCATCTTTTCTCTTGCTGCAGTCCTTCTTGCCCTTGGCATGGTTTACTGGCTCATGCGGGAAAGGGATGACAGGCTCTCTGATATTACTGATGAGTCCGATTGAATGATCTTTATCACCTCTGCCCTATTGGCCTTTAAAGACCCTAATGACCTCCTTCATAAAGAAAGGGATATCAGAAGGTTGTCTTGATGTCACAATGTTGCCGTCTACAACCACTGGCTCATTAACATAGATGGCACCTTCGGCCTCAAGCTTGTCTGAAACCTTGTAATAACAGGTGGCCTTTTTCCCTTTTAAAACTCCTGCTGCTCCCAGGATGACAGGGCCATGACAAATTGCAGCAATGGGCCTTTGAAGTTTGGCAAACCCTTTTACAAATTCAATCACTGCCTCATGCATGGCAAGTTTTTCTGCCACCTTTCCACCGGGTAAAAAGAGCGCATCGAAGGCCTCTGGTTCAGCCTCATCCATAGCCAAGTTTGCACTGACTACATATCCCCTTTTCCCTTTCACTTCACCCCACTCCATGGCAGCAATGTCAACCTGGAACCCTTCTTCTTCCATCCTGTATCTCGGGCAAAGAAGCTCGCTGTCTTCGAAACCGTTTCCTGTAATCATTAAAACGCGCATTCTTATCCTCCTGTGAAAGGTATTTGATTAACTGAACCTTTATGGCTTACAACTGGTTTTGGTAGGTCCTTTTTTCTTACTTTTTTTCATTTTTCTGAAGGCGATCTTTACTGCCTGGTCCACTCTTGATACCAGATGAAATTTGAGCTGCTGCCTTATCTGCCCTGGAAGTTCATCCAAATCAACGACATTTCTTTTAGGCAGAATGATCTCCTTAATTCCGGCCCTATGGGCAGCAAGTACCTTCTCCTTTATACCGCCAACTGGAAGTACAAGCCCCCTCAGGGTTATCTCACCTGTCATGGCAACATCAGGCCTTACAGGCTTTTCAGTAAAAAGTGACAGAAGGGCGATTGCTATGGTAATTCCCGCTGACGGGCCATCTTTGGGGATTGCTCCTGCAGGCACATGGACATGAATGTCCTCTGTTTTGAACAGTTCTTCTGGTATTCCATATGTACACGCCTTGGATTTAATGTAGCTAAGGGCTGCCTGAGCAGACTCCTTCATGACTTCACCCAATTGGCCAGTGAGGGTGAGTTTGCCGCTTCCAGGCATCTTGGTTGCTTCTATAAAAAGGATGTCTCCACCAACAGGGGTCCAGGCAAGCCCTGTAGCTACTCCGGGGACAGATGTGCGTTCGGCAACGTCTGGTATGTAGCGCGGTTTGCCAAGAAACTCTTCAAGATTCTTTACCCTCACCACGACCTTTTCTTCATGACCCTGGGCCACCATCCTTGCAACTGCCCTACAAATTGAGCCAATCTCCCTTTCAAGGTTCCTGACGCCGGCCTCTCTTGTGTATTCAGAGATGATGCGCACGAGGGCCCTTTTTTCTATGGTCAGATTTTCACGGGTAAGACCATGGGCTTCAAGTTGTCTCGGGATGAGATAACGTCTTGCAATCTCTATCTTGTCTTCAAGGCTGTAGCCCGATAGTTCCAGTACCTCCATCCTATCAAGAAGTGGTGGGGGTATTGTCTCTAGAACATTTGCAGTGGCAATAAAAATTATCTTGGAAAGATCGAACTCGACACCCAAATAGTGGTCTGTAAATTTGGAATTTTGTTCAGGATCGAGGACCTCAAGTAGTGCCGAGGCCGGATCTCCCCGAAAGTCTGTGCCAATCTTGTCTATTTCATCAAGCATCATCACAGGGTTATTTACCCCAATCTTCCTGAGCCCCTGGATAATGCGCCCAGGCATGGCGCCAATATATGTCCTTCTATGGCCTCTAATCTCTGCCTCATCTCTAACGCCGCCAAGGGCCATCCTGTAAAACTTTCTTCCTATGGCCCTTGCGATAGACTTTCCAAGAGATGTCTTTCCTGTTCCTGGAGGGCCAGCAAAACAAAGTATCGGCCCCTTGGCATCGGGTTTCAGCTTGCGAACTGCAAGGTATTCAATTATGCGTTTTTTGATCTTATCCAAGTCATAATGATCTTGATTTAGTATCCTTTCAGCCCTGTTTAGATCCAGATTGTCCTGTGTGGATTCGTTCCAGGGAAGTTCAAGAATCCAATCAAGGTACGTCCTTGCAACCGTATATTCAGAAGAAGATGGATGCATGCGGGAAAGCCTTTCAAGCTCTCTTTCTGCCTCTTTTCTTGCCTCTTCTGGGAGATCCTTGGCCGCGAGCTTTTCTTTCAGTTCTTCGATCTCGTCTGGCTGCTCTTCAGACTCTCCCAACTCCTTTTTTATGGCCTTTAGCTGCTCCCTTAAAAAATATTCCCTTTGGCTCTTGTCTACCTGGTCTCTTACCTGGCTCTGGATCTTATGGCCAAGTTCCAGGATCTCTATCTGCTCGGAGAGGATTTTAAGGGCCTTCTCCAACCGCTTCATCACATCCAGCTCATCGAGGATCTCCTGTTTTTGCGCAGGAGAAATGTTCAGATGGCTTATGACTATGTCAGCCAGAACACCTGGGTCATCCACATTGGTCACGATTGCCCGGAGCTCTCCGGGAAGGTTGGGAGATAGGTCGAGTATCTTGGAAAAGGCCTGCCTGATGTTTACCACCATGGCCTCCATGGCCATACTCGGAGTAACCTTGTCCTGTACCGCCTCCACCTTTGCCTTTATATATGGTTTTGTGGCAGTGATTTCCCGGATCCTTACCCTGGTAATACCCTGAACGACAAGTCTTGCATGGCCATGTTCGTTTTTGGCCATTCTAAGGATGAGACCCATGGTCCCGATTCGATGAAGTTTAGAAGGAATCTCCTCGTCCTTTTCAACAGGACCCTCTACCGAGACCACTGCAATTGTCCTGTCTGCAGCAAGGGCATCATCTATCATTCTGACGAGTTCAGGTGGCTCAATAATCCACGGAACCACCATATGAGGGAAAAGCACAATATCCTTACTGGGAAGTACAGGTAGTTCCCTTATGGTGTTTTGATGTTGTTCCTTAAGCTGGTTGGTATCTTGTATGTCAATTTGGTTATTCTGGCTCATAGTCACTCCTGCGTGGCTCGGCTTTATTTGACCTCTATCTGCATCCTGTCACTGTTTCTTTTCAAAAAACGAACAATTAAAAGGCCATTTTCGATTCTCGCATTTATTTCATCTTGTTCAATAGGTAAGGGAATACGAATGACCCTCTCGAACGGGCCATATTCCACTTCCATTTGGAAAAATCTTTTCTCCTTTATGGTAAGAGGAGGCCTTCTTATGCCTGACATTCTTAGAAATTGCCCTTCCAACACAAGTTCAAGGCTTTCTAAATCTACTCCTGCCATATCTGCTACCACATAGACAGAAGAGGCATCTGCATACACATCAATTGCAGGGATCCAGCCGGTGCTGCATGTAACAGCCCCAAGTGGAAGCCTGAACAATTCATCCATGATATGGTTGAATTCCCTGCGAAGCTTGTCTATCTCCTTTGAGATTCCGATTTTTATTACAGGCATAGACTCGTTCCTTTCATGGCAGACAGATTGTCACCTTGTTCCTTATAAGATGACGCGTACACTTTGATAGATTCTGTAGCTATATCTGTTACAGATTTAACATCGAAATTGGTTTTGAATTAAAATAGGTATGCATACCTTGTGGTGCAAGAAGTATCGGACAAAATGATCTAACTACGCCGAAAATGACGAAGAAATGCACTTGACAATCTACGGGAATTGGATTTTAAAGGCGTATCCAAATCCTCCTTGCCCTGAGAAGAGATTTTCAGGGCCAGAGAGTTGACCGAAAGGGGGCAGTTTTATGAAATTGCGTCATTACGAAACCATTTTCCTTCTTCATCCTGATCTTAGCAACGAAGACAGGCAAGAGGCCATAGACAAGTTTTCCCAAATCATAACCAATGATGAGGGTCAGATGGTGAATATTGATCAATGGCCACTTCGAAAGCTTGCCTATGAAGTCCAGCACCAGAGGCAGGGCTACTATGTAGTTATGAATTATGGAGCCCCAGGAAGTGCCATAGAGGAACTTACCAGGAACTTCAGGCTTGATGAACGGGTTATGAAATTTATGACTACAAAGCTCCATGACGAATTCGATTATGAGGAGGCCATGAAGAAATTCGTTAAGAAAGAGGCCGAACAGGCAAGCACCTCCGCAGAGCCGTCTGAATCAGAAATGGAAGAGAAGGGGGAATAAATGCAGCGTCCACAGCAAAATAGATACAAACGTCGTAGAATCTATGTGAGAAGGAAAGTCTGCAAGTTCTGCGCAGATAAGTCCCTTGTTGCAGATTACAAAGAACCTGAACTCCTTAAGGGGTTCATCACGGAAAGGGGCAAGATCCTTCCTCGAAGGGTGACGGGTACCTGTGCCAAGCATCAAAGACGCCTGACAAATGCAATAAAGAAGGCAAGGATCATGGCCCTATTGCCCTTCACCTCTGGTCACGCAATAGAATAGTCATTACAAATGATGTGAATTCCCAAGGAAAGAGGGGAACAGGGGCGGGTTCAAACGGCCTGCTCAAGGAGAAGGCAGCAGCAATAGGGGCACTTTTGTTGCCTTGTTTAGCCCCAGAGATAAATTCAGTTTTTCAGTTTTTTCTGCCTGGGGCTGCTGCCCATTTTCTAAATGATGGCCCCATCCCGTCACGTTTATTTTTTCTCCTTTTTATTTACGTTATAGCAAGTCTTGCATTTTTATCAGTTGGCATGGTGGCCTCTGCCATGATTTTGACACAGGCAGTGATCATCTGCGGTTTACTTATGATTGCTGCATGGAGGGCCGTAAAGGCTCCAGAAACGCTTCTTTTGATGTCAATTGTGTTTGCGCTAACGTCTTTGACAATCGTGATCATGGCTTACGGATTCAGCCTTCCAGATGCATACCAGAAGATGGTCTCCGCCATGACCAAGGAGTATGATAACGCAGTGCATCTTTACAGAAAGGGAGCACCTTCCCAGGTTTCGCCCCAGTTGGATCAGTTGATAGAATCGGTCAGGCAGACGCTCATCTCATATTTCCCAAGTATCATTGGCAGCTTTTTTATCTTTCTTGCCCTTTCAAATATACTTACCTTCATGAAGCTAAACGATGTACGCGAAAGGATTGCGAATCTTCATCCTTCCTTTGATAGGTGGCAGATGCCGTGGTGGCTTGTTTGGTGTTTTATCGTAACAGGTTTCATGGCCCTTGTTCCGCAGAAGCCGTGGGCTGATGTGGGGAAGAATCTTGTGGTGGTGACAAGCGTTTTTTATTTGATTCAGGGCTTTTCTATCATGAAGTTTTTTTTTAAAGTTATGAATACACCTGTTTATGTCCGCTATCTTGTTTATGCACTTATAGGAATACAGTGGTACGGTTTGCTCCTGGTGGTTTTTACTGGGCTTATGGACAACTGGTTCGATTTTAGAAGCAGGTTGGAAACGAAGATGAACTCGCAAGACGGAGGAGCTGACGGCTAAGAGGGCCTTAGGCAAGACTGTATTTTAATTTTATTATGTGTTTATGATTTCATATAATGGTTTTGGAGGAAAATAGTTATGGAAGTGATCTTGAATGAAAGCATAGAAAGCCTTGGTAAGGCCGGGGATATCGTGCAAGTATCTGACGGGTACGCAAGGAACTATCTCATCCCAAAGGGGATTGCAATCGTTGCAAACAAGAAGAACATAGTGCAGATAGAGAAGCAGAGGGCAGCCATCTTGGAAAGGGCGGCCAAGATGAAGCAGGAATTTGAGGCCCTGGCAGAGCAGCTTTCCAAGCTGGACATAGAGATACCTGTTAAGGTTGGAGAGGAGGAAAAGCTCTATGGATCTGTCACCTCCATGGATATCGCAAAGGCAATTGAGGACAAGGGTTACAAGGTGGACAGAAAGAAGATCATTCTGTCTGAGCCAATAAAGGCCCTGGGAGAATATGAGATTCCTGTGAAACTCAGTCCTGATGTGACTGCAACCGTCAAGGTAAAGGTGGTTTCTTCCTGAAAAGATAGACTGTGAAGACCTACGAGATAAAAAAGCTAAATCGCGATCAGTTCCGTATTCCGCCCCAAAACATAGAGGCGGAGCAGTGTGTTCTTGGCGGAATACTCATTGAGGCCGGAGCCCTGCTCAAGGTGATAGAGATCCTTGAGCCTGATGACTTTTATAAGGAAAGTCACGGCATCATATATTCGGCAATCATAGATCTTTTTGATAGAAACGAGCCCCAGGATCTCGTTTCGGTTCACAATGAGCTTAAGCGAAAAGGGAAGCTTGAGGCAGCAGGGGGAGCGGTCTATCTTGCAGAGCTTACTGAAACAGTGCCGGTTGCCTCAAATATCGATTACTATGCAAGGATCGTCAGGGACAAGGCAATCCTTAGAAGGCTCATTCAAAAGACTTCTGACATAGCCTCCATGTGTTACGAAGAGGCAGAGGATGTGGACGACATCTTAGAATATGCAGAAAGTGCGGTTTTCGAGCTGTCTCAGTCAAAGATAAAGCAGTCCTTTCACAGGCTCAAAGACGTCATCAAGGATAGTATTCACAAGGTAGAGGACCTTTATGAGAAAAAGGAACTCATTACCGGTGTACCTTCTGGTTTCACAGATCTTGATAAGTTGACTGCGGGTTTTCAGCCATCCGATCTCATCATCATCGCAGGAAGGCCATCCATGGGAAAGACGGCCTTTGCCCTGAACATCGCCCAGCATGCAGCAGTAGTCAATGACGTTCCAACTGCCATATTTTCCCTTGAGATGTCGAAGGAGCAGCTGGCTCTAAGGATGTTATGTTCAGAGGCAATGGTGGATGCCCACAAGGTGCGGACAGGTTTTCTCAGCAGGAAAGACTGGCCACGGTTAATTGGCGCTGCAGGCAGTCTTTCAAAGGCCCCACTCTTTATTGATGATACCCCTGCCCTTAGCGTCCTTGAGATGAGGGCCAAGGCTCGGAGGCTAAAGAGCGATCAGGGCATTGGTCTTATCATTGTTGACTACCTTCAGCTTATGCAGGGTCGGAGTGGGAGTGAACGCAGGGAACAGGAGATCTCAGAGATTTCAAGGTCCCTAAAGGCAATGGCCAAGGAACTCAATGTTCCAGTCATTGCCCTTTCCCAGTTGAACAGAAAGGTTGAAGACAGGCCCAACAAGCGCCCACAGATGTCGGATCTGAGGGAATCGGGTGCCATAGAGCAGGACGCTGATGTCATAGCCTTCATCTACCGAGATGAGGTGTACAACAGGGATGAGAACAATCCAAGGCGTGGAAAGGCAGAAATCATAGTTGCAAAACAGAGAAACGGCCCAACAGGCACAGTCCTTTTGGCCTTTGTGGGAAAATACTCCTCCTTTGGAAACCTTGCAGACGAACAAGAGCTCCCAGAGGCTGTCTGAGGCATTGGAGACGGTCCAAACGGCCTTTGGTCTCAGTCTTGGACAACACAAAAAGCAACAGCTCCTTCAATATTTCATAAATCTTCACAGGTGGAACAAGAGTATCAATCTTACCGGCATAAGGGACGACAGGACCCTTGTTTACAAGCACCTTGGTGATTCATTGGTTCTTGGGCAATATCTTAAAAAGGAGCAAAAAAGCCTGCTGGATATTGGCACTGGCCCAGGAGTGCCTGGCCTTGTCATAAAGATAGTCAGACCGGATCTGTATGTGGTCCTCGCAGAGGCAGTGAGAAAGAAATGCTCCTTTCTAAGGTACATCTCTTCCATACTTAGGCCTTCTGATCTGTTCATAGAAGAAAAGAGGATCGGCCCTGAGAGTCCACCGTTGAATATTCCTGAAGGAGGCTTTGATGTTATCACGAGCCAGGCAACAGGAAGTCTTAAGTGGCTGTTTCAGATTGCAAGGCCTTTCCTGTCAAAAGCAGGTGAGATCATCGCCCTTAAAGGCCCCTCTGTCAAAGTAGAGATGGAAGAGGCAAAACTGCTTGCTGAAAAGGAGGGCTTTTTCATAGGGATTGAAGAAAATAAAGTCCCCATTTTAGAACACGAAAGGGCAGTGGTCATCTTTAAAAGACAGGTTAGTGGTACAAAATAGCTTTGAAGTTCCCTATTTTTGGGGTGCATTTTTTTCAATAAATGAAGAAAGCTCTTTTGCAACCTCTTCTATCTCTTTCTGATCTTCTCCTTCCACCATCACCCTTATGACAGGCTCGGTACCTGAGGCCCTTATCAAGATCCTGCCCCTTGTTCCCAGCTTATCAGAAAGTTTTTCCTGCAAGGCTCCAAGGCCTTCTATCTCTTCAACAGGGACCCGTTCTTCAAGCTCGACGTTATATAGGACTTGTGGATAGGTCTCCATGACAGATGCAAGCTCTGAAAGCGGGCGTTTTGTCCTTTGCATCACTGCAAGAAGCTGTAGGGCTGCAAGTATGCCGTCCCCAGTGGTGATGTGATCCATGAATATTAGATGGCCAGACTGTTCCCCGCCAAAGTTGTAGCCTTTGGTGCGCATGGTTTCTACCACGTAACGGTCTCCCACCTGCGTTCTTACAAGTCTTCCACCCATTTCTTTCATGGCCTTCTCAAGGCCCATATTGCTCATGACGGTTGCAACCACGGTGTTGTAGTTAAGCCTCTTGTGCTCAATCATGTCCTTGGCGCAAATGGCCATTATGTGGTCGCCATCCACCACATTTCCCTTTTCATCCACCACTATTACCCTGTCTCCATCCCCGTCAAGGGCTATGCCCATGTCTGCACCACTTGTACGTACAAGTTCCTGCAAAAGCTCAGGGAAGAGGGCACCACAGTTTTCATTTATGTTTATGCCATTTGGCTCAACGCCTATCTTTATGACCTCTGCACCAAGCTCCTCGAAAACAGCAGGGGCAACCTTATATGTGGCACCATTTGCACAGTCGAGAACTATTTTTAGCCCATCAAGGGTTAGTTCTTTTGGAAAGGTGTGTTTGGCAAATACAATATATCTTCCCCTGGCATCATCTATCCTGAAGGCCTTGCCAACGTCTTTGCCAGTTGGCATCTCCTTTTGAAGGGTGGAGGATTCCATGAGTTCTTCTATTTGTGCTTCCACCCTGTCCGGAAGTTTGAAACCATCGTTTGAAAAAAGCTTGATTCCGTTATCTTGAAAGGGATTATGGGATGCCGATATCACGACACCTGCATCTGCCCTCATGCTCTCTGTCAAAAAGGCGATGGCGGGCGTGGGCATAGGGCCTACAAGAAGTACGTCAACACCCATAGAGCAAATTCCTGCAGCGAGGGCGTTTTCCAGCATGTAACATGAAAGTCTCGTGTCTTTTCCTATGAGTATCCTCGGGTTTCTGTTCTTTTCGTTCTTGAAAATATAGGCTACCGCCCTGCCAAGATTCATGGCCACGTCCGTGGTCATGGGATAAACATTGGCAAGGCCTCTTACACCGTCTGTACCAAAAAGTTTCCTCATCGTATCTTCTCCCTATATACGCGCACTTTGACTTTCTTTGGTATGATCTCCAAACATTCAAAACCAGGAGGTCCTTGAGCATCAGGCTCAACTAAGTATCTACCCGGCTTCAGAGATGTGGCATTTACGCTCACATTAATATCCTCGATGCGAAGCCTGTTCAAGGCAGGAATCTCACCGCATAGTTTCACTGTTACCTCGGTTGGCCACACTGAGACCTTGTACGCTCCCTGAAATATCCGCACTGGTACATGTTTAATCTTTCTGACACCCTTTTTGGGCCTTATGAAAACAGTCACCTTGAACTTTGATGTACCCTCTATGCTTATTCTGAATTTCTGCACGTTGGGAGTGGCAATGGCAGTAAATGTCTTTCTTGCCCCTGTAAGGTCGATAGGGGTAAGCTCAAGCTCTTTGATGTGGCTTATCTCCTTTGCTGGGCCACTTATCTGGGTTGCAAGGGGTTGCACCATCACCCTTGCCAACTCGTAGCCAGGGGCAGGTTCGTGTTCAAGAACCGGTTTTACCCGCACGGTTTTCCTGAGAAGTGGCTGGAGTTCTATCTCTATTATGCTTGGTTTTATTCGAAGGACCTTCACTCCGCCTGGAAGGGTAAAGTCGTCTGCAGAAAAATGTATGAGCATCTTTCCAGGCGTAGCGTTTTTTAAATCGATGACCTTTGTAAGATTCTGGGTGGTGATGTTTCTGATGATGGATCTTGGCCCAAAGATTCTAAGCTCAACACTTGAAGGGATATCGTTTGCTATAACGAGATTGGAAGGCAAATTGATGATTTCTATTGGTATGGAAAGACCAATCTCCGCCTTTTCCTGCCCAACAACGAAGGACCAGAGTGTTATTGAGAAGGCAAGGGCAAACAGTTTCAGGTGCCAGTCCCTAATGAACATATCGTGCCAGTTCATCTATTTAGACCTCAAACGCCAGTCAGAGGAGTCCTTCTCCTCTGTGGCAAAACTGTTATGGAGGATACGCCTAAGTATTCCTGGGCTTATGTCCCTGGTGATGCGACCGGCAATTGCAACTGAAATAGCACCAGTTTCCTCTGAGACTATAACGGTTACAGCATCGGTCTGTTCAGTGATACCGATTCCTGCCCTGTGTCTTGTGCCAAGCCTCCTGCTGATGGCGGGGTTTGATGTCAGGGGAAGTACGCAGCCGGCTGCAGCGAGCCTTCCGCCCTGAATTATTACAGCCCCATCATGAAGGGGGGTACACTTGGCAAAGATGGTATTTAGAAGCATTCGGCTTACCTCAGCATCTATCTTGACACCGGTTTCTATGTATTCACTGAGTCCGATTGTGCGTTCAAGCACCATAAGGGCCCCCGTCTTTGTCTGGGACATCTCAGATGCAGCCTTGGCCACCTCTTCAAGGGCATGAAAGGTCTTGACCTTGTATTTGAGAAAAGGTGGTTGGCCAAACTGTGTAAGTACCCTTCTTATGTCATCCTGAAAGACAATGACAACAAGCAAGAATATGGAGCTTAGCGCTGTTCCGAGAAGCCAGTGAAGGGTGTAGAGCTGGAGTTGTTTGGCAATAAAATATATGAGTATTATGACACCAAGGCCTACGGCCATTTGAACGGCCCTTGTGCCCCGGATGAGAACCATGATCCGGTAAATGATGAAGGCAACGAGCAAGATATCTACGATATCCTGCCACCTTGCCACCGGAAGTAAATGGTGCAGGGCATCCATCAGCCTGCCTCCTCATGCCTTTTTCTAAGGGCGAAGGCAACCTTTACCGCATCTGCCACGCTGGATGGATCATGCACCCTGACAATGGAAGCGCCATTTAGGACAGCGGCCACAACAGCACCACATGTGGCATTGTCACGAAGTTCCGGATTATCTATATGGCAAATCTTGTCAAGAAAGGCCTTTCTCGACGGCCCTATGAGAATAGGCCTGTTCAATCTGCAAAAGAAAGACAGGCCGTTTATGATGTCGAGATTGTCTTCAAACCGCTTACCAAAGCCAATGCCAGGGTCAAATATGACCTGATAAGGGTGTATGCCCCTTGCAAGGCAAAAGTCCATCCTTTCCTGGAAAAAATCATATATTTCCTTGCAAACGTCTTCGTAGCAAGGGTTCAGCTGCATGTCTCGAGGGGTGCCCTTCATGTGCATGATGATTACAGGCACCTCATAGTCCGAAATGATTTGAGCCATCTCAGGACTAAATCGCAATCCACTGATATCGTTAACTATATCAGCGCCTTCTTCAATAGCCGCCCTTGCCACCCTTGCCTTGGTGGTATCTATGGAAATGGGAATGTCCGAAAAGGATCTAATCGCCTTTATGGCAGGTATGACTCTGGAAAGCTCTTCTTCTTCAGAGACAGGTTGGGAAAATGGCCTGGTGGATTCTCCTCCAACATCTATGATGTGGGCACCACCTTTTATGAGTTTTTTACA
>Ga0256833_1000681_pt1 | contig 25903 bp, 22 predicted proteins | sample 356284metaG_FD_190535 | JGI IMG/M metagenome (GOLD analysis project Ga0256833, IMG submission 190535) | Hydrothermal vent microbial communities from Mid Atlantic Ridge, Atlantic Ocean - 356-284 | ecosystem: Environmental > Aquatic > Marine > Hydrothermal vents | place: Atlantic Ocean: Mid... | reverse complement strand
CAGGTGGGAAAATATCGGCTGCCCTTTTGATTTCACCGTTTAGAACAAATTCGATATATCTTTTTATCTTGGGTATCATTTCATCAAGATAGGCCTTAATATGTTCATCCTTTGCCGTGGTAAGTGTTTGACAGAACAGACACTTTCTTTCACCACCTCCAGTAGATGGAAGACCAAAGTCCTCAAGAAGATGACGAGCAATGTCTTCTTCAGTGAAATCATCATAAAGGGGAAAGTTTGTAGTTATGCCAAAATCCTGAGAGAGGCCCTTCATAGCATCCATAAAAGGACGAGTCTGTTCAGGATAATAGGCCTGACGACTTGCATAGCCTGCCAGCAAAAGAGGTACGTAATTGGTGATACAGTAAATTATGGCCTTGGCGTGCATGGCAAGTTTACACGCAACGCATACAAGGTTTTTGCCATGGAACTTAGGCATGAGCTCCTCATAATTATCAAGCCAAAGTCCCTGGAAAAGTCTTCCCATATCCAGCTCCACATAAGCGGTTTCAGCACATTCCTCGGTAACTGGCACCTGTCTTTCCAGAATTTCTTTGGCGACCTTGTAACGATTCAAAGGAAACTCAGGGAATCGTCCCATCCCATTCAACATGTGAAGAAGATGGATCTTTCTCGGCCTTGGTATTTGTGTGTGGTTTCCCAGCATGGCAAGGGCATAAAGGGCCAAGCTGTCTCGTCCGCCTGAAAATAATATGGCTATATCTTGCTTAACCAGGGCTATTCTCCTTTTTTTACCTTGTATCTAACAAATATTTCTCCTGTGGTTGGTTCAACATAACTCCAGAGAAGATCAAGATCCAGAAAAGGTTTGCCTAAGTCCAGGTCTCCATGAATCAGTGGTACTCCTTTGCCAGATGTTCGGACCTTAGGGGCAATGGTGACAATTATTTCATCCACTATGCCCTGTTTCAAGGACAGGTAGTTCAGTTTACCACCACCTTCTATAAGAAGCCTTTTTACCCCATGATCTGAAAGTACTTTCAAGGCCTCTTTAAGATTTAGCTCGCCGCTTTCAGATTCTGAAAGGGCAAATACCTTGGCCCTTTGACCAAGGCGTTTAGTGAGTTTTTCATAGGCCAAGGAGCTGGTAAAGACCATTGGTACAGGCCCCCTGGCAAATATGCGTTTATTTGATGGTATGTCACCAGATCCTGACACAATGGCCCTAATCCTTCCTTGTGGAATCCTCCCATCGGTACCTCTAAATTCCGGGTCTCCAACCCTAAGGGAAGTTGCTCCAAGCAAGGTTGCATCTGTCTCGTCCCTCATTTTCTCGAGAAAACGCCTGTCTTTTTGGCTACCAAAGCCAACAGGTGTTATCTTTCCACACAGGGTCTGGATGCAAATTATAGACGCTTTCATGCTGGCCCTATTGGCATGTCTGCTCAAGCAGTCTAACAGTCTGTTGTGCAATCTCAAGCTCTTCGTTGGTGGGTACCACTACGATTCGGACAAGGCTGTTCGCCCTCGAAATGTCAACTGGTTTGTCAGGTGAAGGTTTAAAAGTGGAATCATTGACCGCATCATCAAGAAGGATTCCAAGGTGGTCTAAATCCTTGCAGACTTTTTTCCTTACAACAGGTGAATTTTCGCCTATTCCTCCGGTAAAGATGATACAGTCTGGCCTACCCCATGCAGCAAGATAGGCACCTATGTATTTCTTTATTCGAAAGCAAAAGATATCCAAGGCCAAAATGGCCCTTCTATCGTCCATCGAGGCCCGTTTTTCTATCTCTCGCATATCGCTTGTGTCACACAGGCCCAGGAGACCGCTTTTCTTGTTGAGGATATGTTCTATTGTCTCATCTGATAGGCCAAGGTTTCTATTCATGAAAAATATGATTCCAGGGTCAATGTTTCCGCTTCTTGTCCCCATGACCAGACCTTCAAGAGGTGTAAGCCCCATCGAGGTGTCTACGCTTAGCCCTTTTTTGACAGCAGTGGCACTTGCCCCATTGCCAAGATGAAGACAAAGGCATGAAAAGTTGTTCAATGGTATTTGCAGAAATCTTGCTGCCATCTTTGTTACATAATTGCATGATGTGCCATGAAAGCCGTAACGCCGAACCTTGTGCACCGAATAAAATTTCTCTGGCAGTCCATACAAAAAGGCATGGGGTGCCATGGTCTGGTGAAATGCCGTATCGAAGACTGCCACCTGGGGAACATTATGGGCGTGTTCCATTGCCAGTCTGATACCAAGAAGGTTTGACGGATTGTGAAGTGGTGCAAGGGGTATGAGCCTTTCTATTGTGTCAATTACTTCTTCGTCTATGACTACTGGCTTGGAAAAGTGTTCACCCCCGTGTACCACCCTGTGTCCAATCCCGAAAAGTTGTGAAAGGTCTGGTAAGAGATCATAGTTGCCAAGCAGTTCAAACATGATATTAAAGGCATGCAGGTGGTCTGGAATGTGTACAGTCTTGGTGATATTAAGTTCAGGCTTTGTGGACTTTATGGAATATTTGCTTTCTTTTGAGCCTACTTCTTCAATAAGTCCCTTTGCAACAAGGCCAAACCCCTTCCTGGAAAACAGTTTGAACTTCAGAGAGGAACTTCCAGAATTAAGGACCAGGATTTTCATTATTTAAATCTTATTACTTGCAAAATTCCATGTAAATCACCCTGGCGGGTAGATTTTTGCAGGAAGATCTTTGCTGTTGCAGATAGAACCTTTTCGTATCAAAGCCCCTTTACAGCCTCGACTATGGAGTCACTGTCTATCTTGTGCATCCTGTAAAGATCTTTAGGGCTTCCAGAGCTGCCGTAAGTTTTTACGCCGAGACATTTCAGCTTTTGGCAAACCCCGTTTTTTATCAAGGTGCGGGCAACAATAGCTCCAAGACCAGTAGTCACCACGTGATCTTCCACAGTCAGGATCGGGCCATTTTGGGCAGCATCCAAAATGGCCTTTTCATCAACAGGCTTTATGGAGGCCATGTTCAGTACAGAAACCTCCATGCCTGTTTCTGCTAAAATCTGCCATGCCTTCATGACATGGGGGATGGTTGCTCCATAGGAAATGATGGTGCAGGTGCCTGATTTTCCCCGTCTTAACCAGTCGGCCTTTCCAGGCAAAAAGCTATAGCCTTCATCGAAAAAAGGCTTTCCGTTAGTGTTTAGGACCACCGGCATCTTGGACCTTCCCATGCCCACAAAACAGTTTCCCTTATTGCATGCAACGTAACGCACTATTCTGTCGGTCTGGTTTGGATCCGCAGGCATGAAAATGGAGAAACCGAAGATATTTTGCATCAGACCAATGTAATCTATGCATTGATGGGTGGGGCCGTCTTCGCCTACGTCCAGGCCATTGTGAGTGGAAACGATCTTAAGGTTTGTCAGATTTTGGTCACTCAGTCTGTGCTGGTTGTAGGTTTCGCAAACTGCAAAGACACCAAAAGTGCTGAAAAAACTAACAAAACCGTCTCTTGTTGTGACAGCAGAACAGACGGCAGCGTGATGTTCCTGAATGCCAACTTCAAAGAACGCTTCAGGGGAAACAGAATGAAAGCCATTCATCTTGACTGAGCCTTCAAGGTCACAGCTGAAGCCAAGTATCTTGGGAGCTGAACCCTTTTGGTTATTTGTCTCTGCAAGGGATTTTAGCGCATTTCCATAGGCGGAGCGGCAATCTGTAATTGTGTCTGCAGGGTAGAGGATCGGCTTACCTGGGTCGATTTGCCCATTTGGAACCTTTCTGAAACTGTGTGTGGTGGTGGTAATGTGGTGTTTCTGTCTCTTTTCCTTCCATTCATCCAAAAGGGATGGTGAAAGACCGATCTCTGAAAGGGCATCCCTGGCCATATCCTCTGGCAGTGGAGACCCATGATACTTTTCCTTGTTCTCCATAAAGGAGACGCCTTTTCCCATTACGGTTCTGTTTACAATGACCACAGGTCGCGCCGGGTCAAGGTTTTCATGCAAATAGGCCCTTCTTAGCGCTTGGAAAAGCTCCCTAAAATCGTTACCATCGGCAACATAAACCACGTTCCAGCCTGCAGCCTTGTATTCTTCTCGTACCCTTACAGGCATTACACGTTCAGTGTTGCCGCCTATCTGTAGATGGTTCCTGTCTATTATGCAGACAAGGTCTTTCAAATTGTATTTAACTGCAAAACGGCGAGCCTCTGCTACCTGTCCTTTTTGTTGCTCACCATCTCCCATCAGGCAGAAGGTCTTTTTGCCAGTGCCATGAAGCAATTTGGCTGAAAGGGCAAAACCGTCTGCAGCAGAAAGGCCCTGACCGAGGTTACCAGTATTCCATTCAACGCCTGGGACCCCCTGTTCAATATGGCCACCAAATGCAGAACCTGCCCTTCGAAATTCCGTAAGAAACGATTCTTCTTGGAAGTAACCATATTCACACAGGACCGCATAGACTGCCGGTGAAATATGGCCGATGCTAACAACCAACTTTTCCCTCTCGGGCCAGTCGGGGTCAGAAGGATCATGCTTCATAATGGCATAGAGTAACAGCAGGGCATGGAGGCTGGATAGGGAGCCACCTGGATGTCCGCTCTTGGCAAGGGTGGTTGACATAATGATACGCCCTGCACATCTTTGCCACATTGATGAAAGGGTACGCAACTGCTCATCAGAAAGCTTCTCTGTCTTGGTGATATCTATTTTGAACATTTGGCTTCCTCGGTATGGGTACAGGTATCAGCTTTGACTGTCGAAAATCTTTATCACTTCCTGGGTTATGTCTATGTTGGGGGCAAAATAATATAGGCCAGGCATATTCTTTTCAAGGATCAAAAGGTAGTGGCGCTCCTTTCCAATCTTGTTCACGACTTTTTCCAGCTTCTTAAGTATTGGCTCCATGCGTTTTGCTTCTGCCTGCCGCATCTCAAACTGGGCGTCATCGCTCTTGTCTTTGAAATCTCTGACCATTTTTTTCAACTGCCGTTCCTTCTCCGCTCTTGCCTCCTCGCTCATGAGGGGTGCCTTCTTGTCAAGATCCTGCTTGAACGCCTGAATCTCTCTTTGCCTTGCCTGAAGCTGTTTTTTTAGGCTCTCAAACTTCTTGTTTAGTTCCTTGACTGCCTTTTTCCCTGCCTTGCAGCTTCTAACCACCTTTTGCATGTCTATTATTGCGATTGTCTTGCTTTGGGCAAAACCTTCAGATGATATGGCAACAGACAGAAAAAGGGACAGAATAAGGGCTGGTGTTAGAGATAAAACTCGTTTTTGAATCATGATGATCTCATTCCTCCACGAAAAAATGGCCACACGTTAGAAAGTGCGGCCCGATATTTATAACAGCTTAACCGGTTTGTGTCTTTAGCGAAAGACAATAAAATCGTCCCTCCTGTTTTTTGCCCAGGCAGTTTCATTGTGACCAGGATCAAGTGGCTTTTCCTCTCCAAGGCTCACAATGGTTATACGTCCTGGGTCCACGCCCATGTTGACCAGGTAGTCACGTGCTGCCTTTGCCCTTTTTTCACCAAGGGCAAGGTTGTATTCATTGGTACCTCTTTCGTCACAGTTACCCTGGATCTCAACCTTGATGTCAGGATGGTCAAGCATGACCTTTGCATTGTGCTCCATGCGACTTCTCATATCCGGCCTGATGTCATAACGGTCAAAATCAAAATATATTGGAAGAAATGGGGCGCTCGTGCGGCCTTCACTTATTGCTGCTTCACTGCCGGGTTCACGAATTCCTTCGCTTCCAACCACACCTTCTTTGATTGCACCTGCTTCGCCGCCAGTTTGTCCGCCTTTTGCCTGTTCAAGAGGGATGCCGGTACCAGCGCCAGTCTGGGCGGTGGTGCTGCCTTTTTTTGCGCAGCCGCTTAGGAACAACAATAAACACATTGTCAAACCAAAAAGATAAAAATAGTAGGTTTTAGCTCTCTTCATCTCTCCTCCAGTCAAAAAATTTTTTATTGATTAGCAATCTTTGTGCCCACTGTTGTATTGGAACCCTAAAAGACAACTAAGTCAGTTTATCAAAGGAAAGTCAAAATTCAACTTGAAAGATGTTCCATTCGTGATTCCTAATATAATTCTAATCTTTGCATTGTCCTTTTATCGTCCATGCAGAAAGCCTTTTGTCTGCCCGCCTGTCCCACTTGGGATGGCTACTTTCTAAAAGAAGCTCCTTTTTGCACCCTTTTAGAAGGGGTAAAAGCCTGCGAAAATCCTTTGCCCTCGTTATCAGGATTTTCTTCTCCTTTCCATGAAGAAAAGAAGCAACATTTTTTTTCTGTTCAAGGCTTGTAATTGGTTGGCTTCTTCCTAAATAAAATGCCACTGAGGCCATGTTTTTTGATAGTGCAATGTGATTTGTGGGGACGTTTTCAATAAGTGGTTTAATGGCCATTATGAAGGGTTTTAAGGGCCGATCTCTCTCAAGAAGACAATCGATGTTTCCAAAGAATCCGGAAAAGATAGTGTATGAAGCCGCTATGAGCAAGAATGTTTCAGAAAAAAAGCCGGTTTTTCCTTTAAAAATATGAAGGTAAGACCAGACAATCAGAAATATGCTGCTAAGTGCTGCTGTGAAAAAAAGCATAATGGAAAGTCCCTCTGGTGGAAGATAACCAAAGTGTTTTTTCATTAAGATAAAAACAACAGGATTAATTAGGCCCACTATACATATGCAGCCAAGGAGAAACGCCTGCAAGGATATAGCCATTGAAAGCAGCCATTTTTTTGCTGGCCTTGTTATAAAAGCTGCCATGCCAAGGGATGCAAAGGGCAAGATGGGCAGTATGTAGTAGCTACGCCGTGAGCTTGAAAGAGTAAAAAGGATGAATATGGCCAAAAAGCTTAAAATCACCCACTTATCGTTTTGGGGAAGGTCTTTATAGTTTTTCAAACCATCTGCCAAGAAACCTGCAAGAAAAAATACCCAGGGCATGCAAAGAAGAGGAACATAATACAGATATACATAAAATGGTTCCTTGTGATCAAATGCCCTAAAGAACCTCAGGATGTTTTCTCTAAAGGCAAGTTGCAGACCCTCTTGTCCATAATTTTGCGCCGATATCTTTGCATAAAAGAAAGGGGCCACATAAACTATTGCGGCCAAGACGGCAGCAAGTAGATTGGAGATATTTAAATGCCTTTTCCAAGTATTGTTCAAAAATATGTGACAAGAAACGACTACTATAGGTACTGCCACGGCAGTTAACCCCTTGAACTGGGCCCCCACTGCACAGATAAGATAGAATCCTGCGTATGAGAAAAAGTCTGCTTTTTTTTCAAAATAAATATACCAGCAGATCGAAATAACGATGAAGCACAGATTCTCCATGTCAGCTGCTGCAGTTCTTGCCCAAAAGACGAAACCGAAGGACGTGAGCATGAAAAAAGTTGCGACAAGGCCGGTTTTTTCGTCCCAAAGTCGCTTTCCAAGCCAGTAAACACAACATAGCGAAACCAAAGCACAAATGGCACTTGGAAGCCTTGCCACCAACTCGTTTAACTGTCCAAGGCCCTGGGCAAGTATGGCTATAACCCAATATGTGAAAAGGGGTTTGTCAAAGTAGGGCTCTCCATTTATTGATGGATGGAAAAAATCCCCTGTGAGGAACATTTGGCGAACCACCTCGGCCCATCGGCCTTCTGAGCCCCATAAGGATTTGCATCCAAGATTGTGGAAAAGAAGATAGCTGGCAGCGGCCAATAAAACGAGCCAGATGAAAAGCCGTCTGTCAGCCTTTTTTTTGATGGAATCCATGCTTTTGGGTCAAGGGTACAAAAGTTAAAGGAAGCGGGCTGCTGGTTATTTACTTCATCAATTTCAAAATGGCAAATGAAAAAGGGACTGCTACTAATCTATCAGGATAACGACGATACAACCAAGCTTATTTTTTAAGCCTCAGTCTTTCGGTTTCCATTCTGATCTGCTCAAGCTTTTTTAGTTCAAAAGAAAGCTTGTCTTTTTCCTTTTGCAGTTTCACTTTTTCTGAAAGACAGCGTTTTTTTTGTTTTTTTAGAGATCGGACAACTTGACGACACTTTTTGTATTTTTCTTTTGCCTTTGCGAAGGCATGGATGATTTTCGAATCGAAGGGATAACGTGATGTGCAGGTTTGTTCCTCAAGTATGTTTCTGTACTCTTTTTTGTCAGCGTCAAGGAAAATTAGATAGAACGCAGCCTCGCATCTGTGGCCACCTGTTTTCAACGCGTTTTTCAAGACCGAAATGGCTTCCTGTTGTCTATTTTCAGAATAAAGAAATCTCGCCTCCTTAATAGGTGAGATAGTCAGCGTGGTGATCTCGGGATTGTTCATGCAACAACCGCTTAGGAGCATACCGCTTAAAGCGGCAATAATATGAACACGGCTGCACCTTTTTGTTCTTCTACTGCCAATTCCTTGGGTGGTGGACTTTCTATCCAAACCTTTCCTCCATGGGCCGAAATTATTTGTCTGGCAATGGTGAGCCCAAGGCCACTGCCGCTCTGTCTGGGGGCCGTTTTTGCCTGATAGAACTTTTCAAATACCCTGGTTTGCTCATGGTCTTTCAGGCCAGGGCCTTCATCAATCACTGCTATTTGAACAAACGTTCTCTTTTTGATGGTGCTTTTTCTGATGACGATCTTAATGGTACCATGTTCTGGACTGAAAGTTATAGCATTATCGAGAAGATTCAAGAGCACCCGCTCCATCCTTTTTTGATCTAAACCTATTATTAAATCATTATCGGTATTTTCTACCTTGAGCTTTAAATCTTTTGCAGATAATAGAGTGGAGACGCCTTCTTTTACGGTGTTAACAATCTCCAGCACGGGCACCTTTTTTTTGTTCAGATTCAAAAGGCCAGCCTGCATCTTTGACAAGTCCAAAAGCTCTTCTATGAGGGCCTTGAACCTTTCCATGCTCGTGTTTAAGACTTCCACCAGTTTTGACTGCCTTTCGTTTAGTCGCCCTATGTCGGGCTCTTTTAGAAGTCTTGTTGCCTCGAGCATAGCAGCAAGTGGTGTTTTTAACTCGTGGCTGGCCACGGCAATGAAATCCGATTTTAGTGTATCGATCTCCTTTAGGCTTTTGGCCATGTCATTGAAGGACCTGGCAAGCTGCCCCAGTTCGTCGTTAGTTATGACAGGAATGTGATGGTCGAAGTCACCACTACCTATGGCCTTGGTACCCTTTTGTAGATAAAGGATCGGTTTTTTGATGTATATATAAAGGGCCCACGGAACAAACAGTGCAACTATGAATGCAACAAGCATAAGGATTATCGTTCCGTTTTTTACCTGGCCTATGACCCTGGATGTTTCGAGAGAACGGCTCTTGAGCGATGCCTTTTGTATGAATTCGGCCCTCTTTAGCAGGACCATAAGCTGAAAGGCAAGGCCCTTTATCTCTTGTTCCCGGGCCTCGTCAGAAGGATCAGGTCCCTGGTTGGGAGGAAGATCAAGGCCTGCCTTTTTTTCATATGCACCTATAACCTTGGAAAGCAGGCTGAGAGTGGTATGAAATTCAGAAAGATTTTTTCTTAGTTGTTTAGAATTACCTGCTATTTCGATAGACAGCTTCGTGTTAAGATTTTCTATGATTTGTTTGACCTGTTTCAGCGAGTCTTTTTTGTGTAATATGACAAGCCGTCTTGCCTCAGCCTCAAGTGAAGGGACAAGGTTTTTGGCATACTCTAAGGATGATGAAATCTCCAGGTTGCGTTTGAAATATGTGGAAATTGTTTTTTCTATCTTATAAATGGAATAAAGTGAAAAAACGCATGGTACTATAAGTATAAAGAGCAGGAATAGATACCCGGCTAAAAGTTTTTGATATAGGCTGAACGGGGGAAAAATTTTCATTTTGTTCCGGATTCTTGAATAAAAATTACCCTTTTAAAATCAACACAGGAATTAACACAAGGCAACAAATATGACAAAGAAAAACCACACCAATAAAACAGTTAGCAAGACCAAGGCCAGAATACTTCTCGTGGATGATGAGGCAAACATACTTGAGGTGATGAAAATCAGGCTGGAACTGCTTGGTTACGAGGTCATGGCAACATCGGATCCATTAGAGGCCCTTGAGATCTTTTCAGAGAATCCTGATATCGAGATACTCCTTACGGATCAGCGTATGGAAAAACTTACAGGTCGGGATCTCATGGCAAAGTGCCTGGATATTAATCCCTATGTCCAGACAATAATATTCACCGCCTACGGAACTATTGAGCAGGCAGTGGAGGCCATGAAGGCAGGCGCATTTTCATATGTCACCAAGCCAGTGGATCATAAAGAACTTGAAATAAAGCTTGAACAGGCCCTTGAAAAAAGGACTCTTCTAAAGAAAGTCCACGATTTTGAAGGACTTATTGATGGAAAAAGCGAATTTTCAGGCATTATCGGTAAGAGTACGAACATGAAGGCAATTTTCAAGCAGATACTTCAAGTAGCTCCCACTGATATCACCGTGAGTGTTTTTGGTGAATCTGGTACAGGCAAGGAGCTTGTGGCGCGGGCCATTCACCTTCATAGTGGTAGGGCTAAGGGGCCGTTTGTAGCAGTAAACTGTGCGGCCATTCCTGAATCTTTGCTGGAAGATGAGCTTTTTGGTCATGTAAGGGGGGCATTTACCTCTGCTGTTGGGTCAAAGAATGGGGTTTTTGCATCTGCAGACGGCGGGACACTCTTTCTTGACGAGGTCGGAGAGATGGCAGAGGCGATGCAGGCCAAACTCCTTCGTGTTCTTGAGACAGGAGAGGTGAAACCTCTTGGCAGTGACAGGGTAAGAAAGGTGGATGTAAGACTCATTGTCGCAACCAAGCAGGATCTCAAAAAGATGGTTGCAAAAGGCTCATTCAGGGAGGATCTTTTTTATAGAATACATGTAGTTCCCATACATATGCCCCCGCTTCGTGAAAGAAAAAGCGATATCCCCCTTCTTTTTGCACATTTTCTTAAAAAGGCAATAAAAAAGACCAACAAAAAGATCAACTGGATCGATGAGGACATCCTTCAGGCCTTTAAGCTGTATAACTGGCCGGGTAATGTGAGAGAGCTCGAGAATATGGTGGATTTTTTGGTTGCCATTGCCCAGGAAGACCTTTTGGGGGCCGAACTTTTGTCATCGACTCCTCTTGGGGAATTTTCTTCCAAGATCCCTGTAAAGCCCTTGAAGGATGCCCGCTTTGAGTTCACCAGAAACTATCTTGAAAATCTGTTAAAGATGACCAAAGGGAATATAAGTCTTGCAGCAAAACATGCAGGGTATTACAGGGCAGATTTCTACAAGCTTCTTGAAAGACACGGTCTTGATGCAGAGTCCTTCAGAAAGAGGACAAGAAAAATCAGCACGTCAGAACTTTCTTCCCTGTGAGACTGTCGCCTCGTGAAATGCCATACTCAATTGTTGCCAAAATGTGAAAATATTGATAGTTTGAAATGAACTTCTATTCATTTGTATAGGAGAATCTGTGTAGAAGATTTTTTTAAAGGAAAGTTCGTGACGATCGTTACAGACGCTACTGGATCTGCAAGTGATGTTCATGGTAATGAGCCTGATATTTCAGGCAAATTGTGCGTACAGCTTGTAAAAAACAGCAGGCGTTTATCTGGAGGGTAAAAAGAGGCCGTTCAAGCCCAGAAGAAGCTTGGACGGCCTTTTGATTTAATAGTTAAATATTAAGGAGGTTGTCGGTGATGAGTGATAAACCGTTCATTTTGTGGTTCAAAGAAATCGGAATTAAGGATGTTCCGCTTGTAGGTGGCAAAAATGCCTCCCTTGGTGAAATGTATCAGCATCTTTCTTCCAAGGGTGTGAAGGTTCCAAATGGCTTTGCAATTACAGCCGAGGCATACAAACATTTGCTTAAGGAAGCTGGAATAGAGGCTGCAATCAGGGATGCCTTGGCCGATCTTGACACGAGCGATATTAACAATTTGAGAGAACGCGGAAAGAAGGTCAGGGAAATCATACTCAATGCCAAGTTCCCAGAAGACCTTGAGGAGGAGATAAAAAAGGCCTATGCAAAAATGGAAGAGGAATACTATCCCAACGTGGATGTTGCTGTTAGATCATCCGCTACTGCAGAGGACCTTCCAGATGCCTCCTTTGCTGGCCAGCAGGAGACTTTCTTGAACATCACCGGCACCGATGCCCTGATTGAGGCGTGTCACAAGTGTTTTGCCAGCCTCTTTACCGACAGGGCCATATCATACAGACATGACAAGGGATTTGGTCATTTTGACGTATATCTTTCTATTGCAGTCCAGAAGATGGTCAGGAGCGACAGTGCAAGTTCAGGTGTCATGTTCACCATTGATACAGAAAGTGGCTTTGAGGACGTAGTCTATATTACTGGTGCCTGGGGGCTTGGTGAAAACGTGGTGCAAGGGGCAGTAAATCCTGATGAGTTCTATGTGTTCAAACCAACCCTTAAAAAGGGTTTCAGACCGATAGTAAGTAAGCGTCTTGGTCTTAAACAGTTCAAGATGGTCTATACGGACGATCCTAAGGAACCAGTAAAGAACATAGAGACAACCCCAAAGGAAAGAAACACTTACGTGCTTTCAGATGATGAAATACTTAAACTTGCCAACTGGGCCTGCATAATTGAGGAACATTACCAAAAGGCCATGGACATTGAATGGGCTAAGGACGGTGACGGAAAGCAGGTTGGAACCGGGGAGCTTTTCATTGTGCAGGCACGGCCTGAGACGGTTCATTCCCAACGTGCAACAAATTACATGGAGACCTATAAGCTTCTTGAAAAAGGGGAGGTGCTTGCCACAGGAAAGGCAGTTGGTGAAAAGATAGGCCAGGGCAAGGCTCATGTGATCAAGGACGTAAGCCAGATTGCCAGTTTCAATGAAGGAGAGGTTTTGGTGACTGATATGACCGACCCTGACTGGGAGCCCATAATGAAGGTGGCTTCAGCCATCGTTACCAACCGGGGCGGAAGGACTTGTCATGCCGCCATTATCTCCAGAGAGCTTGGTATTCCCTGTGTCGTAGGAACAGAAGACGGTACGGAGCGCATTCCAACTGGGGCGGACGTGACCGTTTCATGTGCAGAAGGTGAAGAGGGAAAGGTTTACAAAGGGCTTCTTAAATATGAGGTGGAAAGGATCGATTTTGCCAACGTTCCAAAAACAAAGACAATGATAATGATGAATGTGGGAATACCAGAGCAGGCCTTCTCTCAGGGGAGGATCCCAAATGACGGGGTTGGGCTTGCAAGGATAGAGTTTGTTATCAACTCGCATATAGGCATACATCCTCTTGCTCTCATTCACTTTGAAGAGCTGAAAAAGAAGGCTGAAAGTGATGAGGATGTGCGGAAAGTGGTTGAAGAAATAGAAAGCAAGACTGCTGCCTATGAAGATAAGTCCCAGTTTTTTGTGGACAAACTCGCCCAAGGAATAGCTACCATCGCAGCAGGTTTCTATCCAAAGGATGTGATTGTCAGAATGTCCGATTTCAAGAGCAACGAGTATGCAAACCTTATTGGTGGGCAGCTATACGAGCCAGTGGAGCATAATCCAATGATAGGTTGGCGTGGGGCGTCCCGTTACTATGCTCCTGCCTTTGAGCCGGCCTTTGCCCTGGAATGTCAGGCCTTCAAGAAGGCACGTGACGAAATGGGCCTTACCAATGTAAAGAGCATGATTCCATTTTGTCGTACAGTTGAAGAGGGCAAGAAGGTAATAGGCATAATGGAGAAGCATGGCCTTAAGCAAGGTGAAAACGGGCTTGAGATCTATGTGATGTGTGAAATTCCGAGTAACGTTGTGCTTGCGGACCAGTTCGCTGAGGTATTCGATGGATTCTCCATTGGCTCAAATGATCTTACTCAGCTTACCCTTGGCCTTGACAGGGATTCGGAACTGGTGGCCCACATTTACGATGAAAGAAACGAGGCAGTAAAACGGCTTATTAGGCAGGTGATAAATACTGCCAAGGAAAAGAAGAGGAAGATAGGTATCTGTGGTCAGGCACCCAGTGATTTTCCTGATTTTGCAGCATTTCTCGTTGAATGCGGGATAGATTCCATGAGCCTTACCCCTGATACAGCCGTTCGGACAAGGCTTCTTGTGGCAGAAAAGGAAAAGGAATTGGGTATTAGTTAATAGTTAGTTTTATATGTAAGATTGATTTAAAAAGGCGGCCTAAGGGCCGCCTTATTTTATTTTTAGAACAGAACCCCGTTTTTTAAGGATACGATTATTCCAAGTCCTGCAACTATTACGAACCAGCCAATCATGGCCCCCACGGCCTTTTTCCCTAAGGATGGGTCGAGGGTTGCCACCTCACCAGCTTTTACCTTTCCAGCTTGAAAGGCGGCAACTGCAGGGAAGTAGAGAACAAAGAGTCCCATCACAAAGGTTGCAAAAAAGAGTATGGTGCTTGGCCAGTCTGCATTTACAGGGTAGTTGTAGATGGAATAACCTGCCTGGGACATGTGTTTCATCCTTAGGGCCTCCCTGGCGCAGGACATGACGAAGATCGTCAGAAACATAAAAAGGGCACAATTTATGGCTTTTTCCTTTGGTTTATATAGGGATGCGCCTATATACGCCGTGGTTACCACACCCAGTGCGGCTCCAACAAGGAATAAGGGATTTCTTGCAAAGTGAAATTCCTTTGGGATAAGGCCAAGCCACCAGAAACCTGCACCTATTGCAATGGCAGATGCCCAAAAGGCCATCCATGCCCCCTTATGTCCAACGTATTCCAGGTATTTTGGGTCATAGTCTTCCCTCTTATCAAAATAGGCGGCATAGAGCATCAAAAAGACCCCAGTGACTGCAAAGGAAGGTATCAATATGTGAAGCAACCTTCCAAGTTCCAAGCCATGAAACTCTCCGCCAGAGTAGGAAACTGTGCCGTTTGCTGCAACAATCCATTCTTTCCAGTGCTGCGGCATGAGCTGTTCCATTGAGAGCATGTGAATGAAAAGGGCTGTGCAAAGAAGAAGTCCTGCGGCCACAAGTGCCCAACCGGTCTTTGCCGAATTTACATCAGCATTTCGGTTTCCAAGGTAAAATCCATATCCGGCGTAAAATGCCAGGGTAATCACTACCAGGAACAGTAGGGCCCAAAAGGCAGAAAGTGTTGTTGCTGTGTACCAGAAGGGATCATAGATGACCTGGACGAAAAGTAGCGGTGCAACACCAAGGACGATGGCAATGGACATGCCCACAGTTAGAACCCTCCCAAGGGCCTTGGCAAGTCTTAGCCCATATTCGTTTTTCTTCCAAAGCTCCCATATGGCCAAAAAGGTGCTCCCAACAACCAGATTGACCATGATTATGTGAAGGGTAAAGGTAAGAACCAAAAGGAACTGGAATACTATGGGATAAAAGGGAAGCCCGGAAGGGTCCCTCATGACATTTAGATATGTTGCAAGATCCATTTCTTACCTCCTTGTTATGGAAAAGAGATATTCAGATGCTGCCTTCTTGTCTAAGTCGTTTCCGGCAAATGGCGGCATGAAAGGGTAATCACCAAGGGCTTCAAGAAAGCCCTCAATGTCTTCCGGAGATTCTGGGGCAAGGTTTTCAAGAAGTTTAGACAAGGGCCTGATTTTGCCGAATCTATCAAGGGCATGGCAGTTGCCACATTGATGGTGAACAATGAGCTCTCCTGCCTTAAGTAGATCCCTGCTGTTTTTGGGGTCGATCTTGTCTGGTTTGAAATAAAGATGTGTCAGGAACCCATCCTTTTCAAATATTGGGACCTCCGCTTTGATATGTTTTGCAGGTATGTCCCTTGCGACAATCTGATTGCCATACATGTACTGATCTATTATGTATGGCCGCCTAACGCCTTCCCTGAATCCTTCTCCTGCACCTATTCCCATAAAGAGTACGAAAAGGATGACTATTCCAGTGATTGGCCCGGCAAGTTTTGGCTTTACCAGACAGCATATCACAAACCACGCCATAACTATTGCATAGGCAATTATCGCTATTTTCAAAAGATGAGCCAGATAAGGTAGACTCTGGTCTATCCAAAGCTCCTTTGCATGGGCTGGCAATTTATGAAGGTACCAGTACGCAAATACGACTCCTGCCACCATGCCAAGGACTCCCCATAGACCTGCTGTTCTGACAAGCTCTTTGCGAACCTTCTTTTTTGTAAGAGTGCTTGCAACTATAGCCGCATATACACCAGCGATACAGAACATGAAGGCGGTTCTGGTAAGTAACTGAGGCCAATAGGTCTGGTTAAAGAAGCCATCGAAAAATCCACCGCTTTCCACCCATTTTCCAGAAGTAAGCATGAATGCCAAAATTCCCGTTATGATGATCATGCTGATCCATGCAGCCCATGCATAGAGCCAGCCCATCATGAGATGGCTTTTGGGATCGATTTTCCCGAGCGTATAATAATAGACGTAAATGGAAGCGATCTCTATGATGAAGAAGACCCATTCTGTTGCCCAGCCCCAAACATAATTGTGGATAAGACCTGAGATGCCCCTTGGGCTTGCAACCGTAGCCGCATACCATATGCCAACACCTGATAAAGAACCAATGACAAAGCAGAATATAAGGATTAGAAGCGTGTACTTCTTGACAAATTCAAGTAATTCAGGCCTTTTTTCCTTGTACGCCTTTCTCTCAACATAGACAATGAACCAAAAGGCACCGGTTGCAAGATGGCATGGTAGTATGTGAAACGTGGCTATCAAAGCTATCACCATGCCAGAAGTAAAAAATGGAACCTCCCAAAACGGATACATGGTCTAACCTCCTTTTTGCATGTACAGATCGATGTGTAGATGTACAGACGACTTGGGTCTCATGTATCTATTATCGAACCTGTGGCCAATTTTGTGAAGAGCCAATTTGCAAAATCAAAAAAGAAAAAGTCTTAAAAAAGGTCAGAACAAAAAGGTTATCACTCCAAGATGCTCATCCCTCCCGTCGTTGTTGTCATGGGTGTCTGCATTTGACAGATGCATGTACCTGTAGCCAAGTTCGATACCATTTTTAAAGGAAAGACCAAGAGCAGCAATAAGTGAAAATTGCTGGGCAGCCCCTAACTGTCTGCCGTTTATGTTTGCCCTCGATAGGAAATGGACACCTGCGCCAAGATCCAAATAGGGAGTAATGGTGTGAAATCTGTGACACTCATAGCGGAATACAGGTTGGAAACCTATATCAAAGGTGGCGTCAGTGTTGTCAAGAAAGCCTGTGTCCAGCTCAAGTCGCAGGTGACCTGTGCCATATTTCCACAGCCTGAGATACTGCGGAAACCAATAGGCCCCTACAACTCTGTATGAAGGAGAGCCATCAAAAGTGGAGCCAATTTCCAAAGACGCAGACCATTTGACCTTGCCTTTGTCAAGTTCCATCCCGAATGTTTGGCTGGCAAGCAAGACGAAGATGGTGGATGCGATAAAAAATACCAATTTTGACCTAAAATTTTTCATGTTTCCCCCCTCTTTTTGAGAACACGCTCATTTATACCCTATTTAAGCCACAGTATCCTCCTGTTTTCAAGAGGCACCCTGGCTTCTTCAAATTTTGGAATGATGCGTGGTGTATAGTGCGAAAAAGGCCTTTGGGATACAATGTGTACCTGGTATAGATAGCCGTTTATGGCACCCCTTAAGGGTTCAACAGGCTCCATCACCCATATTTCAGGTGGTTCTTCATCAGAAAGCGGCTCTGCATAACACTCAACACTCACCATGTCGGTGTCAAGGCCGTCAAGATAGACCTGAAGCCTTACGAAATATCCATTCTCATCCTGTGAAACCTCGAGATTACCAAAGTAGATGTTTTTCCAATGGTGATCTATGGCCTGCTGCCACTGAAATATGCGTTTCCCAAAGGCTCCATCATCCATTGATCTTCTCACAAAGGCCTCGGCAGCAGGGATGTAGTATTCCTCAACGTACTGTCTAAGCATGCGGTTTGTCGAAAATTCTGGTGTCAGTTTTGCCATGCTCGTCTTGATCATGGCCACCCATTTTCTGGGTATGCCCACCTCGTCCCGTTCATAAAAGGTTGGGATCACCTCATCTTCAAGCCTTTGGTACAGTTCTTCCGCCTCCATTTTGTCCCACATGGGATCATCGTCATGCTCCTTTCCGTCACCTATTGCCCATCCCACGTCTGGGTCATAGGCCTCAGCCCACCATCCATCAAGCTCGGAAAGATTCAGGCCACCATTGACCAGAAGCTTCATGCCGCTTGTACCGCTTGCCTCCCAAGGCCGCCTTGGATTGTTTATCCATACATCTACCCCCTGAACCAGTTTTTTTGCCACCATCATGTCGTAATCCTGGATGAAGACCACTTTTCCGAATACGTCATGTCTTTTCAGGAATGAGAACCACTGCCTTATCATCTCTTTTCCGATGAAATCGTTCGGATGGGCCTTTCCTGATATGATGAGCTGCACAGGTCTTCCGGGGATGTTCAGTATGCGGGCGAGTCTGTTGGGGTCGGTAAGGAGCAGGGTAGGGCGTTTGTAGGCTGTAAATCGCCTTGCAAAGCCAAGGGTAAGCGCGTTTGGATCAAGTATCTCATCATAGGAAGAAGATGTGGTTTCAAGGCCAGATGCAGCGGCCTGCCACTTAAGTCGTTTTCTCACAAATTTTATAAGTTCCATCCTGCTTTCAGCCCTAAGTTCCCAGAGCTGTTCATCGGAAAGGGACTCTATATTTTCCTTTATCTTTTCAAGGGTACCAAGCCATCTGTCATGTCCACACGCACCAGACCACAATACACCCGATGTCTTTGACTCCCATGAAGGCACATGGACTGCATTTGTCACATGTCCGACAGGAATCTGTCTGACAGGCCATCTTGGGAAAAGGGGCTGAAAGATAGATCTGCTAACCTTGCCATGCAACCTGCTGACTCCGTTTATGAACAGGGAACAGTTCATGGCGAGATAGGCCATATTAAATGGCTCAGAATCGTCTTCCGGATCCTTCCTTCCAAGGGCATAGAACTGGTTCTCCTCAAGGCCTATCTGCTTTGAATATAGTTTAGCGTATGGGGCAAACATGCTGGCAGGGTATCTGTCAAAGGCCGCATCAACTGGGGTGTGCGTGGTAAAGATATTACCGGCTCGGATGCAGTTTAGCGCAACCTGAAAGGGGCAGCCTGTTAGCTTCATGAAACCCTTGATTCTTTCTATGGCCGCAAAGGCAGCATGGCCTTCGTTCAAATGGCAAACATTGCAGTTGATTCCAAGGGCCTCAAGAAGCCTCCATCCGCCGATGCCAAGAACAATCTCCTGCTGAAGCCGCATCTCTTCTCCACCGCCATAGAGTTTGCTTGTTATACCTCTGTCCTGGGGCGTATTTCTTGGGTCATTGCTATCCAGCAGGAAAAGTCGCACCTTGCCTATCTTTACCTCCCATGTCTTAAGGGTAAGAAGGCGGCCAGGAAGCTCAACCTTTATGAGCAGCCAGTCGCCCTTGGCATCAAGAAGCGGCATGACAGGAAGCATTACCGGATCATTGTACGGGTAGAATTCAAGCTGGTTTCCAAAGGCATCAACGGCCTGACGAAAATAACCTTGTTGATACAGAAGGCCTATGCCGTAAAGGGGGACTCCAAGATCGTTTGCAGTCTTTAGGTGGTCTCCAGCGAGAATCCCAAGGCCTCCAGAATAGATTGGAAGGGCTTCACTGAGTCCAAACTCCATGCTGAAATATGAAACGGCAGAAAGGGCTGATTCGGAATGAGTCTTCTGGAACCATGCTGGTTCGTGTTCGGCCTGTTGTATCCAGCTAAGCTGCTTTTCTATCTCAGCAACGAAGGAGTCATCCATAGCAAGTTCGTTAAGCCTTCCCTGGCTTACACTTTCAAGGATGAACCAAGGGTTTCCAGTTGCATCCCACATCTCGGCATCTATCTTCCGCCAAAGCTCCTCTGCCCTTCTGTCCCAGCTCCAGCGCATATCAACTGCAAGTTCGGCAAGACCTGTAAGTTTTTCTGGTAATTTTCTTGGCAGGTATCTGCTTGGATGCATGGCAGGCTCCTTTTTTTAAGAAAATCTAATGCTGCAAAAGTAAAAGACAATAGGAAAAGATCTTGGGGAAGAATTCTTCAAATAAAATCTTTCTATAGTCGGAAGCACATAAGTGTATTTAAAAAATGCAGAAATACACCCTGTTTGAAGCGGATTTGCACGGATACTGGATGAACTTGGTCTCAGGTTCTCTTGGTCAATGTATGCTATTGCACCACTTGATTTCTTGATTAATATTTGCAGCATGGATGTTTTTTTGCACATATGTTGTGGTCCTTGTGCCCTTTATCCCCTTGAAGTGTTCAAGGAACGAGGAATAAGGGTTACTGGTTTTTTTTACAATCCCAATATCCATCCCTATATGGAATTTGAAAGAAGGGTGAAGGCCCTTGAAGAGGTAGTAGCCCTCAACAGGGTTGACATTGTTTGGGCAACCCCCGCCTACGGGCTTAGAAAGTGGCTAAGTTTGATAGGAGACAAAAGCAGCTACGAGACAAGGTGCCCCATCTGTTATGAGATGAGGATGGATGAGACTGCAAAGGAGGCCAAAAAGAGGGGCTTTGACCTCTTTTCCACAACGCTTCTTTACAGCAAGTATCAAAGACACGAACTAATAAGAAAAATATGCGAGGCCAAGGCCCGAAAATATGGGATAGACTTCTATTATGAGGATTTCAGGGTTGGCTGGAAAACAGGCATAGAAAAGGCTGTTGATCTTGGCATATACAGGCAGCCCTATTGTGGATGCATCTTCAGTGAACAGGAACGATACTTAAAAAGGCTAAAGCGTCTTGAGAGCAACATGAAAGAAAAGGAGGTCCAAGGCAGTGAATCCCATGCATGAAATAGGAAAGCTTCTTCTTGTCTTTGGCCTTTTTATGGTAATAGTTGGGCTCTTGCTTTTGTTTTCAGCAAAGATTCCCATGATAGGCAGGCTTCCAGGGGATTTTGTCATAAAAAAGGGCAATTTCACATTCTACTTTCCCCTTGCCACCTCCATAATCATTAGCGTAATTTTAACCATTCTTTTTTCCATTTTCAGAAAATGAAAACGGCACCCCTGCCATTTTCAGTGTACCTTTTTGTTCAAGGTCAAGTCGGATGATGGCCTTTATCATGGAGGGATGATTGACCAGAAGAAACCTAATAAAAAAGTGGTTCTTGGCACTTTTTACCTTTTCTATGTCCCTTCCCCTTTTTTCCTTTTTGAAAAGTCAAAGGTATCGTCCTCCCATTGAAAAACGTATTTCAAAGGTTTTGAAACCGGGACAGTTTCTTACAGAACCAGAATTTGTCCTGTTCCATACCAATAAAGGACCAGTTGCCATCTCAAGGCGCTGTACCCACCTTGGCTGCAGGATCAATTACTTCCCGGAAAAAGCCTTGTTTATATGTCCCTGTCATCAAAGCAGATTCACAAAGGACGGCAGATACATATCAGGGCCAGCCAAAAAGGACCTGCATAGATTCAAGGTTGCTGTCCTGGAAGATGGGCAGGGCTATGTGGTATACATACCAAGATGAAGACTATAAGCTATGGTCAGATGACAGGGGCATTTATGCTTCTGTCCATTTTAAGCGGCTTTGTGGTTGCATACCAGTATGAGGTGGCAACCCCTTTTGTCTCGTGTGTGGGAATGGATGCCGTCTTGCCCTTTGGCGCATTTTGGCGCTCCTTTCATTTTTGGTCGAGTCAGGTTTTTGTCATACTTCTTGTTATCCATGCAATAGACGTTAGAAAAAAGGTTGAGGGCGGCAATGCATCAAGTGCTCAGAAGGTGCACTGGATGGTTATTACCCTTTCCGTACCAGTTGCAATATACGCACTATTCTCAGGTTACGTGCTTCGCTACGATGCTACAGGTCAGGCGGCAGGAGCGATTGCAGAGCATCTTTTTTTGAGAATTCCGGTTTTTGGCCAAGTGGTAGACAAAATACTCATGAATCTTTCAGGTGATGGCCTGAACCGTCTCTATCCTGTTCATATACTAACCGGCCTTGTTTGTTGGCTTCTTGGCACTTGGTATCATCTAAAAAGGGTACGAATCGGTCTTGATCCCTTTTTGTTTTCCTTGGTAGCTACTTGTGCCTTTTGTGCCTTTGTACGGGCACCCATTGATCTTCCTGCATTTCATGCCCATCTGATAAAAGGCCCCTGGTTTTTTCTTGGCGTGCAGGAACTTCTCAGATATTTTGACCCGTTAATTGCAGGGATAATCTTTCCAGCCATACCTATTTTTCTCCTTTTTATATTGCCTCTGGTAAGAAACAGGTTGTTCATATACGTTACGGTCTTGTTGTGGACTTTTGCATATACAGGGGTTACGCTGATGAATCTTTTAAGGAATGGATGAGATGGATCAGGTCGCTATTGCATCACTAATTTCCTTTGCTCTCATAATAACAGGGGTTGCCGGGCTCCTTTTGCCTGCGCTGCCTGGGGCCCTTATGATATGGCTTGGTATTGCCGCATTTGGCCTTCTAAATCCTGCTGCCAACTGGTCTGTTAGTTTCTATGTGGCAGAGGGGCTTCTTGCCCTTTCCACCTACGTAATAGATTATTTGGCCACAATATGGGGGGTCAAGAAATTCAAGGGTAGCAAGGCAGGGGCCATAGGCGCTGTGCTTGGTATGCTCATGGTCTTTGTCATGGGGCCCATTGGTATAGTCATTGGCCCTTTTCTTGGAGCAATCGCTGGGGAGCTTTTGGCAGGCGGGGAGCTGAGGCAGGCCCTTACCTCAGGATTTGGATCCTTTGTGGGCTTTATTGTGGCAGCCTTTATGCGCCTTTTCATTTGTGGCTTGATGATAAGCTGGTTCCTGATGAAGGTACTTTCCTTGTCTTCTGTTCATATGCCATTTTAAAAAACTGCATTATCGTACCATTTAGTTGACTGAAGGCGCTGCCATAGCGGCGTTTCTAAAGCTGCCGATCTTCTCTTTGGCTTAATGGATATCAGTCACAGACCGATAAAAAAGATGAATCTATTTTCAATACTTGTGGCAAAGGAGAAGATACTGTGGATGCAAAAATCATAAATCCTTTCCTTGAGGCGGCGATGAATGTCCTTAAGACCATGGCAATGGTGGAGGCCAAGCCTGGTAAGCCCTTCATAAAAAAGGATTCCACTGCAATGGGAGATGTGTCTGGGATCATAGGCATTACCGGAGATGCCCAGGGTTCCATGTCCCTTTCCTTCGAATCTGATTGCATATGTGCCATAGTGACCAACCTTTTTGGAACGCCAGTGTCTGAGGTAAACGACGAGGTCAAAGATGCTGTAGGGGAGATGACAAACATGATCTGTGGTGATGCCAGAAGGCGTCTTGAGGGTGCCGGTGTATCTCTCCAGGCTGGTACTCCAACCGTGGTTGCAGGGCAAAATCATTCAGTAAGGCATATACATACAGGCCCTTGTTTGGCTGTCCCATTTGAGACTCAAAATGGAAAGTTTGTGGTGGAAGTGGCCTTCAATGATTGATTCGCTTTAAATTGGCGCGATTTAAAAAGGCCGCCTTTGTATTTTGACCTTGTGCTGCCTAAGATAGGCTTCTACTTCTCCTTTTGACATGTCCATGGGGAGCCCTTTGGTTTTTCTGTCTTTTTTTGCAAAGTGATTAGGATTAGATTGATCTTGCTCATTGCGAAAACAGGGTGAGGTCAAAAAATGGAAGAGACGACAAGGAGGCGGATTTCCAGAATAAAAAAGGCCCTTGCTGCCAGGGATCTTGATGCACTTTTAATAACCTGTCCGGAAAACAGGTATTATTTGAGTGGTTTTTGGGCTGAGGATCTTGGGTTTACAGAGTCTTCCGGTGCCCTTCTTATAACAAGGCATGAAAACCTGCTTCTTACAGATGGTAGGTACGAGGAACAGGCAAGAAGCCAGGCACCATCCTTTGCCATTCATATCTATAAAAAGGGCCTTCCGAGGCTACTATCCAGCCTTTTTAGGCAGATCGGCATAACAAGATGTGGTTATGAGCCCTCATTTTTGTCTTGTTCGAGGTTTGAGCACCTGAAAAAGGCCGTTTACCCAGTCAGATTTGTTGATTTCGGCAATCTTGTTTTCAGGATGAGGGCAATCAAGGACAACAAAGAGTTAGAGAAGACCAGGGAGGCGCAGGAGGTTGCTGAAGAGGTTTTTGAGGGCCTTTTGTCATGGATTCGCCCTGGCATGACAGAGAAAGAGGTGGCATTTGAGATACTGAAGGGTCTTTCTATGAAGGCAGACGGTCCTTCTTTTGCACCAATAGTGGCCTCTGGCCCAAACAGTGCCCTTCCCCATGCTATCCCGCAGGATAGACCTATTGAGAAAGGGGAACCTGTTATAATAGATATGGGCGCCCGCCTTGACGGTTACTGTTCAGACATGACAAGAACCATATTTCTTGGGGAGCCGAATGAATATTTCAAAAGGATCTACATGGTGGTAAAGGAGGCACAGAATGCGGCCCAGACCTTTGTAAGGGCAGGTGTTACGGCAAAAGAGGCAGACGCTGCAGCAAGAAATGTAATAAAAGATCACGGCTACGGGCAATATTTCTGCCACGGTCTCGGTCATGGGGTAGGTATTGCCATACATGAGGCCCCTGCCTTGTCCTTTAGAAACAGGAAAAAGCTTAGGTCCAACATGGTGGTAACCATTGAACCGGGAATTTACGTGCCTGGAAAAGGAGGAGTAAGGCTTGAAAATATGGGAATAGTCCGGGAAAAAGGCCTTACTCTCCTCACTTCCAACAAGTGGTACTATGACTTCCGCATCTGATCCGCAGGCAGAACTTAGCCTAACTGAACATCTGGCAGAGCTAAGGACAAGGCTCATTCGTTCCATAGCCGCTGTGGCAGTGGGCTTTTGTGTGGCTTATGCCTTCATAGAGCCAATATTTGCAGTGCTTTCAAAGCCCCTTGAGGAGGTGGTCCCACCAGGGACCAGTCTCATCTTCACATCCTACCCAGAGGCATTCTTTACTTATCTCAAGCTTGCCCTTACCTGTGGCATATTTATGGCAAGCCCGGTGATCCTGCACGAAATATGGGCCTTTGTCGCCCCTGGCCTTTATCCCCATGAAAAGAAGTGGGCCCTTCCCTTTGTTGTGTTTTCAACCATCTTCTTTGTTGGCGGTGCGCTCTTTGGTTACATTGTGGTGTTTCCGGCTGCATTTAATTTCCTTGCAAGCTATGCCGGGCAGGATCTTAAGCTTCTTCCAAGCGTCAGTGAGTATTTTAGTCTTACAATCAAGTTGCTTTTGGGCTTTGGAGTTGCCTTTGAGCTGCCCATTTTCATGGTGTTCATGGCACTAATAGGTATCCTTGATGCAAGAATGCTAAGAAAGAACAGGAAATATGCCTTGCTCATTATATTCATCCTTGCAGCAATCATTACTCCAACGCCTGATGTGGTAAACCAGTGTTTGCTTGCTGCGCCACTGCTTGTTCTTTATGAAATAAGCATATTTCTTGTCTCCATCATCTGCAAAAGGAGAGGATCTCCATGATGGTGTCTTTATTGTAGCTGTCATCTATACCCCATATTCTCGACTGAAAGAGGGCATTTTCAGCAATTTTTTCAAAATCAGATTCAGGAACCTCAAGTTTCCCAAGACTGCTTGGGCACTCGATGGAAGAAAGCCACTTGGAAAAGGCCTCAGCACTAAGGCAGGCAGCATTTAGGTCCTCTTCTGAACTCTTTAATCCAAGACATCTGATGCCAAATCTTGCCACCTTTTCAGGATGGCCCTTTTCTGCCTTCCATTTCATCCATCCAGGCAACAATGCAGCAAGTCCTGCCCCATGAGGAACTTTATATATGGCACTTATGGCGTGTTCTATTAAATGAACAGGGAAGGGATGCTCACCAACTCCGGCCCTTGTAAGGCCGTTTAATGCAAGGGTGGCTGCCCACATAAGGGCCGCCCTATACTGATAATCATCCGGCCTGTCCATGCATTTTGGTGTAGCC
>Ga0256833_1000680_pt1 | contig 25930 bp, 27 predicted proteins | sample 356284metaG_FD_190535 | JGI IMG/M metagenome (GOLD analysis project Ga0256833, IMG submission 190535) | Hydrothermal vent microbial communities from Mid Atlantic Ridge, Atlantic Ocean - 356-284 | ecosystem: Environmental > Aquatic > Marine > Hydrothermal vents | place: Atlantic Ocean: Mid... | reverse complement strand
GCTGTCATTGCAGGAGCTAAATCTTTACTCTTTTTTTTACATGGAAAGGAGACATCATCTTCATGGTCTCTATATATAATGTTTATAGATTCTGTTTTAGCATCATATTTAACATTACGCATCTGTGAGTAGTAGTACTCATCAAAAACTCCTGCTTTTGGTGGAGTAGGTTTTAAGAGGTTGAACATAGAAGCACTTTTTCCAATACTAAAATACTCTCGTGATAAGACTAAAAACTCAAATTTTCGAGTAGCAATAATCTCTTGTTTCTTAGCTATCATCTGAAAAGGAGGAAAGGGTATCTTGGTCACATTTGTTGGAAATTTAAAAATTTTAGGTTTAGTATCAAATTCATCATCATCATTTGCAAAGACTTGAATATTATCTCCATTGAAGCTAACCTCTTTCTCTACAGCTTTCATTATAGTGCTTTCAAATTTATCAAGTTCAGCTTTGGCTTTTATGGGGAATTTTTTATAACTATCGTAAGAGAAATATAGAAAGTATACAGTAAGTGCAGCAACTCCAATACTAAACATAATACTGATATAAGTATGAATGGAAAGTCCTAAAAATATAAAGAATATAAGAAACATGCTTATCCATGTAAAACGGTCTTTGTCTGACCAAAAATAGTCTATATAGTTTCTTCTTAAATCTGCCCTAGCTTTATCTCTAGCTTTTTTCTTTTTAGCTCGAGATGCATCTAATTGTGATTTTTTTGCACTTATTTTTAAAAATACCATAAATAAAAATGCAAAGATAAAACCTAAAATTATAAGGGACGCAAAAAACATTGCTATTGCTTCTTCTGTAGTTACTATCATTTTTCTTTTCCTTTTTTAAAGAATTATACCATAGAGTAGGAGAGATTAAAGTGATAATATATATCTATGGTTGCTGTTTATAAAGGTTTTTTGTTACAATGCACCAAAAAATTTAAAATCGGTGTATAGAATATATGAAAAATTTGATTATCGTAGAGTCTCCTGCAAAGGCTCGAACCATTGGTACTTTTCTTGGAAAAAAGTATAAAGTAGTTGCTTCAAAAGGGCATATTAGAGATTTACCCAAAAGCTCATTTGGGATTAAAGTAGAAGAAGATGGAACATTTGTACCTAAATATTCAATCCCAAGAGAGGTAAACCCTACCGTTAAAGAGCTAAGAAAATTGGCAAAAGAGGCAGAGACTATCTATATCGCAACTGATGAAGACCGTGAGGGAGAGGCTATTGGTTATCATATAGCAATGGCAATCAAAAAAGAGCCAGAGTCTCTACCTAGAATTGTTTTTCATGAGATTACAAAAACAGCTATTGAGAATGCTTTGGAAAATCCTAGAAAACTAGATATGGACGCTGTAAATGCTCAACAAGCACGTAGACTACTAGACCGTATTGTGGGATATAAACTATCGCCACTTTTAGCTAGTAAGATTCAAAAAGGTCTAAGTGCAGGTAGAGTTCAAAGCTCATCTCTAAAAATTGTTGTAGATAGAGAGCGTGAGATAAAAGCCTTTAAACCTGAAGAGTATTGGACAATAGAGGGACTCTTTGAGAAAAATATAGAATCCTCTATTTTTGCCTTTAACGGTAAAAAGATTGATAAGATGAGTATCAAAGATGAAAAAATGGCAACAGAGATTGTTCACTCTGCCAAAGTAGAGAGCTTTGTTGTTGAATCATTAGAGAAAAAGGAGCGAAAAAGTAAAACTCCTCCACCCTTTATGACCTCTACACTTCAGCAATCTGCCTCTACTCAATTAGGATTCTCTCCTAAAAAAACGATGATGGTAGCTCAAAAGCTTTATGAAGGGGTCAAAACTGACAAAGGAAATATGGGTGTTATTACCTATATGAGAACAGATAGTTTAAACCTATCAGAAGAAGCAGTGGGAGATGCTAGAGATTATATCTTGGATACATTTGGCTCGGAGTATCTACCTAAAACATTGAAAAAGTACAGCAGTAAATCAAAAGGTGCTCAAGAGGCTCATGAAGCTATTCGTCCAACTATGATTGGGTTTACACCAATAGTGGCAAAAGATTATCTAACTGGAGATGAGTTTAAACTCTATCGGCTTATCTATAATCGTTTTTTGGCATGTCAAATGAATGAAGCACGTTTAGAGTCTCAAACCATGTTATTTAAAGGGCAAAGGAGTACTTTTAAAGCCAATGGTAGAAAACTTCTTTTTGATGGGTTTTATAGAGTTACAGGATATAGTGAAAACGATAAACTTTTACCTGAATTAAAAAAAGGACAACAGGTTACTTTAGATGATATTAAGCCTCAACAGCACTTTACTGAACCACCTGCACGATATAATGAAGCGAGTTTGATTAAAAAGTTGGAATCATTAGGGATTGGTCGTCCTAGTACATATGCCCCAACAATTACTATTTTGCAAACACGAAAATATATTACTATTGATAAAAAGCGTATTCACCCAACAGAGATTGCTTTTACAGTTATCAAGTTGTTAGAGGAGCATTTCTCAGAGATTGTAGACTCTTCATTCACATCAAATATGGAAGCAGACCTTGATAAAATCAATGAGGGTAAATTGGATTGGCAAAAACTTTTAGCCGATTTTTATGACCCTTTTATGCAAAAGATTATTGATGGGAAAAAGAGTATCAAAAGTCAAAAGATGGCAATTCCTACAGGAGAGATGTGTCCAAAGTGTGGACATGAGCTACTTAGAAGAAAAGGACGCTTTGGAGAGTTTATAGCGTGTAGTAATTTCCCTAAATGTAAATACACTACCGATTTAGATGGCAATCCACCACCCGAACCTGAAAAAACAGATATAAAGTGTGATAAGTGTGGCGAGTTTATGGTAATCAAAGATAGTAAACGTGGTAAGTTTTTGGCATGTTCTGCATATCCTAAATGTAAAAATGCACAACCTTTAGTTCCTCCTAGAGAGTTGGATATTCCTTGTCCAAAGTGTGGCTCTAAAATTTTGGAAAAAGAGGGTAAAAGAGGAACATTCTATGGGTGTGCTAACTATCCTAAATGTCGTTTTATCTCAAATGGAGAACCACTTAAACGTAAATGTCCAGAGTGTGAAAGCATGGTTGTACATAAGGTATTAAAAACTGGTGAGTTTTATGAGTGTATTGATAAAAAGTGTAAATGGAAAGAGAGAGTACCTAATGATAAACTAAAAAATCCTTAACCAACCATTAACTTTTTTGATTTATAATTCCAAAACTAATAAAATAATATGATATATATCGAGGTAATATGGAAAAATTAAAAGATATAAAAGATATAGTTGACGTTCCTGATTATAGTATCTATCTGCTGATAGGAGTTACTATTTTTGTAGTGATTCTTCTCTTTATAGCTCTCTATCTATTTAAACATAGACGAAAAAGACGAAAGAGAAAGAGTCCAAAAGAGATAGCTTTAGAGAGATTAAAAAGTATAGATTTTAGTGATACCAAATCGGTAGTCTATACCTTTGAAGAGTTGGGAAAACTCTTTTTAGATGAAAAAAATCAAAGTGAGTTTGAGTCAATAAAAAAAGAGTTAACTATCTATAAATATAAAAGAGATATTCCTCCACTAGATAGTAGTGTAGAGAGTAGAATCAAGAGATTTATAGGAGAGCTTAAATGATAGGCAACTTTACATTTGAGTACCCTTTTGTCTTTTTACTTCTTTTACTTTTTATTATCTGTAATAGATTTTGTAAACAAAAAGGTATCTCACTCTATTTTCCAAATATTATGATGTTACAGAGAGCTTCTAAAAAGAGTAGATGGCTATCAAATAGTCTAAAAACTTTAGCTATTATCTCTATAGTAACAGCCTTAGCAAGTCCTATTCAAGAGAATGATGTAATTGTCAAAAATGATAAAGGTTATGAGATTTCACTTATACTTGATGCTAGTGGTTCGATGAGTGAGTATAATAAGTTTGGAATTGTAAAAGATATAGTAAAAGATTTCATAGATAAAAGAGAACATGATAAGTTGGCATTGAGTATTTTTGCTGATTTTGCTTATGTGGCAGTCCCTTTGACCTATGACAAAAAGAGTATCAAGCGTCTTTTGGAGCGTATGGAGGTAGGTATAGCAGGGAAACAGAGAACAGCTCTATATGAAGCTCTATTTTTAAGTTCTAATCTATTTAAGACCTCTAAAGCCAAAGAGAAAATAGCTATCTTATTAACAGATGGTATGGACAATAGTGGAACAATACCATTAGATGTTGCCATCAATAGAGCTAAAAAGTATGGTATTAAAGTATATACAGTAGGAGTAGGTCGTGCAGGATATGATTTTAATCCTGCTGTTCTTCAAAAAATATCAAAAGAGACAGGTGGTAGATATTTTTCTGCTAATACCATTGAAAAACTAAAAGAGATTTATAGTGTAATTAATAGATTGGAAAAATCAGATATAAAAGCTGATAAGTATGTAAAAAAGACCTACTATTTCCAATATCTATTAGCTTTTGCTCTAATTTTGTTGTTTAGTTATTTTATTGTATCAAATAGGGAGTAGATAATGATAACATTTAATAATATAGAATTTTTATGGCTTTTAGCTCTTCTTTTACCCCTTATCTATCTGTTAAAGTCACAAAAGAGTGATTTGGAGTCTATCTTCTCAAAAGAGGTACTAAAGAAGATAAAACTAAAAAATAGTAGTTTATCTAAACGAACTAGAGATATATTTTTGATTATAGCTATGGCTTTAACTATCATTTCGTTAGCACGTCCACAGATAGATAATGGAGAGATAGAGGTAAAGTCTAGTTTTATCAATATTGTTACAGCAATAGATATGTCTAAATCTATGTTTGCTAATGATGTATATCCAAACCGTTTTGAGTTTGCTAAAAAGAAGTTTATTAACTCATTAGAGTACTTTAAAAAGAGTAAAATTGCACTTATTGGATTTGCTTCAAAAACCTTTTTAATATCTCCTTTAACCCAAGATTTTCACTCTCTGAAATTTTTGGTAAAAAATCTAAATTTAGACTATCTAAGCTTAAAAGGTACAGATATTATGGTTGCTTTGGAGTCTGCTAATAATCTTTTTGGAGATGAAGAGAAGAAGATACTACTCATTTTTACCGATGGAGGAGACCAAAAAGAGTTTAAAAAAGAGATAGCCTATGCTAAAGAGCATAATATTGTAGTCTATATCTATAATATAGGCACAGATAAAGGTGGAGTGATTAAAGATAAAAATAGTGTACTCAAAGATAAAAATGGAGATATTGTTGTTGTTAAGAGAACTGATAATATTAAAAAACTTGCAATGGCTACAGGTGGTGCATATATGAGATACTCATTAGCCAATAATGATATAAAGTTATTAGCTGATACTATTCAAAAGAGTTATATAGATAGAAAAGAGGAGAGTTCAACTATTAAAGATAGAAGAGAACTATTCTATTATCCTCTTTTTTTAGCTATCTTATCTATCTTTGTTGCACTATTTTCTCTTCCTACATCAACTAATAGAAAGGATAATAGATGAGGTATATATATTTATTAATTTTTCCGATGTTACTATCGGCTTCAATTTTGGATTTTAAATATCTACAAGAGGCAAAAGATGCTTATAGTGATAAAAACTATACAAAAGCTCAAGAGAGTTATGCCAAAGTAGATAGTGATGAGGCTAGATTTAATCAAGCAGATGCTCTCTATCGTCAAAAAAAGTATAAAGAGGCGATAGATATATATAATAGTATAAAAGAGTCTAAATTGGAGGCTAAAAAGCTACATAATATAGGTAATGCTTATGCTCAAATGAATAAGTTAGATGAAGCAATAAAATCATATGAAAATGCACTTAAACTAAAAGAGGATAATGATACACGATTTAATTTAGAACTTTTAAAAAAGAGAAAAAAAGAGAAAAAAAAGAAGCAAAAGCAAAAGCAAAATAAAAAGAGTAATAAAGATAACAAAGATAACAAAAATCAAAAGAATCAAAAAGATAATAACAAAAAAAGTTCTAAAGATAAAAAAGAGTCTGATAAGAAAAAATCTAAACAAGAAAAAGAAAAAGAGAAAGAGAAAAAAAATTTAGATAAAAAGAAAAAAGATAGTAAAGAAAAGAGAAAAAATCAAGAGAATAATCAAACTAAACAGATAAAAGAGCAAAATAGTACAAAAACTCCTATTAGCAATATGGAAGAGAGAAAATGGCAAAAGATGCTCAATCAACGTGGAGTAAATACTCTGATGATACCACTAAATAAAGGAAAAAAAGATAATGAAGATAAACCTTGGTAAAACAGTAAAACTATTTTTGATATTTATTTTTACTACTTTAACTTTTGGAGATGTCAAGGCATCTCTAAACCCATCTGCTATATATGAAGGAGATATTGTCAACTATATTATTACAGCAAATGGAGAGAAGATAACCTTTCCTAAAATTAATGATATAGGGGGAAATAGTATATTAGGTACATCATCATCTGAATCTGTATCTATAATAAATACAAAAGTAACAAGAACTATCTCTAAAACTTATAGCTTTAGAGCCTCAAAACCTTTAGTTGTTCCATCTTTTATAGTTAAAGTTGATGGAGAAGAGTTTAAGACCAAAGAACTAACGTTAAAAGTAGTCAAACCAACAGCCAGTAAAAAAGGTTCTGATTTTATGGTTGCACTCTCTTTGGATAAAAATGAGTCTTATGTGGGAGAGCCTATAAATTTAACTATCTCATTCAAATCAAAACTAAATGCTCATGCAGACAAAATACAATTAGGAGAGCCAAAATTAGAGAACTTTTGGGTCAAAAAGAAGAATGAAGTTAGACACACAACAGAAGATGATTATGTTGTGCAGAGTATTGATTATACGATATTCCCTCAAAAAGCAGGAGAGTATACCATTCCAGCTATAGAGACATTAATAGGAAAAGTAGCACCACAAAGTAGAGTAGGGGGTGATTTTTTTGATGACTCCTTTTTTAATAGTGTGACTCAACAGTTAAATTGGCAAAAAATCTACTCTAATTCCTTAAAAATAGAGGTAAACCCTCTACCAAATGGATTGGAACTCTATGGAAAGTATCAGATAAGAGCAGATGTAGATAAACATAAAGTAATATCAAATAAGCCAGTAAATTTAACGATTATAGTTAAAGGGCAAGGGAATATTGATGATGTTAAAAAATTTGAACTTAATATACCTAATGTAATTGTCTATGCAGATGAGCCTAAAATATCCTCCAAAGAGATTAATGGTATCTATCAAGGGGAGTTTAGCCAAAAAGTAGCATTGATTGCTGACCAAAATTTTACAATTCCATCTCTAACATTACAATATTTTGACAAAGAGAGCAATAGTACAAAAACTATTAATACCAAACCTATTGATATTGAGGTTGTAGGCTCAACTAAAGCATCAATTATTAGTAACTCTACTATAGAAGTTAGCCCTAGTCAGATTATCAAAGCTCCTACCAAAGTAGAGAAAAAGATAATTATACAAAAAGAGGATAGTTATCTAAAATATCTCTTTTTAGTTATTGGATTTATATTGGGTGTTGTGTCGATGTTGCTCATTAATATATGGAGTAAAAAAGATAAAAAAATAGATAATAATATAGTAAAAGCGATACATAAAGCTAAAGATGATAGAGCTTTATTTAATATTTTATTGCCTTATGCCAAAGAGAATAGAGCTATATCAGAGGCTCTAAATAAGTTAGAAGAGAATCTCTACAAAAAGAGTTCACACAAAATAGATAGAGAAGAGTTAATGGAGATTTTTGAAGAGAGAGATAGAAATATAGATATTTAAATATTTAATTTGCTATTATTCTTACTAAAAAGGGATTATATAGATGAAAAGTAGTAAGTATCTACCGATAGGTTCTAATATTGGAGATCATTATGAGATTATTGATGTTCTAGGAGATGATGATTTTGAGATTCTATATCTAGTTAGGGACACCAATAGAAAAGGGAGCTTTTTTGTCCTAAAAGAGCTTTTTTTAGAGACATTTTCATCTCGTAAATTAAAATCTGTCTCTACTATACCTGAAGCACAAGGCGTTTTTGATAAACGTAAACGAGAGATAATCTTGGAGTTGAGTAGACCTAACAATAGTAATAATGCAAGAGATGAAGTAAAAACGTATGGTTATATAGAAGATAATAATACAATTTATACTATTATGGAGTTTACCAATAACTTTGAATTAGAGAAGTATCTCCATTTTGAACCTAGAGACGAGATTATCCTACCACCTTTAGATACAAAGATGGGGAAAAAGGGAAAAAACTCTTTTCTATTTTTAAAGATACTTATTCTTGCTATGATTGTTGTTGCAGGATTGGGTTATTATACTTATACTATGATTAAAAAAGATAGAGAAAAAACAACTACTACACCACAAGTTGTAGTAACTCAAACTCCTGTTATTCATCACCCCTCATTAGTAAGTAGAGATAAGAGTTCTAAAGAAGAGCCTAAGGTTGAAGATAAAGATGTGAAGAGTGAAGTAAAAAAGTCTGCTACTCTAATAAATCATGCAGAGTATATACCTGATGATGAGTTAGAAGAGATTCCTACAACTGATATAAAAGAGAGTGCTAAAAAAAGTAATCCTTTTACTAAAAACGATTCAATCTATATTGATAATGAAACAGAAGAGATACCAGTAAAAAGAGAAGATAATCTCAATAATATTCCTAAAGTCCAAACTATAACTCCTCCTACAAAAGAGGTTGAATCTGTTGCTGTTTCTGAAGTAAAAAGAGTTCCTCAAACATTACCACCTATCACGACAGCAAATCATATCTCCTTAGGAACTAAAATTGGAGATACATCAAAACAGAATAATATTGCATTAGGTACACCAATTCAAAAAGAGTCCAAAGATATATTTAATAGAGTAGCAATTAAACATTTTTTAGATGGTTTTATAGCCTCTTCTGCTACAGGTTCGATAGAGGATATAGCCTCTAAATATGATTATGCTGTAGACCGATATTTCTCTTTGAGAAATGTAACACAGACCACAATCAAAAGAGATAAAAAACGATATAATAGAAAATGGACACATAGAAATTTCACGATAACCTATTTTAAAATTCTAAAAAAATATAGAAGAGATGGTACGGATTATTGTGATTTAAAAACAACAACTAAATGGAGAGTATCAACCAATTATGGCAAAAGAGCTTCAGGAAAAAGTAGAGGATTTATGACTCTAAAAAATACACCCAATGGATTTAAAGTTAAATCTATATATACTATAAAATAGAAGGGAAAAAATGAATCTAACACATTTAGATGAGAACAATAAACCTAAAATGGTTGATGTATCGGACAAACAAGAGAGTGAACGTATAGCCGTAGCTTCAGGAATTATTGAGGTAACTCAAGATGCGTATGATGCAGTCGTCAATAATATAGCTAAAAAAGGTCCTGTATTACAGACAGCTGTAATTGCAGCTATCCAAGGAGCAAAAGAGACAAGTAGACTTATCCCTATGTGTCACCCTTTGATGTTGACCTCTATCAAAACAGATATAGAAGAGCTTCCAGAGATTCCAGCTTTTAAACTAACTGTTCGTGCTAAACTCAAAGGTAGAACAGGTGTAGAGATGGAGGCTCTCACAGGTGTTTCTGTGGGGCTTTTGACTATATATGATATGTTAAAAGCGATAGATAAAGGTATGGTTATTAAAAATATACAGTTAGAAGAGAAGAGTGGAGGAGTATCAGGTGATTTTAGACGATAATTTTTGTGAAAAACCAAATATAGAGTATCCTTGTGAGTGGGGATATAAGATTATTGGAACAGATAAAAGTGAACTTGAAGCAGTTATTTTTGAAGTTATGGGTAGTAGAGATTATACTGTTTCAAAAGCAAACCGTTCAAGCAAAGGTAAGTTTCATGCCTTGACTACTAGTTGTGTCGTTGAATCACAAACAGATAGAGATGCTCTGTTTAAAGCATTTCAAGACCATAGAGATGTAAAAATGGTTATATAGACATTTTTTTATTCAACACTTTTTGTGTTTGTAATGCTGTTATCATAGATAATATAACATAAGCTAAAAAGAAGTAGAGTCCTACTTGAATCTCTGCTTCACTAATCCCCCCTGTATTACTTGTAAAATAGACCAAGAAGGTAGCCACTACAAATACATCTATCATAGACCATTTTCCTATCTGTTTAAAAAAGGCAACCATTTTTTGATTCCAAGGGTGTTCATAAAATATTAACATAAAAGTCAAGGTTAAGCTTTTGATAGCAGGAAGTAAAATAGAAAAGAGTAAAATTGTAAAAGCCACAGCAAACTCTCTACTATCATAAAGTTTTAAAATAGAACCTATAATTCCCTTGGACTCAAAGGATAAAATAACATCTCCTAAGTACTCTACTTGTTTATGAATGGTTACCATCAATATAGGATTTAAGAGTCCATAAATCAGTGATATAAAGGTAGAGAAGCTTAACAGCATTGCTCCACCTCTAAGGGTACAAAAAAAGGTAAAAATCAGAGTAAGTAGAAGCGTTCCCATAAAATAATATAGATTTAATTGGGATATCTCTTTTGACTCTTGTTGCTCTTCTCTTAATCTATCTAATGTTAATTTAGTCTCATTTTTTACCAGTCCAAAAGATATAATTGATGTTAACTCATCTATCTGTTTAGAGACTAAACCATCTGCATCACAAGCTTTTGCAATTTTAGTGGTATCTATCTCATATCTTTTTGAATGCTCATAGGTTATAAACCCAAAATAGATTAAAGTAGAAAGAAGCAGTATAGAGATAGTAATTCGCAATAGATTCATCATTAATTGACCTTAATATAGTTGATTTTTTTCTTTTAAAATAAAAAAGATATTAACTTTAATAATCTTTTTATAGTAGATTATGACCTTTTATTGATTACAAAAGTCTAAAATAGCTATATTTTCTATTGTAAATCATTTATTAATAAAAAAATAGATAAAATAATTATTGCTAATATATAATAACATTATTGGAGTTTTTTTGAAAAGTAATCAATATTCTGTAAAAGTTTATGAGACAACAATTGATGATGAAGATAAGTTTATAGAGTTTTTTGATACCAACTATATGTTGTTCAAAGATTATCTTATTCTTATCCATGGTCATTTAAGTCAACGTATTAAAGAGTATCTAACATTGAAGTCTTTGACCTATTTACATGATATAAAATTGCCAAAAGGGAGAAGTCGTAAAGCTATTGAAAAAGAGATTGAACAAGAACGTACTCAAAATGCAATATATATGCAAATTGCAGAAGCTAAATTAAAAAAGCTATCTTATCGTTTAGAAAACAACTTAACTGTATTAGACAAGATGATTCGTAGTGGACAAGAGATAAATATTGATGGAGATTTATTGCTACTCAATCGTGTTAATAGTGGTGCTACATTAAACATCAAAGGAAATTTAATCATTACAAATATAGTAGAGGGTGCAGTACGCTGTTTGGGAAACTTTATGATGTTGACAGCTTCCCATAAAGCCAATATAATCTTTCAAGGTGTGGAAGTAGACAATGAACTTTTAATAAATAAATTAAATAGGGTTGAACTAAAAAATAGTAAAATAGTCATAACCCCTGTATTAAAAAAGGAGATAAATTGGGCATAGTAATTGCAGTAATAAGTGGAAAGGGTGGTGTAGGCAAGACCACAGCTACAGCCAATATCGGTTTAGGAATTGCTCTAAATGATAAAAAATGTGTAGTTGTTGATTTTGATATTGGTCAACGAAATCTTGATATGATTTTGGGTTTAGAGAATCGTGTAGTCTATGATATGGTACAAGTCATGGACGGCGAAGCTAGTGTAAAACAGGCACTTATCAAAAGTAAAGCTAGTGAAAACCTCTTTTTTTTGGCTGCCTCACAAAGCAAAGATAAATCGGTACTTAAATCAAGTAAGGTGGAAGAGTTAGTTTTAAAATTAAAAGAGGATTTTGATTTTGTTATTTTAGACTCTCCTGCAGGAATTGAGAGTGGATTTGAACATACTATTGAGTTTGCAGATGCAGCGATTATTGTAGTCAATCCCGAAGTCTCATCTATTCGTGATGCTGATAGAGCTATAGGTATATTAGACTCCAAATCAAACAGAGTAAAACGTGGCGAAGATGTGGCAAAATATCTAATTATCAATCGTATTGTAGCTGAAATGGTTGAGAGTGGAGAGATGTTAAAGAGTGAAGATATTTTAGATATTCTTGATATTAAACTTATAGGAAAGATTCCTGAAGATAGAGGTGTAATAGATGCCTCAAATCAAGGAAAACCAGTTGTTTTAGATAAAAAGTCTAAAGCAGGTCAAGCCTATAATAGAATTGCAGGACGACTGTGTGGCAAGAAGATTGATATGGAAGATATTGAAATTCCAGATTCAGGACTCTTCAAAAAGATAAGTAGGATATTTAGATAATGTTTATATTTAATTTTTTTAAAAAAAAGAAGAGTGCTGATATTGCAAAAGATAGATTAACTATTGCTATTATGTCCGATAGAAAGAATTCTATCAATTATCCTTTTATGGACGAGATGAAAGAGGAGATTATTAATGTTGTTAAAAAGTATATGGGAGTTAAAGGTATTGAAATCAAAAAAGATTTTGATGGAGACTTTGAAGCCCTATCCATTGATGTATTGTTGGATAAGTAGATATTTTTAGGCTTTTGTGGCTATGGTATTCCGTCGAACTCAGGTTTTTAGAATAATATCATTCTCTTGGTAAGCTTAATAAGCTTTTGTTCGATAAATATATAAGAGATATATCCACCAATAATAGAGGATAAGAACATAATAACTATTATGGTACTTTCATGAAAATTGAATCTATTAGTAAGCATAACTACAGCAACCAAGATAAATGGGTGTAGAAGATAGATAGAGTATGAGGCATTTCCAATAGTAGTAAGCAATCTACACTCTCTTTTTTTCCAAAAGTACTCTAATGATACGATACCAAAACAGATAAGAAAGGCACTTGTACCCGTATCTATATGATGAATACCTGTCAAGATATGACCTGTATGAAGATAATAGAAGAGATAGATACCTATAATAGTAGACAAAATAGAGATAAGTGGATTAATCTCTTTGAACTTTAGTAAAAAGAAGTATAGAGATATACCTAATGCAAACTCTATATATATATCATTAAAAAAATCATAAAAAATATAGGTTGCTCCATCTACATCTATTGAAATTGAGAATAGTACTAAAAAGAGTATCGTTGAGATAACAAAGATATTTCCTACTACTCTATTGAGCAAGAGTCCAAAAGAGAATAGTATATAGAATAGAAACTCATAGTGAAGTGTCCAACCTACACCAACTAGATAGTTTTCATCTGATTTTAGAGGAAGAAGTAGAAAAGATTTCACTATATCTGTACCACCTCCTGCACTATTGACACGTTCTGGTATAACTATAAATATAACCAATGCAATAAGTGTATAGAACCAATATAGAGGAATAATACGAACAAAACGTTTTTTGATAAAGGTTCTAACAGCATGAGGCTTTTGATGCATATCTCGGGTTATGTAGACCATAATATATCCAGAGATAATAAAAAATATATCAACACCAAATGTACCTGCATCATGCCACCAGTGCATAGTTGAACCACCTGCTTGTATATTTTTCCATGCAATATGACTTAAGACAACCAAGATTGAAGCTACTCCACGTAGATATTGAATTGATAAAATCATTTTATACTCCTTTTGTATGAAAGGAGTATTATAGTTATATTTTACTTAGTTGTTTCTTTATGTTGTTTTATATTACTTAAATAAATCAGCCAAAGCATCTATATTTTTTGTCTTTTCAATCTCTACATTTGTATTTTTAGAGTTATCTTCCACTCTAGCTGTTCTACCCTCTATCTCGTTAAGTTCAATATTATATCCTGTTAGCATAGATGCTAAACGAATATTGATACCATTTCGTCCAATTGCCTTTGCTTTTTGGTCGGCAGTAATGTTTACTAATACTTTTTTATCTTTAGCAGAAGTAATTTTTACACTCTGTACAATAGCAGGAGAGAGTGAGCGTGTAATAAAGAGTTCAGGAATAGGAGAGTAGTCGATACAATCAATGTTTTCTCCATTAAGTTCTCCACTTACAGCATTGATTCGTACCCCTTTTACACCAACTGATGCACCAATAGGGTCGATATTTGGGAAATCTGTCTTTAGAGCTATCTTTGCACGTTGCCCTGGAATTCTTGCAGATGCTACAATGACTACTGAACCATCTGCTATCTCAGGAACTTCTTTTTCCATTAGTTTTTCCAAAAACTTTGGAGAGGTTCGTGTAAGTTCCAAAAACATACCCATCTCTGGGTCAATATTGACAAAACGCAATAGTGCCTTTACAGTATCTCCTCGTTTGAACTTTTCTCCTTTAATACGGTTACGTTGACTCAAAAGACCTTTTAATTCGCCAATCTCTATAAAGGTATTATCTTTTTCATCTACACGGTTAACCGTACCAATCATTACTTGTCCAACTTTATCTCGATATTTTTCAAAGAGATCTTGTTCTACTTGTCGTTGAATATGATACTGTAACTCTTTAAATAGATTAAATGATGCAGTACGTCCATGCTCTTCTAGTACAAAAGGTGTTCTTAACTCATCTCCAATCTCCAAATCTGAACCGTATAGTTCATGAGCCTCTTCTAGTGATATAACAGCATCAGGTTCAGTTGTAAAGCGTTCATCATTATCTTTTGCAATAAGTATAATCTGCTCTACGTTGTAATCTTTTTTTTCCATATCTACCGTTGCTTCAAAATGAGAAGTGTAGGTTGTACATCTTTTTGCTGTTTTAATAAGTGCTTCTTTAAAAGCATCAACAGCAGAATCTAGTGAAATATTTTTTTCATGTGCCATTGCTTCAATAATATCTACAATTTTTTCCATAGGAATATCCTTTATAATATAATTTTTTTTGAAGTCTCCAAAAAATGAACTTATGCGTTACAATTTAGCGTGATTTTGTCAGTTGAATGAAGAGTCGAATTATATCTAAACTAACCTTTAAGCTAATACGGTATAATCCTTTAATAAAATACAACAAAATTACATTATAAGATTAAATTAATCATAGAGTATATGACAAAAGGACATTAAATGAAATTGAAACTAGCGAGAGCATCTGTAACGGCTAAACCTAAATTGATTGATATGAACAAGATTGAAGAAGAGTTAGAGAAAAAATCTATTTTTTATTTTGACAAAGAGAATTCACATAAAGAGTTAAAGGCTTTGATTGAATACTTTGAAGATAAAGAGTATTCTGTTTACATGAGAGAAGTTAAATTTGGTCTTGATGATGAAGAGTATCTTTATGAGGTTCATATCGTAAGATAGAGATAAATATGAAAAAATTATATATAGAAACATTAGGTTGTGCTATGAATGTTCGCGATAGTGAACATATGATAGCAGAATTAAATCGTAAAGAGCCATATGAGCTAACAGAAGAGTTAAAAGAGGCAGATTTAATTATTATTAATACCTGTTCTGTTAGAGAAAAGCCTGTTTCTAAGCTTTTCTCAGAGATAGGTGTCTTTAATAAATTCAAGAAAAAAGATGCCAAGATTGGTGTAACAGGCTGTACTGCTTCACATTTGGGACGAGATATTATCAAACGAGCTCCTGTTGTAGACTTTGTATTGGGTGCTAGAAACATCTCTAAAATCACACAAGTGGTTGAGCATAGACATGCTGTAGAAGTAGATATTAATTACGATGATAGCTCTTATGCCTTTGGAGAATATAGAAGTAATGGTTTTAAATCTATGGTCAATATATCAATGGGGTGTGATAAATCATGTACCTATTGTATAGTTCCTGCTACACGAGGAGATGAGGTCTCTATTCCTTCAGATTTAATTGTCAATGAGATAACAAAAGCTGTTGCCACTGGTGCAAAAGAGGTTATGTTATTGGGGCAAAATGTAAATAACTATGGAAAATATTTTACAGCAAACGATGAAGAGTGTAACTTTACGAAACTTCTTCAAAAAATATCTAAAATAGATGGATTGGAGCGTATTCGCTTTACTTCACCTCACCCTCTACATATGGACGATGAGTTTTTAGAAGAGTTTGCCTCTAATCCAAAGATTTGCAAACAGATTCATGTACCTTTACAAAGTGGTTCAACCTCTCTACTCAAAAGTATGAGACGAGGATACTCCAAAGAGTGGTTTATCAATCGTTGTGAGAAGATTAGAACACTCTGCCCACAAGCAACCATATCTACTGATATTATTGTAGGTTTTCCTGGAGAGAGTGAAGAGGATTTTGCAGATACCATGGACGTATTGGAAAAAGTCCGTTTTGAACAGCTCTTTTCATTTAAGTACTCCCCTAGACCCCATACTACAGCTGCTCATTTTGATAATCAAATCTCAAATGAGGTATCGGGTGCTAGATTGACCAAACTTCAAGCACGGCATACCGAAATTTTAGATGAGGTTATGAATTCGCAACTGGGTATGGAGCATATGGTATATTTTGATGAGTTAAAAGCAGGTGGAAAAGTATCTGGACGAAGTGATGATGGTAAACTATTTTTTGTAGAGGGTAGTGAAGAGCTACTTGGTAAAATTGTAAATGTAAAAGTAATAAAAACATCAAGAGGTGCATTAGAGGGCATTGTTTGTGCGTAAGCGTTTTTTTAGAAAATTAGGAGTGATAATTATCCCTCCTATTCTCTATATTGTTATGCGTCTATTATGGTTTAGTTATCGAAAAAGGTATCATTTTATAGATGAACCTATTGATGGACAGTGTATAGCAATCACGTGGCACTCTGAACTATTTATCTCTCCACAAGTCTATAGAAAATTTCGTACAACTCACTTGACATCTGCTATCATTGCACAACATCATGATGGAGAGTTGATTGCACGGACATTGAAGATACTCCATATATCAGCGATACGAGGCTCTTCAAGAAGAGGAGCTAAATCGGCTCTTATATCAGCTATTAAAATTTTAAAAGAGGGTTACTCTCTGATGATAACTCCTGATGGTCCTAAAGGTCCAAGATATAGTATGAGTGATGGAGCAGTTGCTTTGTCTCTACGTGCTAAACTACCACTTATGGTTGTCAACTACCAACCTAAATCCTATTGGCAACTCTCAAGTTGGGATAAATTTATTATTCCCAAACCCTTTACTACGATTGAAATTTATCATCAAATTTTAGATATTCAAAATATGGACAAAGATAGTGCCAAAGTTTATCTACAACAACAGATGAAAAACTACTCCCTTATATAAATATAATTATAAAACAAAAGTTTAATTTAAGTTTAAACTGATTAAACTCAACCTTAGATTTTTGAAATTATGAAATCATTAACACAAATATAAAAAAATATTTTAAAACATAAGCTGTTAAAAATAAAAATTTTGATATACTTCAATTAGATAAAGAATTATAATATTTAATCTAAGCAATTATAGAAATAGAAGGAGAATACTATGCACAATAGACAATATGTAACCATAACTCATTATAAAGAGAGAGAATTTTATTATTTAAGCCATGCAATTCAAACAGATAATGGCTTTATCCCCAAAGAGATTGAGCAGTTTCATGAGAGTGAAAAAGATAAATTTATCGAACATATTCGCACTCTTCAATCAGAATATCCTCATACACAAATTGTATCTCTATCCCTATCTACCAATCAAAAGGTTACCCAGAAAGAGGATAAAAATAGAGTCTCTGCCAAAATTTTTAATAGCAATTTTGTAGAGCAAGATAAGATAGATATTGGTAATATTCCAACTACTCTCTACTTCTCTCCATTTGCAATTTTATATGAAGAGTATAAAGATAAATTAGATAATAAATTAACGCTTCTAATTGGCTATTTTGACCGTAAACTCTATATGATGTTTGCAACAGAAGAGAAGATTCATCAGAGTTGGGTCATTGGAACACGTGGATTAACAGAAAAACAGATAGCGTTTAGAGTCTATAAGAGTATAAAAGCATATTATAAAATGTCTTATAAATTTGCCGACCATATCGAGATGTTGTTGAGTGATGACTCTCCTAAACTTCTTAAAGTATTGAGAGAAGAGCTTCCTCTGACGATTTTAACTACACAAAATAGTATTCATAATCTTTTACATCACATGGCAGGAGACCAAAAAAGAGCATCATCTAGTTATATTCGCTCTTCCATATCTGCTGAATATGCATCTATTGTCAATAATTTAGATAATAATCTTGCTGTATCAGTAAATAGTAATAGCAACCATAACTTAGAGAATTTGAGACTATCTGAACCAGATGCGATACGAAAAGATATATCATTCTTTGATAAGTTGAAACTCTTTTTTGGTACTAAAAATGCATCAAAACCTAGACATACACTGCTTAGTTTTATTCCTCTTCTATTTGTTTTAGGTGCAGGAGGATATTATCAATTAGAATCAGATAAGTTATTAAATAATATAGAGGTAGCTCAATCTCAGTTATCTTCTCAAATTGATAATGAGTTGCTTATAAAAAAATCCAAAGATATATTTCTAGCTATGGGTAAAAATGCCGAGTTGAAAAATGGATTGGTATCTAATTCAAAAATAAAGTTAAAAGGTATTGTATGGGGGATTGAACCACTAAGAGAATCTCTTACCACACTCTATCCTAAAGGAAAATTCTCTATCACAGCACTTGAAAACTTTAGAACAGAATTTTCATTTATATCAAAAGTATAAAGGATTAGAGATGAGTTTAAAAGCAACAAGTTTAATTACAAAATTTATCCTTCTCCTCTCTGTGGTAGCTCTCTTTATCTGGACAATACCAAATATAGTTAATTATTATACAAATCTAAAGAGTTATAGAGTTAAAGAGAAAAAGTTGGATTATATGTATGATAAGAACCATATTATTAGTAAAGCAGAAGAGTTTACCTTAGACTCTTTTAAAAAAAGTGCAAATGCCATATTTTCAGATGTCTCTATCAAACAAAAAAAAGAGCAAGAGTATGAGGTATCAATAGAAGTAGTAAAGGATAAATTAGACTCTATCTATACTTTTATTAAAACTATATCTTTAAATTATCTAGTTACTATAAAAGATAATGAGCTAAAGTTTGAAGATAAAAAACAGTTTATAGAGGTTACCTTTATAGTAGAAAAACTCTAATAAAAATCATCTACAACCTTATTAGGAGGAATATCACTCGTTGCTATTCCCCTAAAAAATTTTCTACGTCCGATAGTAAATTAATTTTATCACACACCTCCAAAAATAACTTTTGTACTTATCAAAGCTTTGATTTTAAAATAAACTACAAACTCCCACATACTCAAACAGATATTATTATATATAACTTTATTAATATAATTAAATTTTTAATTTAAGTTTAAATTTATTTTAAGTCCACTTATATTATACTTTTACTCTATATAATAATTAATATTTTTTAATATTCTTATGAAATAATAAGAAATAGAGTATAAGGCACAAATAAAATGATTAAATTTATATTAACCTATTGGTTTGGTATCATACTATTTTTTGGACTATTCTATTGGGATTTATCTCCTTTTAGTAGTATATTAAATCAATTTCAAACTGATTTTACAACATATTTAACTTCTCTACTACTACCTAGTAATATGGTAGAGAATTATCATATTTTTATAAATAATAACTATTCGTTAGTTATTGAAAAAGCATGTAATGGGATTATCCCTTATCTTTTCTTTTTGGCTTCGATTATTGCTTTTCCTTCTACCATTTCACATAAAATCAAATGGATGTTTTTTGGGTATATTATTATTATAACAATAAATATTTTTCGTATATGGATAGTAGTGGAATCAGTGCTAGAAAAACCTAGTAACTTCTATTTTGTACATAACTATTTAGGAAATGCTCTTCTAATATCAACAGGTTTGACGCTCTTTTTTTGGTTTGTTAATAGTAGAGAAAAGAGATTTGCTTAGAGACAAAGCAATCGCTTCTCTCTACAATTTTTATATATTTTATATATAATTCAATTTAAAAAATAGGAAAATATATGACTGTAACCAAATATTCAGCTAATGGAAATGATTTTGTAATTATTATACGCAAAAAGAGAAAAGAGCGTTCAAAATTGGCAAAAAAACTCTGTCATCGTCAAAATGGTGTGGGTGCAGATGGGTTAGTAGTTGTTATGCCTCATCAAGAGTATGATTTTGAGTGGGATTTTTATAATGCAGATGGTAGTCGTGCTACTATGTGTGGTAATGCTTCTCGTGCTGTGGCTCACTTTGCAATGGGAAAGGGAATCTCACAAAATGGAGTGGCAGAGTTTTTAACTGGTGCAGGAGTTATTCGTGCAACGGTTAATGGAAATTATGTAGTTTCTGATATGACAAAGCCTATTATATTGAGCGAAGATATTCAAGAAGAGGGAGAGAAGTGGTGGTTTGTAGATACAGGTGTTCCTCATCTCATTGTCTTTCGTGATAATATAGATAGTTTTGATTTGGAACAAGCAAAACGTCTCAGAGATAAATACAATGCAAATTTAAATATCTGTAAAGTAGAGGATAACACTCTTTATGTACGAACCTATGAACGTGGAGTAGAAGATGAGACGTTGGCGTGTGGTACAGGAATGGTGGCATGTTTTGTACGTGCTTATGCAGAAAATATGGTAGAGGGAAATGTAAAAGTCTTTCCAAAATCAGGAGATGAACTCTATATCTCATTAGAAGAGGGCATTTATAGGTTTGGTGGACAAGTAACCAAAACATTTGTAGCTGAAACAATAGAATAACACGATTACATCACGATAATTATGTTAAAATAATAGATTATGATTAGATAAGGAAAAAATATGTATATTAAAACAGTTATTATGACACTGCTATTGAGTTCTACTCTTCTTTTTGGAAAAACATTAGTTACTGTAAATGGTCATGCTATTTCAGATAGCATTATTCCTCCAGGATATGAGAAACTAGATGATACACAACGCTCAAATTTGATGGAACAGCTTATCAAAGAGGAGTTACTTCATGCTAAATTACTAAAAAGCTCTTTGGTAAATGATGCTAAATTTAAAAAAGTGTTTAATGAACAAAAGAGAGTAATCACAGAGCAGTATCAGAAAAAATTAGGTAAGAGTTTAGATAAAAATCAAATTCGTGCCATAAAAGGTTCTATTGCTGTTGCACTCTATCAGGAAAAAATGTTTAAAAAAGCAAAAGTATCTGATAAAGAGGTAAAGAGATTTTATGATGAACACCCAGAGAGTTTTCAATATCCAGACTCTATTGAGATAGCTGATATTATCGTACCTACTCAAAGTGAAGCTAATAAACTTCATAAAAAATTAAAAAAATCAAAAGATTTGGACAAAGATTTTATAGAAGAGGCACACGCACATAAACAAAATGGTTATATGGGTTGGTTTGGAAAGGGCTCTGCACCTGAAAATCTTTTTAACAAAGCATTCAAATATAAACCAAAAACACTATTAAACTCTCCTGTACAAACAAAACATGGATACAATGTTGTTTATCTTTTAAATAAAAAACATGCAGGAACAATTAGCTTTTCACAAGCAAAAAAGCGTATTCGACAGATGTTAAAACAGAAAAAAGTGATAGAAGATTTAAGAAATGAGGTTGATGAACTATATGGTTCTGCTGAAATAATCTACTAATCTTAAAAATATATAAATTTAAAAATATATTTTTTTAATTAACTTTAATAAAAGAGTTGATATAATCCTTTAAATATATAGACCAATATTATTAAAGGATAGATTATGAAATTAACTTTTACAAAAGAGATTATTGAAGATGCTATAAAACATGGTTGTCATACCATAAGTGAATTGAATGATTTTATTCTTGGGGTTGGTCTATACTCTTCTCCATTAAAACTATTAATGAAGTAGGAATACTCCTCATGAGTATTCCTAAAATCTATTTTATACCATGTGCTTTGTTGTATGCTTGTATCTTTCGTACATAGGCATCATGTCTTCTTTTTCTTACAGCTTCTCTTCTAGCTAAATCTATTTTTGCTTGATGTTCATCAACGACCAAATATCCATGTTTGACCATCTTGTTTACTACCTTTTTGAATATAGGTGCAGCTGTTTGTGATGCAAAATAGACCTTTTTTGCTTTTATTACAAAAACTCCTACTGTATAGTTGTGTCCAAACTTATCATTTACAAAACCATAGAAACTACTATGATACTCATCTATATATTTACCTTTGTAACTAATATGTGCTGTTCCTGTTTTACCACCTACTTCTAATCCATCATATTGTGCTGTTGTTCCTGTTCCTCTATTGACAGTTGCTATTAATATATCTTTTATCTTTGATGCTGTATCTGGTGTACATGATTCCAAATCATGAACTTCATTTAATGTATCATAATTTTTACCTTGACTACTTAGATAGTTGACTAATTTAGGAGTAACAGCAACACCATTATTATTAAAGGCACTATACCCTTTGACCATCTGCATAAAGTTGACAAGTAGACCATAACCATAAGCTGTATTGGCAGAGTGTACTTTATAATTTAGTAGATAGGAGGGTTTTATTCTACCTGATAGCTCTTTGGATAGGTCAATACCTGAGGGTTTAGAGAGTCCAAATCGTAACCACCCATCATAAAGCTCTTGACCTGTTAATCTCCATGCTATTTTTGATATACCTATATTAGAAGAGTGCATAATAATACCTTTAGGAGTTAATGCCTTAAAGTAATCATCATCTGATATAGTATATTTTTTAGTTACTCTAAGTTTTCCCCCTAATTTTATAGGCTTATTTAAATCTACTTTACCAGCATCTAGTGCAATCGCTAGAGTAAATGGTTTGATAACCGAACCTGGTTCATATAGATATTCAGAAAAATTTGGATTTAGAGAGTTTACATCTTCTTGATTGATATGTTTAGGGTTAAACCGTTCAGAAGATGCCAAAGAGAGGAGTTTTCCTGTGTGTGACTCCATTACAGCTACCATAATCTCCTCTGCACCTATCTGATTTTTCATCTTATCCAAAACAGTCTCTACACTTCTTTGAAAATCTAAATTGATATTGAGATGAATATCCATACCATCTATACGCTCTAGCTCTCTTGTTTTGCCATCTCTAATAACTGTACCTATAATATCTCTCTTGCCTGTGACTACTCCATCTTGAGTTGGTTCTAAAAAATCTTTGTAGGATTTCTCTAATCCTTTCATTCCTATGGGAATTTTATAGTTATTTAAAACTTTTGTGCGTACATATCCTACCACAGGGGTCAATATATCTTTTTGAGGAAAGGAGCGTGTTTCACTATCTGCTATAATATCTAATCCATAAATCAAATGAGGTTTTTTAGGATTTAGAGGTCTAAAGATACCTAATGCTGACATCTTTCTTGAGAGTGCCTTTAAATCTCTGGAGAGACGCACATCTATATCGTTGCAGATAACAATCCTACCTCGAATCTTTTTGCCTGTTTTTGTTTTAAATTTAGATAATATTTCATCTTCAGGTATTCCTGAATATATTGAAAAGAGCTTAATAAATAAATCTTTCTTTTTTGGGTCAATACTTCTAGTATTAACCTCTGCTCTAAAGTGTTTTTGACTAAAGGAGACTACAAAGTCATCTGATGAGATAATTTTGCCTCGTATAGCTTTGTTCTCAATCGTTATAGTTTTATTACCTGTTCTTCTATCGCTATTGATTATACCTATACCTTTTGTTAAAAATATTGCAAAGAGTATAAAAATAATTATAAACATTAAAAGTAATATAGCTGAACGATACTGTATCATTTTATTTTCTATTTTTTTTGTAGACATATTAGCCTTTATAATTTTTTAAATATTGTTAAAAAAGATTTTACTATTTTTTTTAAAAACTTTGGATAAAAAATTTAAATTAAGAATAAAAAATAATATTTTTTAGTTATAATCTCAAAAAATATATAAAGGGTACTCTACCATGCAACATCTTGTCGATACAAATAATTTTAGTGATAGACAATTAGTAAATATATTTAATGATGCCAAATCATTTAAAAAAGAGATGCCAAGCCAACTATTGAGAGATAAACTACTCATTACTCTCTTTTTTGAAAGCTCTACTCGAACAAGAAGCTCTTTTGAGGTAGCAGGAAAAAGGTTGGGTGCATCTATAGTCCATCTTGACCCATCAAAGAGTTCTACATTAAAAGGGGAGAGTTTAGAAGATACTTTTGCTAATCTATGTGCTATGGAGCCTGATGGGGTTATTATACGTCATGAGTATAACAATACACCTCAAAAATTAGCCAACAAAGAGTTAACAACAGTTATCAATGCAGGAGCAGGTAACTATGCACACCCAACCCAAGCACTACTTGATTACTTTACCATGTTAGAACACTTTCAAACTGATAGTTTGGAGGGTAAAACTATCGTTATTGTGGGAGATATAGTTAGCTCTCGTGTTGCCTCTTCTGGTATTCGTCTATTTACACGAATGGGAATGAATGTTGTGTTAGTTGCACCAAAACCTTTTATGCCAGATAATGATTTACCAAAATATGAACATCTTGATGAGGTTATTGATAGTGTTGATATTATTATGAGTCTAAGAGCTCAACTAGAGAGACACAAAGCCCCTATTTTTGAAGATTATAAAGAGTATGCAAAAGAGTATTGTATAACGCAAGAGAGAATGGGAGATAGAGATATACTACTTCTACACCCCGGTCCTGTTATGAGAAATATAGATATATCTGATGAGATGTTAGATGACCCAAGATGTAAAGTCTTAACCCAAGTAAAAAATGGTGTTTTTGTACGCATGGCAATACTCAAAGCTCTACTTCTTGATAATTAATGGAAAAAATCTCCAAACTAGCACAACAGAGAGAGCCTTTTCTCTTTGTACTCTCTTATGATTTATCTAAAATATTTGCACAACCACTAAATAGATTAGATAAGGATATTCTCTTTAAAATAGGTAACAATAGAAACTATCAAAAAAAAAGGATAGATAAAAGCTACTATCTACATAAAAGTCCTATTAGTTTTCAAAAGTATCAAAAGTCATTAGAGAGAGTATTAGAGGAGATACGTTGTGGTAATACATATCTACTAAATTTAACTTTTAGAACAGCTATCCAATCAGATTTATCTCTAAAAGAGATTTTTACCTATGCACGTGCTAAATATAAACTCTATTTTAAAGATAAATTTATCTGTTTCTCTCCTGAAAAGTTTATAGAGATAAAGGGTAACACTATCTATACCTATCCGATGAAAGGAACAATAGAAGCATCAATACCCAATGCAAAAGAGATTATACTCTCCAACCAAAAAGAGATGGCAGAGCATGTAATGATTGTCGATTTGATGCGTAATGATTTAGGGAGAGTAGCAAGAGATATTAAGGTAACCAAATTTAGATATATTGATAAAATCAAAGCAGGTACAAAAGAGTTACTTCAAGTTAGTTCAGAGATAAAAGCCACACTTCCTACTACTTGGAAAGATAATCTAGGAGAGATTCTATCTCAACTACTACCTGCTGGGTCGATTACAGGAACGCCCAAAAAGAGTACAGTAGATATTATCTCTAATATAGAGAATTATGATAGAGGCTTTTATACAGGAGTCTTTGGTATCTTTGATGGAGCAGATTTATACTCGGCTGTTATGATACGTTTTATCGAAAAAGAGAAAAACCAACTCTACTATAAAAGTGGAGGAGGTATTACTATTGATAGCAATCCCATGAGTGAATATCAAGAGTTAATAGATAAAATATATCTTCCATTTTAGAGTTTATAAGAGATTTCAAATTTCAAAAAACGAATTAAAGGGGACAAGCTACTTTAAAGCATCACTTTACCTTTACAC
>Ga0256833_1000679_pt1 | contig 25940 bp, 28 predicted proteins | sample 356284metaG_FD_190535 | JGI IMG/M metagenome (GOLD analysis project Ga0256833, IMG submission 190535) | Hydrothermal vent microbial communities from Mid Atlantic Ridge, Atlantic Ocean - 356-284 | ecosystem: Environmental > Aquatic > Marine > Hydrothermal vents | place: Atlantic Ocean: Mid... | reverse complement strand
GAAATACATAAAGGGAAATTTCTGTATCAGTCTGTCTTTTTGAGAAGGCATATGACAGCTCTGACAGCTTTTCTTACTACCAGTTTTCAGCCAGCTGTTGTAAGTTTTTTTATGACAGCCTGAACATATCCGGGAAGATACATAATTTGGGTCGTAGGTAGAGTAATGGGGAGGAGAAAACACTTTGTAAGGTCCGTGCATAGAGTTTGTCTCTTCTCTGTAATGGCAGGAAAAACAGTTTACACCTTCCTCTCTCAGCTTTTCTCTCAGCTGAGGTTTTTCTCCTGCTTTAACTTCTAAAGGAGCGTGGCAGGAGAGACATTTTGTTTTTGTTCTGTTTTTTGTTTTTTTTATGAACTGCTTAGAAACCCACGCCTGTGAATGGCGGGAAGTTTTCCACTGATTGTATATCTTTTCGTGGCAGTCTGCACATCTTTTGGAGGGAGGACGGTCAAGCAAGTCCTCCTCCAAAAAAAGGCTTTCTAATCTATCACATCCAGCTGCAACCAAAAAAGCAGTCAATAAAACCAAAATTCTTAACATCACTTACCAAACTTTTCCCTTAGATGATATGTAGTCTCGTGAACGTTATGACACTTTGCACAGTTGTTCTGTCCAATCCATTTGAGGTGTTTGTTCAGCTGAACGAGGCTTCCGTTGATGACAGCTTCCTTTAATGCTGTTGTGTGTTTTTTTGTTTCTAAACCAAAATAAATCTCTTCAGACTTTTTGTTTGTATGACAGTCTGAACACATCTGGGTCAGGCCTTCAAACCTTTTAATAAAATTAAATCCTGCTCTTCTTGCTTTATCTTTTTTACCATCTAAAAAATAAATTTTTACCAGCTTCATGTCCTGCGTCATTGCTTTCATATAGTCCTTTAAGCTGTAATCAAGACCTGTTACAGGGTCTTCCAAACTAAATCCTGAAAAGTCAGGGGAATGAAACTTTACCTTTACTGAAAGCTTATAGTTCTTGTGGCACTGAACACAGGATTTTCCTACAACCTGAACACTCCTGAAGGCTTCCTGTTTGTTTCTTGACTTGATAGCCTGCTGGAGTTTATGCACCTCGTCTTTTTTCAGCAGTTTATCCCACTTTTTTACCATTTTTCCTATTTTTAGATAGTTCTTCTGGAGTCTTTCTGCCCACTTCTGTGCGTTGTTCCAGTCTTCCTCCTTTAGATTAACGACTACACCTGTCATTGATGTTGAAAGCAGGTGCATAAGCTGTGTAAACTCCATGTTCTCAGATTTTGGAGGATAGTAGTTAGAAAGTTCACGGGGAACATCTTTCAGTTTTAGATTTTTACCGTAAGAAAATGTAAAAACTACAATAAATAGTAATAAAACTGCCCTGCTGACCATGGCTAACCTCCTGAATTTTATATATTTATGAGTTTAATGACTGCTTTGATGATTTTTTATGGCAATTATCAGAAAAACAGGATAATCCCTGCCACTTTTTTTTATGCTGTGTATAATTCCGTAAAAAATTTTTTCCATACCTGTCTTTTTTAGCCAGCTTTCCACTTCCCTCTCATCAAATCCAAAATGCTTAACGTCAGTGTTATCTGAATGGAAGGTTCCGTCTTCTTTATACAGGTCTATAACAGCCACATAACCACCTGCTTTTAGATATTCCTTTATCTGGTTCAGAGCCTGGGCAGGATTGTCAAGATGGTGAAATGTCATTGAAGTGATAACAAGGTCAAAATCTTTCTCTTCAAAACCTTCTGAAAACAGGTCTTTTTTGAGTATTCTGATGTTTTTAATCCCTTCTTTTTTTACCTTCTCTCTGAAGACATCAAGCATTCCTTCAGACAGGTCAAAGGCTACAATCTCTTTAACATAGGGAGACAGCAGAATATCAACAGTTCCTGTTCCTGCTCCAATGTCCATAACTTTAAACTCTCTGTTTATGGGTATATTCTCTAACAGATTTTTAACAAACTGTTTTGACCGCTCTAACTTGTCCTGTGTGTCGTACTCCTTTGCAACTTTATCAAACCTTTTACCTATGTCCATCTTTTACCTCATAAAAGTGGGATTTTGTATATTGACATACAGGACATCTCCAGCTGTCAGGAAGGTCATAAAAAGATATACCAGGAGAGATGCCCCTTTTCTCATCACCAGTCTCAGGGTCGTAGGTATACCCACACACTCTACATCTGTGTTTCACTTTTGGCCTTTCCTTTATCTCAACCATAATTTTCAATATAGCACAACAAAAAGTTAAGGTAAAATAATGAAAAAAAGAGGTAAGAAAATGATAAAGGCTGTTCTTATAGACATTGAAGGAACTGTTTCACCTATCAGGTTTGTAAAGGAAGTTCTGTTTCCATATTCAAAAGAAAGAATAGACAGTTTTCTGAAAGAAAATGCCAGCAGTGAAAAAGTTCAGAAGATAATCAGCCAGATACAGAAGATAGAAAAAAAAGAGCTGTCCCTTGAAGAAGTCTCCCAGATACTGAAAAACTGGATTGATGAAGACAGAAAAATAGCACCTCTGAAAGACATTCAGGGAATGATATGGAAAGAAGGTTTTGAAAAAGGAAAGCTAAAGGCTCCCATATATGAAGATGCTTACAAAAAACTCCTCCAGTGGAAGGAAAAAGGATACAGACTTTACATTTACTCATCAGGCTCTGTTCAGGCACAAAAGCTGTTTTTTTCCTACACAGAAAAAGGAAATCTGCTGAATCTGTTTTCTGGATTTTTTGACACAAAAACAGGAAACAAAAAAGAAAGTCAGTCATACCTGAAAATTGCCCAGCAAATAGGAGCAAAACCTGAGGAGATTGTTTTTCTTTCAGATAACCCTGACGAGATAAAGGCAGCAGCAAAGGCTGGAATGAAGGTTTACAGACTGGTCAGACCAGAAGATGCACAGTTTATAGAAGACTTTCCCTATCCCCAGATTAAAAGTTTTGAAGAGGTGGAGCTGTGAAGAAGGGTCTGGTTGTTGATAGAGAAGCCCAGATGATTGGAGTTTACCTATCAGACGAAAAACAGACTTACAGAGGAATTCCAAGGAAAAAGGTTTTAAAAAAAACAAAGATATATGCCGGTGATTACGTGTGGGGTGAAGTTATTGATAGAAGCAGTTTTGCCATTGAAAAGGTGGAAGAGAGAAGAAATTTTTTAGTCAGGCCACCAGTTGCAAACGTGGACAAAGTAATAACTGTTATGACAATAAAGATGCCTGAATTTGACAGCTTTTTGCTGGACAATCTTCTTGTGGTTTACGAACACTTTCAGGCAGACCCTGTTATTGTATTTAACAAGATAGATTTACTGACAGGAGAAGAAACAAAAACCTTAAGTTACTGGACAGACCTTTACATCAAAGCTGGTTACGAAGTTATAAAGGTTAGCGCAGCTAAAAATAAAGGCATTGAAGAGTTAAAAGATTATCTAAAAGACTCCATATGTGTACTGGCAGGTCCATCAGGTGTTGGTAAGTCCTCCATACTTTCTGCTCTTTTGGGTATAAAGCTGGCAACAAGAGAAGTTAGCGAAAAAACAGAAAGGGGAAGACACACCACCACAGGTGTGAAACTGTTTCCCTTTGGTGAAAACTCATTTATTGGAGACACTCCCGGATTTTCCAGTGTTGATGCCCTTTACTTTGTGGAGAAAAAAGATGTCAGGCTTTACTTTAGAGAGTTTCTCAGATACCAGTGTAAATTCCCAGACTGTACCCACACAAAAGAGCCGGGATGCAGTGTAAAAGAAGCTGTCAAAAAAGGAGAGATAAACTGCCAGCGGTACACAAACTATCTAAAAATCATAAAGGAAGACCTGTCTATAGCAAAACAGCTATGTCAGTAAACAGAGCTTACTCCTTCTGTGCTTTCTTCTTCCTCTTCTTTTTTTATTTCTATTCCTTCAGGGTTTTCTACAAGTCTTTCAGCTAAGTAGTCTGCCAGATGAACCACCTTTATGTTTTTGTAATCTCCATGTTTATACATGCCGTCAGCGATGTTAAACACACATCCGGGACAGTCACTGAGAACATACTGAGCCTGTGTTTTTTCTATGTCTCTCACTTTGTTTTTTTGAACCTCCGTTGCCACTTCGTAGTTAGCCACAGAGAAATAACCGGCAAAACCACAGCACATCATTGCATTTTCCCCTTCAACATACTGGGCATCAATAACATTTTTCAGAATGTTCCTGTAAACGTTAGGGTCTGTTGACATTGCTGTATACGAATGACAGGGAAAGTGGAACGTTACCTTTTCACCGTTTCCTTTAAATACCAGATATCCCTCCTCTTCCAAAATCTCCGCAAAATCTTTAACTGGATATCCGTACTCTTCCTCTAATGCTCCTCCACATGTTGGGCAGGCCACAACTATGTAGTCAAACTGGTATTTATCAATCTCCTCCTTGTTGTGTTTGTAGAGTTTTTCAAACAGCTCAACCTCTCCACCGTAAAGCTGGGGAGCTCCGCAACATCTTATGTTTTCCGGGACAATCACCTCATAACCTGCCTTTTCCATCAGCTTCATCACGCTTTCACCAGTTTTTCCGTAAACTGTATCAATCATACATCCTGTAAAAAACAGCAGTTTTCCCTTTGATTTTTCAGGTTTTACAGACTTTCCCCTCAGACCAAAGGGTTTTGCCGTTGGTTTAGGTAGCAGTTTTGTGTATTTAGGTATACCTGTATTGAGAAATACACTGTTGTATTCAGGAACTTCTTTCTTAAACAGCTTCCCATAAGCATTCATCAGAGAAGGAGCAAACTTCATAGACAGTTTGGTCAGCATGTTACCTGTCATTGCAAGGCCCTGATAAACAGCTGTTTTTACCGGGTCAAACCCAGACTTTTTCTCCTCCTTTGCAAGATGTCTTGCCCTGAACATTATCTCTTTGTACTCAACCTCGTTAGGGCATATCCATTCACACCTTCTACACATTGCACACTCATTCCACTGGAGGGCTATATCCTCTGTCAGTGGAAGAATCCCATCAACAACAGCCTCTGCAAGGGCCAGTCTTCCCCTTGGAGATGAGCGTTCCTGCTTTACTACAGAGTATGTGGGACAGACAGAGCGGCAGGCTGAACATTTTACGCACTGATGGGCTAAGTTCTCTGGTAGTGTAACATCTATTTTATCCATTTTTGTCTCCTCTAAAGCCTAAAATTTTGTTGTAGCATCTGTCTAACTCAATCAGACCTTCCACAGCCAACTGGTTAACAATCTTCTGAACAATATTTCTGTCTAAACCTGTAGCCTTTTCAATGTCTCCAACCTTTACAGGTTTATTACTCCTTCTAACAAAATCAAGAACCTTTTCTTTATCCATCTTAGACATCCTCAAATATAGCCAACATAAGGCATAAACACTATAACCTAAATCATAAAGGTTAGTGAAGGTTAACCTATATCAAGGTTGTATTTATTAATTTTTGTTATTATCTATTAATAATAAACCTATCCATCAGGGGGATTATTATGGCTTTTTTAAAACTTAACAGCTCAGATGACAGCCCAGACCCGCCACCTAAACCCTCCACATCTGAAGAAAAACAGGTAGAAGGAGGGACAGGAATGGCTCAAACAGACATTAAAACTCTTGTTGCTACAATTTCAGAAAAAACAGAAGAAGCTCTTAACTCTATCAGAGAATTAGACAGCATCACAGACCAGATAGCAGCTGCAGCAGAAGAGTCGGCTGGAGCAAGTGAAGAGAGTTTAAGTGCAGTTACAGAAATTAAACAAAGCTCAAAAATGTTGGAGAAAGAAACAGACCAGATTGTAGAGTTAGTGAGAGACTTTCAGGAACTGTTCAAAATATCCTCAGAAAATATCTACGAAACCAGTCTCGGAATGAACAAAACAACAGAAAGTGCTGTTCAGATAGCCAGCAAAACCCAAAAACTTTACCAGTCTGGAGAAAAGATAACAGATGCTGTAAATCTGATAACAAAACTGTCTAAAAAGACATCTCTACTTGCTCTAAATGCTGCTATAGAAGCTGCCAGAGCAAAAGAAAAAGGGAAAAGTTTTACCATAATGGCAGCAGAAATAAGAAATATGGCCTCTAAATCCAATAGCTACTCCAATAAAATCAAAGATATAGTCAAAACTATACAGGAGAAACTAAACAACATTAAAGAAACTGTTCTGTCTTACAAAGAAGAAATGGAAAAAAATTCCCAGAACAGCTCACAGCTATCTAAAACAATGCTTGAATTAGTAAAGATTATGGATGACGGAATATCACAAAGTGAACAACTCCTAAAAGTTATTGAGAGAGTAGTGTTAGAAATAGAAAAGCTACACCAAGGGTCAGAAAGTATAGCAGCTGCGGCAGAAGAAGCAGCAGGTGCAACCAGTGAAATAAGCTCCACTGTTTCACAACAGGTAAAAACCTTAGAAAAAATAGAAAAAGACAGCCAGAAAATAAGGCGTATGATAGAAAATGGAGAGGATTTGAAAGGAATAGAAAAAGAGATAAACGAACTTTTAATATCGGTAGAACGGTTAGAAACATCCACTGAACAGATTGTTGAAGCTATCAGTCAGATAGAGGAAGCAGCACAGCTATCAAAAGGTGATGCAGAAAAAAATGCAGAAGTGGCAGCTAAATGCGTTGAATACATAACAGAAGGAGAAAAAATAATATCCGAAATGGTAGATAACTTTAAAAAAGTAAAAGAAGAATATGACAACATCATAAAAAAACTACAAGAAATAAAAGAAAGTTCCCAAAAAAATACACAGATATCAAACAACCTAAAAACAGAGCTTAACTTTGTAAAAGCAAAGATACATTCTTTAAACAACACCATCAGAAAAATAGAGCTTGCAATTGTCCAGACAGCAGCCCTTTCCATCAATGGAGCAGTTGAGGCTTTACGGGTTGGAGAGTTAGGAGATGGTTTTAGTGAGGTAAGTAGAGACATAAGGGATTTAGCAGTAACTTCAGAGGAAAATTTAGACAAAGTGATAGAGATAATAGACCAGGTAAATGAAGAAAACGACATCATAATGGTAGAAATCAACAACATATTTCTTACTCAGGAAAGGGAAAATGAAAAACTTCAAAAACTTGAGTATGAATTTGAAAGGAATAGAAAATCCCTTGAACAGATGCTTTTATCTGTAGAAAATCTCCACAGGTCTATTGAAGAAATGAAAACAGCTTTAGAACAAACAAAAATAGCTGCTGACCAGACAGCAGAAGCTGCAGAGCTTTCCCTCAGCAATGTCTCCCAATCAAAAGAAAATGCAAGTAGTTTACTGAACCTTGTAAGAGAAATCACAACCAACATACAGATAAGCAGCTCTATTCTTAAAAAACTACAAAAAGGTGTCTAACAATGAAGAAAGATTACATTCTTGAGCTTAGAATTGGAGAAATAATTTTTGGAATAAAGATAGACGTAATTAGGCTTATATTTGACATTGAGACATTGGAACCAGCATACTTTATGCCTGAGTATGTAATAGGTATAACCAAATACTATCAGAATGTTTACCCAGTTATATGTTTACAGAAAGTATTAGGATTAGAAGAAAATAACTGTAAAAATCCCATCGGTAAGACAGGAGTCGTTCTAAAAATAAAAGATAAAATATTTGCTGTATTAGCTGATGAAATCATAAAAATCCACGAAGTTACAAAAGAAGGGGAAGAATTAGTCTCTTTTCATAAAGACAAAGAAGTAATAGTAGAAGAAATATCCCCCCAGTTCTTAGATTCAAAAATTGAAATCCCTCCTTTTGAAGAAAAAAAATACCATCAGGAAGTTAAAAAAGCAGAATCTGAAGAGGAAAAAGAATATCTGATAATCGCAGTAAAAAACCAGCTCCATGCCATAGACGCACAGCTTATAAGAAAAGTAGAAACAGGACGCAACTTAAATGAAATAATATCTGACAACAGAATAGTAACAAGCACCTTTATCTACAAAAATCAGCCGGTTTTAGTGGTAAATTACTGTAAACTCATCGCAGGAGAAGAAGGAAACCCTCAAGAACTAATTCTCTTAGAAGAAAACAAAAAGGTAGTAGGTTTATCTGTAAATGAAGTTATAGATTTTGTGCCTGTTCCTTTAAATAAAATTACAAAAATTGAGGGAGAAAAAAAGTTAAAAGGTTTCTTTATCTATAACGAACAGGTCGTTTCTATTGTATCAGACTCCTTAATAAAAGAAATGATTAACAAATACGGAACTCATATTGTTGGAGAAGAAGACACCCAACAAAAGAGAAAAGACATCACAGAAATAATGATGTTTTCTATAGGAAACAAAAAGATGGCTATATACATGGAAGACATATACGAAGTTGCAGAAATAAACGATGTTCACATATCTTCATATCCATCAACGAACCCCTGTATAAAAGGTCTTCTTGTTTACAAGAATAAATCATACTATTTAGTAGATTACGGAGGCTTTCTCAATGAAAATGTAGAAGTAAATGAAGATACAAAAATCATCTTTCTAAAAGACGAAAACCTAAGTGTTGCCTTTTTAGTATCACAGATAGATGACGTCGTATCTGTGGAGCAAAATCAGATAAACCACATACTTTCTACAGAAAGTTTCATAAAAGGTAGCATAATTCTAAATAACAAAATCATAGAAATTATAAATCCCAGATGGATATTCAACCTATGTAACAAAAAGGAGGTTTTAGCTGAAAATGTCTCCTAAAAAAAAGATATTAGTGGTGGACGATTCTGCTCTTGTTAGAAGAGTGCTGACAAAAATAATTCAAGAGATGGGATTTGAAGTAGATACTGCAAAAGATGGAATAGAAGCAGTAGAAAAAGCCATAAAAAACAGCTATGACCTTATTACTTTAGACATAGAAATGCCCGGGAAAAATGGTTTAGAAGTTCTGAAAGAAATTATGGAAAAAAAGCCAACAAGAGTAATAATAATTAGCTCTTACACCACAGACAACGCTTCAATCACAATACAGGCACTAAACTTAGGGGCTCTGACATACATAACAAAACCTGGAAAGTTAGGTGTAGACCTGAAAAAAGTTGAAGAAGAAATCAAATATAAGATAAAAGAAGCCCTTGAAGTTCCCAAATTCCGTCTAAAGTCTCCCCTGAAAACTTCTATAGAAACAGAAAAATACTACGAAAAAGAGCTAAAAAGCTTTGAACCTGATACCCATACCCAGAGATATATCCTGATAGGAGCATCAACTGGGGGACCAAGACTTATTGAACAGATTGCCAAAACCCTACCAGAAAACTATCCCCATCCTGTGTGTGTAGTTCAGCACATGCCAGAAAACTTTACAGGAAAGTTTGCAGAGAGGCTTAACTCTATAAGTAAACTAACAGTCGTGGAAGCAAGAAACAATGAAGAGGTGATAAAAGGAAAAATCATTATAGGCAAAGGAGGAAAACATTTACACTTTAGAAAAAGAGAAGACGGAGTAGTTGTATGTAAATTAGCTCCCAATACAGCAAACAGATTTTTTGTTCCCTCTGTGGACGAGATGTTCTTCTCAGCATTAGAAGTTATGGAACCTAAAAAGATAGTGGCTATTCTTTTGACGGGTATTGGTGACGACGGAGCTGATGGTATGGTTGCACTAAAAAAAGCAGGTGCTTACACCATTGCTGAAAGTGAGGAAACTGCAGTAGTCTACGGCATGCCAAGGGAAGCGTACCTGAGAGGTGGAGCAACTAAAGTTTTACCTTTTCCTGAAATACTGAGAGAAATAATCAGATTAGGGATGGAAGAACATGTTCAGAAAGTATAAGAAGACAAAAATTCATAGGTTTAAAGAGTTTGACGAAGCCCGGATTTATATTGAAAATCCTGAAAAAGACAGAGATTTAACATACAAAGCCATAGATTACATGATTACACACAAAGAGTTTTACTACTTGCTAAAACAGTTTTTCTATCACATAAAAAATAAAAGTCTTGACCACAGATTCTGGGAATATGCCCTTTTAAATATGTCTTACTGCCCCTCAAGAAAAGAAGAGTTAGAAATATACCTGCATGTGCTAAAACATGGAAAAAAAGAATACAGAGAGCCCTTATTAGAGTATCTTTCAGGATGTAGCTGTAAGTTAAAAAAGTTTCTCCTTCAGCTTTTGAAAGAGGAAAATCCAGAAATAAGAAAAGTAGCCGTTAACATTCTTAAACACTGCTATCAGAAAAGTATAAAAAAAGAGCTTATCAAACATCTACAAAAAGAGAAAGAAAAACAGGTAATAGAAGAGATACTCAGTTATCTACAGATTTACGGTGATGCAGAAGAGATGAAACAGATTAAAAAAATGTTATCTAAACAAGGAAAAGATAGATGAAACATAACATAAATTTAGACCAGCTCAAAAAAATAAGAAACTTTATAAGAGTAAATACTGGTATAAACTTTGAAGATGAAAAGTTAACAGGGGTTTTCAAGAGAAAAATATCAGAAGTCATAAAAAACGAAGGTTACCCTGACTTTGAAACCTTTTATCAGGATATAATCCTGAAAAAAAATAAAAAACTTATAGAAAAACTTATCAACGCTATTACTGTTAACGAAACATACTTTTTTAGAGAAGAGTATCAGTTTGAAGACCTTATAAATTATGTTATTCCAGAGCTTGACAAGATAAGGCCTCCTTCAGAAAGCATAAACATACTTAGTGCTCCATGCTCAACAGGAGAAGAGGTCTACAGTATAGCTATATACCTCCTTGAGGAAGGGCACTACATAAAAAAAAGAGATTTTGTGTTATTAGGTATAGACATTGACAGCTCTGCGATAAAAAAAGCAAAAGAAGGTCTATACTCAGAAAGAAGTCTTCATAAAGTTCCAGAAGAGCTGAAAAAAAAGTATTTCATAAAAGAAGGAAACATGTTCAGGGTGATACCATTCTTAAGAAATGCCGTCTCATTTGAAGTGGTTAACGTTTTAGACAGATACAAAATGAAAAAATTAGGTAAATTTGACGTAATATTCTCAAGAAACATGCTGATATACTTTGACGAAATAAATAGAAATGAAACAATAGCCACCTTTCACAGCATACTAAAAGAAGGTGGTTATCTATTCTTAGGTCATGCAGAAAGAATTCCTCCACAGCTCAAACTGTTTAAACCAGTAAAGTTAGGTAAGAGTATAGTATACAGAAAGGAGGGCTGACCGTTGGGAAGTTATGGAATTGAAGAAATTGTGTTTTTTATGATAGATAAGAAACTGAACGTCAAATATATCACAGATAACGTTAAGGATATTGTAGGGATTGATAAAGGAGAGATTTTAAACAAAAACATATGTGGAGTTTTAATAAAGGAAGACACTAACAGATGCACAGAAAAATTAGAAAATCAGCAAAATAAACCAGATAACTGCATAATAAAAGTACTTACCAGTTATCCGAACAACAAGATGTTAGAAGTAGGATTTCTGTTATGTAGAGAAACGGATAATGAAATATATGGATATATAGTTGACGTTACAGAAAAACATAAAGACGAAGAGCTTTTTAAAGTAATATCAGAAGTAGCCCCCATAGGTATTTTCTTTCACATAAAAGGAAAGTTTATATTCGTAAACAAAAAACTCTCAGAAATATTAGAGTATCCACAGGAAGAGCTTTTAAAATCTGAAGTGCAACAGCTAAAACACATAATCCATCCTGAAGACTGGCCACTAATAGAGAAATATCTTAATTACAGAATGAAAGGTATAAAAAAACCTGCAGATTACGTAATAAGAATAATAACAAAAAATAAAATCATAAAGTGGGTAAGAATTAACTCAGATACTATATACTTTAGAGGACTGCCTTCAGCTATAGGAACAGTAGAAGACATAACGAGACAGATAGCCCTTGAAAACGCGTATAAAACATTAATCCAGATAAACAAGGAAGGCTCAAGGACAAAAGACATCAAGACATTTTTCAGAAGAGTTAGCGAGATATTCCTTAATACAGATTATTTTAATACTGTTATGATAGAAGAAGTTAGAAATAAAAAGAAAGTCATACTGATGATACAGGGAGAAACAAATCTTTCAGAGATAACCCCCAACTACGAACGTCAAACAGGAAAGATTTCTGCACAGAAGTTAGACATATCAAGCATATACAAGTATGCAGTAAGTATCCCTATCTTTGTAAAGGAGAAGCTAAGATACATAATAACCCTGTTTTCAAAGGAAGTGTTTGAACTTAACCACAAAGAGCTGAAAATATTTGAGGAAATTGCCGAAGACATAAGCCTTATCGTTTCTTACATACATAGAGAACAGGACCTCTACAAAAAAGAGTATTATGACAACTTAACGGGAATTGGTAACAGAAAGCTGTTATACGAAACCATTGACGAGCTTATATCTGCATCTAAAGAGTTTTATCTCATACTTGTAGACATCCATAACTTTAGATGGATTAACGAACTCTTTGGAATGAGTAGAACTGATAAAATACTGAAAGATTTAGCTCTTTTATTAAAGAAAATGTTGAAAACAAAATACATATTCAGAAGTGGTTCTGACGAATTTGCTGTCCTGTGGGAAGGAAACATATATACAGCAATAGATAAAATCAGAGCAGTTTTTAAAATACCAATGTTTATTAACAGTAAAGTAATCAGTCTCAGTTATAATGCAGGTATTGTCCATTATCCCTCTGACGGGAAGTTTCGTATGGAGCTGATACTTAAAGCAGAAAGAACACTTCAGCAGGCAAAAGAGGAGGGAAAAGACATTATAAGATTTCACGATGAAAATTTATACAAACAGATAAAACATTTCTTTGAAATAGAAGAAAAAATTGACAGTGCTTTAACGGAAAACAGATTTTTTATAGAACTTCAACCTATAGTTTCTTTTAACACGAACAGAGTAGTTTTAGCAGAAGCATTAATCAGAATGAAAGACAGAAAAGGCAACGTTATACCTCCATCTGAATTTATACCTGTTGCAGAAAAAACAGGACAGATTATGCTGATAGAATCCCTTGTAATAAGAAAGTGCAATAAACTCCTGCAAAAATGGAAGAAAAATAACAGGCGTCCTGTAAAAATATCAATAAACATAACACCAACAAATCTGAAAACAATATACGAAACATTTACAGGGGATAAAAGCACAAACTTTATAAAAAATGAGTTTTCATTGTCAGAAATAAAAGAGTTCAGGAAAAACACAATCTTTGAGCTTACAGAAAGGGAGTTTTTAGAGATAACACAGCTCACCCAGCAAATAAAAAAGCTGAAAGAAAAGGGATTTATGTTCTCTATTGATGACTTTGGAACAGGTTATTCGTCTTTAAGTTACTTATCCCAGTTAAACATTGATTATCTGAAAATAGACCTGCTATTTACACAAAACATGTTAAACGACCCCAAAACATACAAAATAGTGCAATCTATCGTCAGTATCGCAAAAACCTTTGGAATTAAAACTATAGCCGAAGGAGTTGAAACTAAAGAACAGTATAAAGAGCTTAAAAAGCTAGGCTGTGATTTTTATCAGGGATACTTTTTCTCTCCTCCTCTTCCTGTGGAACAGTTTGAAAAACTTATCAGTTAAATTTCCAAACTCCTTATTCCATCTTTCATCGTGTCAAGCATGTAATTCAAATCTTCCTCAGAAATTATTAGGGGAGGCATTATAACCATAACATCCCCAAGGGGTCTGACCCACACACCTTTTTTTATCATATAGTTTGCAACCTTAAAACCTGTCCTCTCTCCGTAAGGAAACGGCTCTTTTGTTTTTTTATCTTTTACAAGCTCAATTCCAGCCATAAAGCCGTATTGCCTGACATCACCAACATGCTTTAAATCCCAGAACTCTTTTAATCTCTCTTCTAACAGCTTTATCTTTGGCTGAAGTTTTTTCAGTGTCTGTTCTTCTTCAAAAACCTCCAAATTTGCTACTGCCACACTGCAGGCAAGGGGATTTCCTGTGTATGTATGTCCGTGATAAAAATGCTTTGCCTCTCCAAACTCACCTAAAAACTGCTCAAATATCTCATCTGTCACAAGGGTTGCTGCAAGGGGAAGGTATCCCCCTGTTATTCCTTTGCCTAATGCCATTATGTCTGGCTCTACTCCTTCTTTTTCACAGGCAAACATATAACCTGTTCTCCCAAATCCTGTTGCAACCTCGTCAACAATCATAAGCAGGTTGTACTCATCACATATCCTTCTTATCTCCTTCAGATATCCTTTTGGGAAAGGGAGTATCCCTGCTGCTCCCTGAACTCCAGCCTCTAAAACAAAACCAGCTATCTCCTGATGGTTTCTAAATATAAAATCTTCAACCTCTTCAATCAGCATTTTTGTTGTGTCATACTCTAATGCCTTTTCCCTTCCCACTTTTTTTACAGCCTCCAGATAGGGAGAAGGCATCTTATAAACATCAAACAGGAGAGGTCTGTACTTTTCGTGAAATATGTTAATGCCTCCAACAGAAACGCTTCCTATAGTATCCCCGTGATATGCCTCTGACAGTGTCACAAATTTTGTTTTTTGCTTTTCTCCCCTATTGTGCCAGTAGTGATAAGCAATCTTTATTGCTATCTCCATAGCTTCAGAGCCGTCTTCAGAATAAAAAACTTTCGTCAGCTTTGGGGGAGTTATGTCCACAAGATTTTTTGCAAAAACTGTAGCAGGAACATTTGATGCTCCTAAAGTGGTAAAATGGGCTATCTTTTTCAGCTGCTGTTCTAAAGCCCTGTTTAGCTTCGGATGGTTGTGTCCGTGGACATTACACCATAAGGATGCAACACCGTCTATGTATCTGTTTCCATCTATGTCGTATATGTAAACCCCTTCTCCCCTTTCAATTATTATGTTCTCCTCCTCCCTGTAAACCTTCATCTGAGTAAATGGATGCCAGAAATACTCTTTATCCCAGTTTTTCAAGTAATCCTTCTTCAGCATCTTATCTACCTTCATGTTTTTTTATTATTATCCCAGAATTTCTACTTCAGGAAAACCTGTAGGAAGAAACTCAATGGTTCAAATCATAAAACTGTGAGGCCTTTTTCGTATAATATCTTCCCATTAAAACAAGGAGAGAAATATGCAGACAAAACATAAGTTTACATACTTTTTCAAAGAGGGATACATCAAAGGCGAATCAGGATACATCATAGCTACACAGACCCCTCTGCCAGAGGATAACCCATTAAAAGAGCTTAAAAATGCCCGGTGGGCTATATATAGAGGAGATACAGGGGAAAAACTGACAGAAGATTTTGACTGGATTTCTCCTTTAGGACTTGTGAAAGGGCAGTCTGAATACTTTAGGGCTACAAAAGATGGAAAAGAAGCCCTTTTCACACTTGATAGGCAGATAACCCAGTGGTTTGACAAAATAAGAGACAGGGGAGCCCTTACCGGAGAAAGCCAATACTACTGGGGAAAGTTAAACGGCTATTATGCCCTTTACGACATAAACAGTGGAGAAAAACTGACAGAAAACTTCAAATCTTCTGTTATTGCAGGAGCAGTAATAGGAAAAACAGATTACATCATAGGAAGTTATGGAGAGGAGATATTTTTTATTGTTAATCTAAAAACTGGAGAGAAAGTATCACCTGATTTTGACGAGGATAAGCTGATAGAGATTCTAAAGCACGGAGACCTTGAAAGAGCGTTGAAGGAGTTAAAATAAAAAAGGGGGAAATTCCCCCTTATACTTTTAGAGAGACTTTACACAAGCAAGAACATCGTCATAGTTAGGCTCTTCTGTTATCTCAGGAACGAGCTGTTTGTAAACAACCTTTCCTTCACCGTCAACAACAAATACAGCCCTTGCAAGAATTCCCTTAAGAGCACCTTCAGCAATCAGAACGCCGTACTTTTCCATGTCTCTGTATCTAAAATCAGAAGCCACTGTAACATTTTCAATGTTGAAAGACTCACAGAACCTTTTTTCTGCAAAAGGTAAGTCCATAGAAACAACTGTCACGTCAATGTCTAATCCTGCAACAATCTCATTGAACTTTTTAGTTTCTGTTTCACATACAGGTGTGTCAAGAGATGGAACAGTGATAATCAGTTGTGGTTTTCCCTTTGCTCCACCGATAGTTTTTTCTGAAAGGTCAGAAGCAACTACCACAGCTTCTGGAGCTCTGTCTCCCACATTAATTTCTGGACCTGCTAAAGCAACAGGGTTTCCTTTAAGATTTACTGTTACTGCCATACTTAACCTCCTTTTACTTTATTAAATTTGGAAACTATTTTACAGAAGCGAAAAACAGTCTTTTATGATTTTTGTCTTATTTGAAACTGCAAAAAATTCTTAGATATCAATAACATGAGATAAATCAGATAATATCTGAGTTTAATTTACTAAAAAAACTTGACAAAATTAATATTAGATATATATTGTATAGTAGTAGATTAATTATTAAATATTAAATAAATTAAAGGAGCGTTAGGATGGACATTACTCAGCTAAGAGAAATACAGGCTATTAATACCCTTGTTTTTGAAACCCTTGGTCAACCGGAAAAAGAAAGGGAGTTTAAGCTAAAGTCTCTAAAAAGATGGGGATTTGACCTGCTGTTTGGAAAAAAGGGAGGAGAATCTACCTATTTCACTGCAGAAACAGGGAAAAGAGAAATAGGAGAAAAATACACGGAGGACGAGATATCTTACGAGGTAGAAGAAATACTAACTGAACTACCTAAAAATAAAAAAATATTTGCCCACATAGAAATGATAAACGGTAGAGCTTATCTGATAGGTGAACTGAGGGAAGGAGAAGAAAACATAGAAATCCTCCGTGTCCCAGCAGGTTCTATTTTGCTTACATATTTTAAAAAACATAAACTCTACAATCTCATTGAAGCTCTTAGAAATGTTGGAACAGCACTTGAACTTGTAAAACAAAGAGGTCAGGAAGGAAAACCTGTTGATTTTAATCACCTTCCTAATGTAGCCAGAAGGTTTCTTAGGGGAGCAAAAGATTTAGAAAAAGAGGCAGGATTTGGGAGAGTAGCCCTCTCCTACTGGGGAGAAAACAAAGACGGAGACGCAAGATTTAGAGTTTCCTGGTTGCTCCCGACAATAGCCCTTTTTGACATAAACATAGCTGAAAAAGCCGACAAACTCCTTGCAGCCTTCAAATAAGGAGCTCTGTAATGTATCTGACAACATATACACCTATTATGTTCAGTAGAAACGGATTTCCAAGGGATAAAGCAGGAAATCCATACTTGCCAGGAAATGTGATAAAAGAAGCTTTAGAGTCAGCCACTATTTTTTACTACATAAAGAAAGACAGAGAGATAGAAAACAAAGTTAAGAACTATTTAACAACAGAAAAGCTAAGGCTAAAGGAGATTTCCAAAAAGGTTAAAGAGTTTGTATTCAAGAAACATCCTGTGTTAGAAAACCTTAATCTACCAGAAATCATATATCTTCCTGAGAAAAACATCAGGGAAGAATACATAGAAATCTTTGACCTTAAAGAATGGATAGACCTCAAAGGGTTTAAAACAGAAGTATTTACAGGAGTTTTAGAGATAAATATCTCAAGTCCCCACATAGAAAAACTAAAATCAGCAGCTCACTCTTATGCAGAAGCCCTTGCAAAGATGGAGCTCTCCTTTTTAAAGGAACATCCTCTCTCTGAAATTTTTTATCAACCACTTATTAACAACCTAAAGAAGTGGGAAGTTCCATTAAGGATAGGAATGTGGACAGAAGTTACTTTTAAAGGTGACCTGCTATTTTTCTGGAGAATAAAGGAAGTCAGAGAAAGAATTATAAAGGATTTAGGGATAGACATCAGGCCAAGATACATCCTTTATCTGCCCAGACTTAAACAAACTACAGGATGGAGTTATTTAGAAAAATAACATTAAAGGAGGTGATAAAAAATGGCAAAAAAAGAAGAAAGAAAGGAGGTCAAAACTATCTCAATGGAAGAACTGAACAAAGAACTAAGAGGTTACATAGCCCAGATTGAAGCTCTCAGGGCAGAGATATCTGTGATTGATGAGAGCATAGCAAATTACAGAACAGTTATTAAGACAATCAACAATCTTAGAGATTTAGGAAAAGGTAAAAACATACTTATTCCAATAGGAGGGGGTGCTCAGATTGAAGCAAAGATAGAAAACCCGGACAGGGTCGTAGTTTCTATAGGTTCAGGCATTTCAGCTGAACTGAATGCAGAAGAAGCCTTAACACAGATAGCAAAAGAAATTGCATCATTACAATCTTTAAGAAGAACCCTGGAGCAAGCGATAGCAGAAGCCTATGCAAAAACAGAAGAGCTCCTGCAAAAAACAAGAGAGTTAGGACAGGCTGAAGGAAAATCCAACAAGTAGGAAACTAAAATGGATAAAAAAGAAATCCAGAAAACACTGACTCTTATTAAAAAGCTGCCAGAAAGTAGGAGGTTTTTCTACAACACAGGACTGCTGATGGTAGAAGTATCAAAAAAAGAAGCAGTCCAGATACTTGAAGAAAAACTGAGGGCCATGGAGGAAACCCAGCATAACAATAGAAAAGGAGGTTAAAGTTATGAAAAGATTGATTTCAGCAATTATAGCAACATCTATAATGTGTGTTCCTGTATTTTCTTCTCAAAACCAACAGAGTAGCGTGCAAATAAAACAGCAGGCCAATCAAACAGCCAAAGAGATAATTCAACACGCAGGTGAGAAATCTACAGAAAAAGTAAGGGAAAAAGAGTTAGAAAAAATTGTGAAAGATGCTGTTGATGTGGTAACTAAAAGTAACCACCTTCTATTCCTGCTTAATCATGGAAAAATAAAGGAAGCAAAAGAAGAGATAAAAAAACTAAAAGAAAAGATAGACATCCTTGAAAAAAAATACGGTATCTCAAAATTACCTGTTGATAGTATAGTCACTGAAATAACAGGAGTTACAGACATTAATCAGGCAAAAAAATTAGCTGAAAAAGTCAAAAAAGCAGTGGCAAACAATGATTTTGTTACAGCCCGTTCCCTGTTAGAATTACTGAGAGATGAAATTGTTATAGAAACTGCTTACCTTCCTGTAAAGTTATATAAAGACGCTATTTATCTTACAGAAAAGCTTATAAAAGAAGGCAAAATAAAAAGTGCAGTAAATCAGTTGAAAGTAGCTTTAGGACTGATAGAAATAGAAACCACAATAATCCCTAAATCAATAGCAGTAGCATCTCTTATGGTAGAAGAAGCATCCAAAGTGTATAAAAAAGAGCCAGAAAAAGCATTAAAACTACTTGCAGAAGCGAAAAGACAGATTAAGTTGGCAAAAGTTTTAGGATACATATCTAATGATAAAAGCGTAGAACCTCTGATAAAACAGATAGAAAGCTTAGAAAAAGCAGTAAGAGAAAAGTCAGGTTCTTCTCAGTCTAAATTTAAAGAGCTGTTCAAATCTATCAGAGAGATGAAAAAAGAAACAACAAAAACAAAGTAAAGTATAATTGTTTAATACTAAAACTTAGGAGGATTAAACGATGCCAGTAGTTGGAGCAGCAAAATTAGAAATTCTGATGAGAAAGTCTGCAGGTTTAGACATTGACAAGAACAAGGCAAAGGAAATCACAGACATTGTAGAGAAAAAACTTTACGACCTTCTTCTTATAGGGGAAAGAAACGCAAGTTACAACAACAGAGAGGTTATATGGGAAGCTGACGTTCCCCTCACTAAAGGATTCTTAGAATCCATGCAAAAATTCAAAAAGTTAGAAGAAGAGGTGGCAGTAGAAGATGTGCTAAACTTCCTTGCAACAATGCCTCCACTAAAATACCCATTAGAGGCAGAGCTTGAAAAAAGACTTCCAGAAATTGTTGGAACACTAATATACATACTTGCCCATCTTATTAAAGAAATAACACCAGAAAGTAGAAAACCGTCCTCAGAAGACATAGAAAGGGCTGGCAAAATATTAGATTTAACAATGTAACCAAAATCATAGGGGATTTTCCCCTTTCCCTTTTAAAATTCTTAGAAATACATCTTTGGGGAGGTGTAAATTTGCTTAAGATTATTGAAAAAGTTGTAGAGAGGTTGCTGTGGGAAAGCAGGCTTATGATATTTTTAGCTGTTATCTCCAGTGTTGTGGGAGCTTTTGTTCTTGTCCTTATAGGCACATACGACATATATCTGATAGTAAAAGATGCAATGAACATGTTTTCTTCAAAAGAGTTTTTCAAAGAATTTCACAGAGAGGCTTTAAAATACATTGTTTCAGCTGTTGATGTTTATCTGATTGCCACTGTTCTGCTTATATTTGGGCTTGGACTGTATGAACTGTTTATCTCAAAGATAGACCCTATGGAAAAAGATACAAAATCCTCCAGAATATTAGTTGTTCATACTTTAGACCAGCTAAAGGACAAGCTGGCAAAGGTTGTTTTGATGGTTCTCATTGTTACATTTTTTAAATACGCCATAGAGTTTAAATACCAGAGCATAAAAGAACTATTATTCCTCAGCATTGGTGTTTTTCTGATAGCACTGTCTATTTACTTTATGCACAAAGGACACGATAACGGAGAAAAACATTAAGGGACAATCTGAAATCTTTTAAAAAAGTCTATGTCGTAATCAATAATACCCTCTCTGGCCAGAATATCTATTACTTCCTTGGAGCAGAACACATCCTCTGGCCAGTTTCTGTGGTAACCATCTATCTCCCATTTTTTAGTAGCGTCAATACCCCAGATATCATCTATCCAGACATCTTTCAGAGCATCTATGTTGTTTGTAACTCTCCAGACAAGCATGTAAGGATTGTTCAGGTCGTTATGCTGATAGTCAACAAACACGGCAATTTTTATATGGTCTTTCAGTTTTTTCAGCTTGTCAAATATAACCTTTACAGGTTTTGATTTGTTAACAGCAATCACTGTAATAGGGTTAGGGGTCTGTGTCATATACTGTTTTAGACTTACAACATCTTTATCTATCTGTTTTACCTTCCTCAGCAGTTCTTCATCGCTGATGGCAGTTATCTTCTTATCAACCTTTTCACCTGTTGCATCAATACCTAACTTTCCTCCAACAAGAGGCTGATAACTGGAATGGTCAAGCTGGTCAACAATACCTTCTGTAATAAGAAATGATTTCTCGTCTAATCTCTCTAATATATGTTTTGTAACAGCATAATAGTCTGTAAGACCAGGAGCATTCTCATCAACAAAAACAGCATGTTTCAAAAAGCTCATCTGCCCAACACCCCACAGGGCATGCATTATCTGTTTTGAATGGCCCGGGTAGCGGGGTTTAATCTTTGCAATAAGGAGATTATGGAAACATCCACTTTCAGGCATGTGGTAGTCTGTTAAATCTGGAGCTGTTGTTTTAAGCAGAGGAAGAAATATCCTTTCTGTTGCCCAGCCCATATATTTGTCTTCTACTGGAGGTTTGCCAACAACTGTTGCATAATAGTAAGGTTTTTCCTTCATAGTGATAGCTTTTACTTTCATCACAGGAAATTTCTCTACAGGAGTGTAATATCCTGTATGGTCTCCAAATGGTCCCTCTGGTCTAAACTCTTCAGGATTTACCTCCCCTTCTATAACAATGTCAACATCTTCTGGTATATATATATCGTTAGTTATAGCTTTTACAAGTCTGGGATTTTCTCCTTTTATAAACCCATAAAGAAGCAGTTCAAATATTCCGTAAGGCAGAGGAGCCTGACCGCACCACGTATACAGAGGGTCTCCGCCGATAGCAACAACAACAGGCATCTTTTTCCCTGCTCTGTGATACTGGTCAAAAAAGTGAGAGGCATCCTTGTGAATCTGCCAGTGCATCAGCATCTCATCTTTTGAAACAACCTGAAGTCTGTAGAGCCCAAGATTTTGAAACTTTCCGTCTACACTTTTTGTGTAAACCTGTCCAGCTGTTATAAATCTTCCACCGTCTTTCTCCCACGTTTTCAAAACAGGAATTTTAAAAAGGTCTATATCACTGCCAGTAATTTTTATCTTCTGGGATGTCCCTTCTTTTTTTAATCTTTTTGGAAGGATATTCTTTAGTTTAAGCAGCACAGATAATGTTTTCAGTTTGTCTTTTAGGGACTGGGGAGGTTTTAGATGGAGTAAACTGTCTATCTCTTCTGCTATCCTGTCAGGATGCCTTCCAAATATTTTTTCTGTAATATCAAAGCCTGCAAAGCAGTTCATAACGACAGGAATACTGTATCTATATCCTGTTTTTTTATCTACAGGATTTGTGAAAAGAAGAACATCTGGCTTTTCTTTTTTTATCTCTATGTATGCAACGTGGGGAATTTCAAGCTCTACATCAAGAGGCTTATCAATAACCTTTAATCTGCCGTAACTTTCTACAACTTTTAGAAACCTTTCCATAATTTATCATTATAAAGCAGAAACTACTGTTTTTCTTTACGAACAAGACTCTTTACATACCCTTTTAGGTATTTATCAAATACATAGAAATTATCTTCCTCGTAAACTTTACCCTCGTAACTATAAACAAAAACTGCATCACATTCATAAGGCAGTATTATTCTCCACTTTCTTTTCTTTTCAGGCTGGTTTAAATCAAATAGTTCATTGTCTACATCTGGGGTGACAAGGTATATATTTATAGTTTTTGCTGTACTCTTTAACTTTTTTTTGCCCAGTATACAGTTTGTCCACCCAATCATAGCTTTATTACTTCCGTAGGGAATATATAAAATAGCAAAACTGTTTTTTATAAAACTGTCTTTTAAAAGTAAATTCTTAACTTCTATTTCTTTGGCTTCACCTTCTTCAGTTACCTTAAAAAAGATTTATTTACAGAGCAGCCTGATTTAGTATTTGATAGAGATAATATTAAACTTTACCACAACGACTTCCTGAAAGTTGACTTGTCAAAGTATAAGGAGAAGGTAAATTTACTGATAACCTCTCCACCATATAACCTTTCTATAGACTACACAACACATAGAAATATCTTAGTTTTACAAAAAGATGGCTTTTGAAAGCCTATGAACTGCTTTTCCACTGTTGTATGGAATGAACAGAATATATCAAGGAGAACGGCTTGGGGGAGCTGGCTTTCTGCATCTGCTCCCTATGTTATAGCTCCTGTTGAAATGATAGCAATTTCAGACTATCTTCCTACAAAGATGATTTGATTTTAGACCTTTTTGTTGGTACTACGCTAATATCTGCACTCCAGGAAGGTAGAAAGGCTATAGGTGTTGATATTGATAAAAACTACATAAACTTGACATTACAGGGGATAAAAAATCAACTTTTACAACCTATCCTCAATTTTTGAAATTTTCAGCTCTAATACCCAAGACTTTATATCACAAAATCAGCAATTTTAGAAAAAAGTTGATACCGCTTTGTAAGAACAATAAAACTTATAATATAATTTAGAAATTAATATATATAGATAATCTTATGATAAAAATCATCGTGGTTATTAAAAAAATCAGATTAATATTTGTCATAAATCTATAACCTAAAAGGGGGTCATGAGATGGATAGGTTTAACAGTATCCTTCAAACTCTTATCAACAACTCCGGTGCTGATGGGGCAATACTTATCAGCCCAGACGGTCTTGCAATCTCTTCTGTCTTTAGAGGAAGTTATGACGAAGACAGGGTTGCGGCAATGGGGGCTGCAATCTTATCTTTAGGTGAAAGGGTCAATTCAGAGCTGCAAAAAGGAGGACTGGAACAGCTTTATGTAAAGGGTTCTGAAGGCTACATCCTTTTTACCGGCATAGGCAACTCTGCTGTTTTAGGAGTTACAACATCAGGTGATGTTAAGTTAGGATTAATTCTTATGGAGGTGAAAAGAGCAATAGACAGCTTTAAGGAGGTTCTGTAATGGAAAGAAGCAGCATAGAAAACATACTGGAGGTTTTCAAAATGATTTCTAATCTTACTGAAGAGACTTATAAAACTATAGCCCAGAATAAAGACACACTTATAACTTGGAAAGACAGCCTTTTACAATCATTCAAAAACGAGGTGGCTTTGAATAAGGAAAATATGAGTGGTGCAGATAAAGAAGAAGCGAAAAACTTAGAGACAACTTTAGTGGACTGGTATGAGGATATTATCTCTGGCGATACGGGAGATGAGTTTTGGAAAAGACAGTGGAACGTAGGATTAAAGTATTTAGCTGATGGTGTAAAGTTAGACATGCTTATTGGAATGATGAGTTTTTTACAGAGCAAGTTTGCTGAAAAAGCCTTTGAAAATTATCCCCCTGAAGAAGCTCTAAAAATATATCAGGCATTTAAAAGCATCACAGACGCTGTATTGGCTGTAATTGTTGAAGGGCATCTTGACTTATACATCAATGCTATAGAAAAGATGTCAGGTATTAAAAGACCCGTAATAGAAAGAATGGCTTCACTTGAGTGTAAAAAAATATTAGAAGAAGGTTAAGGAAAGGGGGAGTTTTGCCTCCCCTTAAACATCAAGATTTTTTACTTCTTTTGCATACTTCATAATAAACTCTTTCCTTGGCTCAACTTTATCTCCCATCAGTATAGAGAAGATTTCATCTGCAAGGGCTGCATCTTCCAGTGTTACCTGCATCAGTCTCCTTGTTTTTGGGTTCATTGTTGTTTCCCACAATTGCTCAGGGTTCATCTCCCCAAGACCTTTGTATCTCTGTATCTCTATTCCCTGCACTCCAGCATTCCATATTGAATCAAATAGGGAGTCTATATCTTCAACAGTAATCTCCTTGCCTTTAAAAACTGCTTTAACAGGAAGCTCTCCGATAATACTGATTATCTCTCTGTGAAGTTCTAAAAGCCTCCTGTAAGCAAAGGAAGTGAGAAAGTTTGCATCTATCTTATTTGTCACTTTTCCAAATCTTTCTTTCCTTTCACAGAATATGTCATACTCACCTTCTATATGGTCATACTCATAGTATACCTCGTAGTTTTCGTTTAAGATTTCTTTGAGCTGATTTACCTTATCCTTAACTTTGTTTTCATCAGTAAGGTCGTCATCTGATATTTCAAGTTTCAAAACAGCATCAACAACCTTTTTATCTTTTCTCTTCAGGATAGATTTCTTCAGGTCTGAATATTCCTTTGCCTTTTTTGCAAGTTCCTTAAACTGCAGCTTTGTAAGGTCTACTCCTTCAAACTTCAGCTCGTCAGATGCAAAGTCAATAACAATCCGTGAAAGCTCATCGTCGTCTTTGACGTATATTTCAGACCTTCCCTTTTTTAGCTTGTAAAGAGGTGGCTGGGCTATGTATAAAAAGCCGTTTTCTATAATCTGGGGAAAGTATCTGTAAAACAGTGTAAGCAGGAGGGTTGTAATGTGGGAGCCGTCAACATCAGCATCTGCCATCAGTATAATCTTGTGATATCTGAGTTTATTTATGTCAAACCCTTCATCTTCTTCGTCAATACCCAGACCAATACCTGTTCCTATGGCATTTATGATAGACCTGATTTCTTCATTAGACAGTATTTTGTCTATTCTTGCTTTTTCAACGTTCAGTATTTTACCTTTCAGAGGAAGTATAGCTTGCGTTCTCCTGTCTCTCCCCTGTTTTGCTGAACCTCCTGCTGACTCACCTTCCACTATGAACAGTTCACACTTCTCAGGGTCTGTTTCTGAGCAGTCTGCAAGTTTCCCCGGAAGTGAGCTGTCCTCAAGGAATGATTTTCTACGGGATATCTCTTTTGCCTTTCTTGCTGCTTCCCTTGCAACAGCTGCTTCTATGGCTTTCTCAGCAATCTTTACAGCAATATCTTTATTTTTCTCAAAATAATCAAGGAGATAATCACCTACCAGTGTTTCCACAACCTTTTTTACTTCCTGATTGCCTAATTTTGCCTTTGTCTGTCCTTCAAACTGGGGTTCTGGCACTTTTACAGATATAACTGCCGTAAGACCTTCCCTTAAATCTTCACCTTTAATACCGCTTTTCAGTTCTTTAGGTAGTCTCATTGATGAGAGGGTTTTGTTCATAGCCCTTGTAAGGGCAGCCCTGAACCCTGT
>Ga0256833_1000678_pt1 | contig 25974 bp, 24 predicted proteins | sample 356284metaG_FD_190535 | JGI IMG/M metagenome (GOLD analysis project Ga0256833, IMG submission 190535) | Hydrothermal vent microbial communities from Mid Atlantic Ridge, Atlantic Ocean - 356-284 | ecosystem: Environmental > Aquatic > Marine > Hydrothermal vents | place: Atlantic Ocean: Mid... | reverse complement strand
TGTGGGTATTATTATTGCTGCAATGATGCTTCCAATCTTTACCATGACACAAGGTCTTAACTAAACATGGCAAAACAACGCTTTAGAGATATTAAACAGGGCAAGCACAAAGTCACAAAAGAGACTGCTACAAAGCCTACATATCCCTATGCTAGAGCATCTATTAAAATAAAAGCCTTTCTTACGGATAGTTTTATGCTTATGATGCCTATTCTATATATCGTCTTCTACCTAGTTATGGGTGGTAGAGAAGGGTTTGCTGCACAAAAGATGTTAGGCTGGATCTATATTATCATCCCTTTGGTTGCAGCGCAAACAATGTTTATGATAAAAACGGCACAAACCCCTGGATATCGTGCCTATGATTTAGAGATTATTGATGAGCAAACAGGCAAAAAACCTACACCCTTTATTATTCTTTTTAGAAACCTTTGTGCGATACTCTCTTTTTTTAGTCTATTTGGCTGGATGATGATGTTTTTTAGAAAAGATGCCAAAACCCTTCATGATCTACTAAGCCGTACAGCTGTCATACAGAAATCATGACAAAGACAAACCCCCTTCTCTCACCTTTTTCTTTGCTCTTAGGCGCTTACTACTTTTTCTATTTTGCCCTAGTAGGTGTCTATGTTATCTTTATGCCAAAAGCCTTACTAGAACTCTCTTACAGCACCGTAGAGGTGGGTATCATTTATGCTGCCTCACCTTTTATGCGTTTTTTGCTTCCTTTTGTCTTTCGACACTGGGTTGCGCTAAGCCCTAAGGTCTATCTCTATGCACTTGCATTTACCTTTGTTGGCACACTACTTTTTATTGCTTCTGTAAAAGATTTTTGGCTCTATTTGTCTGCCAACTTACTCTTTGGAGCAGCAATGGGTATCTCTTTGCCTTATGTAGAAACCATTGCACTAAGCAGACTCTCTAAAAATCACTATGGAAAAGTACGTCTTTGGGGTTCTTTGGGCTTTATGGGTATTGCTTTATGGTTAGGTAAGGTTTTGACCTCTCCTCATGAAGCACTCTATTATTTATCCGTTATGGCACTTTTAACACTGCTCTTTGGTGCCTACCTCATCAAATATGACCACACTGCTCATGATGCCGTACATGAGGATGCCTCTTTTTCTCTTAGCAAATACTGGGCATTTTGGACATCTATTTTTCTAATGCAAGTAGGGTTTGGAGGTTTTTATAACTTCTTTACTATTTATGAAACAGATCATGGTATCTCACTAGAGATGACTTCATGGATGTGGAGTTTTGGTGTCATTTGTGAGATTTTCATGCTCTATTTTCAAGGACCTCTTCTACAAAAAAATCTCTTACATATCTTGCAGTTTACAACACTTATTACTGCATTTAGGTGGTTGCTACTCTATCTTTTTCCAGATTCCATTGCACTCACTTTTGCATCACAATCGCTTCATGCATTTAGTTTTGCCCTATATCATACAGCAGCGATTACCTATATCTTCTCCCTCTATACCCAAAAAAAACTCGCACAACAGTTTTTCCTGGGTATCGCTTTTGGATTAGGGGGGTCTGTAGGAGCCATACTCTCTGGTAAACTCTATGGGGAGTATCTCTTTTTAATAGAATCAGGTATAACGCTTTGTGCTTTTTTCATACTTCTCATACATCAAAAACGAAAAAAAGAGAATACGCATGTATGATATACCTGCGGTGATTTTTGCTGGAGGGAAGAGCTCTCGCATGGGCGAGGACAAAGCACTTTTACCTTTTGGTGCATACCCTACACTCAGCGAATATCAGTATACAAAACTACAACAATATTTTACAACAGTCTATCTTTCCAGTAAAAATAAAAAATTTGATTTTGCCTGCAGTGTCATACTCGATACCCACACAGTATCTTCACCACTGGTGGCACTGGTTTCTATTTTTGACACACTGGATACGGAGAGTGTTTTTGTACTCAGTGTAGATGCACCACTTGTCGATGCAGATGTCATTACAAAACTTTTTCACGCTTATCACAAAAAGTATGATGCCATCATCGCCAAAAGTCCCCATGGACTAGAGCCACTTTGCGGTATATACAATCGCTCCATAGTCACATTGGCTAAAGATGCACTAGATAAAGAGCATCATAAACTCACAAGACTCCTCAAGGATGCTCACACGCAAACCGTCTCATTTGAAGAGGAGGCGTTATTTACAAACCTTAACTACAAACACGAATATGAAGCCTTGCTTCTTCGCTAAGCGCATGATGCTGTATCTTCGTTCAGCATCTCAGTGATGAGTTTTTTAGAAAAGAAAGCAAATTTTTCAAATAGTGCAGAACGATACTTATCTTTATGGTGAATCATTAAAAAGTCTCTTTTACATTCAAAATTTTTCACCTTGACAGGAAAGAGTGTCCCCTCATTAATCTCTTTTTCCACTGAAATTTTGGAAATACAGGTTAAACACTCACGATTTCTTAAAATACTTTTAATAGACTCTGTATGCCCAAGTTCTAAAAAAATATTTAAATCATCTACCTTATCTTTTATATATTCTAAAAACACTTCTCTCGTACCAGAACCTTCTTCTCGTAATATCCAACGATATGAAGAGAGATTATCTATAAAGAGTGGTTTTTCATTTGCTATAGATTCTTTTGCTGTCACCACAATTAATTCATCTACCCCAATCTTTTCACTCACAATATTAGAACCAGCAACAAGCCCCTCTACAAAAGCAATATCAACACTACCCTCTTCTACCATGCTGGCAATCTCTTGTGTATTTCCCTCTTTTAGTGTGACTTTCACCTCTGGGTATGAAGTCATATAAGCACAAATAATAGAAGGGATGAGATAATCAACAATGGTTGTACTCGCTCCCACACGAATCATCCCTTTATTTTCAGAATTTTTAAACTCGTACTCTATGTCAGAAAGTTTTTTAAAAATAGGTTCAATCTCTTTATGAAGTGCACGACCCACTTCATTGAGCATCAATTTCTTATTAATTCTATCAAACAAAGGTCGACCCAAAATAGTCTCCAATTCTTTAATAGACATTGAAATAGCTGATTGGCTGAGGTTCATATCTTTTGCTACATTGGTTAAATGTCCTGACTTCACTACATTTAAAAATATTTCCATCTGTCTTAATGTTAATTTCATTCTTTCCTCTTTTATACACTATAAATGATTATTTTAGTCAATTCTATTCATTTGTATATTATATCAAAATTATAGTATGATTTCAAAATTATTATCAATAAGATTGAAGAAGTAAAGGATTTCTATGCCATTTTCACCTGAAAAACGTAAAGGCACCATTTCTGGTATTATTTTTGTTGCTATTTTTGCAGCTGCTGCTACCTATATTGCAGGGCTTGCTCCTGTGAAAGCACTTGGACTCTCACCCTTGGTTATTGGTATTGTTATGGGTATCTTTTATGCCAATACTCTACACAACCAAACACCTGTAGCATGGCAAAGCGGTATTACCTTTTCTGCAAAAAAGATTTTGCGTTTTGCTATTGTGCTTTATGGTTTTAGAATTACCTTTCAACAAATTGCAGAAGTAGGGATGGATGGTTTTCTTGTCTCTCTTATCATGCTCTCAAGTACACTGATTCTTGGCTCATGGCTAGGCACAAAGATCTTTGGGATGGACAAAGATACCTCTATCCTTACTGCTTCTGGTGCCTCAGTATGTGGAGCAGCAGCTGTGCTTGCAACAGAACCAGTGCTTAAAGCACAAGAGCATAAAACAGCCATTGCTGTTTCGATGGTGGTACTTTTTGGTACGATATCGATGTTTCTCTATCCTGTGATGTATGAAGCCATCATCAAAGATGCTGTAGGATTCTTGCATATGGATCCACGTACTTTTGGTATCTACGTGGGAGGAACCATTCACGAAGTGGCACAAGTGGTTGCCGTACCTGCTTCTGTACCAGGAAGTCCTACAGAGATGGCAAATGCGGCAGTGATTGTAAAGATGACAAGGGTCATTATGATTGCGCCTATGCTTATTATTTTGGGATTATATCTTGCTTGGGATGCAAAAAAAGCAGGGGGTAGCAGGAATGAAAAAATGAAATTGGTTATCCCTTGGTTTGCTGTCTACTTCATTATGGTTGCTGGATTTAATTCGTTTCATCTTATCCCACAAAATATAGTAAACCTTATCAATGAAATAGATACTTTCTTGCTTACGATGGCAATGACCGCTCTAGGAATGGGCACAATTTTTGCCAAATTCAAAGGTCTAGGACTCGCCCCTGTCTATACTGCACTGAGTATGTTTGTGTGGCTTGTAGTGGGTGGGTTTATTGTGACTAAAGTAGTGGTTGGGGGATAGAATTAGGAAGTAAACGTTTAGATACCTAAACTTGTACATCTCTTATTTTTTATTACCTTTTTTACCTTGGCTTTGGGTTAAACTCAAATTCTTTGTAAACACCCATGCACTAAGCCTTTACAGAATTTAAACGATTCTAATGCATAATTTGGGTTCAAAAATCTACCTTACTTATGATCAAAATCGCTTGCATCAAAATTCAGATTATTGGTGGTACGGCAATAATTGCTTCTGACCCTAAAGCTAATCTGGCTATGTTATAATTATCTAAAGTTTTAGCGCAAAGGGAACAAATGACATACGGTCTCATGGTAATAGCTATTAATCTAGGCTATCTTGTTTTTGCTATTATTGCAGGACTTTTTTTAGCCAAGTTTCTAAGACGTTTTTCATTTTTTCACAGGGTACCTAATGCACTTCTCTCTATCCTCTTCATTTTAGGTATTGCTTTGGCACCTTTTTATGATTTGCTTATACAAAAGGGGATTAAGACGTATTATGAAGTCTTTGATAAAACCTACGCAAAGATATATACTTATCCTGAGAAAGATAGTGAAGGGCGGGTGGAGAGTTTGGCAGACAATAAAGAATTCCATGAGTTATCAGCTTATTTTATTGATACGAACGAAGATAGAATAAAACTTAAAAATAGATATTTATGGATAAGAGATTTTACTGAAAATTATGTTCGTGGTAATCTTGAGCAAAATACAACGAAGGATTTTGGCTATGCACGGATATATTTAAATAAACAACCTATAATCTACGAAAAGATTTCAAGCCCTAAAGACTTTAAAGCACGTTATCAAGTCTTGACTAAAATCACACAACATTGGTTTTATAAAGAGATGAAGACCTCTTTTTGGGATAAGAAAAAAAATAAACTCCTGGCTCAAACACTAGAGATAGCCTTTCCCGTGAATCATCAAAAAAATAAGTTTAGATACATATATCTTCATCAACATGGTGCAAATGGTGCTGGTGGTATAACCGTAAAAGGTATTTATGGTTTAGACAAAGAGGTATACGACAAACTTTTTATTGAAAAAAAGAAAAAAGGAAATTAAAAAATGAATATAAACAATAAAATACTGACTAATGGACTGCTTTCAGAGTTTGCCTATATAAAGTTTGAAAATTATGAAGAATTTTCTAAAACTAATCAAGATATTACACATAAAAATCTTCAAGATTTATTTAAGCATGGCAACATGAAGGAATTTGAAAGTTTTCTAGAAGCCAAAAACACTGAAGGCAACTCCTACTCAGGCATAGACCCTTCCCGCCAAGAAGCGATGCTCTCCCTCCTAAAAACCCACCAAATCCTCGACTTCAAAAGCACCGATTCAGGCATGCAAGCGATGTTTTTGCAGGAGAAATCGACAGGAGAGACAAAACTGCTCTATAGAGGGACAGAGTTTGAAGCAAGTGGGGCAGGATATGATGATCTTGTGGTAGCAGATGGTGAGATGGCATTTGGGAAAGCCACCGCACAAATGCAAGATGCCAGAGCTTATGCCAGTGATTTAAAAATCTATGGCGTAAAAAATAGTGAAGATAAAACCATACATCTTAATACCAATACAGAAGTGATGGGGCACTCCTTGGGAGGTTCACTCTCTCAGGTGGTAGGCTATGAACAAGGACTGGAGACCTATGCCTATAATCCCTTTGGTATCAGACGTAATGCAGTGATGCAAGAGATACCCCATGGAGATGAGCGCCGTATACACTCCTTTCATCAAGGGGTAGATTTCGTATCAGGCACAGGTACAGCCATGGGAGGAGATAACTTTGATAATGGATTTTTAGCTGCAAGTAAAGGACGATTTATCGCCCTTGAAGCAGCTAATCTAAGTGTGGGTGTTTATAAAAATATGACAGAAGACAATGAAAAAAGTGCACACTTGGGTGAAGTGGTGGTCATGGCACCTTTTTATCAAGAGGATGGTGCCTTTAAAGACCATATGATGACAGGGTTCAACCAAAGTATAGAGACTTACGCGACACATCTCAATACACTCTTTAGAACAGATGATATTCAAACCCTCACAGACCATGTTGCCTCCTTCGCCTCCCTTAAAGACCCAAATGCGCCTAAAGCAGGTATCTCAAATATAGCATACTATTGTGCTAAAGCTATAGGAAAAGAGCCCCAAGAGATAATGAAGATGGACTTTAATAACTACAAACAAGTCAATGCCCTCTTTGAAGAGGTCTTAAAAGAGAGTCAAGGACAAGGGGTGATAGATTTAAGCCAATATAATAAAGAGGAACTTGTAGCGATGGCTCAAGACTCTAATGCTGTGCTTTATGGTATTGTGCACCATACACCTATGGTAGTGAACAATGACCATTATGCGCCTTACAAAGAGACAGAAGCTAAAAACTATTCTACAGAAGAGATCAAAGATTATGTAGATGCATATATGCGAAAGGTACATAACACAAACAGTGATACTCTCTATCGAGACCTCAAAGAGGAACTACCCAAATATGCAAATCCTCATGATATAGGTAAAGAGAGAGTGCTCTTTGGTACAGATAAAAATGATAAGATATCTGGTATGGAAAAGGATGATCATCTTTATGGCAATAGTGGTAATGATACTATCCATGGAGATATTGCAGGACTGACACAAAGCAATGACCATCTAGAAGGCGGCAAAGGCATGGATACCCTCTATGGGGGTAAAGGTGATGATACGCTTATCGGAGGCTACGGTGGTGGCAAAGATGATCATGCGGTAGATGTGCTTTATGGTGGTGAAGGCTTTGATACCTATTATGTCAATGACAAAGATATCATCTCTGACAGTGACAATATAGGCAGGATTGTCTTTAATGGTATCTCCTTGAGTGGTGAAAAACAGAAGATAGAAGAGCATCGTTATATCGATAGCCACTTCAACTACGACTACTCCCCCGAAGAGAAAAGACTCACCGTTGTAGACAGAGCCACCCAAGCCCAGATTACCATAGAGCAGTTTGATCCTAGCTCGGATGCTTTGGGTATTGTACTAGATGCTTCACAGATTATCTCCAAACCCAAAGAGACACAAACGCAAACACCCTTGAGTACAAGCAATACACCCTTTATTAAACCCCTAAAAGAAGATGAGACATACGCACAAGTAGACCTCAATCGTGTTACACCTATTACGCTCTCTACACTCATGGCCAACCTGCCTCCTAGCTTTGTGACACAAGCAGAAATAGATATACAAGAGGGAGATGTCATATACTATAAGGGCAAACAAGAAGCCCTTGTAGAAAAAGGGGATACCCTCCAAGATGTACTGGAATATACCAAACTCAATACCCCTAAGCTCTTAGCGTATAACCCGTGGCTTATCTCTAAAGAGAGAGTATCTTTCCCCCAAGGAAGCAATATCATAGAGACCCCTAAAGAGAATCTCTCTATTTCTGATACCCTCATCTATGAAGAGGCGTTGGCAGATAAAATCTATGCCAACACAGTAACAGAGGATGAACTCGGGATACAAAGAGAAGATGAGGCTTCCCAAAATCAAGCAACACAAGAGTGTGAAGTAAGCAATCATACAGACAAAACCAAGTTTGTACCCACTAGCAATACCGATGCTATAACTGATTCAGAGATACAAGAACCCTTGGATATGCAAGCCAAAGCACAAGAAATGCTCCAAGATCTCTACCCTCATCTTTATCAAGATAAAGGTGATGAGAATGAGAGAGAGGAACAGGATGATATGGGAATGGAGAGATAAAAGATTTAGGATTGTTCCTGACCCTTAAGATTGTAGAACACTTAAGTCTTAATGTTACATATCCTGTGGTAGCCGATCCAACTTATATTAAAAGTATGATTAGCAGTGTAAGCTGGCAGTACAAAAAACAACCCCATGGAAATCCTTGGTTTCACTGGAGAATAACCGTACATCCAACAGTATTTGGTCACTCTCCCATGAGATTTTGGTATGCTAAAGAAGGATGGGCTGAGTTACGACGTAAGATTGATAATAATTGGTGGCTAAATTATAATACAGCATCAATGAGAGAACAGTATTACTGTCATGTAAACTTTGCATTGTTTAGGTTCAGTGGGTACCATCTAGAACATTGGAGACCCCATGTTTCATGGGATGTACTTCTACGTAATACCTGCAATGTTCCAAATATATGGATAGGACGAAAAACGAGTTACTATCGTGAATATGAGTAATTTTTGTAATCCCAATGGATGCATATAAATAAAAGAAAGGTTAGCAAACGAATTGTTTACTAACCTCCATATAAAAGGAAAACAAAACATGTTTATACTCAAGCCAATCATATTCCTCATCGCCGTATTTGTATTGTTTATTTTAGGAAGATTTTATATGTTGCCCATTTATCTTCCACTAGACACTAAACCTCAAGGTGATTGGACTGCTAGTTATTTAGCTAAATCTATTGCCAGCGATGCTGGTTGCACTATAGACTTCTTCGGAGATGGAATCTTCTGGAAGAAAAACAATACAACGTTTGCTTTTTATTGCACTATGCCAAGTGCTCTTATTGATTTTGATTTTGAAATCTATGCTTTTGTAAACAAAAAGCTAAGAGATACCTTCTTGACCAAAAAAGACACATCATCTAATTATCATAGTTATTGCTTTAAAAAAGGTTCCTATTATGTTGTTTGTCGAAATGTGGAAGATAATATCCAAATATTAGACCCTTATGACGGCAAAGAAGCACAACTCGTCGCGAATATGAATAGTCCAATAGTTTCTTATCCTTTATCTGGAAAACAATTTTACCAACAATTCCCAGGAGAAGATATCAATATTACGATAGGTTATTAAAGCTATCGTAATTCCTGCTTTCTACTTTCTCCTCCTATAACTCAACGCTTCTAAAATATCTTTTTTTTCCACCTTTTCATGTTTATTCAAATCAGCAATCGTCCGTCCAATCTTTTTGATTGAAGCGATACTTCTATGAGAAAGTCCAAATTTTCCTATAGCACCTTCTAGTACTTTTTTGGCTTCTTCATTCAAAAGACAATAGCTCTCTATCTCATCTTCTGTGAGTTTGCCATTGAGCCGTATTTGTCCTCTTTGTTTTTGTAGTTTAAAGGCCTCTATGACAGCCTGATGCATCGCTTCTGAGGTGACATCTCCTTTGTCGCTTCTCTGTACCTCTTGCATCACCACAAACAGGTCTATCCTGTCTAAAAATGGATCTGAGAGTTTATTGGCATAGCGTTTGATCTCTACCTCCGTACAACGACAAGACTGTACTTTGGAGAGTAGGTTCCCACAAGGGCAGGGGTTTTGTGCAGCCACAAACATGATATCGGCCTCATACTCTATTTTGGCATTGACCCTTGCTATGTGTACTTTTTTATCTTGCAGTGGTTCACGCATGGCCTCTAAGACTTGTTTGGAAAAATGGGGAATTTCATCAAAAAATAAAATACCCTTACTTGCCAAGGCAACCTCTCCTATCTTCGCCTGTCCGCTCCCACCACCAAAGATAGACGCAGAGGTTGCCGTATGGTGTGGAGACCTCATCGGACGTATAGCCTTAAAATCAGGTGTCTGTCCATCCAAAAACTGATGTTTGGCAATAGAAAGTAGCTCACTCTCTTCCATGGGAGGCAATATATCTTTAATGCGTTTGGCTATCATGCTTTTACCACAGCCTGGATTTCCCTCCATAAACAAGTTATGCATGCCAGCTGCAGCAATAAGTGCTGCACGTTTTGCGACCATTTGCCCCTTGACTTCTTTAAAATTGTGTTCATACTTCTCTTCATAATAGTAGGCTCTCTTGCTTAAAACAAACGATTTTGCATCATACTCAAATTTCTCTACATTAGCAGAAAATTCCCCTTTTTTGAGCAGGAGTATCGCTTCGCTTAAGGTCTCAAGCGCGATGAAATCTACGCCAGAGATATGGCTCAGATAGGTAATGGCGTCTTTGGGTACAATGGCTCTTTTGATAAGCCCTTGCTCTTTGAGTGACAAAATAAGCGGGAAAAGCATAGAAGAGCTTTTAATCCTCCCATCTAGTCCAAGTTCACCAAATACAAAAAGTCCCTCTTCTTCAAAACTTTTTTTATTGAGTGCGACCAATAGAGCTAGAGGTAGGTCAAAATGTGTACCATTTTTTTTGATGTCACTAGGGCTCAGATTTACCGTGATTTTTAAAGGAGGAAAAACGAAATCATTGACAAGCAGGGCAGATTTTACTCTCTCTTTTGACTCTTGTATATCAGATGAAGCCAATCCCACCACTGCAAAACCTGGTAATCCCTTAGTAAAGGTAGCCTCAACTTCAATCACTTTTGCATTCACCCCTTCTAGGGTAGCACAGGTGAGTCTGTTGAGAACAGTCTCTTTTTTGGGTTTTTGTTTCACTTGGGCTTGGATATGGTTGGGTGGAGTACCACTATCTATTTTTGCATTCATAGTAGTAGTGTGACATAATTTAGAGCAGAAGTCTAAAAATATTGCAAATTGACATATTTTATATCAATGTGCTTATATTTTTAAATTTTTCCTTCTTTTATTTTACGTTTCCACTCTTTTTCAAATTTCTTTCTTTTTGTATAAGAGAGCTTCTCTATAAACACTTTACCATCCAAATGGTCCATTTCATGTTGCATGGCTATGGCTAAAAAATCATCATCTTCTATGGTTTTCTTGTTTCCATCTCTATCAAAATACTCAACCTTCACATGTTTTGCGCGTTCTATATCTTCATACACACCAGGGATAGAGAGACACCCCTCTTGAAATTTTTCACAACCATCTTGCTCTATAATGACAGGGTTTATCATCTCTAGCGTATTCTCTTTAGGCTGGTCATGCTCCCCATCCTCATTTTCTAATGGTATATTAATAATAAGTGCTCTAAGATCTACCCCTACCTGAATGGCTGCTAAACCTACACCATTTTTGGCACACATGGTATCATACATATCATCAAGCAAGCTATGAAGCTGAGCATCAAAGGACTCTACTGCTTTCGAAATAAGTTTGAGTCTTTTGTCAGGATATACTACAATTTCTCTTATCATATGTTTTACCTACTATGCAAAACTTTTGCTAAGCACTTTGTCTATGAGTCCATACTCTACAGCCTCTTTGGCAGACATAAAGTTGTCACGTTCAGTATCTTTCTCTAACTGTTTTGCTTTTTTGCCACAGTTTTCTGCCATGATTTGATTGAGTGTATCTTTAAGTCTTTGAATCTCTTGTGCTTGTATCTGAATGTCTGTAGACTGCCCTTGTGCACCACCAGAAGGTTGATGTATCATAATACGTGCATGAGGCAGAGCATAACGCTTGCCTTTGGTGCCTGCCGAGAGTAAAAATGCTCCCATAGAAGCAGCCTGTCCCATACAGATAGTCACAATATCTGGCTTGATATAGTTCATCGTATCATACATAGAGAGCCCAGAAGTAATCACTCCTCCTGGAGAGTTAATATAAAAAAAGATATCTTTATCTGGGTCTTGTGCTTCCAAAAAAAGCAGCTGTGCCACGATAGTAGATGCCACCTGATCATTGACTTCACCACTCAACATAATAATACGGTCTTTTAAAAGACGTGAATAAATATCGTATGATCGCTCACCTCTTCCTGTCTGCTCTACAACATATGGAATATAACTCATGTTCTGCCTTTGTGTTAATATATAGTTAAATAGATTTGCTTAATCAACTTGAATATATACTAAAATAGTTAACCAAAAGATGGGCAAGAATACCCAACTTTTTCATTAGGCATCAAGTCCTAACATTTTTCCAAAGAGTTTATCTTCTATCATGCCCATCTTTACTGCAGGAAGCAGATTGTTCTCTTCATAGTATTTAATCACCTGTTGTGGGTCTTGTCCTGACATCATCGCCTCATAATAGATTGCCTGAGACACCTCTTGGTCTTGTACCTCAATCTTCTCTTCTTTTGCTAGAGCGTCCACAATAAATGTTGCTTTTACAGAATTGACAGCATCTTCTCTTAGCGAGTCACGCAGCGCATTGATTTTCTTTTCATTGTCTTTGTAGGTTGCGAGTTCTTTTTCGTCCATCTCTTGTGCCTTGGCATTCACTTTCGCATCTATCTCTTGCTCTACAATATTATTAGGCAATGCAAAATCAAACTTTTTGACCAATGCTTCTACCATTTTAGGTTTTAACTCTTCGTTATAGATTTTTGAAAGCGCTTGTGTCTCTATTTGTGCTTCTACTTTTTCTGTAAGCTCTTTAAGCGTTGCCTTCTCATCATTCAAAAGCTTTTGTGCCAATGCATCATCAATCGTCGCTTCTTTTTGCTCTTGAATTTCGTGAAGTTTCACTTTAAATGTTGCTTCTTTTCCTGCAAGCTCTTTGGATTGGTACTCTTTAGGGAAAGTCACTACTACATCTTTTTCTTCATCATACTTCATACCGATGATTTGCTCTTCAAATCCAGGGATAAATGAGCCAGAACCGATTTTAAGATTAAACTTCTCAGCCTTACCCCCATCAAATGCCACACCATCAACAAAGCCCTCAAAATCAATCACTACCATATCGCCATCTTTAACGGCACGTTTACGTGCTAGTTTTTCAAAAGGTGCTTGTTCTGCTGCCATCTCTTTGAGTTTTGCATCTACCTCTTTTTTGGCTGCTTTTGGTTTTTTAAATTCAGGCACTACCTCTTTGTACCCTTTTAAATCAAAGACCGGTCTTGTTGAAATTTCTACTTCAACTTCTATCCCTTTGTCTGTTTTGTCATACTTTTTAAATGCTGGCTGCCCTATCATGTCAGCAGGATTTATTTTTGCTTCTTCAAGACCTGCATCAATAAGCTCTCTGAGTGCTTCACCCTCTGCATCTTGTTCCAGTTTCTCTCCATGCAATTTTTTCACTACATGTGCAGGCACCTTGCCTTTTCTAAAGCCATCGACTTTCATCTCTTTACCCGCTTGAATCGCCAATTTATCTACATTTTTTTTAATCACTTCACTATCAAGGGTGCCACTTACGATGATATTTGCATCATCTACTTTTTTTACTGTAACTTTCACTACAATCCTTTATATAATTATGGCGTGATTTTATCTAAAATTTAATAAGAAACGAACATAGGAGAAAATCTAGCTATAATCCTACGCATGAAAGCAAGCCAAAAAAACGTACATAAACGCATCCAAAAATGGTACAAAGCCCACGGAAGAGTTGATCTGCCATGGCGTACTACAGAGAATGCATACCATATATACCTTAGCGAAGTGATGCTCCAGCAAACACAAGTTAAAACAGTATTAGAACGTTATTATTTTCCTTTTTTAAAAAAGTTTCCTACACTTCAGGCTTTGGGTGAAGCACCTTTGGATGATGTGCTAAAAATGTGGGAGGGGCTTGGGTATTATAATAGGGCTAAGAATTTGCATAAGACGGCAATGATTTTAACCCAAGAAGGGCAGACACTTGGGTCTGCCCCTACATTGCCGTCTGAAATTGAGACACTTATGGCATTGCCGGGGATTGGTAAAAACACGGCACATGCGGTGGCTACCTTTGCTTTTAAAAAACCAGTACCGATTATGGAAGCCAATGTCAAACGTATACTCTGTCGCCTAAAACAACTCAAAACGCCTACCGACAAAGCTCTGTGGGAAATTGCTTATGACTTAGTGGATAAAAAAAACCCTTTTGATTACAACCAAGCGATGATGGATATAGGTTCAAGTATCTGCACGCCTAAAAATCCACAATGTGAAATCTGTCCACTAAGTAGTATCTGTCAAGGGAAAAAAGAGCCTACACGCTACCCTACTAAGAAAAAACGTGTCGTGCCTACACGTGAACAAAACATCATGCTTTACGTCTACAATGACAAACTCTCACTCACACAACGTACAGGCAAGTTTTTACATGGGTTATGGGGATTTGAAAAGATAGATATTCCTCTGTGTGCCGCAGAATATATAGGTGAAGTCACCCATGCCTATACACATTTTAAGCTCATATGCAAAGTCTATCTCTATGACGAACTTGACCCAGAGCAAAATAGTTATTTTACTACCCAAGAGATACGTAAATTGGCTATTTCTAAAGTGGATGAAAAAATAGTTAAATTGTATTTAGATACAATACCTACATATTAACATTGGAAACCATGATGACAAAAGAACAAGAATTTGAACAAGCCGTAACCAAAGTACTAGAACTCCTAGGTGAAGACCCTACACGTGAGGGACTTCTCAAAACACCAAGCCGTGTAGCAAAAGCTCTAAAGTTTCTCACAGAGGGTTACGACCAAGACCCACAAGAGATACTCAACCAAGCACTCTTCACTACCTCAAATGATGAGATGGTACTTGTACGTGACATCGAGTTTTACTCTATGTGTGAGCACCATATGCTACCTATCATCGGGCGTGCACATGTGGCGTATATACCCGATGGCAAAGTGGTAGGACTCTCTAAAATCCCACGTATTGTAAACGTCTATGCCAGACGTTTACAAATACAAGAACAGATGACAGAGCAGATAGCTGATGCTATACTGGGTACCATCAAGCCTAAAGGGGTAGCAGTGGTTGTCCATGCACGGCATATGTGTATGGAGATGAGAGGGGTACAAAAGATCAACTCTACGACTGTTAGTTCAGCCCTACGTGGTCTCTTTAAAAGTGATGAACGTACACGTAATGAGTTTTATAATCTTATCAATACACCTACGCCTTCACATTTTTAGGCTTCAATGACTCTACCAGCCAATATGTTTTATCTTTAGGGCACCTCTAATAATTACCAAGAGTACAGTGTCACTCCTACAAAAGGTATTGCCATGGTAGCAACTGCGTCCATAGCATCAGAAGTATGATTTGCATGTTGGCTATCATATATCTCTTTGCCTATTCCTGCTACTGCCACAGGAATTAAACATGTTTTTTCATTCAGCATAGTGTCATATCCTGCTCCTTCTAATATGCTATCAACAAGCATACATCCCGCATAGATACCTATTCCTACATAGGCATGTTTATATTTATCTGCTCCTATACTTGCATTGAGTGCTGAAACCATTAATAACGCTATAAAAATATATTTTTTCATTTGAATTCCTTATTACCATAACAATATATAGTCTAATATAGAGTAGTAACATATTATATACATAAAATGTCAACCCATATCTATTTTTGTATAAATAGATGGATAATTCGCCTTTTTAAAAGCTATTTTTATGTTACTTTAAGCATAACAGCGTAATATGCAAAAACTAATTAGGACTAAATATCTCTTAATTAAAACGAGACTCGTTTTCAGAAGGAACACAATGAACGTTTATTTAGACAATAATGCAACAACAATGGTAGACCCACAGGTCTTTGCAGAGATGGAACCCTACTTTGTAGAAAAGTATGGTAATCCAAACTCTCTCCATTCTTTTGCATCTCAGACACATCCAGGTATCAAAGTGGCGATGGAAAAAATCTATGCAGGGATTAATGCCAATCATAAAGATTCTGTCATTATCACTTCATGTGCTACAGAGAGTAATAACTGGGTACTTAAATCTATCTACTTTGAGTATATCCTCACAGGGAAAAAGAACCATATTATGGTCTCTGAGGTAGAACACCCTTCTGTGATAGCCACAGCTAGATGGATAGAGAGTATGGGCTGTAAGGTAACCTATTTACCTATCAACCATGAAGGTATTGTCGATGTACAAGCTGTACGTGACAACATCACAGACAAAACGGCACTTGTTTCTGTCATGTGGGCAAACAACGAAACTGGTGCCATCTTTCCAGTAGAAGAGATAGGTGACATTTGTGAAGAGCATGGTGTACTTTTTCACACTGACGCGGTGCAGGCTATAGGTAAACTCCCTGTGAATGTACAAGGCTTTAATGTAGACTACCTTACATTCTCTGCACACAAGTTTCATGGACCAAAAGGTGTAGGTGCACTTTACATTAAAAAAGGCAAAGAACTCATGCCTCTACTTCATGGTGGTTCACAAATGGGTGGATACCGTTCTGGTACACTCAACGTGCCTGGCATCGTAGGTATGGGCAAGGCCATAGAAGCAGCTGTAGATGCGCTAGACTTTGAGATGACAGAGATTAGAGAGCTCAGAGATGACTTTGAAGACGAACTGCTCAAAATAGAAGATACCTTTGTTGTCACTCCTAGAAACAAAAGAACACCCAATACCATCCTTATCTCTTTTAGAGGTATCGAGGGTGAGTCTATGCTTTGGGATTTAAACAGAGCTGGCATTGGCGCGAGTACAGGTTCTGCCTGTGCATCCGAAGACCTAGAAGCAAACTCAGTGATGGAAGCCATAGGAGCAGCTGAAGACTTGGCACATACAGCCATACGTTTTTCACTCAGTCGTTACACAACCGAAGAAGAGTTGGAATACACGCTTGATGTCGTCAAAAAAGCGGTAGAAAGACTTAGAGGTATCTCTAGCTCTTACGCCTATGCACCAGAAGGTCACGAGAGTGGTTTAGACGCACATCATCATTAAGTAGCAGGCAAGCACAAGGGATTGCCCCTACAACAATCGTAGAATAGTAAGGGGTCTGGTGATTTGTGATATGTTGCCAAAGCAACAAATCATGAATCACCTGACTCCCGTGATTGAAAAATATAGAATGCAAAGGAAACAACATGGGAATAGATAGTTTAATTGGCGGTACCATCTGGGATGAGTACAGCAACAAGGTAACAGACCTTATGAATAACCCACAAAACATGGGTGAGATTACACAAGAACAAGCAGACGAAATGGGTGCAAAGCTCATCGTAGCAGACTTTGGTGCAGAGAGTTGTGGAGATGCAGTACGTCTTTACTGGGCAGTAGACCCCAAAACAGACAAAATTTTACTCTCAAAGTTTAAAAGTTTTGGTTGTGGTACAGCGATTGCTTCTTCAGACACTATGGCTGAACTTTGCAAAGACAAAACCGTTGATGAAGCAGTAAAGATTACCAACATCGATGTAGAACTAGCAATGCGTGACACTCCAGACACTCCTGCCGTACCACCACAAAAAATGCACTGTTCGGTGATGGCATATGATGTCATCAAAAAAGCTGCTGCACAGTACAAAGGTGTAGATATGGAAAGCTTCGAAGAAGAAGTCATCGTATGTGAATGTGCCCGTGTGACACTCTCTACACTTCAAGAAGTCATCCGTCTGAATGACCTTACTACTGTTGAGCAGATAGCTGACTACACCAAAGCAGGTGCGTTTTGTAAATCATGTATCCGCCCTGGTGGACATGAAGAGAAAGATATCTACCTCATAGACCTTCTAGAAGAGTACGAAAAAGAGAAATTAGCAGGCAAAGCATCTCTAGGTAACGACGCTGCTCCTGCTGGAGACTTCGCAGGTATGACTATCGTGCAACGTATTAAGGCGGTAGATAAAGTAGTGGATGAAAACATCCGCCAAATGCTCGTCATGGATGGTGGAGACATGGAAATCTTAGACATCAAAGAAAACGGTGAAAACTTTGACATCTACATCCGCTACCTCGGTGCATGTTCTGGCTGTGCATCATCTGCCACAGGTACACTCTTTGCGATTGAAAATATCTTAAAAGAGAAACTAAGCGATAAAATACGCGTATTGCCAATCTAAGTTATTCACATCCTTTTTTCCTAAACCCAAACGTTTTATTTGGGTTTAAAAATACTACTTATTATTACCTAATACAAAAACCCAAACAACCAAAGCGGTATTTTCGCACCATGCCCTACTTCTACTTCGTCACAAGCCAAAAATGAGTTGGGTATATCTTTGATTTGATTAAATGATTTGTTTTTACCACCTACTTCCACCGTATATTTCTCTTCTAAATAAAAGTCTCCTTTGCTTGCAGCATACACACCCTTCATCTCTAAAGGACTTTTAACCGTATAATAGTTAGAGAGTTGGTTCATAAAAAAGCTTTCTCGCACGTTACCGATATCCGGAGAACTTGTATACATGAGATTGGTATTGGCAAGGTAAATTTTTTCTGGTTTGTCTATATTTTTCATGGAAAGAGAAGACTTCATCAGTAGCTTGATAAGTCCTGCATCATCCAGATGCGACAAGTACTCTTTGATAGTTCTGTCATCTTTGATGTCTACACTCTTTTTGAGTGATGACATAGTAGGCGTAAAAGGAACATTTTGCATAATGACTGCAAGTAGAAGCTTTATTTTTTTGATACTTCTGCCGTTGAGAGAAGGATAGATATTGAGCAAGTCACTCTCTATAGTGACATTGATATTTTGTTTGAGTGTTTGGAAAAAGAGCATCTCATTTGGCAGTCCCACATAGTAAGGGTAATAACCAAACTTTAGATAATCTCGAAAAAGTGCAATGATTTTATGATTTTTCTTTTGCAGTTCCAACACAATACTTTCTGCTATTTTAGTATGATGATGTATGATATCTTCTAAATCATAGATATCAAAACTATAGCCATGATGCAGTTCCAAGAATTCTCTAAAGCTCATACCCACCATCGTGTAGACGATAGCTCTACGACTTAAATCATGTGAGCCTTTGTGTATCTCTAGTGCAGAACTTCCCGAGGCGATGACTTTCAGTGAAGGAAAACTGTCATAAATATTTTTGAGTTCTTGTGACCAGTTGTCATATTTATGTATTTCATCAAGACAAAGCAGTCGTCCACCCTGTAATTCAAACGCTTCAGCTATCGCATAAATACTCTGTTTTGCATTGACAATATCATCAAGTGATATATAGAGTGCTTCATGCTCTGCATAGTGGCTCATATACTGTGCTATGCTAGTGGTCTTTCCTATGCCTCTTGCACCACGTATGATGGACAGTCTATGTTCAAGCGCTTCATTTTGGATGAAGTATCTTTGGTATGTGAGATTGTTATTTTTAATGAATTGCTGACTTTTTATGAAAAGAGTGTCTAACATAAGATACCTTTATATGTTTTATATTACAATTATATCTTAATATTTTATGTAATGCAATACATATATTGATTAATGAATTATCACCTTCTCCACCATCAACTGCAAAGAAACATTCCCTCTAAAATGATTTTCATTCACCGTATAGACCACATCTACTATAGAACCTGCCTCATAGACTTCACGTGTCTTAAACTGCACACCTGCCATAACAATGCCCTCCTGTGCAAAAGAAAATCGTAAATGTTCACCCTCTTTGCCCATGGTATCAGCTTGGAGAAGTTCTACATTTTTAGAGATGAACTTTGGGGTGGGGTTTCCCTGTCCGTAGGGTTCATATTGTCTTACAAGTTTGGTGAGGTCAAAAGAGATATCTTTGAAGTGCAGTTCACCTACGATATCTGGGTCTACCAATGCTTTTGTGTAGTTGCCTTTGGCATAATTTATTTGAAGTTGTTCCCTAAAGGCTTCTAGGCTATTTTCATGCAAACTAAGCCCTATGGCTGCACTATGTCCTCCAAACTTCTCTAGGTGCTCTCTACAGCTGTTTGTGATGGCAAATAGGTCACACGCACCAAAGCTTCGTCCACTCCCTTTAAGTGTACCTTCTCCATTGTTGCTAAGTACAATACATGGCTTTTCATGCTGTCGTGCTACTCTGGCAGCTACAATGCCTACCACACCCTCATGCCACTCTCTGCCCTCTACAACTATCACATCATCTTCTGCGTTCACCTGTGCCAATGCTTTACTGGTGATCTCTTGTTCTGTGGCTTTGCGAGCATTGTTAAAATCAATCAAACGCCCTAGTCTAACCCTTGCATCATAGATGTTCGTTGAAGCTAAAAATTCTACTGCAAAACTTGCATCTTCCATACGCCCTGCACTGTTGAGCAGTGGTGCTAAAAAAAAGCCTATATCTTCTGCACCCAGTGCTTCTTTTTGTGCATGTTCTAAAAACGCTTTTATCCCTGGGCGTGTACTTTTATTGAGTGCTTTTATCCCTGCATTGACCATCGCTCTGTTGATGTGTTGCAGTGGCATCATATCTGCGATGATGGCAATGGCTGTAAGCTCCATATAGGACATCATATTGATTTGAATACCTAATGCATTTTTAAGTGAAGCAATAAGATACCACGCTATCTGTGCACCACAGACATCAGAATAAGGAAAAGTACATGTCTCTTGTTTCTGATCTATAATGGCATAACACTCTGGCACTTCGGGAGCTAACAAATGGTGGTCTGTAATGATGAGTTCAATACCCTGCTCTTTACAAAGTTTCGCTGCATACACCGCTGAGATACCATTGTCCACGGTGATAGCCAAATCTGTACCTACTATACGTGGGATGATATTGGCAGAGAGTCCATAGCCATCTCTAAAACGGTTAGGGATAATCCACTCTATGGGGTACTCTATCTCTTCAAAAAAGAGTTTCATGAGTGTCGTAGAGGTGACACCATCGACATCATAGTCACCGATGATGGTTATTTTTTCTCTATTTTTTATGGCTTGAACGATACGCTCAGTGGCTCTATCCATATCTTTAAAAGTAGAAGGGTTTGGAAGGTCTTTTAAAGAGAGAAATCCCTCTTTAAAACGATTTATTAAAAGTTTTTCTAACGCTTGAAGCGTTAATTTTTTATATACCACAATTATACGTGACTAGTCACGTGAGCTTTCTGCTGAAGAAAACCCAGTGTTAACGTAGTAAAATGGACTTTGTTCATTTTACGTTCTTTCAATGTTTTTATGTTTTTGTGCAGCATCTATAAATGCCAATATAGCAGGGTTTGCATTTTGTAATCTAGAAGTAAACTCTGGGTGAAACTGTACACCCAAGAACCATGGATGGTCTTTGACTTCTACGGCTTCTATGAGTCCATGAGACTCACCTGTAATCTCCATACCATTGGCTTCAAAAGCTTCCCTATATGCTGGATTGGCTTCATAACGGTGTCTATGTCTTTCAAAGATGATAGGTGCATCATAGGCAGCTCTCAGATTAGAATCTTCTTTTGTTTCACACTCATACTCACCAAGTCTCAGTGTTCCACCTATTGCTGTAGTGGCTGTACGTATTTGCTTCGCTCCAGCTGCATCGATAAATTCATCAATCAGATAAATAATAGGTGCAGAGGTCTCTTCATTAAACTCTACAGAATTCGCATCTTCAAGTTTAAGTACATTTCTGGCAAACTCTACCATAGAGAGCTGCATCCCTAGACAAATCCCAAGGAATGGTACCTTATTTTCTCTGGCATATTGGATAGAGAGTATTTTACCCTCAATACCACGTTCACCAAATCCACCTGCAACAAGTATACCATCACAGTCATTCAAGTATTTTTCTGCGCCATCATCTTCTACTTTTTCAGAGTCTACCCATTTGATGTTGACACGTGTATCAAGGTGTGCACCACAGTGAATAAGTGCTTCTGTCAGCGATTTGTATGACTCTTTCAAATCCAAATATTTACCTACAAAGGCTATTTTCATTTCATCAGAAGGCATAATTATTTTATGTACCAAATTGGACCATTCGTCCATTTTTGGTACACAATTGTCAAGGTCTAACTGTTTACAAATAGGTGTAAGAATATCTTGTGCCAAAAAATTAAGTGGTACTTTATAGATAGTAGAGGCATCTTCTGCTACGATAACAGAATCTTCTTCTACATCACAGGCATAAGCGATTTTACGTTTAATATCATTGGTTACAGGTACTTCAGCGCGAAGAACAAGCATATGAGGTGCAATACCTATACGCCTAAGTTCCTGTACAGAGTGTTGTGTAGGTTTGGTTTTAAGTTCACCAGCAGCTTTAATGTAAGGTAGAAGTGTGACATGAATATTCATGACATTTGCTCGACCTAATTCATGTTTGATTTGTCTAATCGTTTCAAGAAAAGGAAGTCCTTCTATATCTCCTGTGGTTCCACCTAGTTCAACAATAAGAATATCTTTAGCCTCACCTGCATGGAAAATACGTTCTTTAATTTCATTAACAATATGTGGTACTACCTGGATAGTTTTACCAAGGTATTTCCCTTTACGTTCATTTTCTATGACTGTTTTATAGACAAGCCCTGTTGTAAAGTTATTGTTTTGAGTGAGAGAAGTATCGAGAAATCTTTCATAATGCCCTAAATCAAGATCAGTCTCAGCACCATCTTTTGTGACAAAAACTTCACCATGCTCTAAAGGAGACATCGTACCTGGATCCACATTGATATAAGGGTCAAGTTTTAAAACACCCACACGTTGTCCTGTATGTTTTAAGAGTGTTCCTATACTCGCAGCAGTAATACCTTTTCCTAATGAAGAGAGTACACCACCTGTAACAAAAATATATTTTGTTGAATTTTCACTCATTTAATGTTTTCCTTCTATGCTACAATAGGCATGATAATAGTAATAAAATTATCGTCTTTTATGATAAATGGTAATGATGGTTCATTGAATTCTATGATAAATTCATTTTTATTGGTTTGTGAAATAAAATCTAAAAAATATTTAGAATTAAAAGAGATTTCAAATTTATCAGATAAACCTGTAGATACTTCTAATTCTGTTTTTGCTTCAACATTATCTGCTGAGAGAGATTCAAAGATAATTGTGTCTGATAAGAGTATCATTTTTATCTCTTGTGAAATAGTGGTTATCATTTTAATTGCATCAATCATCTCTTTTTTAGGAAGTGTAATTTGATGTTTTGTTGAAGTAGGTATGATTCGTTGATAATCTGGAAATTTTCCATTTATGAGTCTTGTATAGAAAAAATAATTTTCATTAGTAATAATTAAATTAGTTTCATCAAAATAGATATTGATTTGATCTAAAAATAGTTTTTGAATTTCTATAATAGCTTTTTTAGGAACAATAAGTGATAACTCTTCAGAATTATTTCCTGGAATAGATGCTATAGCTAATCTTCTTGTATCTGTTCCTACTAAATCTGTTGTGTCGTGTTTTATATTGATTAAGGCACCATTGAGTTCAAATTTAGGATTATTTGTATCAATTGCTGGAGAAATCTTTTTAAGATTTTGAATAAGCGATAATGAGTCTAATGAAATTTGTGGTTTATCTTCTATACTTGGAAATGATGGATAAGATGATGCATCAAAAGTAGGTAATTTAAATTTAGAATTTTTTTGTTTAACAATAAGCGTATTATCTAATACTTCTAAAATAATTTCATCATCTTTTAATATACGAACGATGTCTAAAAGTTTTTTACCATTTGCAGTAAAGGATCCTTCTGCTTCTATAGTAATATTATCAGTGACTATTTTTAGTCCAATTTCTGAATCTGTAGCTTTGATGATACATTTATTATTTGAGGTTTCAAATAAGATATGCGAGGTGATTTGGCTAGCATCTTTTTTTTCTAAAAAAGGTTGTAGATTAATAAGTATAGATTCGATTATTTGCTTATTTGCTTTTATCTTCATTGACTTTCCTTATTTTTAATAATAATAGTAGATAGTAGTAGTATGACATGAAATTGTGAAAAACTGTTTTACTACTTGTATTATTGTTGTTTGGAGGTCTAATTATATTGTATAATTATTCACATCCTTTCACTTTTAAAATTATATCTTTTTTTTATTCAACTTTTTAGTGATATTTTGTATTTCAAATGTTATTGTGTCTATGTGTTTTGTTTATCACTGTGTATTTTATTGGAAAGTTCTTCTAATAAAACTTTAAAATTTTCATCATTGTTTATAATTTCATTAATTTTTTTCATAGCGTGTGAGATGGCTGTGTGATCTTTCATACCAAAATAGAGAGCAATTTGAGGCATTGAATTAGGGGTAAGGTTTCTGGCTAAATAGATAGCAGTTCTTCTAGCGTCTACTACAATTTTTGTACGTTTTTTAGATTTGATATCAGAAGGTTTAACATTGAGTTCATGAGAAACAATTTTTACAATGTCATCTATGGTAATATTATCTCTTTTTTCTTTGAGTTGATCTTTAATAGCATTTTGTGCAAAATCCAAGGTGATTTCTTGGTTTAGCATATTTGAAAGGGCATTAAGTTTAATGATTGTACCTTCTATTTCACGTATATTATCACCCATATGAGTGGCAATGAAATGGATGATTTCAGATGTAAGTTCGATACCATCAAGTTCACATTTTTTTTGAATAATGGCAATTTTAGTTTCGAGACCAGGAGGTTGTATATCTGCCATTAAACCCCATTCAAAACGACTTTTAAGTCTGTCTACAAGTCCAGCTATTTTATTGGGTGCTCGATCAGCAGTGATAACAATTTGTTTGTTGGTATTATAAAGTTCATTAAAGGTATGAAAAAACTCTTCTTGGGTTTGTTCTTTGCGTGAAAGAAATTGAATATCATCTATGAGTAGTAAATCACACTCTCTAAATTTGTCTCTAAATCTATCCATAGTTTGTGAGCGTAAATGAGAAGTAAAAGAGTTCATAAATTGTTCAAGTGTAGTGTATATAACAGTTTTTCCCAAGTTTATATGGTAATTTCCTATTGCTTGAAGCAGGTGTGTTTTCCCAAGTCCTACACCACCATAGATAAAAAGTGGATTATATTGTTTTCCAGGCTTTTCTGCTACAGATTTTGCTGTGGTATAGGCAAATTGGTTAGAATCACCTACAATAAAGCTTTCAAAAGTAAGTGAAGGGTTTAAATAGGTACTTTTTGAACTGTTTTTTTCATGAACATTTTTTATCACAGGCAGATTATTTTGACTCTTTTGTGCTCCAACAGTAATTTCAATATGAGGTTTTATTTCATTTTCCAATTCAAAAAGATGTGCAATTTTCTCTGTATATTTTGTTTTTACCCACTTGGCTATAATCATATTAGGTGCAGAGAAATAAACGATATTAGATCTTGATTGTTTTGTATGATAAACAAGTTTTTTAATATAGCGTTCATATTCAAGTTCTGAAATCTCTTTTTTTAATTCAAAAAGTATTTTTTGACCAATATTCATTTTTACCTCTTATGTGAATAACTTTTAGAATTTTATCTAAATTCAGCTAAGATACGGTAATTAAACAGAGTTGAATAAAAGTGTTCACTATGTGAATAAAGGTGTGAATGAAAATTTTAGGAATAGACCCAGGAAGCCGTAATTTAGGCTATTGTATCATAGATTGGAATGGAAAAAAATTTTCACTTGTGGAAGCAGGTTTACTTAAAATGAAGGAAAAAGAGCTTCAAGCTCAAATGGTCGAACTTGTAGAAGGGATTGATCTTATCTTAAAGACACATAAGGTAGATGAAGTTGCCATTGAAGATATCTTTTTTGCTTTCAATCCAAAGTCGGTCATTAAATTAGCACAGTTTAGGGGTGCACTCTGTCTTAAAATACTTCAGGAGGTAGGCTTTTTCCATGAATATACAGCACTACAGGTTAAAAAGGCGGTTACAGGTAATGGTAAAGCTACCAAAGAACAAGTAGCCTTTATGGTAAAGAGACTCTATGGTATTAAAAAAGAGATAAAACCTTTAGATATTACAGATGCAATGGCGATAGCTTTGACGCATCTTCAGCGTGTAAAGATGCGTCAAAAGTAGAGAAATTTTTAGTTAGAAAGAGGTTTTATCTTTTTCTTTTTGACTTTTATCATACGTTTTTTAGGAATGGTAAAAGTTCTTTTTTTATGTCCTTGTACGGACTCTTCAATAATTTTATCATACAAATAGATATCATG
>Ga0256833_1000677_pt1 | contig 26071 bp, 23 predicted proteins | sample 356284metaG_FD_190535 | JGI IMG/M metagenome (GOLD analysis project Ga0256833, IMG submission 190535) | Hydrothermal vent microbial communities from Mid Atlantic Ridge, Atlantic Ocean - 356-284 | ecosystem: Environmental > Aquatic > Marine > Hydrothermal vents | place: Atlantic Ocean: Mid... | reverse complement strand
TAATATCTTCCAATAATTCCTTGAAATGTTCTTTTCGTTGTGTGTAAATTATATTACTGATTTTTGTCTCCTCTGGAATGGTTTTGTTTTCTTCGGGTATTATAGCCTGATTCCCTTTCCAGGGAGGCCTCTTTGACACAATTTAGATTACAGTACCAAATTTTTTTATCTGTACAAATACCAATGACAGTAAAATTATTCAAGTTATCTTCAATATTACCGTAACAACAATGTATTAAAAGTAGTTGAATACATTTAAGTTATGCAGAAAGTTTTGTTATAATGAAATTAATCAAAATTTAAAGGAGGGGTTATGGAGTTTAAAACCATTTTGCTTGAAAAAAAAGAAAAGATTTATATTCTTACAATAAACAGGCCAGAAGTGTTGAATGCCCTCAACCATACTGTTTTAACAGAGATAGAAGAAGCGGTAAACAAAATTAAAAATGACAGCGACACCCTCGGGCTTGTGGTAACCGGTGCAGGAGAAAAGTCTTTTGTGGCAGGTGCCGATATTTCTGAATTTAAAGGGAAAACACCGGAAGAGGCAAGAAAACAGAGTGAATGGGGACAGGCTATATTTAAAAAGATTGAAGAACTGCCCTTTCCGTCAATTGCTGCAATTAATGGGTTTGCCCTTGGCGGAGGACTTGAACTTGCAATGTCCTGCACCTTCAGGTACGCATCTCCCAATGCAAAGGTAGGCCAGCCGGAGGTTAAACTGGGATTAATACCGGGCTATGCAGGGACACAGAGATTAACAAGGCTTATAGGTCATAGCAAGGCAATGGAAATCTGTATAACAGGGAGAATGGTAAGCGCAGAAGAGGCTCTAAAAATAGGGATAATTGACAGAATTGTTGAGAATAACCTTGTTGAGGAAGCAATAAAATCAATCCTTGCTATTCAGAAAAATTCACCAATAGCGGTTTACTATTGCAAAAAGGCAATAATGGAAGGCAAAGAGATGCCTTTTGAAAAGGCATGCGCACTTGAATCCAATCTTTTTGGGCTCTGTTTTGCAACTGAAGACGCAAAAGAGGGTGTCAATGCTTTTCTTGAAAAAAGGGAGGCAAAGTTTAAAGGCAAATAATTAAATTTTCGGGGGCGTTATGGAATTCAAGGTTTTAATCAAAGACATTTCCAGCAACAAAGAATGGGCAAAGACTTTAAATCAACCGATATTTTTTATAGGCCGCTCATCCGGGAATGAAATAACCCTAAACAGCCCGAAAGTTTCTTCAAGGCATGCAAGGGTTATGGTGAGAAACGAAAAAATAACCATTGAAGACCTTAAAAGCACTAATGGAATTTTCTTCAATAATTCAAAAATAGACAGAAGTGCAGAATTATCTTTCGGAGACAGCTTTCAAATAGGAGATTTCATAATCACAATAGTCGGAAGGGATTTTAAGGTTGAGGTAAATGAAGAACCTGCGGAAGAAACGGAATTCAAATTTGACCCATTCGCCTATGTTAGACCGTTTTTAGCCCCAATTAACGATTTTTTAGAGGATGCTTCAATATCGGAAATAATGATAAACGGGCATGACAAAATATACATTGAAAGAAAGGGAAAGATAGAAAAAACAGATAAAAAATTCGCAAGCGAAAAGGCTTTGGTTGCAGCAGTCAAAAACATTGCAAGGGCACTTGGAAAAGAGGCAAGCGAAACAAATCCAAGGCTTGATGCAAGGTTAGACGACGGCTCCAGAGTTGCAGCGGTAATTCCACCCTGTGCATTGACAGGCACCTATGTGTCAATTAGAAAATTCTCTAAAAAAGCATTGACTTTGCAGGACTTAATAAACTTCGGAGCAATCACTCAAGATGCAATAGATTTCATAGAACTATGCGTTTTAATGAAGCAAAACATTATGGTCTCGGGGGGAACAGGCTCTGGTAAAACCACATTGCTCAATGTTCTCTCTTCTCTTATCCCGGACAAAGACAGAATAATTGTTATAGAAGACACGGCAGAGCTTCAATTGCAAAAAGAGCATGTATTGAGAATGGAGGCAAAGCCGGCGGACAAAAAGGGAAAAGGTGAGGTAACAATTAGAGACCTTCTCCATTCAACATTGAGGATGAGGCCTGACAGAATAGTGATAGGTGAAATAAGGGGGGGAGAGGCATTTGACCTTTTACAGGCAATGAACACAGGGCATGGCGGTTCAATGTCGACAATACACTCAAACTCTCCATTCGATACCCTTTCAAGGCTTGAAAACACCACGCTTCAAAGCGGGATTCAACTTCCTTTAAAAGCAATAAGGGAGCAGATATCCTCGGCAATAAACATTATTGTTCACACAAAGAGGTTTGAAGACGGCTCAAGAAAGGTGAACTTTATATCAGAGGTTATCGACCTAAAACCTGATATGAGCTACAACCTGCAGCACATTTTCGTTTTTGAAAGAACAGGAAAGGATGAAAACGGCAAAGTTTTAGGAAATTTGAAATTTACTGGCAACAAACCCACATTTCTTGACGAGGCTAAAAAAGCCGGTTTTGTAAAAAAAGGAAGTTTCCTTGATTCTATAAAATAAAGGAGGTTGTTTTGGAACACAAACCGTTTGTTCCCGAAAAGACAGATCTAAAAGAGTTTACATTCAGAGCTGTATTCTTTGGAGCCATCTTTGCAGTGATTTTAGGCGCTGCAAATGCTTACCTTGGCTTGAAAGTCGGACTTACAGTTGCCGCCACCTTCCCTGCTGCGGTTATGGCTATGGCTGTTTTAAAGGGGTTAAAAGGTTCGGTTCTTGAAGAAAACATATTCAGAACCACGGCAGCAGTTGGTGAAGCCCTTGTTGCAGGCGCAATTTTTACAATACCTGCATTTTTAATTGCAAAAGACCCTGCAACAGGCAAACCCCTATGGAGCCATCTCCATTACTTTGAATCAACAGTTTTAATGCTGTTAGGTGGTGTTTTAGGGGTTTTATTTGTTTCTTTTTTAAGAAAAGTGCTTGTTGAAGATAAGACACTTCCCTTCCCAGAATCGGTTGCCTGTGCCGAAATTGTAAAGGCAGGCCAGGGCGGGGCAAGCGGAGCAAAGTATGTTTTCGGCTCAATACTCTTTGCTGCATTTTTAGAGTTTATAAAAAACCCAGTTGGGGGGCTTGCTCTTTTCAAAGATAGTTTCTCTAAATTCGTCCACTTTAAAACATCTGCAATAAACTTTTTAACCACTAACGGAAAATCTCTTATACACAAAAAATTTGGCGGCGGAATGCTTTTAAAATCCCCGAATGCATCTCCGGCAATGCTTGGAGTGGGATATATAATAGGGTACAAACCGTCTGCAATTGTGTTTTCAGGCGGTGTTTTTGCATGGCTTTTGTTTGTTCCTCTATTAAATTTTCTATTTAGCGGGTCATTTGATTCTCTTATTGGACAGACAATAAACGGGGTTACAGTAAATGAAACCGTAATCAGCGGAGCAATCTGGAATTCAATTGTAAGGCCTTTTGCTGTTGGAGCAATGCTTGTGGGAGCATTCTATACCCTATACAGTATGAGAAAATCCCTGTGGACTGGAATAAAAAGAGGATTTAAAGACCTTTCAAAAATAAAAGAAGAACTGGAAGAGGGAAGCGAGGTATCAAGACTGGAGCAGGATCTACCCTTTAAATTCACAATTATTGCAATATTTTTGCTTGTAATCCCAATTGCAATGACATATTTCTTTTTCTGCAAATCAGTAATCGGGGCAATTGTTGCAGCACTTGTTATGACACTTGCAGGATTCCTTTTTGCAGCAGTTGCAGGCTTTCTTGTTGGAACAATAGGCTCATCAAACAACCCGATTTCAGGGCTTACCCTATCAACCCTCATTGTTGCTGCCCTTATTATGGTAACAATAGGGGTTAAAGGCGGACCCGGCATTGCAGCTGTTCTGGGTGTTGCTGCTGTTGTCTGCACATCATCAGGTGTTGCGGGGGACATTATGCAGGATTTAAAGGTTGGACACATAATAGGCGGTACCCCGTGGAAGATGGAAATAGCCTGTATAATAGGTGTTATTGCTGCATCCCTCGTTATGGTATTCCCAATGCAGGTTTTACACACCGCAACCCCCGGCGGTATCGGAGGGCCAAACCTCCCAGCACCTCAGGCAGGCTTAATGGCTATGCTTGCAGAAGGGATAGTCGGTGGACAGATGGCATGGCCGCTTGTGCTAACAGGGATAGGCTTTTCCATTGGTATGATTTTAATAGGGGCACCTTCTCCCATGCTTATCGCAGTTGGGATGTATCTGCCACTTGAATCAACATTTGCAATATTTGTAGGCGGTATAATCAGGGTGCTTGCAGACAGGTTTGCCGAGAAAAGCGGCCTTGATAAGGGCAACGAAACCTTTGTAAATACAGGCACTCTCATTGCATCAGGTTTAATTGCAGGAGAAGCCTTAATGGGAATGGGTATTGCGGCAATAGTTGCTTTTAGAGATAAACTCCATATCCCAAACTTCTCACTTGGAGAACCCCTTGGCGCATGGGGCGGGTTGCTTGTGTTTTTGCCAATAGCATACCTATTGATTAAACTTCCTATAAATGCAGCAAAGAAGAACAATGGGTAAAATAAAAAAAGAGAGAAATTTACTTGATTTAATTCCCGAAAAACTATGTGATTCAACCGTAGACAAGGAGGGCAGGGTTATAATCCTTGCCCCCCGTTTTAAATCAAAACTGGGTAAAAAGATATTTGAACCAATTGTTAAGAATAGGCACATTAAAATACATCTTGACGAAGCGGGGAGCATTGTCTGGAACTTGATCGATGGGGAAAAAACCGTCTTTGAAATAGCAAACATATTGAAAAATAAATTAGGGGAAAATGTGGAACCTGTTTATGAAAGGACAGGGAAATTAATTGCAATAATGAAAGTTAACAAATTTATTACTTTAAAAGAAAAGAGCGACTAATCCCTTTCTTTTTTATTTTGCAATCTGTAACACTCCGAGCAAAGTACTGTGTTTTCATCTTCAGGAATAAAGTTAATAAATTCTTCTTTCCCACACCTGCAACACCTGATTCTGGTCAATACTCCCAGTTTTTTCTTTCTCTTTTTTGAAGGAATTTCCCCCTTTAACTCAACAAAACACCTATCACACAACTTAACAGGAGCAATAAATCTTTTGTAATCCACAAGTTCTTTCTTGCCACACTTCTCACAAACTATCTCAAAACTGCCTATCACTCTTTTCATCACCTGTTTGTTTCTCTGTTCCCTTCTCTTCTTGATCTGGTAACAATCCCAGCATAAAACCGCAACTCCCCTTTTAGGGACAAAGGGGACTATCTCCTCTTTACCGCATATTGCACATTTTATCTTCGTTTTAACCTTTTTTCTCTCTTTAAAAGGCAATCTATCTTTTTTCATCAATTCCCCGTGTAAACATGTTCGGACATACTTGCAGTCGGAAGTACACTCATACCAAGATAGGTAAATACAACAGCAATAAACCCGATTATAGCAAAGACAACAGCCTTCCTCCCACGCCATCCTCTAACATATCTCAAATGAAAGTATGTAATATAGATGAGCCATGTTATCAATGACCAGTTTTCCTTCGGATCCCAGAACCAGTAATCGCCCCAGGCAAACTTAGCCCACAAAGAACCTGTCAAAAGGCCAAGGTTTAAAAATGTAAAACCGACAACAATTAATTGATGGGTAAAGTTTTCAAGGTCAATAATTTCACCACCAAGTGCATTTATAAGAAAATTGGACCAGGTTGTGTCTCCTTTCAATTCAATTTTGTCAGGAAAAAACAGGTACAATATTCCGGTTGCAAAAGATACCGCAAGAGCCCCATATCCAACAAAATAGATTACAACATGGGGGATAAACCATCCACTTTGAAGGGCAGGCGGGAGGTTAATAATCTCAACATCCACTTTTACAACCGCGTAAAGCAAACTGCACAAAGCCATAAATATTGATGCGGCACCCACTATTTTCACCTTTCTGAACAATTCAATGACAAGGTAAACCAGAATTATACAGAACGAAGCAAAGATAAGTGATTCATAGAAAGTTTTAAAGGGTGGCCTGCCAGCCTCTCTCCACCTTTGAACAATAAGAAAAAAATTTATCAAAAATCCAATAAAGAGGGTTATCCGCCCAAAAGTGTAAAGCCCCTTAGATCTTGAAAAAAGGCTTACTGTGTAAATTATTAAGGCTATGAAATAAACCCATATAAGGGCAATGAGAAAGGTATTCAACCTTGAAAAGTTATCTATTAAAGTCATCATAATTCACCTCACATTTTGAAATAAAACCTTAAAATTCCACCTAAAGTTAGCATAAAAAAGCCCAGAAATACTATGTAAACACCCGGATCTTTTGCAACTGAAATACCGGAATAATTGGGGTCTTTAGGATCGTAGTTACTCTGATAAAAATAGTATCCCCCAAAAACAAGAGGGTGGTTAACCTCAATCACCTGCTTTTTTACCTCTTTCCCATCTTTTATAACCGTAACATAACTTCTGTAAGCCTTTGGATCGGTGTTTTTGTTTCTGAGAAGCAATGCAACCCTGCCATCATCAAGAAAGGTTGCCTGTTTGTCTTTAGCACTAAATGTAAGATCCTTCGTTTTACCCTTTTCCTCCCATTCAATCTTAACTACAGGATTCGAAAAATCATTTTTACCTTTAGAAGCATCAACTTCTTCTATTTTTAAATCTCCACTCTTTTCAAACCTCTCAAAGACTATTTTGTACCTCCCAAAATCAAGCGAATTATCCCTCATTCTGAACCTTTTTTTAATCCTGCCGTTTACAACCTCGATCACACTACCATCTGAAGAAACAATGTAAACAGGCTTGTCTTTTATGGTGGGGATGTACAGGAATTTCACAGAGCACCCATCCGGAACCCTTTTTCCATGGGAGAATTCTGGAAAGTTCTGGAATACCCATATATCCGATTTTTCTCCAGTTTTCTTATTTGAAAACAACAGATGAATGGCAGGATTATCGGGATTGCTCCCCTTTGAAACAACCTTCCCTGTTGCTGTGTCTATTGAAAACGAGGGGACAAACCCGGTTATCCTCACATTGTAATTCTTTGAAAAATCGTAAGATTCACCTATTTCAACAGGGAAAACCCTCGTCTTTCCTTCACAATCAATGGACAGTATAAACCTTTCTTTCACTATGTCTTCAACCTCTTTTTTCGTTTCGGGTTTTTTCCATTTAAACACAACAAGACCCTCCTCATCTGGAAGGAAGAATCTGTCATTGCCAGGAGAATCAAAGAATATGCCAGTAGCCTTAGTATTGCCCTGCTCTAAACGGACAAAAGCAGACGGAACACCATTTTTAACATGTTTAATACCCTTTTGTTGTTTATAATTTTTGAAAAACTTAACGATCCTCAGGTTTGCATCAGCCTCTTTAACCCTGTAAATCTCACCATCCTTTGCTTTAAAAGAGTACGGTTTCCCGAAATCTCTGTCTGTTGTTTTTCTCGTGTACACATAAACCCTATAATCAGGGGGATAATACTCTATTTGAAATTTGTCAAGCCTTATCCCAAAGTTCAACTTAACCTTTTTATCAAGCATTGTATCGTATCTGGTAAGGTTAAACTCATTGTGAGTTTCGCCAACATGGAAATTTATATAACCCTTTACCCCCCATATTGCACTTATTGATCCTCCTAAAACAATTACAAATATACTCAGGTGAATTAGAAAAAAACCTATATCCCTTTTTTTGAGAGGAAACTTCTTTAAAGTGCAGAAAAGAAGGTTTAAATTCAAAAATCCTACAATAAACATAAACCATATAGAATGGTAGGTATCCTGAAGATTAAAAAGTTTAATAACCCTCAAAAAATCAGGGGAGTAGTACTGTAAATACCTCGCCTCATCAACATTCTGAAGTATCAGTGTCCCGATTATGGTCCCTATTGCAAGGTAAATTATAAGGGCAACCGCAAGTTTGACAGAGGATAAATAATCAAAAAAAGCCTTTTTGTCTTTAAAAATAAAAAAGACAACAAATAGTAAAAAAACAAAAAGAGAACCATAAAAAAAACTTTTATTCAGGTTGAAAAAAAGTTGCACCAGAAAATAGTACGCTATTATTAAGCCGCTCGTTAAAAAATAATAGCCCAGACTTTTTTTATTCATTTTAACTCCCCAAGACTTTCTGTATTTTTACGGTGCAGGAGAGCACCGTTAACATATTTTATCACCAGTTAAACAATCCCCTCTTCTTTTTATCTTTAGATGAATACTTTTCTTTTAAATAGTTTAAGGCCAGTGTTCTGAAACTGTCTTGCGAGTACATCTTTCCGCTTTTCTCGAAAAAAGTATGGTTTTCCGCATACCGATAAGTGGTCAATACAGCGGTGTAATAAGCATCCTTTTTAAAAGCTTTACCATTAACCTTTAGAATGTTAACCCTTTTACCCTCAGGTTTTGAGAAATCTACATTGTAATCAACATTCCTCGCTATGTCACAGTAAAAGGGCTTAACTCCTTCTTTTAATCTGCCTGAATTATCAAAAAGATCTGCTCCATTTTCAAGGATTTTCAACAAATTTTCTCCCTTTATTCTGCACTTTACGAGGTAATTGTCGTATGGAAGCAGTTTAAAAACATGCCTTACCCTTAAAACATCTCCCTTTTCTTTTATTACTTCACTATATGGAAGGGTTAAAAAGTAACAATCAGCATTATTAAAAGCGTACTTCTCAACACTGTAAAGAAGGTCAAAGCCCGAGCCCGGATTATTGTAATCCTCTTTAAATTCTATTGAATTTTTGTATTTTCCAATCTTTTCATCAAGAAAGTCGCTTAGATCAGAGGTGATATACTTTATTGCCCTGTCAATATTCTTGTCTTTTTTGCCATTTGTATGCACAACAGTTGAAACTCTGTTCAGAATCTCCCATTTCCCATCTCTTTTTTGAAGATCTATCATAACAACACCGAGAGATTGATAGTAATTTTTCGGCTGACATATAAGCACATTGTTGTACATCTCCACAGGATTCTCTTTGTGGGTGTGACCGTATATTGCAACATCAATTCCAGAGACATGCTCCAGGACATAGTAAAGGGCATTTTCAAAGGGCTCTTCCCCAGCATACATTTCACCCTTACCACTGTGCACAAGAGCAACCACAACATCTGCTCCCTGTTCTTTCAGGGCATAAACAGCCTTTTTTGCCCCCTGCACCATTTTTTCAAAAACAAGACCAGATATGTTTCCAGGAGGTTCAAAATAGTAAGTTGCAGGAGTGGTCAACCCAAAAAAACCAACCTTCACTCCGTCTTTTTCCACAATCTTATAGCCATAGGTCAGGGGCTCTTTCCCCTTTAAAACATTTGCAGAAAGCCATGGGAAATGAGACATGTTGATACAATTAACAAGGTAATCAACCCCAAAATCAAAGTCATGGTTGCCTAAAACAGCAACATCGTAATGTAATTGATTCATGAGCTTAATCACAGGGTTTTCCTCATCTTTTTTGTAATATGCGTGATAGTATGTAATGGCTGTACCTGAAATAGTATCCCCGCAATCAACAAGAATAACATTCCTGTGCTCTTTTCTCAATGTTTTTAAAAGATAAGCAGCATAGGGCAAACCAAATTCAACATTCTTTTCCTTCACATAATCGTAAGATGTTATGTGACCATGGGTATCTGTAGTGGCAATTATGGTAATGGTGGTGGTTTTGGTAAACCCCAACAATGAAAGCAACCCAAACATAACCACCCCTACTATTTTCTTCATACATTCCTCCATCTCTATTTAAATATTTTTACTCTCCAAAAGAGTTGCCCCCCTTTTTTTCATTTCAAACAAAGCCCTTTCTCCATCCCCTTCAACAAGATCAACTGCTTTTATACAATCTGTTATCACAAGCGTTTTAAAACCTCTTTTCAAAGCATCCATTACAGTTTCTTTAACACAATAATCTGTTGCAAGACCACAAACATACAGTTCATCAACTCCCTTTTCCTTTAAAAAACTCTCCAGATCCATGTTTGTGGCTTCGAAAGCGCTGTAACCGTCATCTCTGTTTCCGGTCCCCTTTTCAAAGACAAAGTCAATTTTATCACTATTTAAATCAGGATGGAAATCACTCCCCTTTGTACCTCTGACACAATGGACAGGCCACTTCTTAAAATGAACAGTGTTTTCAGGGTGCATATCCTTTGAAGCAATCACCAGGTCAAATTTATCCATTATACTGTTTATCGGCTCAACGATCTTATCCCCATCCTTTACAGCAAGCGCTCCACCTGGACAGAAATCGTTTTGCAGATCAACTATAAGAAGACATCTCTTTATCATTTGTTCAAAAGCCTCCTTTCTATTAAACTGTGTCTCAGGGAATAGAGTTTCTGAGAAAGGCCAACCCTGTATATGTGGGGATTAACAAACCTTTTGAATTCAGACGGGAGATGAGAAAACCTCTCTAAAGAAAACTCTCTTACCTCTTCAAGAGAGGGAAAGTTATACACAAGTTTTCCATTTTCAACTATCCTGAAAAAAACCTTCTCGCGTTTCACATCATCTGTTATCTCAGTTTTTTTAAAGGGTATTGAAGGATGCCTTAAAACATCTATTTCATTCTCTTTTTCATTCTCAAGCAACACCCCATCAATCAAAAATTCTCCCCCCTCACCCAAAAAACGAACAACTTTCTTGTTCCCGGGAAGGTTTATTTTTTCAGTGTTTTCGGAAAATTTTAATGTTGGCCTTCCACCTATTTCAGATAGTTTGTAAACCCCATCAAGTGCAGGTTGAGAATAGGATGTTATCAGTTTTGTTCCAACTCCAAATATATCAATAGGGGCACCCTGATCAAGCAAAGAGTCAATGATGTTTTCATCCAGCTGATTTGAAACAACAATCTTCACATAGTTCAACCCATTTTCATCAAGCATCTTCCTTGCCTTTTTGCTGAAATACGCAAGGTCTCCAGAATCCAGCCTTATAGCCTTTAACCTGTGACCCTTGCTTTCAAGATACTTTGCAATCTTAATAGCATTCGGGATTCCAGATCTCAAGGTATCGTAAGTATCAACAAGCAGGGTTGCATTTTCAGGGTATATGTCAGCGTATTTCTTAAAAGCCTGATACTCTGATTCAAAACTCTGAATCCAGCTGTGAGCATGCGTGCCTGAAGCAGGGATGTTGAAAATCCTGGAAGCATAGGTATTCGAAGTCCCGGATGCACCCCCTATATAACATGCTCTTGAACCTGAAATTGCAGCAAAGCCCTGTGCCCTTCTCATCCCGAAATCAACAATACTTCTACCCCTTGCAGCAAAGCACATCCTTCTGGTTTTCGTTGCTATCAGGGTTTGATAGTCAATAAAATTTAAAAGCATGGTCTCAAGCAATTGACATTCAACCATGTTGCCCTCAACCTTCAAAATAGGCTCGTTGCCGAAAACAACATCTCCTTCCCTGAAAGAATGGACATTCCCCTTAAAAGAGAAATTTGCAAGGTAATCAAGAAATTCATTTTTAAAACCAAGAGAGCTGAGATACTCAAGGTCCTCCGGGGAAAATCTAAAATTTAGTACAGCCTTAATAGCATCTTCAAGACCTGCAAATACTGCATATCCTCCACCAAAAGGGTTTTTTCTAAAAAAAAGATCAAAAACAACCTTTTCTGTATGTTTTCCTGAAAGAAAGTAAGCCTGGGACATGGTTAATTCGTAAAAATCCGTATAAAGCCCGGAAAAATAAGACTCTTTAAACATAGTTTACCCCTAAAGTATTTTACAACATCTCCCTGATTTTGAAAGAAGGAAGGAATTGTTACAAAAAAATGGTGGAGCTAACGGGACTCGAACCCGTGACCTCCACACTGCCAGTGTGGCGTGCTCCCAGCTGCACCATAGCCCCACCAGACCGAAAAAAGATTATACCCTAATTTTAAGGATTTTCAATCTCTGTTTCGTTATCTATTTTTTCCTTTTCCTCATCTTTTTCGTTATTATCATTCGCCTCTGATTCTCTCTCTATACCATCATCTTCCCTGTACTGAGACAACTCCTCTTCTTCAACATCCACCAGTTCAGCCTCCGCCTTCAATTCTTCCTGTTTTATCTTTTCGATCAACTCCTCTTTTTCCTGTATCTTCTCCTCAATCCTCCCAAGCCTCTCAAAGAATTCACTGTACTTATTGTCGTCAAGATTGTCTTCTTTTGTTGCATAGTAAATATACCTGCCAAGCTCCTTGAAAACAGTACCCATCTGATGCTTTAAACCTGCAATCTCAAGTTTAAGATTGGAGACCTTCCACTTCCTCTGTGCCTCTTTCCTTATCTTTACAGATGTTTCCCTGATAAAGTCAAGTGATTTCTCCATTAACTGTCTTGTTTTTTCTTTTGCCTTTTCTTTATCCACCATTTTACCCTCCTGTTTGCAGTGGAATAGAATATTATTCTATCAAGAATTTTAAAAAAAATCACATTTTTTGCAATATAAACCTGCTGATAAGTGCGTAAACTTCAGATAATTCTGGATTTATCTCTTTCAATACCTCAATCTCACTTTTAACAACATCCATGTCTTTTCTTTTTGCAGGACCAGTCAGGGCGGATTTAACCTCAAGCCCTTCCATCAATCTTTCAAAAACCGGGAACACAAGGCTTTTAAAGATGGTACCCCCCTCAATCCCCAGCTCCCTGAATATCTCATCAGCCATCAGCAAAGAGGCGATTGGGAAATTAGATGCAAAAACACAGGCAGTGTGGTACAGGGGCTTTTTATCGCTTTCAATGATACCAACAACCCCCTTCCACTTTTCAATCAAAGAGTAAAATAGGTCAAAAAGGGAATTTTTACCCTCAAAAGTCCAGAATACCCCCTCAGGAAATCCTTTTAACGGGTATGGAAATGAGTATGCCGGGTGAAGAGAGACAAGGTTATCGGTTACTGAATTTTCCATTATTGATGCAGGGAAGAAACCACTACAATGAACGAGTATATGTTTTTCTGAAAGACTGTTTTTTATTTCCATCACAACCCTGGTTATTGCTGAATCAGGAACAGTAATCCAGACTATGTCGGCATTTTCAATTGTTTTTGCAATATCTTCTTTAACAGCCAAAAGAGATTTTTCAAGTGTTCCTCCCAACCTTCCCCTTCCAATAATATAATGTTTCATAATTCCCCTTTAAAAACCTTTAGCGGTTTCAGTTTTACACCGTCTTTATTATTAACACACCTGCATATTGAAACAAGCTCCTTAAAGTAAGGAGTAAACACTCTTACAACGCCTCCAGTACACTCAATACCCTTTATTAAAACCTCATTCCCCATCATAATCCTTTTAAGATCTCTCTCCTGCAAAACGAAAGCCTCTAAATCCGGAAGAATATCAAGGTGTGAGATAGGCTTTGCAGATTCTGGTAAAAAGGCATTTTCAACCGAATAAGGTCCAATGGAGAGCCTTTTTAACCCTTTAACATAACAGCCACAACCCAATTTCTCTCCTGTATCCCTTGCTATTGATCTGATATATGTTCCTGTTCCACAGGTTATCTCAACCTCAAATTCAGGGGGATTAAAAGCCAGCAAATTTATATCCTGCACTAAAACCTTTGTGCTTTTTGCCTTAACCTGTACACCATTTCTATTCAGTTTGTAAAGTCTGTTCCCATTTATCTTTTTTGCAGAGATTAAAGGGGGTATCTGCTCAATTTCTCCTTTAAACCCATTTAAAACAGAAATTAAAGATTCCGAAGTGAGAAGTGGGATGTCAAACTTTTTCAATACTCTACCTGTGACATCATCAGTATCGGTAAATGCCCCTAAAACAAAAATAGCCCTGTAGGTTTTCAGGTACCTGTGGAAATAGTCTGCAAGTCTGGTAAACCTTCCCGTACAGATTATCAACAATCCTGTTGCAAACGGGTCAAGTGTTCCCGTATGTCCTATCCTCTTTTCTTTTAATACACCCTTAACCTTTCTAACAACATCAAAAGAGGTCAGTCCTTCAGGTTTGTTAATAAGGTAAACATTATTCATGGTATTTAAATGCCGAGATAAGCCTGTTCAATACTGAATTAAAATCACCTTTAACAGTACAACCTGCTGCAAACTTATGCCCCCCGCCTGAAAATTTTTTTGCAATACCATTGACAGTCACCCTGCCTCTGCTTCTCAAAGAAACTTTAAACACATCTTTTTTAACCTCAAGGAGAAAAATACCAACCTCCACCCCCTTTATACCTCGGGGGTAATTGGCAAAGTTCTCGGTATCTCTCGGGGTACAGTTGTACTTCTCAAGGTCAGAAAGGGTTATCACCCCGTAACAGATGGGAATGTTCCCTGCTTTTATTGTTTTTAACCCCACAAGGAAAGATCCAAGTAGCCTTGTCTTTTCAACACTGTTATTCCCATATACCTCATTGCAAACAAACTGAACATCAAGCCCTCTTCCCATAAGAAAAGACACAACCTCAAAGGTTTCTTTTCTCACATTTGAATATGAAAACCCCCCGGTGTCAGTGTGAATGGCAGTGTAAAGGGCATTTGAAACACTTTTTCCAACAAGGTTTTTATAAAAATGTTTCAAAAATAATGCCGCCATCTCTCCAACAGAGGAGGCTTCAGTATCCACAATGTTTAGATCACCGTAATAGGTGTTGTCTGGATGATGATCAAAATTTATCAAATAGGAGGTGTTTTTCAATTCAATCCCGCACCTCTCAACAGTAGCACATTCAAACAGTATCAGAGGTTTCCCCTTACAATCAAAGGAAGAAACCACCCTGAAATCTTTAACATAAGGCAGGAATCGGTAACCTTCAGGTACCGGATCCGCCACAATAGATTCAAAACTCTTTCCAAGTTTTTCAAGTAAAATTGCAAAAGCGCTCATACAACCTATACAATCTCCGTCGGCATTTTTGTGCCCGATCAGAATAAAATTGTTAAATTGTTCAAGTTTCTCTCTCAATTTTTCGAACTTCATCCCAGTTCCTCAATGGTTGAATTCAACACCTCAAGCCTTCCGTCTTCATAAATTATTTCAGATATCCTTTCAAGGGTAGATCGGTTCAACCTTCCATTGTTTGAAATTATTGCAAATCCAAGAAGCGTCCTCTGCCATTTGTCAAGGTAATCAAGTTCACTTATTGACACATTAAATTTTGAAGCGATAGCCCCCTTTACACTATTTAAAACAGACCTTTTCTCTTTCAACGATCTACAACCTGAAATTATTGCATCGACTATCAATATCTGTACCGATATCATCAATCAAGTTTCTTTTTCACCTCAACAGTTATGAAAGCCTCTATTTCATCTCCCTCTCTGATGTCTTTTAAATTTTCAATGGAGAGGCCACATTCATACCCTGCTTTAACCTCTGAAACATCATCCTTAAACCTCTTTAAAGATGCGATTCGTCCTTCATGTATAAGAATATTATCCCTGTAAACTCTGACACCAGCTTTTCTGGTAATATAACCCTCAAGGACATAACACCCTGCAACAAACCCAACTTTTGGCACCTTAAACACCTTACGAACCTCAAGCCTTCCAATCACCTCTTCTTTGACCTCAGGGCTTAACATACCCTCAATTGCAGCTTTTATCTCATTGGTCAATTCATAAATTATGTTGTGAACTCTTATCTCAACCCCCTCCTGTTCCGCAAGTTTCATTGTCTTTTTATCCGCTTTAACATGAAACCCAACAATTATTGCATTCGAAGCAGAAGCAAGCAAAACATCGTTTTCAGTAATGGCACCCACAGCCCTGTGGATTACATTTATTTTAACCTCAGGGTTTGAAAGTTTGTTAAGTAAAGCATCTATTGTTTCAACAGACCCCTGAACATCACATTTCAAAACTATTGGAAGCTCTTTGATCTCGCCCTGTTCCATCTTTTTAAACAGATCATCAAGGCTTAACTTCTTTGGTTTACTCTTCTGTTTTTCACTTTCATTCCTTAATTTTTTGACCTCTGCAATCTCCCTTGCAATCTGTTCGTTCTTGACCACATAGAATTTGTCTCCAGCATCGGGTATAGCGTTAAAACCAAGAACCTCCACAGGGGTTGAAGGCGGAGCCTCTTTCACCTGTTTCTCAAGGTCATTGAACATACCCCTCACCCTTCCAAAGGTGTAACCGCAGGTGAAAATATCTCCTCTTTTTAAAGTTCCATTCTGGACAAGAACGGTTGCAACCGGACCCCTTCCCCTGTCAACCCTAGCCTCTATTATGTACCCAATTGCAGAGCGATCAGGATTTGCTTTTAACTCAAGCATCTCAGCAACCAGAAGTATATACTCAAGCAATTCCTCCATTCCCTCACCGGTTTTTGCAGAAACAGGAACAGAAACAATATCTCCGCCATAATCCTCAACCACAAGGTTGTGCTCAAGCAATTGCCTTTTCACCATGTCCGGGTTTGCTTCTGGTTTATCAATCTTGTTTATGGCAACTATTATCTGAACTCCTGCAGATTTTGCATGGTTTATTGCCTCCACGGTTTGAGGCTTTATCCCTTCATCTGCAGCCACAACAAGTATAACAATATCAGTTACATTGGCACCCCTTGCTCTCATTTTTGTAAAGGCTTCATGACCAGGGGTATCAAGAAAGGTTATTTTTTTTCCGTTGTATTCAACCTGATACGCACCTATGTGCTGGGTAATACCCCCCGCTTCTTTTGCGGCAATTCTGCTATGCCTTATCCAGTCGAGAAGAGAGGTTTTGCCGTGGTCAACATGCCCCATAAAGGTGACAATTGGAGGCCTTTCTTTGAGTTTGTCTTCGGGGTCAGGCTTTTCAAGATCAACAAGTGCTTCATGTTCGTAGGGGATCCTGTCAACAAGATAACCGAATTCCCCGGCAACCTCTTCAATAAGAGAAAAATCAATTATCTGGTTTGCACCTGCATTGACCCCTTTTTCTTTTAACTTAGACATAACTTCTTTCGTCTTTCTTCCAATCTTTGCCGCAAGTTGCCTGACAGTGGTAAACTCTGATACCTCTATGACCCCAATTTCTCCAGGTTCGTACTTCTTCTCTTCTTTTTTTGTGGCAACAACTTTATTTTTCTTTTCAACACCTTTTTCAGATTCTTCTACCTTTGCTTTCTTTTCCTCTTTTTTTTGTTTTGGCTTATCTTTCTCTTTCTTTTTCCCATCTTTTTTTGTTGTTTTTTTAAAGACTTTTTTTTCTTCCTTTATCTTATTCTTCTCAGTTTTCGATCCAGTAGCAGAGGACTCCTTTTTTGAAGATGTTTTTTTTGTAGGAGTTTTCCGTTTCGTATCTTTCTTTAAAACTGTTTTTGAGGAAGTCTTTTTTGTTTTCTTTTTAGTTTCCCCCGTTTTTCCTTTAAAGTGTTCCATCACAGCCTTTTCTTGCCCGGATGTTAGTGAACTTAAATTAGACTTTATCTCATACCCATTGTTCCTTAGAAATTCAAGTATCTCCCCGCTGGAAATATTTATCTCTTTTGCCACTTCATAAACTCTTTTAGCCATCAGTTGCCCTCCCCGAACAGAGCCTTTTTAGCCTGCTCTATCAATTGTTCTGCAGCCTTCTTACCTATGCCATTCACAGCGCTCAACTCTTCTACACTCGCCTCTGCAAGGTCCTTCATACGGGTGTAACCTGCCTGTCCAAGTTTTTCAAGTTTCTTTTTCCCCACACCTTTAAGGGAAGACAGATCATCAATCTTTTCCTGATGTTCAGACAAACCTCCACCCATCTGCTTTTTTATTTCCTCTTTTTTATCCTTCTCTCTTTTGACATCAATGGTCCATCCAACAAGTTTGCTTGCAAGCCTCACATTCTGACCATGTGTCCCTATGGCAAGAGAGTACTGATCCTCATTCACTATAACCTCAAGCCTCTTCTCTTCTCTATCTGCTATGGCAACCTTTAAAAGTTTGGCAGGGGATAAAGCATTCTCGGCAAATCTTTCAATATCGTCTTCATACTTGATTATATCTATTTTCTCTCCTTTAAGTTCCCTTAAAATAGCCTTTATCCTTGAACCACCCACTCCTACACATGCCCCTATCGGGTCTATGTCCGGATCTATCGAGTAAACTGCGACCTTTGACCTTTCTCCGGCCTCTCTCACTATATTTTTTATCACAACAGTCCCTTCATATACCTCAGGGATCTCCATCTCAAAAAGTTTTATCAAAAGTCTTGGGTCTGTTCTTGAAAGTTGAACCTGAATATCCCCTGTTTTTGAAACATCCACTATAACAGCCCTAGTTCTCTCTCCAACAGAAAATCTTTCCCCAGGGATAAGGTTTTCTCTTTTTATTATCCCTTCGGTCTTGCCTAAATCAACAATAACATTTCCTCTTTCAAACCTTCTCACAGGGACATTGACAACCTCACCTATTCTCTCTTTAAATTCATTATAGATCTGGTACCTTTCAAATTCCTTGATCTTGGTCATTATCACCTGCTTTGCAGCATTTGCTGCAATTCTGCCCATAGCATCCCTATCCTTTTCTATTCTTATTGTCTCTCCAATTTCAACATCCTCTTTGTACTTTCCTGCATCCTCCAGAGAGATCTCGATTTTAGGGTCTTCAACCTCTTCTACGACTTTTTTCAGGGCAAATATCCTGATCTTACCAGTTTCATCGTCAATTTCTACATCAAAATCGTCGTCTTCCCTGAAGTACTTTTTAGCAGCAGTTTTCAATGCATCCTTCAACATTTCAATAATAAGTTCGTACTCGATGTTTCTGTCGTGTGCAAGTTGATGCATTGCACTGATAAAATCCTTAGGTGACGGTTGTGTTCTGCTTCTTCTTGGCATAATTTACCTCTCTTTATATTTTTTAAAATTTAATTTCTCTTTTAAGGTTTGCTCTTTTTATGCGGGATAGAGGGATTTTTATATCAGACCCATCAACCTCAACAACGACATTGCCCTTTTCATCCATCCCCTTTAATACCCCTTCCACACTCTTTTTCCCTTCAAATTCCCCTTTAAACCTTATCTTTATCTTTTCCCCTGAAAAGCGTTTAAAGTCTCGTTCTTTTCCAATAATTCTGTCAATGCCAGGGGATGACACTTCAAGGGTGTATGAATGAGGGATAATGTCTTCAACATCAAGTTCATAGCCAAGTTGATTACTTATTTTCTGGCAATCTTTTATTCCCACTCCACCCTCTTTGTCTATGTAAATCCTTAATACCCACCTTTTCCCTTCCGGGACAAATTCTATGTGTACAACCTCCATACCCTCTGCTTTTACTATGCTCTCAGCTATATTTTCAATCTTCTTCAGATAATCCATACCTTCCCCTGCCTCTATAAATTAAAAAAAGTGAGGAATCCTCACTTTTAATATAATACCGCCATCGCTTTAAAGTTTGCCACAATAAGGATTTTTGTCAAGGATTATTTTTATCTGATCTTTAATGAAAGAAGAGCAATCAAAGCAAAAACAATGGAGATAAGCCATAGCCTGACCACAGCCTTGGGCTCAGCAATGCCCCTGTATGTCAGGGTGTGGTGATATGGAGCCCTGTAAAAGATCCTTCTGCCCATCTTAAACCCTATCTTCTCCTGCAAAAATGATGAAAAAATTTCAAAAACGAAAAGCCCTCCCACAATGGGGAATAAAAACTCCTGTTTCAGAAAAAAAGCAACCATTCCGAGTACAGAGCCTATTGCAAGAGAACCCGTATCCCCCATAAAAACCTCTGCCGGATATGTGTTAAACCACAAAAAACCGGCAATGGCACCTATAAGAATACTGCAGAAAATGACTATCTCCTCAACTCCGGGGATATAAGGGAACAAAAGGTAAGAGGAAAGGGCACTGTTGCCGATGACATAGGCAAAAACGGTGTAAACCCCTATGGCAATAATACCTGTGCCGCCAAGTAAACCATCCATTCCATCAACGATGTTGACTGCATTCACTATTGAAAACATGGTGAAAACTATAAAAGACCCGTAAATAATCGGTGGCAGGGATAAAACCGGGGTCTTGTAAAATGGAAGGTAAATCAATGTTTTCAATTGTTCTGGCATCGGGTTTAAGTGAGAAAGGAAAAAAACAGCAAAGGGTAGTATAAAAGCCATTAACATAAGGGTCTTCCCCATCTGAGATAACCCAGAAAGGGAGGATTTGAACCTGACCTTTAAAAAGTCATCAATAAACCCCACAACTCCTGTATAAATAAAGCCTACCAAAAGTACTATGACATAGGTATTGGTAAAATTACCCCAGAAAAAAAGAGAAAACATGGTGGAAATTATAATTAACAGACCTCCCGCTGTTGGGGTCCCCCTTTTTGAATATGGCGTAACATTATCCTCTCCAGAGGTGTCTTTCATCCCTTTTCTATAAAGAAGCACTATAAGATCCCCTCCGTAAACAAGGCAAAAAAACAGGGAGAAAACCATTCCCATCAATGCTCTAAAGGTTATGTAGTTTACAAGCCTGAAAAAACCAAAATGAATACCGTTTGCCTGACAGAGATCTATTATTATCTTAATCATTTTTCCCCTCTAAAGCCTTCAGGGTATCAAAATACTTCTGTCTAACACTGAAAACAGGCTTGAATTCAGATGTTGTTATAAGCATTTTTTTAAGAAAAACGGATAATTTCTCAACATCCTCAAAACTGGAAAACTTCATGGCAAGCCTGACGGCATCCAGTATGGCCTCCCTTATCCTGACATTTCTGTGAGTTAAAAACCTTCTGTTAAGAGAGATAAATCTGTCCTCATCAAGTATAAGTGCTGAGGCCTTTATGGCCTCACAAATAACCTCAAAACTCTCAAAACGCTCATATATTTTCTCCAATATTTTCTCCTTTATTTCATCAAAACAAGACATCTCTCTAAAAAATCTTATAAAAAGAGAAATAGCCTCTCTTCTCACCTCAAAATACGAATCCTGCAGCCCTTTTTTTACCGTCTCGGCAAAAAATTCGTAGAAATTGTCAGATTTTTTAAATGCGATTAAAACATTTCTTCTTAAAAACCCCTTAAATGAATCAAAGTGACGGTACAGATACTCATACCTATCATTTAACCTTAAAGAACCAATTAACTTGATACCCCTGTTCACCACCATGAAATCCTGAGAACCAAGATACTCGTCTATTTTTAAGCTGTAAAATCTTGCATACAGGTTTGTTGACCTTTCTTTTTCGGGTATTGCATCAAGGTAATGTACAAGGTTATCAAAATACCTTTGAAACTTTACAAACTCAGGCTCATACACTCCGCTTAAAAAATTTATCTCTTCCTTTTCTCCATTTAATAATCTCCTCACAGTGTCCACAATCACTTCTTCTGTTTTATCGTAAAAAAGAACCCCTGCCTTTCTGGAGAGCTTTTTTCTGACCTCGTCTCTTGCAAGAAGCTCGGATACTGTGGAAACAAACTCGTTTTTATCAATGCAATCCTCTCCATCAATTCTTCTTTCAAACAGAACCTCACAGCCTCCTTTTTCTGCTATCCCTATTGCGTTTAATTCCTGATGGTCTCCTGGCAAGCCCCTCTTTGGTATAAGCAATGCCGCCTTGCTTAAGGCAAGTATTTCAGAAATTGCACCAGCCCCAGCCCTTGAAACTATCAAATCAGAAGCCTTTTGATACTCAAATATGTTGCGAATAAATCTCATTCCGATGTAAAACAGTTTCTCCTCTTTAAACCCCCTTATAATTTCACCTTCAACTTCAAACTTTAAACCACCTTTTGATTGGAGAATCTTTACTGTATCCTCAAAGGCATTATAATCTTTCGAAGAGTTCAGCCCTATCGAATGAACAAAGACAGTATCCTTAAATTCGGCAAGATTTTCAATTGAGTTTGCCACCACTTTGTTTATTGTCCTTGCTCCAATTGATCCCCCTGTTATAAGAACTATCTTCTCTTTCTCCTTAAACCCCAGTTTCCTCTTTTCTTCTTCAACGCTGTAATCCACTCTGTACTCCTTGCGAACAGGGTATCCTGTATAGACACAATGATTGCTCCAGATAAAGTACACACTCTCCTTAAAATTAACAAAAACAGTATCTGCAAAAAGGGACGCCACTTTGTTTAACAATCCTGGCACAAGGTTCTGCTCATCAAGAACAATACTGTATTTAAAAAATGGCTTTAACAAAAAACCAGCCACCACAACAGGGGCCGAAACATAACCTCCCGCAGCCACGATTAGGTTTGGTTTAAACCTTATAATTTCAAGCATTGACTCAAACACACCTCTGGAGATTTTCAACAATGCCCTGATTTTTTTAAAAAAAGAAAAACCGGCGAAAGGAGAAGAGTTTATATAATGGAGAGGGATATTGTACGATGGTACAATATAATCTTCCGCCTTCCCTTTCAACCCAAGGTACAGAGCCTTTCTAATATTGAAATTCTCTTTTAGAATCTCGTAAATAGCAACACAGGGGATAACATGACCACCAGTTCCTCCCCCTGTTAATAGAATATTTATTCCCCTTTTAAAATTCCTCTCAAAAGCCATAACTCTCCCGCCATACAGAAAACAAAAAGTAAACCTGACGAACACACAAAAACAGAGTAAAACAAAAACTTTCCGTTTAACCCTGACAAAAAGTATTTTAATACAAAAAGGCAAACAGTGTAAGGTGCAATAACCAGAATAAGTTTTAACAGATAGACGAGGAGTTTTCTGGTCAACACAATCCTGTATCTTCCCAACAAAAGCATAAGCAAAATAGCTTGCAAAAAAAGAGAGAGAGCGGTCGACAGGGCAATGCCACCCTGTTTTAAAGGAGTACTGTAAAGTAAAAAGTCCAGCACAATATTAAGTATTGCTCCGCAAACAGAAACAATTAAAGGGATTGTATTGTCTTCCAATGAAGAGTATGCACGCCCCAGCACAGCAACGAAACCCATTGGAAGGAGGGAAAACGAATAGTAAAAAAATGCCTTTGAGGTCAATTGAACAGAGTGGACATCAAAGTTGCCCCTTTTATAGAAAAGGGAGACAATGTCACCCGGAAACACCAGAAAAAACAGGGTAACCGGCATCAAAATCCCGAATGTTATCAACACCCCTTTTTCAATCAAATTGGAGTAATTGGTAAGATCCCCCTTCCCCTTCAACCTTGAAAATTCTGGAGCAAGAGCCCTTGATAATGCAAGGCCAAAAAAAGCAAAGGGAAGGTGAATTAACCTGAAGCTATACCACAATGATGAAATTGCTCCACTTCCAACAAGGGAAGCAACAAGCCTGTCAACCACTTCCACACTCTTGTTGACAATGGACAAAACAATTATTTTACCTCCCTCTTTTAAAGAGGCAAAAAGGTGCGAAATCCCTTTTTTCTCATAATCTCCACCACATTGCTTTTTTAGAGATTTAAAATAAAAAACAACGAAAGGAAATTGAAAAAGAAGAAACAAAAATGCTCCAGACAAAAAGGCAAAAACTATTGAAATAGACCCCATTTTTTTAAAAAAAAGAACCAAAAAGGTAATAACTCCAATATTCATAAAAGCGGGAGCAATTGAATAAAGGAATGGTCTACCATTGAAAAGCAAAAAAGCCCCGAACAATGTGGCAAAAGAAATAAGAAACAAAAATGGAACAATTCTGTAACCGAATTTAATTGCAATATTTAAAGCATGCCCTTTTAACCCTGGAGAGATAATATGAATCAGTTGAGGAACAAAAAAATAAACTATAAAACACAAAAACAAAGAAACAAAAAAAACAAAAAAAACAACATGCAAAAAATACTGACAGGCTTCCTCGCACTTTCCCTCCTCCTTCAGCCTCTTAAACCTTGGCATAAAAGCCCTTTCAAACATATCCTCTCCAAGCACTCTTCTGAACAGATTTGGAATGGTAAAAGCAACAACAAAGGCATCAAAATTTGAGGCTGCTCCAAAGTATCTGGCAGTAATTATCTCTCTTAAAAGCCCCAATACTCTCGAAAGGAAGGTTCCAAGAGATATAAACACTCCACTTTTAAACACCCTTTTATTCATACGATTATTATATCTAAAAAAAATCAACCACTGTGATAAAATTCTTTTATGTAAGAGATGGAAGAACAAAGAGGTTGTTATGAACAAAATCAAGCTCGGCTTTTCATCCTGCCCAAACGATACATTTATGTTTTACGGGATAGCAAAAGGGGTATTCTCACCATCCTTTGATCTTTCAATAACCGTAAAAGATATTGAGGAATTGAACAAACTGGCTTTCAAAAACCTTCTTGACATAACCAAGATGTCCTTCTTCGCTTATTTCAAAGTGGCAGATAGGTTTAAAATTCTGAACTCAGGGGCGGCGCTCGGGAGGGGGTGTGGCCCACTTATCATTGCCAGAGAAGACATTGAAAAAAGTAACCTGAAATCAAAAATCATTGCAATCCCTGGGAGAAACACAACGGCAAATCTGCTTTTTTCAATATTCTTCCCTGAATGCCAACAAAAAAAAGAGGTTCTTTTTTCAGATATTGAAAAAGAAATCTTAAATGGTAATGTTGACGCAGGAGTAATAATCCACGAAACAAGATTTACCTATCAGGAAAAAGGTTTGATTAAAATCGCAGATCTTGGAGAAATGTGGGAGAACGAAACAGGGTATCCGATCCCCCTTGGCCTCATTGCAACCAAGAGAGAGATTGAAAAACAGGGCAGAGAGTTTGATGTTCTTCTTAAAAACTCCATCCTTTATTCGTATAAAAACAGAGATAAAACAATGCCCTTCATAAAAAAATACTCTCAGGAAATCAGAGAGGATGTAATAAACTCCCATATAGAATTGTATGTTAATGATTTTTCCGTTCAACTGGGGGAAGAGGGTAAAAGTGCAATTAAAGAACTTTACAAAAAAGCATACAGGGTTGGCCTGGTAAAACACTTTTACAGGGATATCTTTTTAGAATGAATAAAAGGGAATACCTTGAGAAAAAACTGGGGAAAAGAATTAAAAAGATCCTTGTGTGCAGACTTTCTGCAATAGGAGATGTTGTAAGAACCATTCCATCGGTTGCCGCATTAAGGGAACTGTTCTCTGACTGTGAGATCCACTGGCTTGTTGAAGACAGATGCGCAGAGATAATAAAAGGTCTTGAATACATAGATAAACTTAAGATAGTGCCAAGAAGAAAATGGAAAAACAGAAGTCTGGCCGGGAAAATCAGAGGATTTTTAGAATTTTTAAACAGTGAAATAAAGAATGAAAATTACCATCTTTTCATTGACTTTCACGGGATTTTAAAAAGCGGTATCTACGGCTTTATGTCAGGGATACCGCTGAGACTCGGGTACCAGAAACCAATAGCAAAGGAGCTTAACACTCTTTTCACAAACATAAAGATAGAAAAACATCATCCAAGAATATCAAGATACGAAAGAAACTTCCTTATACCTCTGCACTTTGATAAAAATTTAAAACAACAAAAAGCCAACCTCCCCATAAGTAATTCAAACAGAAACTTCGCCTCCACTTACCTGAAAAATAAAGGTATAAAAGAAAAAGAATTTGTATTCATCTACCCGGGCTCAAGTAAAAAGGGAAGATACAAAAGATGGAAACCCAATTACTATGGAGCACTCTGCAAGATCATCGACGAAAGACTTAAAATGCCATGTTTGATAGGATGGGGCCCAGGAGAGGAATGGATAGTTGAAGAGATTGAAAAGACCTCGGACAAAAAAGCGATTCCACTCCCTGAAACCAGTTTAAAACAGCTATCCGCATTCATTGAAAAGGCAAAGATATTTGTTGGCGGAGATACCGGACCAATGCACATAGCAAGCCTGGTAAACACACCCGTTATAACGATATTTGGGCCATCTGACCCCATAATAAACGAACCAGCACCCTTTACACCCTTCAAAATAGTGTATGCAAACTGGCACTGTTCACCATGCAGAAACAGAAAATGCAAAAGCCTCGAATGCCTTGAGGCAATCACCCCTGAGGATGTTTTTAAGCCTATTAAAAATATTTTAAAAGAAATTGAATAAGAAAAACAAAAAAAAGAAATTTCCGTCTATAAAAACAAAAAAAAGAAATTTCCGTCTATAATGTTGTTGTGTAAAAAATAAAAAGGAGAAATTAAAGATGAAAAA